>BNJU01002249.1_pt1:0-102500 | contig 346637 bp, 339 predicted proteins | sample 8539281 | NCBI WGS metagenome assembly BNJU01 (sample SAMD00202456, study PRJDB9452) | human saliva metagenome | isolation source: human saliva | place: Japan
ATTCGCACTATTATAGCATAAAATAGGCTTTTTGGCACCTATAACCCCATTTCTTCCAAGAGCCATCGGGAGATTCCCACTTCCTATTTCCCAAACAAATGAAAACAGCTCCCCAAGCGGGAAGCTTCATTTAAAATAGAACAAAAATCATGCTCATAAGACCACTATCTATTTTTTTCGCTCTCTAACTTTTTTTCATGAAGTTCTTGAAGATAACTGACAACGCCATTAAAAGACGATTCTTTAGCTTTTCTGATATGAAGTATCTTCGAAAATTTCTGAAAATCCTTCTCCTCAACCCCCGGTGCAATGCGAATGTCAACAGATTCCCATTCACCATCTTTCTCTTCGTATCCTACTAAAGCAACTAGAAATAATTTCCCCTCTATATGACCACGTGAAAAAAATACGCTGTAGCACTAAAAAGACCATCGTGATATTGAGGATTAGCTTCTGCAAACAGTATAACATCTTCTTTCTTAAGTTCTCCATCAACACTAGATAAGGGTTGCTCATCTTCAATCTGTAAGCTCATTTCTACTGGAAATAACCAAAAGGATTGGTTATAACTTGAATCTGGACTCATAATTTTGCCATAGCTATTCACAAACTCTGCGACTCCTCCCAAAAGGAACAAGGAGAAATAACTAACTATAAATAGTAAAGTACATTTTTTTTCGAAATATACGTTACAGATTAAGGAAGAAATAATTAAAAATAATACAAAGAAAATAATTGTATGAGGGTGAAAAAATGTTCTTATGAGATTCTCATATGCAATCTCCCACAATTTTTGATGATATAAGTTTAGAAATTCTTCCACTATAACTCTCCTAACTCATAGAATTTTTAGTTCGAGCACAAGCACTCTCCTTGGTTTTTGAATACTCATAGATTATTGCTCGCTAGTCACATCATTATATCATCTTTTATACTTTTTAGCACCTATAGCTTCAAAGCTTACAAAAATAGCAAAAGATGCTATAGTAGATATAAGAATAATTCTCTTGGAGGTGCCTATGGCAAGCAAGGATCGAGAAATGAAAACTGTTTCTCCCTTTTTGCAAAAATCATCAACTGGTCGTCCATCATCGGAGCTGTGGGGACAGTGGCCTTTTGCATCTGGGCCTACTATGCAGGGATTCTCCAGTCCAAGGAAACCTTGTCAGCCTTTATCAGACAAGCAGGCATCTGGGGACCACCTCTGTTTATCTTCCTACAAATCTTGCAGACGGTCGTGCCCATTATCCCTGGTGCCTTGACCTCTGTTGCAGGCATCTTTATCTACGGGCATATCGTCGGCACCATCTACAACTATGTCGGCATCGTCATCGGCTGCGCCATCATTTTCTATCTAGCTCGCACCTACGGACCAGCCTTTGTCCAGTCCGTCGTCAGCAAGCGGACCTATGACAAGTATGTGGGCTGGCTGGATGAGGGCAATCGCTTTGAGCGTTTCTTTATCTTTATGATGATTTGGCCTATCAGCCCTGCTGATTTCCTCTGCATGCTGGCCGCCTTGACCAAGATGACCTTCAAAAAGTACATGCTGATTATCGTGCTCTGCAAACCCATCACCCTCATCATCTACACTTACGGACTGACCTATATTATTGATTTCTTCTGGAAATGGCTCGCAAAATAAGAACTACGGGCATTAAAAATCGCTCAAGCTAGTAAGCTTGGGCGATTTGTTTATTCTGAAGATGCTGATGTTGCCGGGTGATCGGCAGATGATGCTGACGGTGTCGGAGCTGGCGTAGATGCAGGCGCAGAACTTGCTGGCGGTTCACTGCTAGCGCTCGGCTCAGGAGGGGTCGGTGTCGAACTACTATAGTTGGCACCACCATAATTGCTCTCCGTTGGTTGGCTGTAAACCGGCTCATCATGCTGATAAGTTGCTGAAGAGCTAGAATTAGAAGAGCGCAAGCTCCGGCCTCCCATCAAGTCTTCATACAGTACGGCATTGGTTTTCAGAGTCTTAACTGAAGACAAGCCCAACGTTTTCCGAATCAGATTTTGCATTTCTAGCAAATGATCAGACGTAACCAGCTGATAGCTACCGCCATCAGCCAAGGTAGCATCTTCCCCACGCAATTGTTCAGACTGAATGCTTCTAAAGGCGTCTTTGTAGCCCAATAATTGAGGGATACTTCCCGCATCCAGCGCTACATTGGTCTGCATATTCTTGCTGACTGCTCGCAAAATAGCTTGATAATGACTAATACTATTAAGACTGAGCACCTTCTCAACGACCTTTCGGATCACCTCACGCTGACGTTTCTGACGACCGTAATCCCCCTCTGGATCCTGGTAACGCATGCGGGCATAAACCAGAGCTTGGTCTCCGTTGATCAAATGCTTACCTGGCTCGACAGTTGCAGTATATTCCGGTTCATTTTCTTCAATGGAAATTGGGAAATCAAAAGTATTGTTGACTTCAATACCGCCAACTGCATCGACTAGCTGAACCAGTCCTTGCATATTGATCATCACATAGCGGTCAATATGGATGTTCATCAATTTCTCAATGGTCGCAATGGCCAATTCTGCGCCGCCATAAGCATAGGCTGCATTTAGCTTGGCTTCTGTCGTTTCGCCATTTTCATCGATTTGAGTCAGAATATCCCGCTCCAAACTCATCATGACTGTCTTTTTAGTCTGAGGATTGACAGATAGGAGAAGCATAGAGTCGCTATTTCCCTTCCAGGTATCAGACCGCGAGCCGCTTCCTGTATCTACCCCCATCAGTAAAATCGTCAAGGGCTTTGGTTTCCGCAATAACGTTCGTCTCATTCCCAAAACCCTTGTAAGTATGGGACAAAGCGTCCGTTGACTGATTGTAAATAGTCCAAGCATAGCCTCCTACTCCAATAGCTGTGACAAGCAACAGGCTCAAAAACATTCGTATAATTTTTTTAAACATATTTCATCAATCTATCAGTTTTCCCATTAGGTAAACATCTAGAAATATCCCTTCTCTTAAATAGGCCCCTCTTTTTTGCAGGCCTTCAATTTTAAATCCTAATTCTTTATAGAGATGAACAGCTCGCTCATTTCTGACCTGAACAGTCAGCTCCAAACGGCGAAGACTACTTCCATTCTCTGCCCAATCCACAGCTTCTTCTAGCAAGATACGACCGAGGCCTTGATTCCAAAAGGTTTTTTTGACAACGATAAAGACTTGCCCAATGTGGCGAATCCGCTCATGAAAATCCGCTGTGATACTGACAATCCCAGCGATTTCATTATCAAGCAAGGCCAAGAGATAAAGCTGATTATCCGACTCAGCTTGGCGCTGAATGAACTGACCCATCTGCTCTTCATCCATCAAAATCCCAGCCTCATCCAAGGTCATGTAGTCTGACTCGGCACCGACTTGATTTAAAAAGCGAATCAAGTCAGCAGCATCTGCCTTCTCTGCCTCCCGCAAGGCCAATTCAAACTCAGCCATGCAGCAATTCCTCCAGCAATTCCTGAGAACGGCGTCCCTGACTTTCAAAGACTAACTCGCGACCGTCGTTTTTCTTCACAAGGGTCAGCTTCAGATAATCATCTGGTAAACTCTCACCTAGCAATTCTCCCCACTCGATGACCGTAACTCCCTCACCAAAGAGAAAATCATCCAAGTCAATCGAGTCCGGATCCTCACCAATCCGATAAACATCTAAATGATACAGTGGCAAACGTCCTTCATACTCGCGAACAATGGTATAGGTCGGACTTTTGATCATCTGCTTGATGCCCAGACCTTGGGCCAAACCCTTGGTAAAGGTCGTCTTACCCGCACCCAAGTCTCCTGTCAAAATCAAAACATCTTGCTCCTGAAGCAAGCTGCCGAGACGCTGACCCCATTTGATTAATTCTTCTTCATTATGACTAAACATTCTTTTATTATACCAGAAGATTTGCGTTTGCGCTCAATTTTCTAATAGAGGAAGCAAAATGTTTGAAAAAAATTAGATGAGCTTTCGAAATCTTCTAATCAAAGCAGGTCACTCGCTTTTATTTAGAAGTAAACTAGGACATCTCCTAAATTTTTCCTGCAAAAAAGAAGCTGGAAGATTTCCAACTTCTTAATACTGATTCTTAAGAAAGAGCCAGGCTGATAAAGTTAAGGATGAAGAGCAGGTTTAAGATCCAAATCATTGGATGCACATCCTTAGCTTGACCTTTGATAACTTTCACAAGAGCATACATGATAAATCCTGCTGCAATACCGTTCGTGATACTGTAAGTGAAGCCCATGAAGATAGAAGTGAAGAAAGCTGGGACAGCTTCTGCCATATCATCCCACTGGATATTTTTCAGACTACCAAGCATCATGATCCCAACGACAATCAAGATTGGTGCAGTTGCCGCTGTTGGAACGATGGCCAAAAGCGGGCTAAAGAAGCTAGATACTGCAAAGCAGACCGCTACAACCAAGGCTGTCAAACCTGTCCGTCCGCCAGCTCCGATACCAGCTGCAGACTCTACGTAAGTAGTAACGTTAGATGTTCCGGCAATCGCACCGATAGTCGTTCCGATCAAGTCTGAGTACAAAGCCTTATCCAAACCTTCTGACTCATGGTTTTCACCAGAGCTTGCAACGATCCCCACTTTTTCACCCGTTCCAATCAAGGTACCGATGGTATCAAAAATATCAGTCAGAGAGAAGGCTAGGATGGCCATAAATGTCTGCGGTAGGCGGGCCGTATCAGCAAAGAGAGCTCCCAAGCCTTCTGGACCAACCGCAACCCCGAACACTTGTCCAAGTTCTTTCAGAGCTGTTGACAGATTATGCTGACCGAAGTCAATCGCAGACAAGTTTACCAAGCCAACAGCAATCGCTACAACTGTCGTTGTAAAGATGGATAAGATAATGCCACCTTTGATGCCCTTGATAACAAAGAAACTGTAATCGCTAGACCAAGTAAAGCGAGTAAAACTGCTGGATTATTAAAATCAACTAATCCTGGAGTTGCAGCTGAGTTTGCTGTAAGAGCAGCTTTGGCTTGGTCAGCCCCCTTACCAGCTACTACATAGTTACCTGGATCGATCGAAAACTTCAAAAGTCCGGCATTTTTAATCCCTACATAAGCTAGGAAGACACCGATACCAGCGGAAATAGCTGAACGCAAAGCTGATGGAATAGACTCGATAATAGCCTTCCGAATCTTAGTCAGGGTAATAAAGAGCGAGATCAGACCACAGATGAAGACCATGCCCAGAGCTTCTTGCCAAGTATAGCCCAGACTAAAAACAACCGTGAAAGTAAAGAAGGCATTGAGCCCCATACCCGGCGCCTGTGCGTAAGGGAGGTTGGCATAAAAGGCCATCATGAGCGTTCCAGCAACGGAACCAATGATCGTAGCCAGAAAGACACCTTGAGCTGGCATACCCGTTTGCGACAGCATGGCTGGATTGACAAAGAGGATGTAGCTCATAGCAAAGAAAGTTGTTAACCCAGCGAGAACTTCCGTACGAACATCCGTACCGTGCTCTTTGAGTTTAAATAATTTATCCATTATAGATAATCTCCTAAATTGTTTTATGGCAACTGATTAAAAGAGAACTCCTGATTTTCTTTAAAACAGTGCTGCTTATTCGTTATTTACGAACAATACTATGATTATACTCAAAAACATTCACTTTTTCAAGTCCATTGCTCCAAAAATTACTTTAAAGTGTCTTATTTTTTATTCTCTCTGCTTAAAAAGAGCAAAGTCATGATTTGGATAAAGGTAAATCCAAGGATAAATACCAGACGATCCTTCTGAAAGGTCTCCAGTAGCTTTTGGACAACTAGCTGGGGCCGCGTCACCAGATCCCAGGAGTTGAGGCGGTCATAACGGCCGATATAAATGGCTAGACTCGACAGATAAGACAGAGCCGCAACTGCAAGCATATCCAACCACCAAGTCCACTTCCAGCGCTCACGCAAAATATTCCAGCTTTCAATCCCGCAGTAAATGCCAAATAAAATGCTCGGCACAAAAGCCATAAATAGGCGCATGCTAACAGGGTTCCACAGAGTATCTCCCACCCAAGTCATGTGCACCAAGTCTGTCAGCATATAAAAAGTATTAGGATAAAAGGCCAGCCAAACCACCAACAAAAGTGGATAAAGCCATTTCTGCTTCTTAGATATCGTCGTTAAGACAGCAGCGTCATAGGCAATTAAGGCCAGAATCATATTCCAGATCAGGTCTGGTCCCTGAACCGTAATCCCCTGAATATACACAACAAATGCAATTAGTAGGAAAAAAATGTGAATCAAAATTGGTTTACGCATACAAGATCCTCCCCTTACTTTAACTCTCTTCGCTCATAGACTATCAACAAACATCTTTCGACTTAGCTATTGAGGAAACATTATACCACAACTTGTGTCATTTATTCTTAATTCTGTTATAATAGATTTACTATACTGATTGATACTGTACGAGGAAAAAGAATGACGAATAAAGTAATTGCTGTAGATTTGGACGGAACCTTGCTCAATTCTGAGAGTAAGATTTCTGATTTTACCAAAGAAACTATCAAAAAAATATCGGCTAAAGGACACAAGGTCATCATCACCACTGGCCGCCCTTACCGCATGGCTCTGGATTTCTATAAAGAGTTAGAGCTGAATACTCCCATGATAAACTTCAACGGCTCTTTGACCCATATTCCTGAAAAAAAGTGGGAATTTGAGCAATCCTTGACAGTAGACAAAGCCTTTTTGCTAGATATGGTCCAACGAAAAGAGGAAATCGAAGCCGACTTCATCGCTGGAGAATATCGTAAGAAATTCTACATCACCAATACAAACGAAGAAATCGCAGATCCCAAGCTCTTTGGCATTGATAACTTTAAGCCAGAAAATCAATTTCAGGCCCAGCTGGTCACTAAAAATCCAAATGCTATTTTGCTACAAACACATGCCACAGACAAATACGCTCTGGCTGAAGAGATGAATGCTTTTTACCAGCATGAACTCTCCATCAATACCTGGGGCGGTCCGCTCAATATCCTTGAGTGCGGTCCTAAAGGTGTTAACAAGGCCTTCGCCCTCCAGTACCTGCTCAATATCCTCAATGTCGATCGCAAGGACCTGATTGCTTTTGGTGACGAGCACAATGATACCGAAATGCTGGAATTTGCAGGAACAGGCTATGCCATGAAATGCCAGCGAAACCCTGCTGCCTTATGCTGACCAACAGCTTGAACTCACCAACGACCAAGACGGTGTAGCTCATAAACTAACCGAGCTCTATTTGTAGAAATCAAAACCAATCAAACAAACATAATTTGAACCGCACCTCAACTGCTAGACTCTTTCTGTCTAACTGTTGAGATGCGGTTCATTTTTTAAGGCCGATTTTTCTACTTGACCAACGCTTCTATTCTACTTTTCCACCTTCAACGACGAGGTCATCTGCTTTTGCTGCATCACCGTAGGTTGGATGAAGAGTCTTTTCATAAGCCTTGTGGAAGAAGTTTTCCTTGCCCAATTTTTCAATGTCTTTATTGATGAAATCAAGCAACTCTTTGTTTCCTTTTTGGACTGCTGGTGCGATGGTATCTGGATCACCGAGAGAAGAAATCCCCACTTCATATCCTTTATTTTCAAGAGCCCAAGCTAGAACTTCAGTATTGTCAGTCGAGAAGGCGTCTCCACGTCCATCCAAAAGAGCTTGGTAGGCATCACTGTATTGGTCATATTTTTGAAGTTTAACTTCTGGATGATTTTTCTCAAAGTAAGTTTCAGCGGTAGTTCCTTTTGTGACAATCAAAGTCTTGCCTTCAAGCTGTTTAACATCTGTGATAACACCTTTCTTAGGAGACACAACACCCAATGAAACCTTCATGTATGGAAGGGCAAAGTCAACTTGTTTCTTACGTTCGTCTGTGACAGTAAAGTTGGCAAGGGTGATGTCCACCTTGTTAGAAATCAAGTATTCTGCACGGTTGGCAGCATCGACAGAAACGTATTCACCTTAACACCGAGGTCTTTAGCCAGCTGATTTCCCAGTTCGATGTCATAACCTTGGTAAGAACCGTCGTTGTCTACATAACCAAAAGGTTTCTTGTCTCCAAATACAGCAATTCGAAGTTCACCACTTTTTTTGATTTCATCAATAGTGCGAGCTTTAGCAGTGGTTTTGCCAGATGAAGAAGTAGCATTTCCGCCTGAGCCACAAGCTGTGACAAAGATAAGTGCAAAGGCAAGTGCCAAAACAGTTAAGAGTGATTTGAGTAGTTTCATAAGAATCTCCTTTATAAATATGAGCCAAATTGGCTAAAGTCAAAAACGTTTAAAAATTCTTGTGCTCGTTTGGTTTGTGGATTGGTAAAGAAGGACTGAGCCGTTCCTTCTTCAGCAATCTTCCCTTGATCAAGGAAGATAATCCGGTCCGCAATGGCTTGGGCAAACTGCATTTCGTGGGTTACTAAAATCATGGTACGGCCTTCTTGAGCTAGGTCGTTGATGAGTTCGAGGACCTCACGCACCATTTCTGGATCAAGCGAAGCCGTCACCTCGTCAAAAAGGATAATTTCTGGATGCATGAGCAGGGCACGGACAATGGCAACTCGTTGCTTTTGTCCACCAGATAATTGGCGAGCGAAACTGTGTTTTTTTATCGAGCAGTCCGACGCGTTCCAGTAATTGTAGGGCTTCTTCCGTCACTTCTTTCTTATCCCGTCCTTGTGCTTTGATAGGACCTAAGATAAGGTTCTGCAAAACGTCCAGATGGGGAAAGAGTTCATAACTTTGAAAGACCATGCCAATCTTTTGACGAACCAAGTGAAAGTCTTTCTGGTTTTCAATAATAGACTGGCCATCCAGAAGAATATCTCCACCCTGAATGGTTTCTAAGCCATTGAGGCAGCGAAGGAGGGTGCTTTTCCCACAACCAGATGGTCCTAGAATAACCACTACTTCCCCTTTTTTGATTTCTAGGGAAAGACCTTGGAGGATAGGATTGTCTCCAAAGGATTTTTTTAGATCCTTAATTTCTAATATGGTATCAGACATTTAGTTCCTCCAGTGTTTTTCTAAGTGAGTGGATAGCTTGGAAATAGGGAAGCAAACTGCAAAATACAGAATCAGTATGGTTCCATAAATCCAAAAGGATGCGGTTGGAATGGTCAAGCGATTGCTATCGATGATTTGCTGTCCTACTTTTGTGACTTCAACAACCCCAATCAAAACAACCAGAGAAGTCGTTTTAATCATCCGAGTAACGAGATTGATGGCCTGCGGAAGCAGTCTTCTCAAGACCTGCGGGATGATGATGTGGTAGTAAAGTTGGAAGGTCGTTAAGCCCAGCGCCTGTCCGCTTTCAAACTGATGTTTAGGAAGGGAAGTGATAGCTCCGCGCACCAAATCTCCCATCTCAGCCGTTCCCCAGAGTGTAAAAACAATAATTGCAGAAGTCTCTCCCGATATATTGATATTAAAGTTTCGAGCTAAGCCGAAATAAACAATGAAGAGTAGAACCAGCTGGGGCATGATGCGGATAAATTCTAGATAAAAGCGTGTCAAGAAACGAACGACTCTAGAATGAGAGGTCATGATGATTCCCATGACCGTACCGAAAATCATAGACAAGAGGACAGAGAGAATGGAAATACCAATCGTGACTCCCAATCCTTGTAAGATCCGCAAGAGATTATTTCCCTGAAAGAGTACTTGTATTCCCGAATCCTGCATAGCGGAGCCTCCTTTCTATCCAACTAAAGAGCAACGATATAGGTAAGAGCATGATAAGATAGGCCACTACCAACATAGCCAGTGCAATGTCTGTCTCATAGTAGAGCCCAATCAAATCTTTGGCAACATACATGAGGTCAGCTAGGGCAACTACCGAAAAGACAGAGGTTTCCTTGATTAGGAAAATCACATTAGCACTGAAGGACGGCAGAGCAACTGCTGCGGCTTGTGGAAGAACCACGTAACGAAAGACCTGTAGTGGTGTCAGACCGATAGCTAAGCCAATCTCATGCTGAGTTTGACTAACTGCTTCTAGCCCACTTCGGAAGGATTCCGCCATATAAGACCCACCTAAGAAAATGAGCCCCAGCGTTGCACAGACCTCCGAGGAAAGGACAATCCCTATTCGGGGAAGCCCGAAGTAGAGAAAGAAGAGTTGAATCAAAAGAGGCGTATTTCGAGACAATTCAATATAAGCTGTGGCTAGCTGTGCCAAAACAGGGATGCGATAATATCGGATGATACTAACAAGTAAACCAACTAGAAAAGCTCCTAAAATGCCCCAAACTGCGATATGCAGGGTTAGAAAAAATGCCTTTTGATATAAGGGTAGATATTGTTCAACAATGGACCAATCCAAAAAGAGAACCTCCCATCAAGGAATAATACAGCTATTGTAGCACTAAAAGGTATGTTTGGATAATATGTATTTTCTATCACAATGATAGAAAATATTTATCATGCCAACTACAATCTGAAACTTCCAGACAAATTTTTTGAAAATGATTTGAAAAAGAGTTAAGATGTTCCTGTAAATCAAAAAAGTAAACGTTTACTTTTATCAAGGAGGACATTTTATGTCATACAAAACAAGTAATGCCGAAGGACCTGTAGATTTTATTAATACCTATGATTTGGAGCCGATGGCGCAGCAAGTCATTCCCAAAGCTGCTTTTGGCTACATCGCGAGTGGAGCTGAGGACACGTTCACTTTACGCGAGAACATTCGAGCTTTCAACCATAAACTTATCGTTCCTCATACACTCTGTGATGTGGAAAATCCAAGCACTGAGATTGAATTTGCTGGAGAAAAACTATCTTCACCAATTATTATGGCGCCTGTCGCAGCCCATAAATTAGCCAATGAGCAAGGGGGAAGTGGCTACTGCACGTGGTGTACATGAGTTTGGCTCTCTTTACACGACCAGCTCCTACTCCACAGTTGATCTTCCAGAAATTTCTCAAGCCCTTCAAGGGACACCTCATTGGTTCCAATTTTACTTTAGTAAGGATGACGGGATCAACCGCCATATCATGGATCGTGTCAAGGCAGAAGGCTACACAGCCATTGTCTTAACTGCAGATGCTACTGTAGGAGGCAATCGTGAGGTAGACAAGCGCAATGGTTTTGTCTTCCCAGTTGGCATGCCGATTGTTGAGGAATACCTGCCAGAAGGTGCTGGTAAGTCCATGGACTTTGTCTACAAATCAGCCAAACAACGCCTGTCTCCACGAGATGTAGAATTTATCGCCGAATACTCAGGTCTGCCTGTGTATGTCAAAGGCCCTCAATGCCGTGAAGATGTCGAACGTTCACTTGCCGCAGGTGCTTCTGGAATCTGGGTAACCAACCACGGTGGCCGCCAAATCGACGGTGGACCAGCTGCCTTTGACTCGCTTCAAGAAGTCGCTGAAGCAGTTGATAAACGCGTTCCGATTGTTTTTGACTCTGGTATTCGCCGTGGCCAACACGTCTTTAAAGCCTTGGCTTCAGGAGCAGACTTGGTAGCCATTGGACGACCTGTTATTTATGGCCTAGCCCTTGGTGGTAGCGTCGGTGTACGCCAAGTCTTTGAGCACCTAAATGCCGAATTAAAAACCGTCATGCAACTATCTGGAACTCAGACCATCGAAGACGTCAAACACTTCAAACTGCGCCACAATCCATACAACCCAACCTTCCCAGTTGACCCTCGTGATTTGAAATTGTATTGATAAATAAAACAGATTGCAATAAAAAACCACACCCCAATCGTTAGACATTAAATCTAACGATTGGGGTGTGGTTTTTAATCAGAGTGTATCTAAGCTGGCTCTATGGCATGGATTAGACAAAGCCTCTGGTAAGTTTGACTTGTTTCTCTAATATTTATTTCTTACTTTCTATTAAGCCTTTTCTTGCTCTAGTGGGACGACGACTAGGGTCTTGCCAAGGCTTGCTAATACTTTCAATACCGTATCCAATTGAGGGTTGGTCTTTCCTGTCTCCATTCGAGCGATGACAGGTTGACTGACCCCACTGAGTTCTTCAAGCTTCTTTTGGCTAATGCCTTTTTCATGTCTGGCCTCGATCAGCTCTGTCATAATCGCTACCCGCAGATCACTTTCTAGGATTTCTTCCTTGGTGAAAAGCTCTGCTCTTGCTTCTTTCCAATTACTACCGATGGCACTATTCTTCATCTTTTAGCCCTCTTTCTTTCAAATCTTGCAACTCTCGTTTGGCTTTCTCAATTTCCCGTCTAGGTGTCTTCTGCGTCTTTTTAACAAAATGATGCAGTAAGACAAAGCTTCCATCTATCCAAGCCACAAACAAAACCCGATCCCGTAAGGGTCGTAATTCCCAAATCTCTGCCTCTAGATGCTTGATGTAGGGCTCACCAGCACGAGTTCCCTGTTGACTCAAGAGTTCGATATAGTCATTGAGCTTGTTGAGTTTGATCCGGCTATCCTTGCTATTGAGACTAGCCAGCTCCTTCATATAGTCCAAAACTGGTTGATTCCCATGTTTATCTTTATAAAAATAAATAGTGTGCACAAAGCATCCTCTTTTCGAATTTATTATAACTCAAAAGCTATCGAAAGTAAATACTTTTAAGTTATCAAATACTGATAAGCCCCTTTTGAAATATTCAAAAGGGACTCATTTATATAATTCGAAAATAGCGCCCTTATTGGTGCAATGAGGACAGTATTTATCTTTGTGAGAACTAATAAGATTAGCAAGGTTAGCGAAATAGACAACTATGCTTTGTAACCATATTTTATCAATACTTTTGTTTTAAACCTATGATAAAAAATCATAACTTCCGATTCGGTATAACTGCAATAGCAATACCCTTATAATCTTCAAAAGAACCTATAAAAACTAATTCTTCTTTTCAAGAAACTATAGTCTCTTGAGAGACCCTCATCTGGCACTTGTTTTTGACGACAAATGACCGAGGGGCGATGGAACTTATAAATAGAAATGAAAAGAGCGTTCGAGGTCTAGATTGCAATGATTCTATAGGAAAAGTGACCGGCCGAGGCCTAGGTCACTATAAAACCTTATTAAAGACTAATAACTAGTACAGAGAGTAGCTGGATTTCAACTCAACTGATACACGTCAGGGGTTTAAAAATCCATTCCATCTGGATTAGGTGCTCCGCCTTCCAAACCGCTGATATTTTTAAGAATTTCGAGGTCAGCAGGACTCAGTTCGATGTCAAAGCAATCCAGATTGCTAGCAATCCGACTCGGAGTGACTGACTTAGGCAGGGGCAAGAAGCCTTCTTGTAGGCTCCAAGCTAGAGCAATTTGAGCAATGGTCTTGCCATACTTATCTGCTATCGCCTGCACGGCTGGATTTTGGAAGAGCTCGCCTTGCCCAAAAGGTCCCCAAGCTTCAAGTAGGATATCATGGGTACGGCAGAATTCCACCGCCTCTGTCTGATAGACACCTGGCGCTAGGCGGATTTGATTGACAGCTGGTGTGACGCGCGCTGTTTCCAGCAGAGCCTCTAGGTGATGAGGCAGGAAATTGCTGACGCCGATCGCTCGGATCTTACCAGCTTGATAGAGGTCTTCCATGGCCCGCCAAACTTCTGCATTGCGCTTTTGCCAAGCCCCGTCTTCTCGTAAAGGATTAGGATTTGGCCAGTGGATGAGGTAGAGATCCAGATAATCCAGCCCCAATCGCTCCATAGAGCTGTCAAAGGCTTCCATGGCCTCTTCATAAGTGTGCTTGCTATTCCAGAGCTTGGTAGTGATGAAGAGCTCCTCACGCGGAATGCCGCTGTCTTTAATTACCCGACCGACACTCTCCTCATTCTTATAGATAGCTGCCGTATCAATGTGGCGATAGCCTGCCTTAAGGGCGGCCAAGACTGCCTGATACGCCTCTTCTCCGTCCTGAGCCTTCCAAGTACCAAAACCCAAGACTGGGATCTTGACACCATTGTTAAGGGTATAATTTTTCATATCTATTCTCCTTATTTTTTCTTTCTTTTGGCTAATTTTGGCTTAAAGATATTTTCCTTGGTTGGAGCCATACCTCGGCTGAAAAAGCTGTAAATGATAAAGGCCAACCCAGCAATAAATATCAAGAAACGATGCAGTAGTAACCCAAAGAAGAGGAGCACCAAGCCCATTCCCATAAATTTATAATCAATCTTTTTCATCCTGTCCTCCTCATCTGTGATAACCCTATTATAACATCTTCTCTTTCATTGAGAAAGGCTTACCATCTGTTAAGAAAAATATCTCAGAGACTTTCTAGTTGCGCCAACCATTCCTAGCTTTGTACAAGTCCCTCTAGCAAATCCTAGGGAAAGTCAGCAACTCCAAATTAAAAAGGACAGGTTACCCCATCCTTTCTAAAAATATAAGGAGACTCAATTAAAGAATACTGGAGGCAGCTTCAAAGCGTTTTTCGCCATCCAGATAAGTAGCAACCAGCTCCAAATCCTTATCCAGAACGATAAAGTCAGCATCGTAGCCTTCCTTGATCTGGCCACAGACATCGTCAATGTGGACGGATTTTGCTGGGATGAGACTGGCCATCATGACTGCTTGGTGAGGATTTGCGATGCCCCACTCAACCACATTTTTGAGGCCGTCTTTGAGCTGCAGGATTGATCCTGCCAAGTTACCAGTCGATTTGAGACGAGCTGTGCCATTGGCTACCACCACTGGAAATTCTCCCAGCATATAGTCGCCGTCTTCCAGCCCACCTGCAGTCATACAGTCTGTGATGAGGGCTACATGTTCATGGCCCTTTTGCTTAAGCAAAATATCACAGGCCTTGGGATCTACGTGGTGCCCATCACAAATCAACTCTGCGTAAGTGTGAGGCAGCTCGTACATAGCCCCAACCATACCTAGCTCACGGTGAGTCAAGCCTCGCATACCATTGTAGGCATGTACCCAGACACTGGCTCCTGCTTCTACTGCTGCCTTGGCTTCGTCATAGGTCGCATCAGAGTGCCCCAAAGCAACTGTCACGCCTTCATCAGTGATGGTGCGGACAAATTCTTCCACGCATCACGCTCAGGTGCCAAAGCAATTTTATTTAGCAGGCCATTGGCTGCCTTTTGCCAAGCACGAAATTCATCCATACGAGGGTCCTTCATGTAGGCTGGGTTTTGGGCACCCTTGTACTTTTCAGTGAAGTAAGGCCCTTCAAAGTAGAGACCACGAATCTTGGCACCACTTGCTTCTTGGTAACGAGCACCAATATTTTCCGTCACAGCTAGAAGTTGCTCGTAAGATGATGTCAGCGTAGTCGGCAGGAAACTGGTCACCCCAGTCGTCAAAAGCCCTTCACTCATGGTATGGAGGGTACCTTCGATGTTATTGTCCATGACATCAACCCCACCAAAACCATGGATATGGGTGTCCACTAGACCCGGTGCAACAGAGTAGCCTGTATAATCCACCACTTCCGCATCCGCAGGGACTTCCTGTACTAATTTTCCAAATTTTCCATCAATCACTTCTAAAAATCCACCCTTGCGAATCCCTTGAGGATAGAAGAACTGATCGGCTTTTATATATTTAGGCATCTGACTGCCTCCTCTTGTTCTATTTCTATTGACTCTATTATAACGCTTTCTATTTTATTTGTAAATGGTCTATACCTCTTTTTTTAGAAAAATTTATTATATTATTTAAATCAAGAAAAGAGAGTGGGACAGAAATCGGTAATTCGTTAGAATTCGATTTCGTCGTCCCACCTCCGCACAGTTGAGTAGGGCTGTAAAAGCTGATGAAATCAGCGTAGTAGAGCCCACTCAACCACTGCATCTTACTCGACAATCCAAAGACAATTGAGAGGCTAGGACTTCTGTCCCAGCCTCTTTCTGTCTTAAATTTGTTCCATCTGTACTTTCTCAGCCAAATTCATGGCGTGGTCAGCAACTCTGGTATAGTGGGAAATAATATCGATGAAGTTGACCCCAGCCTGAGGCGTACATTCTCCCTTGTTGAGACGGGCAATGTGGGTCTTGCGCAAGCTGCGTTCTAGCTTGTCAATAGCTGCATGCTTGGCTTCTAAAGTGTTGGCCAAGTCCACATCATTTGTTTCCACAGAAGTCAAAGCTTCTTTGATAAAGTCCAAGGTCAATTGATAAATATGTTCCAACTCTGCCAAGGCAGCTGGTGAAAATTCCACTTTCTTGCGGTGCAGGTAGTCTGTCAAATTCAGCAAAGCTTCTGAGTGGTCGCCGATTCTCTCCAAATCACGGCTAGAGTCCAGAATGCTGGTCAAGACTTCACTCTCTTTTGGATTGAGCTGCTGACCAGAGAGGACAATCAGATAGCGAGTCAATTCATCATCAATAGCGTTGATAGCTTCCTCCGTCTTATGGCCCTTCTCAGCTGATTTTTCTTCGTAGTTAATAATATAATCATAGGCCAATTCGAAAGATTTAGCCGCGTAGCCACCCAAGTGAAGGAGTTCCTTTTTAGCATTTCCCAAAGCCAGTGATGGCGCTTGGTCAATCAAAATCGTATCAAGGTAAAGAGATTCGTATTTAACAGTTTCATCTTCACCCGGAATCAACTTGGTAACCAAAAATGCTAAAAAGCCAATAAAAGGAAACTGGATAATGGTATTGGTAATATTAAAAGTTCCGTGGGCAAAGGCAATAGTCATTTCTGGTGACAAATGCAAGGCTGTCTCAAACCACTGAATCAGTGATGTGAAAGGTAGCAGGAAGATCATACATATGACTGTTCCCACAACGTTAAAGGCCACATGGGCTCCAGCGACACGCTTGGCTGCGATATTAGCCCCCAAGGAAGCAATGATCGCTGTAATCGTCGTTCCGATATTGTCACCAAAGAGGACTGGTAAAGCTCCTTGCAGGTCAATGAGATTGCTGGCATAGAGATTTTGCAGAATCCCAATGGTCGCCGAAGATGCTTGAATGAGCAGGGTCAAGCCCGTTCCGACAAAGACACCCAAGACTGGATTTTTACTTAGCTGAACCATGTAATCTCGAAAGACTTGCAAGTCTTTAAGAGGCTCCATGGCTCCGCTCATGAGATTGAGGGCGAAAAAGATCCCGCCGACACCAAAGAGGATGCGCCCGACATTGTTCACTGAGCGATTCTTGGTGAAGAAGAGGCAAACCGCACCGACAAATAGTAAGGGCAGGGCGTAATCACCCAACTTAAAACCAATGATGAAAGAGGTCACGGTCGTACCAATATTGGCCCCCATGACAATCCCGATAGCCTGACGCAGGGTCAACAGCCCCGCACTCACCAGACCAACTGTAATCACTGTCACACCTGAACTAGACTGGATCAGGGCTGTCATCCCAATCCCAACTAGCACACCTAAAAAAGGATTGCTCGTGTATTTATCAATGAAATAGCGCAGTCGGTCTCCCTGCCGCCTGCTGCAAGCCATCTCCCATCATACGAATACTGTATAGGAACAGCCCCAAGCCTCCTAAAAAGCTAAATATAATTTCTTGCCAATTAATGGACATTTCTTTTCCTCCGAAAAATAAATAGCGGATAATCTCCTATACTATTTTAAAACATCCAGCCTAATCTCACAAGCCTTTTCTAAAAAAGAATTGAATTATTTTTGCTCATTTTGAAACTTTTATTTTCTTCATACTCAAGAGCAAACTAGAGCAAGCGACAAGGCCCTCTCACTACAAGAAAAGACAAGTAGACAGAACTAAATTTCAATATTTTTAGCTTGGTTCATCGCTTTCTAGTCTCAGGCTCAAAACATCTAAATTGCCCAGTTTATCTTTTATCTCAGCATCACTCACATTCTATACATGCAAAAAGCAAAAATCCCAGATAGCCTATGGCTATCTGGGATTTGCGTTCCATCGCTAAAGTGCTGCTATCATTTTAGCTAGGTTTTAAGATTAGTCTTCCAAATTCACATCAGATGTTGATTCTTTCTTCTTTTTGTTCTTGAGAAAGGCTGATGCTAACGTTGCTATTCCTAATCCAAGAGCTGCTAATGGATTATTGACAGTTCCTGTATTTGGTAAAGCTTTAGCATTTGGAGTAACCTTAACTTTTTCTGGTTGTGCAGGCTGTGGCTTAGGTGCTTGAGAGTGATTTGTAGCACTAGATACAGATGCACTTTCAGACAGACTAGTAGAGATGCTTGCGCTATCACTCAGTGACACACTTGCTGATGTGCTCAATGAAGCAGAAACACTCATGCTCAAGTAGGCACTTGCTGAAAGTGAATCGTCAGCAATAGCATGGCTGGCACTGATTGATCCTGAAATGCTTGCACTTGTACTCAATGAAGTAGAGATAGACTGACTATCACTTACAGAAGCTGAAGTACTTACACTTACGCTTGCTGAATCTGACGCACTGACTGAAGCCGATACGCTGGTGCTTAAGCTTGCGCTTGCTGATAGAGATTCGCTTACGCTCAGCGATGCCAAATCATTTTCACTTGCAAGAGCAGACGCACTAGCGCTCAATGACACTGAAGTGCTCTCGCTTGTTGAGACTGATTGGCTACTGCTTACAGAAGACGAAGCACTCTCGCTTGCTGAGATTGAAGCACTTAGACTAGTACTCATGCTTGTACTTGTTGAATCTGAAGCGCTAATTGAGGCACTGAGACTTGTGCTCAAGCTGGTGCTTGCTGAGTCTGAGGCACTGATTGAGGCACTGAGGCTCGTACTCAAGCTTGTGCTTGATGAATCTGACGCGCTGAGTGAGGCACTGAGACTTGTGCTCAGGCTCGTGCTTGATGAATCTGAAGCACTGAGTGAGGCACTGAGGCTCGTGCTCAGGCTCGTGCTTGATGAATCTGAAGCACTAATTGAGGCACTGAGGCTCGTGCTCAAGCTGGTACTTGTTGACTCTGAGGCACTGATCGAAGCACTTAGACTCGTACTCAAGCTGGTACTTGTTGACTCTGAGGCACTAATTGATGCACTGAGGCTCGTGCTCAAACTTGTACTTGCTGAGTCGCTTGCACTAAGTGAGGCACTGAGGCTCGTGCTCAAACTTGTACTTGCTGAGTCGCTTGCACTAATTGAGGCACTGAGGCTTGTACTCAAGCTAGTGCTTGCTGAGTCGCTTGCACTAAGTGACGCACTGAGGCTTGTACTCAAGCTGGTGCTTGTTGACTCTGACGCGCTGAGTGAGGCACTGAGGCTCGTGCTCAAGCTGGTACTTGTTGAATCTGAGGCACTGATTGAAGCACTTAGACTCGTACTCAAGCTGGTACTTACTGAATCTGAAGCGCTAATTGAGGCACTGAGGCTCGTGCTCAGGCTAGTACTTGCTGAGTCGCTTGCACTAAGTGACGCACTGAGGCTTGTACTCAAGCTGGTGCTTGTTGACTCTGACGCGCTGAGTGAGGCACTGAGGCTTGTACTCAAGCTTGTGCTGGCTGAATCTGATGCGCTAATTGATGCACTGAGGCTTGTGCTCAAACTTGTACTTACTGAATCTGAGGCACTGATTGAGGCACTGAGGCTCGTGCTCAGGCTAGTACTTGCTGAGTCGCTTGCACTAATTGAGGCACTGAGGCTTGTGCTCAAACTTGTACTTACTGAATCTGAGGCACTGATTGAGGCACTGAGGCTCGTGCTCAGGCTAGTACTTGCTGAGTCGCTTGCACTAATTGAGGCACTGAGGCTTGTACTCAAGGACGCTGAAGCAGACTCGCTTGTTGAAACTGACTGACTCAAGCTTACTGATGCTGAAGCACTGGCACTTGCTGAGACAGACTGACTTGTGCTCAATGACGCTGAAGCTGATTCACTTGTTGAGACAGACTGGCTGGTGCTCAATGACGCTGAAGCTGACTCGCTTGCTGAGACTGACTGGCTTGCGCTCAATGACGCTGAGGCACTTGTGCTTACTGAGACTGACTGACTGGTGCTCAATGAAGTTGAAGCTGATTCACTTGCTGAAACGGACTGGCTCAAGCTTACTGATGCTGAAGTGCTTGTGCTTGCTGAGACAGACTGGCTCAGGCTTACTGATGCTGAAGCACTTGCACTTGCTGAGACAAACTGGCTCAAGCTCAATGATGCTGAGGCGCTTGTGCTTAATGAGACAGATTGACTCAAGCTCAATGACGCTGAAGCAGATTCACTTGCTGAGACTGACTGGCTCAAGCTCAATGACGCTGAAGCAGACTCGCTTGTTGAAACTGATTGACTCAAGCTTACTGATGCTGAAGTGCTTGTGCTTGCTGAGACAGACTGGCTCAAGCTCAACGATGCTGAAGCTGATTCACTTGTTGAGACTGACTGGCTCAAGCTCATTGACGCTGAAGCGCTTGTGCTTGTTGAAACTGACTGGCTCAGGCTTACTGATGCTGAAGCTGATTCACTTGTTGAGACAGACTGGCTGGTGCTCAATGACGCTGAAGCTGACTCGCTTGCTGAGACTGACTGGCTCAGGCTTACTGATGCTGAAGCACTGGCACTTGCTGAGACAGATTGACTGGTGCTCAATGACGCTGAGGCGCTCTTGCTCAATGAAACTGACTGACTGGTGCTCAATGAAGTTGAGGCACTTGTACTTACTGAGACTGACTGGCTCAAGCTCAACGATGCTGAGGCACTTGCGCTGGTTGAGACTGACTGGCTCAGGCTTACTGAGGCTGAAGCACTGGCACTTACTAAGACAGACTGACTCGTGCTCAATGAAGTTGAAGCTGATTCACTTGCTGAAACTGACTGGCTCAGGCTTACTGAGGCTGAAGCTGACTCGCTTGTTGAAACGGACTGGCTCAAGCTCATTGACGCTGAAGCGCTTGTGCTTGTTGAAACTGATTGACTCAGGCTCAATGAGGCTGAAGCACTGGCACTTACTGAGACAGACTGACTCAAGCTCAACGATGCTGAGGCACTTGTGCTTACTGAGACTGACTGACTGGTGCTCAATGAAGTTGAAGCTGATTCACTTGCTGACACAGACTGGCTCAGACTTACTGATGCTGAAGCTGATTCACTTGTTGAGACAGACTGGCTGGTGCTCAATGACGCTGAAGCTGACTCGCTTGCTGAGACTGACTGGCTTGCGCTCATTGACGCTGAAGCACTGGCACTTGCTGAGACAGATTGACTCAGGCTTACTGATGCTGAAGCTGACTCGCTTGTTGAAACGGATTGACTCAAGCTCAACGAAGCTGAGGCACTTGTGCTTACTGAGACTGACTGACTGGTGCTCAATGAAGTTGAAGCTGATTCACTTGCTGACACAGACTGGCTCAGACTTACTGATGCTGAAGCTGATTCACTTGTTGAGACTGACTGGCTCAAGCTCATTGACGCTGAAGCGCTTGTGCTTGTTGAAACTGATTGACTCAGGCTCAATGAGGCTGAAGCACTTGCACTTACTGAGACAGACTGACTCAAGCTCAACGATGCTGAGGCACTTGTGCTTACTGAGACAGACTGACTGGTGCTCAATGACGCTGAAGCTGACTCGCTTGTTGAAACTGACTGACTCAAGCTTACTGATGCTGAAGCACTGGCACTTGCTGAGACAGACTGACTTGTGCTCAATGACGCTGAAGCTGATTCACTTGTTGAGACAGACTGGCTGGTGCTCAAGGACGCTGAAGCTGACTCGCTTGCTGAGACTGACTGGCTTGCGCTCAATGACGCTGAAGCACTGGCACTTGCTGAGACAGATTGACTCAGGCTTACTGATGCTGAAGCTGACTCGCTTGTTGAAACGGATTGACTCAAGCTCAACGAAGCTGAGGCACTTGTGCTTACTGAGACTGACTGACTGGTGCTCAATGAAGTTGAAGCTGATTCACTTGCTGAAACGGACTGGCTCAAGCTTACTGATGCTGAAGTGCTTGTGCTTGCTGAGACAGACTGGCTCAGGCTTACTGATGCTGAAGCACTTGCACTTGCTGAGACAAACTGGCTCAAGCTCAATGATGCTGAGGCGCTTGTGCTTAATGAGACAGATTGACTCAAGCTCAATGACGCTGAAGCAGATTCACTTGCTGAGACTGACTGGCTCAAGCTCAATGACGCTGAAGCAGACTCGCTTGTTGAAACTGATTGACTCAAGCTTACTGATGCTGAAGTGCTTGTGCTTGCTGAGACAGACTGGCTCAGGCTTACTGATGCTGAAGCACTGGCACTTACTGAGACAGACTGGCTCAAGCTCAATGAGGTTGAAGCTGATTCACTTGCTGATACAGACTGGCTTGCGCTCATTGAGGTTGAAGCTGATTCACTTGCTGATACAGACTGGCTTGCGCTCATTGAGGTTGAAGCTGATTCACTTGCTGAAACTGACTGGCTTGCGCTCAATGAGGTTGAAGCACTTACGCTTGCTGATACAGACTGGCTACCACTCAATGAAGTTGAAGCAGACTCGCTTGTTGAAACTGATTGGCTCAAGCTCAATGACACTGAAGCAGACTCGCTTGCTGAGACAGACTGGCTCAAGCTCAATGACGTTGAAGCTGAGGCACTTGTTGAAACTGATTGGCTCAAGCTCAATGACACTGAAGCAGACTCGCTTGCTGAGACAGACTGGCTCAAGCTCAATGACGTTGAAGCTGAGGCACTTGTTGAAACTGACTGGCTCAGGCTCAATGATGCTGAAGCAGACTCGCTTGTTGAAACTGATTGACTCAAGCTCAACGAAGCTGAGGCACTTGTTGAAACGGATTGGCTCGTGCTCAATGAGCTTGAAGCTGATTCACTTGTTGAAACGGACTGACTTGCGCTCAATGACGCTGAAGCTGACTCGCTTGTTGAGACAGACTGACTGGTGCTCAATGACGCTGAGGCGCTCTTGCTCAATGAAACTGACTGACTGGTGCTCAATGAAGTTGAGGCACTTGTACTTACTGAGACTGACTGGCTCAAGCTCAACGATGCTGAGGCACTTGCGCTGGTTGAGACTGACTGGCTCAGGCTTACTGAGGCTGAAGCACTGGCACTTACTAAGACAGACTGACTCGTGCTCAATGAAGTTGAAGCTGATTCACTTGCTGAAACTGACTGGCTCAGGCTTACTGAGGCTGAAGCTGACTCGCTTGTTGAAACGGACTGGCTCAAGCTCATTGACGCTGAAGCGCTTGTGCTTGTTGAAACTGATTGACTCAGGCTCAATGAGGCTGAAGCACTGGCACTTACTGAGACAGACTGACTCAAGCTCAACGATGCTGAGGCACTTGTGCTTACTGAGACAGACTGACTGGTGCTCAATGACGCTGAAGCAGACTCGCTTGTTGAAACTGACTGACTCAAGCTTACTGATGCTGAAGCACTGGCACTTGCTGAGACAGACTGACTTGTGCTCAATGACGCTGAAGCAGACTCGCTTGCTGAAACGGATTGGCTCAGGCTCAATGATGCTGAGGCACTTGCACTTGTTGAAACGGATTGGCTCAAGCTTACTGATGCTGAAGTGCTTGTGCTTGCTGAGACAGACTGGCTCAGGCTTACTGATGCTGAAGCTGATTCACTTGTTGAGACAGACTGGCTGGTGCTCAATGACGCTGAAGCACTGGCACTTGCTGAGACAGATTGACTCAGGCTTACTGATGCTGAAGCTGACTCGCTTGTTGAAACGGATTGACTCAAGCTCAACGAAGCTGAGGCACTTGTGCTTACTGAGACTGACTGACTGGTGCTCAATGAAGTTGAAGCTGATTCACTTGCTGACACAGACTGGCTCAGACTTACTGATGCTGAAGCTGATTCACTTGTTGAGACTGACTGGCTCAAGCTCATTGACGCTGAAGCGCTTGTGCTTGTTGAAACTGATTGACTCAGGCTCAATGAGGCTGAAGCACTTGCACTTACTGAGACAGACTGACTCAAGCTCAACGATGCTGAGGCACTTGTGCTTACTGAGACAGACTGACTGGTGCTCAATGACGCTGAAGCTGACTCGCTTGCTGATACAGACTGGCTGGTGCTCAATGACGCTGAAGCTGACTCGCTTGTTGAAACGGATTGGCTCAGGCTCAATGATGCTGAGGCACTTGCACTTGTTGAAACGGATTGGCTCAAGCTTACTGATGCTGAAGTGCTTGTGCTTGCTGAGACTGACTGGCTTGCGCTCAAGGACGCTGAAGCTGACTCGCTTGCTGAGACAGATTGACTCAGGCTTACTGATGCTGAAGCTGACTCGCTTGTTGAAACGGATTGACTCAAGCTCAACGAAGCTGAGGCACTTGTGCTTACTGAGACTGACTGACTGGTGCTCAATGAAGTTGAAGCTGATTCACTTGCTGAAACTGATTGACTCAAGCTCAAGGACGCTGAAGCACTTGCGCTTGTTGAGACTGATTGACTCAGGCTTACTGACGCTGAAGCACTGGCACTTACTGAGACTGACTGACTTGTGCTCAATGAGGTTGAAGCAGACTCGCTTGCTGAAACAGACTGGCTCAAGCTCAAGGACGCTGAAGCACTGGCACTTGTTGATACAGACTGGCTGGTGCTCAATGAAGTTGAAGCAGATTCACTTGTTGAAACTGACTGGCTCAAGCTCAAGGACGCTGAAGCACTGGCACTTGCTGAGACAGACTGACTGGTGCTCAAGGACGCTGAAACACTTGCGCTTGTTGAGACAGATTGGCTGCCACTCAACGAAGCTGAGGCTGATTCACTTGCTGAAACTGATTGGCTCAGGCTCAATGATGCTGAAGCAGACTCGCTTGTTGAAACTGATTGACTCAAGCTCAACGATGCTGAGGCACTTGCACTTGTTGAAACTGATTGACTCAAGCTTACTGATGCTGAAGTGCTTGTGCTTGCTGAGACAGACTGGCTCAGGCTTACTGATGCTGAAGCACTTGCACTTGCTGAAACAGACTGGCTCAAGCTCAGTGACGCTGAGGCACTTGCACTTGTTGAAACTGATTGACTCAAGCTCAACGAAGCTGAGGCACTTGCGCTTGTTGAGACAGATTGGCTGCCACTCAACGAAGCTGAGGCTGATTCACTTGCTGAAACTGATTGACTCAAGCTCAACGATGCTGAGGCACTTGCACTTGCTGATACAGACTGGCTCAAGCTCAACGAAGCTGAAGCACTTGCACTTGCTGAGACAGACTGACTGGTGCTCAAGGACGCTGAAACACTTGCGCTTGTTGAGACAGATTGGCTGCCACTCAACGAAGCTGAGGCTGATTCACTTGCTGAAACTGATTGGCTCAGGCTCAATGATGCTGAAGCAGACTCGCTTGTTGAAACGGATTGACTCAAGCTCAACGATGCTGAGGCACTTGCACTTGTTGAAACTGATTGACTCAAGCTTACTGATGCTGAAGTGCTTGTGCTTGCTGAGACAGACTGGCTCAGGCTTACTGATGCTGAAGCACTTGCACTTGCTGAAACAGACTGGCTCAAGCTCAGTGACGCTGAGGCACTTGCACTTGTTGAAACTGATTGACTCAAGCTCAACGAAGCTGAGGCACTTGCGCTTGTTGAGACAGATTGGCTGCCACTCAACGAAGCTGAGGCTGATTCACTTGCTGAAACTGATTGACTCAAGCTCAACGATGCTGAGGCACTTGCACTTGCTGATACAGACTGGCTCAAGCTCAACGAAGCTGAAGCACTTGCACTTGCTGAAACTGACTGACTCAAGCTCAACGAAGCTGAAGCGCTCGCACTTATTGAAACCGACTGGCTTGCGCTCAATGACGCTGAAGCAGACTCGCTGGTTGAAACTGATTGACTCAAGCTCAACGAAGCTGAGGCTGATTCACTTGTTGAGGCTGACTGACTCAAGCTCAATGACGCTGAAGCACTTGCGCTTGTTGAAACGGATTGGCTCAAGCTCAACGAAGCTGAGGCACTCTTACTTAATGAGACAGATTGACTGCCGCTTAGTGATGCAGAGGCACTCTTACTCAATGAAACGGACTGACTCAAGCTCAATGATGCTGAGGCGCTTGCACTTGTTGAAACTGATTGACTCAAGCTCAACGAAGCTGAAGCACTATTACTTAATGAGACGGATTGGCTACCACTCAACGAAGCGGAGGCGCTCTTACTTAATGAAACTGACTGACTCAAGCTCAACGATGCTGAAGCACTATTACTCAATGAGACGGATTGACTACCACTCAGTGAAGCGGAGGCGCTCTTACTTAATGAAACTGACCGACTCAAGCTCAACGATGCTGAAGCACTATTGCTCAATGAGACGGATTGACTACCGCTAACCGAGCCAGAAATACTATTGCTCGTTGAAACCGAACGGCTGGCGCTCATCGATGCCGATTGGCTATTGCGCAAGGAAGTAGACAAGCTCTGACTCACTGAGACAGACTGACTACCGCTCACTGAGGCCGAAACACTATTTCTCGCTGAAACCGAGCGGCTGACGCTCATCGATGCCGATTGGCTATTGCGCAAGGAAGTAGACAAGCTCTGGCTAGCAGAAACTGAACGGCTGGCGCTCGTTGAAGCCGACGCACTCGCTGATGTACTAGCACTTACTGAGGCACTGGTTGATTGTCTTTGACTTAGACTAATTGAAGTACTGCTACTCTTATACTCACTATCAGAAAGTTTTACAGTGAACGTATCCGTAGTCTTATCTTTATAGATAATGGTAACTGTTCCATTGTTACTAATAGTAAAGGAATCAATACGTTTTTCCTGCTTATTGTTTAGTTTCTCAACAGCCGCCAATATACGAGTTTTTTCTTGAGGTTTTAATTCAGAAACATTCTCTACTTGGAAGGTTTCGGTCGGTGCTACCCCTTCCATAATATCTGTCAGTCTACCTTGCACAATACGGACATTACCTGGCGAAGCATTTCCTGCACTATTTTTATTCCCAGCCTTATCCGTTGCTACTGCATTACGTTGCCAACTATTTCTACCATTTTTATCGTACTCTAGATTATCATTCAAATGAGCTCTTACTGTAATGCGAGCTGGACTAGCAGTAGTTGCTGTGATATTCCCCGTTAAATGATCTACTGTTCCCGTCCCATATTTATTATCTTCAAAGAAATTATTTTTAAGGGCTGAACCATTTGCATCTTCATTTGAAACGATCTTAAATTCTGATAATTGCCCGCTATTATCTGTAGCAGTGAAATTAATTTGAATATCATCTCCTGCGTACACAACATAGTTGCCGTTTACAGGTGTTAGAGTTTGACCGTTACGAGTCACCGTCGCACTTGGAACTGGAACAGCATCCACATTAGCTGGGATAACAGTTGTAGTATTATCACGGTAGGTAATGGTAATATTCCCATTTTCAGCTACCGCAATCGTTCCGGTTACACCATCTTTCGTAAAATCACTACCAGATAAAAGCGACTGGTTTTTTTCTTTAAATTTTTCAAGTACTTGATTGCGTTCACTTACAGTCAAAGAAGAGGGATTCTTAACAATAACAGTATCCCCACTAACTGGGTTGTGGCGTTCGTTGAAGCCTTTGATATGGAAATTCGTACGTGCTGTAGCAGTCAAGCCATGAATATCTGTTACTGTGTACTCCAGAACATAGGTACCAGGCTTATAGGGTTTCCAAGTTCCGTTTTCACGACCCACCGTCCCTATTATGTTAATAGTGTATGTTCTTTGACCACCTATTTTATTCCCCCTTTGATCATAGATATATAGATCTCCAAATTCCCCTTTCTTGTTAGTTGGATAGTTCGGTGCTTTTAAACCTGTAATAATAGCATTGGATGGGGAGGCCGTGATTTTAGCCATCCCTTTATCATCATTCAGTCTTATCTGAAAATTATTAATTGCTTCATCATTATAAATTGTGATAGTAGATGGCATAGAGATTGTAGGTGGATTAGAAGCCGCACGTAGGTGTGCCCCTCTAGTAATCACTGTCCCATTTCGTACATCGCGTACACCAGAATTAGCCGCAAAAACAGCATTAATAATCGAATTACGTGCTAAAGTAGCTTTTTGCACTACTGTTGTTAAATCACTAGTCGGATCAGCTAGGGCCTTTTCAATTTCTGTTACTGCAGCATTGGCCTTAGCAAGAGCTGAATCCGTATTTGGCAAACCAACTGCTTTTGCTAGATAGTCACCTATTTCAGCTGAAAGATTGGTCAACTTCCTACGGTTTTCTTCTTGTTGTTTAGCAGTGACAGACTCTTTTGGTGAAGTGGTCACGGTCTTATCTACCGTTTGACTCTTCTCAGCTTGTTTGAGCGCATCCTTGCCTTGAGCTTGGTTCTTATCCGCTAGCACACCAGCGGCCAAGTTGTTGCTGGTTGCTAGAGCTTGGCTATTGCTCAAAGTAGCGCTAGCTAAACTTTGTCCTGCACCAGATGAAACAAAGCTATCAGCAACATTGACTCTGATATCCAGTGAGACAGAAGCATCAGCTACTGATGCGCTAGTTAGCACTTTATCCTGTTCTAGAGAAGTTGTAGTGTTAGCACTCTCTAGCTTAGCTGGCGCTTTGCTTTCTGATACCTTTGTAGCAGGCTCAGTACTCGCTGATTTGCTAGTTAAGACTGAATTGCTAGCAGATACAGACCGGCTGATAGAAGTTAAGTTACTAGCGGAAACTGATTGGCTGAGCGATTGACTAACAGACTGGCTAGTCGAGATACTAAGAGAGACTGACTCACTTGTAGAGACTGAAGCGCTGACTGACTTACTAACTGAAACAGAGGCCAACTCAGAAGCCTGTTCTGCTTTTGCTTTTCGCATTTCTGCTTGCGCTTGAGCAATGATCGAATTTGTACTTGCTTCTGTTGCTTCTTCATTGTCCTTGACTTCAGCTGAAATAACTGCTTTATCAGTAGATTCAGATATTTCATCTGCATAGACAGACTGCTCCTGAGTCACCATTAGCCCCGCTGCCCCAGCGGCTAATATCCCTCCCAGACCTGCAAGAGTATTGAGGCTCAGATGGTCGTGATCAAGCTCTTCAGTATCTGACAAGCTGCTTGAGACAACTTCTCCCATTCCACCGATACGAAAGAGGTCGAGTTGAGAATTTGAAGCTTTTACCCAATTTTTCCCAGACTTATAGAGCTTATACCGCTTCTTTTCGTCAATAATCTCGAAATCTTTGTTATATTTCTTACTTCGAAACATCCTTTTCCTTTCCTTTTCCAACATGCCAGTTTTTGTTAATCTCATGACCATTAGCAAAGAAGCTGGCTTATTGCATGCTATAGTTTATAAGCAAAAATACACACTTTTTTACATTTTTATTCTAGGTGCCCTAATGCTCCAGATAGTATTTTAACAAAAATAAGACAAGAATTCAATCTATTGAAATCTTTATTTATTGACAATAAGCTTGATAAATCAAGCTATTTTCAAAACTATCCATATTAACCTAGAGATTTAAACTACAGATTATTATAGTAATTAACAATAAGTAACTATTTATACAAAAAAGCTAGACGGCTGACCCAAGATACTTGACTCAGATCCGTCTAACTTTTTCTTTATCATATTTTGAATGAGTTAGTGAGAAAGATGATTAATAATCCAAATCTTCTGCATACCCAGCTCCATTTCCTACAAAGTAGCCTGTCTTACAGTTCATACTAAATAGATAAGTACCATCTGGTTTATAGAGATTGTAGTAGCCATTTCCCTTGACAATGTTAACTTTTTCAAGGATAAACTGATCTCCTGTGATATAGCCACGCTCGCGAGACACCTTGAGGATCGTTTCCAAGACACCTGGATTGAAAGTCCAAGCAGGATTGTTCACATCATCGATAGCTGCTTGATTGTAAGGCACACGGCTAAGGTGACGCTGGAGGTTGACTCCTGCACTTGACAGTCCGATACCAGTTTCTGCATTTCTAATGCCACTAGGATCACTAGGTGCTGGAGTCACAGCTGGCGGCGTTGATGGTGCGACTGGCACTGTTGGCGTTGTTGATGGCGCTGACGGTTCCACTGTCGGACTAGGCGCTGGTGCTGGTAGCTGCTGACTGCGTCCTTGAGCAATAGCCGCTTTCAAGACCTCATCTAACTTGTTATTACCTGTCGATACATCTGGAAGATTTAGCGATTTTCTTTCACTTGAGCATCTGTCTTCAAGAGACCATCAACGATAGCACCCTGTATTGAATTGTGAATTGACACTTTGGATAGCAGAAATTTGCTTGACAAGATCATCATACTTCTTCTTAGCAGCTGTATATTCTGAGCTGCCAGTTAAGACATCTAACTTAGCTTTCAGCTTATCCAAATCACCAAACTTGTCATTTTTGATAGCTGTCTGACTACTATCCGTAAAGAAGCTAGCATAAAGGTCTTCAAATTCTTTAGCAGCCTCTTTCTTAGCTTCACTAGAGCTTGTAGATTTCTTTTTGCTAGAAGAAACTGTCGAACTGGAACCAGTTGTCGACTTGTGACTCCCCCACCCCTGATGAAAATACCAAGTCGTTCCAGCGGCAAGCGCTACAAGACCTAAGGCTGAGTATAGGAAGGCTTTCTTCTTGTAGAAAGGCTTTGTCTCAGTATCGTCCTCATCTTCAAATACTGTCGGAACTGGCTTTGATACCGGCTTTGTTGCCGGGATGATTGGTGCTTCAGCTGCAACTGTTAGCGCTGGTTGTGCAGCCTTTGTAGTCTCTACATTTGCCGAGTTTGCAGCTTCTGCTTTCACTGGCTGCACCGAAGGTAATGGCACATTGGCAGTATTTTCCTTCGCCTGAGATTGACTCTTAAGCTGTTTGATGGTCTCTTGTATCAAAGCTTCTTTTTGTTGCGCCAGCTCTTCCATGATTCTCAGCTTTTGGGTTTCAAATTTTCCAGCCTCGATTTCATCTCGGTGTTGCTTGATGTACTTATCAAGGATATTGTCTCCTTCAGTCACACCAGCTTCGACTTCCTCGTTTTTCCGAGCAGCCTGACCGACCGTCATCTCTTTCGCATCTTCTAAGTCCAGAACGGTTTCTTTTGCTTCTTGCTCTGTTGGCATCTTTTCTTCTTTGCTCACAGCATTTCCTTTCTAATCTAGTTGTCTTTTGACCCTTTGGCCAAAGTATTGATATAAATCAACTTTTAAAGTACCATTGTAAAGTTTTCGCTTTTTATCCGCCTGACTGCCATATTTAGCTTCAAAGGCCTCATCACTGGTCAAGATAAATTTACTCCAGGTCTTCAAGGGAGCAAAGGTCTCTCCCATTTCTTGATAGAGCTTGGTCACCGCATCATCGTCTAACAAACGCTCGCCATAAGGCGGATTGGAAATAATGACGCCATTGATCTTGTCCGTATGAAGGTCTTGCAGACGCATTTGCTTAAATTGAATCTGGTCAGCAACACCCGCTTCTTCTGCATTTTTCTTGGCAATCTCTACCAAACGGGCATCCAAGTCAGAACCTGAAATATCCAGCTGGATGTCTTGGTCAATCTGAGCTAGGGCTTCTGCCCGAAGCCGACGTACCAAGTCCTTGTCTACCCAATTCCAGTCTTCAAAAGCAAAGGAACGGTGTAAACCTGGGCGCCATCTTCATCCCAATCATGGCCGCTTCGATACAGAAGGTTCCTGATCCGCAAGTCGGGTCAATCAAGGGTTTGTCTGGATACCAGTTTCGACAAAAGTAAAATCGCTGCTGCCATATTTTCCTTTGATTGGTGCTCCGCCCTTTTCTCAGTCCGATAGCCACGTTTGAACAAGCTAGAACCACTGGTATCAATCATGACTGTCACTAAATCTTTCAAAATGGAAACTTCAATCTTAAACTCTGCTCCATTTTCCTGCAGAGGGAACACCCTTCTGGACGAGCATAATGCTTTTGCAGTTTTTTTACAACTGCTTTTTTTGAAATAGCTTGAACACTGGGCTCATTATGCAGTTTTGACTTGACGCATTTGGCTTTAGAAATGGGAAATTTGGCACCTAAGGGCAGATAATTTTCCCAATCCAAAGCAAAGACACCTTGAAAAAGCTCTTCAAATGTTTTGGCTGGAAATGTTCCCACAACAATCTTAATCCGATCTGCCGAGCGCAGCCAGAGATTGGTTTGAATGATGGTATTTGACATGTCTCCACTAAAGCGAACACGACCATTTTCAACCTGACAATCTATGACCCAAATCTCGATTTCACGGCCGACAACGGCTTCCAGACCTGCTGCCGCTGTAGCAATTAAATTAAATTTTTCTTTCATTCTTTCTTACTCTATCACTATCCGCTTGGCCACACCGTTAAAAACTAGCCTCAGCTAGAAAGCAGAATACTCTCGCTTGACGATCCTCTTGAGAAAACTTTCTTTCCTCATTTTATCCCTTCTAGCAATCTTCTGTCTAAGAGGCTCTATATCTTAATCAAAAAGCTAGCATACGCTAGCTAACCTATGTGCAATTTTCTATAAGCCATGTTTTGTTCCAGAAATGACTAGGTACCATCTCCTTCGATAATCATCTGTCTACTGTTTCCAGTCAGAATGCTATGTTCGTTTCCACGCATTCCGTGCCCCGACCAAAGTTTGGGTTGCTAGCTTGAGGGGTTTACCGCGTTCCACTTCTTCTGTTTCCAGAAGAACTACGTCACTGTGGCACTTTCAGACCTATTCAGACCTATCTAAAGACTTAGCCTTTTCAGTCGCCGTAACGGATTGCTCCGTCCCTAGGCTTATTGTTTCGCCTAGCACAAACACTACCAGCATCACAGCCGGTGCTAGCATGGACTTTCCTCATGAAAATATCAAATCTTCACGCGATTATCCAAAAATTGCACTCTGCAACATTATTGCTCTTCGTTGTCCAGAATCTGCTTTGCCAAAAACTTCCTTTTCCAAACGGCTTAAAGCGTTTCAAAATATCGAAGTTTAGTCGCTGTTCCCATCTGTGGCATCTCAATCGTTGGTTGAGCTGGCTGACTAGGCGTTGAAGGAGTAGCAGTTTCTTGATTCGATACTTGTTCCTTCAGAAGGGCAATCTCCTCACGCAACTCCTTTCACCAAAGCTGCATAAGTTTCATAATCCTTGATTACATCATCTAAAATTCATCCACTTCAGCCTTGCTATATCCTCGCACTTCACGCTTAAAGTCTTGATCAAAAATATCTTTTGCTGTATAAATAATACTCGCCATGCTCTCACTCCAATCTAGTTTATCATATCCAATTATATACGAAATCACCTATAAAAAGCAAGATTTATACCCTACTTTTCCGAAAAAATTTCTGCAACCTCATTCAGATCATCAAATGTTAATTTTTTGATAAAATACTGTTCTTGATTCTTCATCTCCCTGTAAAGATACTTAAGATTGGTCTCATTTTCCTCATCGTAAAACAGGTAAGCTCCATCCGTATTTTGAAGCAAAAATTGATTATACTCACGAAACTGACTCGGATTTTGATAGCTAGGATAAGCATATTTGACAAAATCTACTTGTTTAAAATCCGCTAGTTTAGCCTGATTTGCTTCATTCCAATTCTTTCCTTGATCTTCAAAAAGAAAAATCGTAGCAATCTTGAAAATTATAATCTTCTCTCAATTCCTGAGCAACTTCCAAAACCCAAGCTTCAAAACCTAAATTCCCCGTGAAGATAAGCCACTCCAATCCTTCATCCAGCAGGCGCTGTAAATCCCGTCTGACTGCTTCTTTGATGATCTTGATGCGCATGTCTTTTTCATTCATAATGCCAAGTTCAAAAGCCTTGTAACCTACAATTAATAGACTTGTCATTTATTCTCCCTCAAAAAATATTTTTATGATATAATAGAGTGATGTTATTGTACCAATAAGGAGTTTTATGGTCAACTACCCTCACAAGCTAAAGATAAAAAGTAAACTAGCCCATCCAGGTTCAAAGACGGCTGTTAACTTTGCCAATCGTGGGATGTCTTTTGAAAAGATGATCAACGAATCCAACAGCTACTATTTGAGTAGGGGGCTCGCTGTCATTCATAAGAAACCGACACCCATTCAGATTGTCAAAGTGGACTATCCCCAACGCAGTCGCGCAAAGATTGTGGAGGCCTACTTTCCGACAGGCATCCACGACCGATTATTCTGGTGTCTTTAAGGGACATTATATTGACTTTTGAGGCCAAGGAAACACGGCAAAAAACAGCCATGCCTCTAAAGAATTTCCATCTACACCAGATTGAACATATGGAAGCTGTCCTTCAGCAAAAAGGAATTTGCTTTGTCTTACTGCACTTCTCCAGCTTGCGGGAGACTTATCTACTTCCAGCATCTTATCTCATTACATTTTATAAGATGGATAAAGGCGGAAAATCCCTCCCTTTATCTTACATTCAAGAACATGGATTTTTAATCGAAACAAAGCAATTTCCAAGCATCCCTTACCTTGAAATTATCGAACAAAAACTACTAGGTGGTATCACAAATGAATAAACAAACCCTTTTGCAGGCCTTAAAATATCTTGCAACTGCCCTCTTATCTCTCTTTATCATTGGAGTTGTGACTGGCGTTCTTGTCTTCACATACTATGTTGCCAAGTCTCCTACCCTCTCTGAGAAGGACCTTGTCGCAACAACTTCAAGTAAGATTTACGATAGCGATAACAATCTGATTGCGGACCTCGGTTCTGAAAAGCGGGTCAATGCGTCAACAGACCAGATCCCTACACAGCTAGTAGATGCTATCGTTGCGATTGAGGACCACCGCTTCTTTAATCACCGTGGGAGTTGATTTCATTCGGATAGGAGGAGCCTTCCTAAGCAATCTGAAAGGAGGCGGACGTCAAGGGGGATCTACCTTAACCCAGCAGTTGATCAAGTTGACTTATTTCTCCACTTCCTCAGCAGATGCTACCCTTTCTCGGAAAATCCAAGAAGCATGGCTGGCAACTCAACTTGAGCGAAAGGCTACCAAGCAAGAAATATTGACCTACTATGTCAATAAAGTCTATATGTCCAATGGAAATTACGGGATGCAAACAGCTTCCCAAAGTTACTATGGCAAAGATTTGAAAGATTTGACCCTTCCTCAGATTGCCCTGCTTGCAGGAATGCCTCAGGCTCCTAACCAATATGACCCTTACACAAATCCAGAAGCTGCCACTCAGCGTCGGAATCTCGTATTATCTGAAATGTATGAACTCAAGTACATCTCACCAGAACAATACGAACAAGCTATCAATACCCCAGTAACCGACGGCTTACAGAGCTTGAAAAATTCAGCTAGCTATCCTGCCTATATGGATAACTACTTAAAAGAAGTTATTGAGCAAGTCGAAGAAGAAACTGGCTACAATGTCCTTACGACTGGTATGGAAGTTTATACCAACGTTAATACCGAAGCACAGAAAAAATTGTGGGATATTTACAACACGGAAGAATATGTTGCTTATCCAGATGATGAACTGCAAGTGGCGTCAACCGTTATGGATGTTACTAACGGGAAAGTTATTGCCCAACTGGGTGCTCGCCATCAGTCTTCCAACGTTTCTTTTGGTACCAACCAAGCAGTCGAAACAAATCGCGACTGGGGTTCTACCATGAAACCAATCACTGATTATGCCCCAGCCTTGGAATACAATGTTTTCACTTCCACCGCTGCCTCAATCCAGGATGCTCCTTACTATTTCCCTGGAACATCTACTCCTGTCTATAACTGGGATAAACGCTATTATGGCTGGATTACTATCCAATACGCCATCCAAGAATCCCGTAACGTACCAGCCGTCAAATCGCTGGAAGCAGTCGGATTAGATAATTCATTGAAGTTCCTCAATGGCCTTGGTATTAATTATCCTGAAATGCATTATTCTAATGCGATTTCAAGTAATACAAGCGAATCTGGCAACCAATACGGAGCAAGTAGCGAAAAAATGGCTGCTGCCTACGCTGCCTTTGCTAATGGCGGTACATATTACAAACCGCAATACGTCAACCGAGTTGTCTTTAGCGACGGTACAGAAAAAGTCTTTTCAAATGGTGGTTCAAAAGCCATGAAGGAAACGACAGCATACATGATGACAGACATGATGAAGACCGTTCTTCAGTCTGGAACTGGTACCAATGCTGCAATTCCAGGAGTCTATCAAGCAGGTAAAACTGGTACTTCCAACTATGCAGATGATGAGCTAGAGAAGTTGACAAAACCTTACTACAGTTCTAGCATTGTCACACCAGACGAGCTGTTTGTTGGCTACACTCCACAATACTCTATGGCTGTTTGGACCGGTTACTCAAACCGCCTCACTCCTGTTTTAGATGATGGAGTTAAGGTGGCAACCGATGTTTACCGTTCTATGATGCTCTATTTGACAGGCTATAGCAATGAAGACTGGACACCACCAAGCGGACTTTTCCGTAGCGGATCCTATCTCTATCTCAATGGTACTTCTACTTACAGCCGCGCTTATACCCAATCATCTTCAAGCTCTACTTCTGAGTCAAGCTCAGAATCTTCAAGTCAAAGTACGAGCGAATCTAGCGAAGAACATAGTAGCACCAACTCTAGTTCCCAAACAAGTTCAACAAGTTCTGGAACAACCAGCAGCTCAACTAGTTCTAACCAAGGAGCTGAACATCGTTAAACTAAAAAAAGATTGGATTTCTAAAATCCAATCTTTTTTATGTTTAAATAAATCAATAGCTTTCTGCAATTGCTCATCCTATCAAATCATTTCGCCATTAGCAAGAGCTCCCATTGGATCCCACGGTGCTAGGACAATTGGCTCTGCATTGTAGGCTGCCAGTTCTTCTGGTGTCAAGAAGTCTTTTCTGACTACGATTTGGTAAGTGTACTCATCCATCCAGGCATCGCTGGCGACAAAGTAGCCCTTATCTCCAACATTTTCACCCCAAGAATTTTCCACCTTCCATTTTTTGGCTTGACCCTTTTCATCCAAATCCACTCCAGCCAGTACCATAGCATGAGTCATAAGGCTTTCGCTGTAATCAAGACGGCCTGCCTTATCTTGGGTCAACTGGATATCCATGCTGGCAGTCAAATCATGCATTCCTTCCTCCATGATCCCTGCCTTGCGATTGCTGGATTGACCTACATCAGAGCCAAACCAAACAGTCTCACCAGCCTGCATCTGTGCAATAGCCAATTCCTTGAGACGTTTCATTTCTACATTCAAATAGCGAACTGGTTTACTGCCGACTACATTGCCCAACATCTCGACCGTGTAAGACTTGCCATAAGGTTTATCGACTGTTGGCGCATTGATAATAGACACATAGTCATCTAACTTGAGGTCCACATATTTTTGGTAAAAGGCCTGCGGAGTCAAATCAGCTTCACTATGGTAGTTGCCGTCCTTGTCCCGATAAGCAAAGTCAAACTTCCGAGGCGGTAAGCCCAGCGACATCGCTAGGAAGTTGAAAATTTCCTGCAACAACTCCTCTTTCTTGGCTTGTAGACTAGCTTCATCTGCACCACTCAGGGCCAGCTCACGCAAGATTTGAGCATCCTGACGCAAGAGTTTATTGAGCAACTGATTGAGCTCACGGCTATTGCTAGAAGAAATGGACTCCGGATAAACTGACTTGGGAACAACGCCGTATTTCTCAAAAAGCGCTACGACCATATCCCACTGACCTCCATCCTGCTGAGGCGTATCTAAGAGGAACTTGACCTTGCGGCTGGTTAGTTCTTGGTCAGCCGTTGCCAAAACCTGCTCTAAGAACCAGTTGGATTTTTCATACTTATCCCAAAAGAAGGTATGAGCTTGAGACAGCTCAAAGTCCTCCAACTGGAAGCCCGCAATCATCTTGTGGCGGAAGGTGTTAAGAGCTGCAAACATCCAGCAACGGCCAGAAGCCTTCTGGTCGCTGACCTTGTCTTTGGTGAGATCCAGTGAGAAAACAGGTGCATTTTCTACAGCAGCAGTCCGTTTTTCCAAAGATGTCAAGAGACCATTGTGACTAATAGCATTTTCCATCGCTGCATACTTAGGATTGGCCTCGTAAGCAGCATACAACTTATCCGTAAAATCTTGTTTTAATGAATTCATAGAATCCTCCTTGTCATTACACATCTATTATAGAACTTTAAAAAAAGAGCGCAAGTAAAAAGTTAGGCAAGCCTAACTTTTTCTTTTTAAATCTGATTTTAGGATTCCATAGGCAGAAAAATCTTTGACTTCTCCCTTATGAAATGCAGCCTGACGGAAAGTACCTTCGTAGCTCATGCCAGCTTTGGCCATAACACGCCCAGAAGCTGGATTGGCTGTTACAAATTTTGCTGTGACACGATTGAATCCTGCGTCTTGCAAGAGATAGATTAAAACAGCTTTCAAAGCTTCTGTCATCAGCCCTTGCCCCCAATAGTCTTTACTTAAAATATAACCGACCTCGCAAGCATTGACTGCTTCATCTCTATCTACCACACTAATATCACCAATCACTTGTTCAGGTTTTTCATTCAGGCAGATGGCCCACTTGTAAAAATCCATGTTTTGATAGTTCTCAACCCAGCGAGCAATAGATTGTTGGGTGACTTCAGGACTCTCATGAGCATCCCAAGTCACATGCAACAGATTATCTGGACGAGAGGCCCAATTGTCGTACATGACTTGATAGTCAGATTCTACAAAAGGTCTCAACAAAAGACGTTTCGTTTCGATAGACTGTGTACTGATTTTTTTCATGACTTCCTCGCTTTCTAGCTGGGGTTAAAAAGATTCACTGGAACTTCTTACTTCCAAAATTCATCAAAAATCGTAATCGGCAAATGGCGTTTGTGCTGGCCTTTGTGCCACCAAGATTCAATAGTCGCTTGGGCTTGAGCCGAAACGGACTTGCCTTCTAGATAGTCGTCAATTTCATTGTAGGTCACACCCAAGGCGACTTCATCAGCAATCCCGGGTTTTTCCTCTTCCAGATCAGCCGTAGGAACCTTCTCATAAAGAGCTGGTTCGGCTCCCAAGGCAATCAAAAGCTGCTTGCCTTGGCGTTTATTGAGACGATAGAGGGGCACAATATCTGCTCCGCCATCCCCAAACTTGGTGAAAAAGGCCGTGACATTCTCTGCTGCATGGTCAGTCCCAATGACAGCTCCATTGTAAGAACCTGCCAGAGCATACTGGGCAATCATGCGGCTACGAGCCTTGATATTGCCCTTGTTAAAATCAGAGACTTTAGCACCCGTTGCCTCTACAGCCTTTGTCATGGCATCAGCAGATTCCTTGATATTGACTGTCAGACTGACATCAGGCTGGATGAAAGCCAGAGCCTTTTGCGCATCGTCTTCATCCGCCTGAACGCCGTAAGGCAGGCGGACAGCGATAAAGTGATAGCTATCATCTCCAGTCTCTGCCCGCATTTCTTCTACAGCCAGCTGAGCCAAGCGGCCAGCCAAGGTTGAGTCCTGACCACCAGAAATTCCCAGAACATAGCTTTTCAAAAAAGGATGCTTTCTCAGATAAGCCTTGAGAAAGTCGACCGACTTGCGGATTTCTTCCTCTGGGTTAATGTTTGGTTTGACGCCCAGTTGAGCGATAATTTCTTCTTGTAGACTCATTTTTCTGCTCCTGTCTGGTAGGCTTTCTTGCGCATCTGGTCAATCAAGTCCATCTTGTCCTGCCAAATATCACGCGCCAAGTCAACTGGATAATCTTGCGGATTGAGGACCCGCTTGTATTCGTCCCAGAGTTTATCAAATTCTTGGCGGGCATAGTCCTGAATCTCAGACAGACTCGGCAAATCGTAAACGAGCTGACCTTCTTTATAAATATCTACTAAGAGCGGCACCGCATCAAAATTCTTGACTGTTTTATTGATATAAGTATAAGTCGGATGGAACATTTCGAGCTCTGCCAGATGGGTGACATCTACACCATCATAAGTGATGTAGTCGCCCTCAGACTTGCCTTTTTCACGGCTGGTAATGCGCCAAACCTGCTTCTTGCCAGGAGTCGAAACCTTTTCAGCATTGTTGGAGAGCTTGATGGTGTTGCGCAAATGCCCATTCTCATCTTCAATCGCTACAATTTTGTAAACGGCACCCAGAGCTGGCTGGTCATAGGCTGTAATGAGCTTGGTTCCCACACCCCAGACATCAATCTTAGCCTTTTGCATTTTTAAGTTGAGGATGGTATTCTCATCCAAATCATTGGAAGCGTAGATTTTAGCATTTGGGAAGCCCGCTTCATCTAACTGCTGACGAACTTTTTTGGAAATATAGGCTAGGTCTCCAGAATCGATCCGCACGCCCAAGAAATTGATTTTATCCCCAAATTCACGCGCTACACGAATGGCCGTAGGAACCCCAATCCGAAGGGTATCATAGGTGTCTACCAAGAACACACAATCCCGATGAGTGCTTGCATAAGCCTTGAAAGCCTCGTAATCATTGCCATAAACCTGCACAAGTGCATGGGCATGCGTCCCTAGAACGGGAATATCAAAGAGCTTACCTGCCCGAACATTGCTGGTGCCATTGGCTCCACCGATAACGGCCGCCCGCGTACCCCAAATCGCCGCATCCATTTCCTGAGCACGACGGGTACCAAACTCCATCAACGGCTCATCTTCGATCACAGAGCGGATGCGAGCTGCCTTAGTCGCAATCAAGGTTTGGAAATTCACGATATTTAAAATCGCTGTTTCCACCAACTGACATTGAGCCAGAGGCCCTTCGACCTGAACAATCGGTTCATTGGCAAAAACCAAATCTCCTTCTTTAGCGGAACGCACGGTCAGCTGCATCTTGAAATCACGTAAATACTCTAAGAAAGCTCCGTTATAGCCCAAGGACGCTAAATAGTCCAAATCCGTCTGACTGAATGTCAAATCATTCAGATAAGCCACAATCCTCTCTAAGCCCGCAAAAACGGCATAGCCATTATTAAAAGGATTCTTGCGAAAATAGACTTCAAAAACAGCACGCTTATTATGGATACCTTCGTTGAAATAAACCTGCATCATATTGATTTGATATAAGTCTGTATGTAAAGTCAAACTGTCATCTGGAAACATAATTGAGCTCCTTTTATCATAGTTATTCTATATTATAACATAAATTGCAAGAAAGCCTTGATTCAATAGCAAAATACCTCCAGAATTTCTTCCTGAGGTATCTTTTTTTATCTTTCACTTGGAAATATTAGATTCCATAAGTCTTGTTCACGCGGCGCATCTGTTTAAATTCTTTTTTATAGGTTACTTTAACTGCTACTTTCATTTTTGCCACCTCGTTTCTTTTGATGCTTTTATTATAGGCCTCAAAGCTTAAGGAAGGCTTAGAATTTTCTTGCAGAAAGCTTAAACGTATAAAGCAAAATCTAATCGAATGTTATTTCGCTAGTCCAGATAATCGCGTTTTTCTAGATGCAGGGATACAAGGTGCCAATTGGCATCCTGCCGCCAGCTAGGATTGGCAACGATTTGACTAGCCACCTTGCGCGCTTCTTCCAAAATGGGATAGTCCTCTACGATGTCCGCCACCTGAAACTCTGGAATACCAGACTGACGGGTCCCAAAAATTTCACCTGAACCACGCATCTTGAGGTCTTCCTCAGCCAGAACAAAACCATCTGTCGTCTCAGTCATGATTTTCATCCGTTTCTTCCCAGACTCCGTCTTGGGATTGGCAACTAGAACGGCATAAGACTGCTTATTTCCCCGACCAACTCGTCCCCGCAGCTGATGAAGCTGGCTGAGTCCGAAACGGTCAGCATCCATGATAACCATAATGGTCGCATTCGGAACATTGACGCCGACTTCAATAACTGTAGTTGACACTAGAATATCCGTTTTCCCATCCTTGAAGTCCTGCATAATGGCTTCTTTTTCGTCATTTTTCATGCGGCCGTGAAGGAGAGCCACCTGAGCCTGATTGACAAAGTAGGCCTTGAGTTCTTCCTCTAGAGCAATCGCATTTTTTAAATCCAAAGCCTCCGATTCCTCAATCAAGGGAGAAATGAAGTAGACTTGGGCACCCTTGGCCAGCTCTTTTTTCATCCAGTCCAAGACCACTTCCAACTGCTCGTGCTTGACCCAGCGAGTAATGATGGGCTTGCGGCCGGCCGGCATCTGGTCGATGATAGAGACATCCATATCGCCAAAAGCGGTAATAGCCAAAGTCCGAGGAATAGGCGTGGCTGTCATCATGAGAACGTCTGGATTATTTCCCTTTTCCCGCAAAATCCGACGCTGGTCCACCCCAAAACGATGCTGCTCATCAATGATGACTAAGCCCAGTCGATGATAGACTACCCCTTCCTGAATCAAGGCATGGGTGCCGACCACCATATCTACTTGCCCCGACTCTATGGCAGCTAAAGTCTCTCTGCGTTCAGCAACTTTCATACCACCAGTTAGGAGGGCCAAATTCAGTTCAGGAAAGAGCTGAGTCAGACTATCCAAATGCTGCTCAGCCAAAATTTCTGTCGGAACCATCAAAGCCGACTGATAGCCTGCCGTATGGGCGGCATACATGGCTAAACCAGCCACAACAGTCTTACCACTGCCAACATCTCCCTGCAGGAGGCGGTTCATGTGGGCAGGTGATTGCAAATCACTGAGAATTTCTTCCAGACTCCGCTCCTGAGCTTCCGTCAGAGAAAATGGCAAGGCAGCCTTCTTTTGAGCCAGCATTTTTTCCTGCCAAGGGATAGCCAGTCCCTGGCTGACATCCTTGGTCTCATGCTTCAGAACCTGCAGCTGCATCTGAAAATAAAAAAGTTCTTCAAACTTGACTCGACGCACAGCCTGCTTATATTCCGCCAAATCCCTAGGAAAGTGCATGGCACGCACTGCTTGAGTGCGCCCCAAAAGCTGGTAGCGCTCCAGAAGGACAGGAGGAAGATTTTCCTCCAACAACTGATCCAAACCTTGGTCAAAGGCCACCTTAATCAGCTTGACTAGACTGGCCTGACTAATTCCTTGGGCAACTCGGTAAACAGGCTGCAAGTCGTCTTCGACCTGAGCCAACACCTTCATCCCCGTCAGACTAGCCTTGGCTTTATCCCATTTACCAAAAATAGCCACCGTTGCTCCCAGCTCAATCTTATCTGCCAGATAAGGCTGGTTGAAAAAAGTTGACTGCAATCGCGACTTCTCCCTGCTTGATTGTGAAACGCAGGCGATTGCGCTTGTAGCCATAGTACTGGACATTAGCTGGAGTCGCGACGATCCCAGAAATGACCGCCTTTTCTCCATCCTCCAAGTCAAGGACATTCTTACTCTTAAAATCTTCATAGCGAAAAGGAAAATAGAGCAGGAGATCCTGCAGGCTCTCAAGGCCTAGTTTTTTAAATTTTTCAGCCGATTTTGGTCCCACTCCTGGCAGGGCCGTCAAAGCCTGATGCAGATTCATCCTGTCTCCTTTCCGTCTTCTTAATTGGCTTTTATTTTTTATATTCTCTCGGTACCCTATCGCTGATTAAGCAGACCACTTCATAATTGATCGTACCACGCTTTTCCGCCACATCCGTTGCTGTGATAAGCTCGGCGCAACTCTGGCCAATCAAGACTACCTGCGTTCCTAAAGGGTATACTCGAGGCAGACGCACCGTGATCTGATCCATGGAAACACGACCGACAATAGGACAGCGCTGACCATCGATCAAGACATCAAAGCCCTGCATGTCGCGGGTCCAGCCATCGGCATAACCCAGAGGAATCGTTCCAATGATTTGCGGACTATCACTGGTATAGGTCGCCCCATAGCCGACATGGGCGCCCGCTTGAATTTCTTTAACATGAACCAAGGCAGATTCTAAGCTCAGAGCTGGTTTGACCTCATATGGCAAGTCCAACACTCGTCCGCTAGGATTCAGCCCATAGATAATATCCCCCAGCCGAACAGCATTCATAATCGTTTCACTATGCCAGAGAGTTGTAGCAGAGTTGCTAGCATGCATAATCGGCGGCAAGAAAGCTAACTCACTCAAAATCTCTTTGAAGCGACTTAATTGGGCTACAAAATGACTTGTATCTAATTCATCTGCAGTTGCAAAATGAGTGAAAATTCCTTCTACCACAGCTCCTGCTGCTTGCAGGCGGCTAATTGCTTGCTGGGCTTCTTGACTATCACGGAAGCCAATGCGTCCCATGCCCGAATCAATCTTGATATGGACGGTCAAGCCTGTCAGATCAGCTTGCTGGCTCAAGAGTTCCTCCAACCAAGCTAGGCTAGCCACTGTCAGGGTAATCTGCTGCTGGATCGCTAAAGGCACAGCCTCCAATGAAGAAACACCCAAAATAAGAATGGATTTAGCAATGCCAGCTTCTCGTAGTTCGAGGGCTTCATCAATATTGGACACGCAAAAACCATCTACAAGCGGCTGAATATACTGAGAGACAGGAACCGCACCATGTCCATAAGCATTGGCCTTGACTACTGCCCACTTCTGGACCGACTGGGGAATATGAGCCGCAATTTGCTCAATATTAAATGCAATAGCAGACAGGTCTATGACTGCTTTAGTGGGTCTATGTAGACTAGCTTTCATTGTCTTCCTCCAAAATCACACTGGCGGTCACCAGATTTCCAGCATGACTGATTGATAGCCATACCGAACCAGCAAAGGGAGACTTACTAAAATAAGGTGCCCCCTTATCATCATTTAAAATTTCCAAATCCTGAAAAGTCACAGGGCCAATACCGGTCCCCCAAGCCTTGGCAAAGGCTTCTTTAGCTGACCAGCGACCTGCCAAATATTCCAGCTTGCGCTTGCCCTTTAAGGAGCCAAACCGAGCCAACTCCTGAGCTGTCAAGATTTTCTCAGCAAAGCGCTCATTCTTCTCGTAGGCCCGACCAATGCTGGAAATCTCTTCTATATCTATTCCGTGTCCTCTTATCATACTTCTATCAGAAATACAAAGCAAGACCCTTCTCCCAAGGAGATTGAAAGAAAATCTAATTTCGACAAGGCAAACCGATGAGAATGACACTGAAATGCATCAAAGAGGTTAACATCATCAAAATTAGATTTTCGTAGAGTATGAGCTTGCCTATATTCATTAGTAGACTTCTAGCAAAGCCTCCTAATCCTTTCTATTTAAGCTTCTTTTTCTAAGGTCTCATAGATCTCCTGAACGAGTTCTTCTGTCTTATCCCAGCCCAAGCAAGGATCGGTAATGGACTTACCAAAGACTTCTGGCTCATTCTGGCGGCCATCCTCCAAATAGGATTCAATCATGAAACCACGCACTGCCTTCTTGATCTGCTCATTCCAAGCACAGTTGATCAGAGTCTGACGGATAATCCGGATCTGCTCCAAATACTGCTTGCCAGAATTATCATGATTGGTATCAATCAGGATGAAGGATTGGACAGCTTCATTTCTTCATAGCGTTTGATCACATCCAGAAGATTTTCGTAATAGAAGTTAGGCTTGTTCTTACCGTACTCATCTAACGCACCACGCAAAATCACATGCGCAAGAGGATTTCCTAACGTTTCTACTTCCTGACCATGATAAAGGAAGATTTGCTTATTTTGAGCAGCATAGACGGCATTAAACATGACTCCAAGATTGCCAGATGTTGGATTTTTCATACCAACCGGAGCGTCAATGCCAGACGCTACAAAGCGGTGTTCTTGGTCTTCAACCGATCGAGCACCTACGGCATGGTAACTAACCAAATCATCTACCAGAACTAGATTGGAAGGATAGAGCATTTCATCAGCTGTGGTCAAGCCTGTCTCAGTAATAACTCGGTAATGAAGCTGGCGCACTGCCTTCAGTCCATTGATCAAGCTGGGGCTTTTTGAAGTATCTGGTTGGTGAACGAGCCCTTTATAGCCGTCCCCATTGGTCCGAGGCTTGGCAGTATAGACCCGCATGACGATAAAAATCTTATCCGCCACTTTCTGCTGGAGGTCAGCCAACCGGCGAGCGTACTCCAGTACCGCCTCTTCATTGTCAGATGAGCAGGGGCCGATAACCAAGAGCAGGCGTTGATCTTCTCCCTTGATGATGGCGGCCAATTCCTGATCACGCTGATGTTCTTTTTCAGAGCTTGGTCTGACAAAATCGTTGCAGACTTGATCTGCTCGATATCAATTTCCTGACCTTTTTCTATAAATGCCATATTATTTACCTAGTGTGTCGTATATCTCATGGACGAGTTCGACCGTCTTGTCCCAGCCTAGGCATGGATCTGTGATAGACTTGCCAAAGACTTCTGGTTCATTTTGTCGGCCATCTTCCAAGTAAGATTCAATCATAAAGCCACGAACAACCTTCTTGATTTTATCATTCCAGTCGCGATTGATCAAAGTCTGACGAACAATACGGACTTGCTCCAAATACTGCTTGCCAGAGTTGTCATGGTTTGTATCAATGATGATAAATGGATTTTCTAATCCCATTGCTTCATACTGGGCGATTGTGTCCAGCAGATTATCATAATAGTAGTTCGGAATGTTCTTCCCATATTCATTGATGGCACCGCGCAGAATCGCATGAGCCAAAGGATTTCCACTCGTCTCTACTTCCCGATTGGCAAAGAGGAAGCTCTGCTTGTTCTGAGCCGCATAAATACCGTTAAACATGACATTTAGATTGCCAGATGTTGGATTTTTCAAACCAGTCGGAAAATCCGCTCCACTGGCTACAAAGCGGTGCTGCTGATCTTCAACAGAACGAGCACCGATCGCCATATAGGAAATCAAATCATCTACTAGGGGAAGATTTTCTGGATAAAGCATCTCGTCAGCCGTCGTCATTCCAGTTTCTGAAATCACGCGATAATGCAGATTGCGAACCGCCTTAATACCGTTGATTAGGCTAGGTGCCGCTGTCGCATTAGGCTGGTGAATCAAGCCCTTGTAGCCATCACCATTGGTCCGTGGCTTGGCTGTATAAACCCGCATCACCATAAAGATCCGATCTTTGACTTCTTCCTGAAGAGCTGCCAAACGCTTAGCGTATTCCAAGACAGCTTCTTCATTGTCTGAGGAGCAAGGACCGATAACCAAAAGGATGCGATCATCCTCACCGCGGATAATGGCTTCTAGTTGGCGATCCCGTTCTTGCTTATGAGCTAGAATAGAACCTTCTAGCTTAGCAAGCTGACGCACTTCTGCTACATTGATTGGTTGACTAGTTGCTTTAAAGGTCATCTTCTCTCCTTATAAACTACTTCTTGCGGCCATGACAATTTTTAAATTTCTTACCTGAACCACATGGGCATAAATCATTTCTTTTTACAGAGGATAAATCAACATTTTTTGGAAGATTTGGGTTTTGGGCAGCAATGTTTCGAGTAGCCGTCGTGCTGATACTGTGCTCTGTACGTGGACGTTCTTGCTCATGGATCTGTGCTTTCATCATAAGACGAGTCACATCAAACTCGATAGAGCCGATCATATCATTAAACATCCGGAAACCTTCTGCCTGATATTCAACAACTGGATTGTTCTGAGCATAGCCACGAAGTCCCACAGCCTGACGCAATTGATCCAAGGCGTCGATATGATCTGTCCATTTGTTATCTACAACGCGTAGAATCAGCACTTTTTGGAACTCTTGAACTGCTTCTTCATCACGAAGTTTAGAAACCTGATTGGCATAAACTTCAGAAGCTCGTTCCATCAAGTAATCTTTGATCTCTTGATTCGATTTACCTTCTAAATCGTCAGCTGAGATAGAATCCTCAGCTACAAGGTTATATTTAGCAAAATTCAGAATCGCTTCTATCTTTTTCATCGTGATCTGAATGACTGCTGCCATCCACAATCCGATTAATGGTACGACGGATCATAGCATGGATTTCTGGAGCCAAATCACGATCTGCTGTGATGACATCATAGCGTTGAGAATAGATGATTTCACGTTGTTCGCGCATGACATCGTCATATTGGAGGACTTGCTTCCGAGTATCGTAGTTATTTCCTTCAACCCGTTTTTGGGCTGCTTCCACCTGACGCGTTAGCATCCGAGACTTGATGACAGACTCTTCTTCGCTCAGATTCATCCGGTCTAGCAAGGCCTTAATACGCTCTGAACCGAGCGTTTCATCAAATCGTCTTCGAGAGATAGGTAGAATTGTGATTCACCTGGATCCCCTTGACGACCTGAACGTCCACGAAGCTGGTTATCAATCCGGCGGCTTTCATGGCGCTCTGTACCGATGACACAAAGTCCACCCAATTCACGCACACCTTCACCTAGCTTAATATCTGTACCACGTCCAGCCATGTTGGTCGCGATGGTAATAGCACCACGTTGACCAGCATTCATGATAATCTGTGCTTCTTTATAGTGGTTTTTAGCATTCAAAACTTCATGAGGAATTCCTGCAGCCACTAATTTTTGAGAAAGATAGTCACTCGTGTCAACCGATACTGTACCGACCAAGACAGGTTGACCTGTTTTATAGCGTTCCTTGACGTCTTCCACGACTGCTTTAAACTTAGCTTCCAAGCTAGGATACAGCAAATCTGGATGGTCAATACGTTGGACCGGACGGTTCGTTGGAATTGGAATTACGCGAATATTATAAATTTCGCGGAATTCTTCTTCTTCTGTCTTACCGGTCCCTGTCATCCCTGACAGCTTTTTATACATACGGAAAAGGTTCTGGTAGGTAATCGAAGCAGATGTTTTTGATTCTTCTTGGATAGGCACAGCTTCTTTTGCTTCAATCGCTTGGTGGAGTCCATCAGAGAAACGACGACCTTCCATTGTACGCCCAGTAAATTGGTCAACGATGAGGATTTCCTGCTTTTCGCTCACGACATAATCCACATCTAAGGTCATAATATAGTTAGCACGCAAAGCGTTGTCGATAAAGTGAGTCAAAGCAACATTCTCAAGGTCGTATAGATTTTCTAAGTTAAAGTAACTTTCAGCCTTATCAATACCTGAATCTGATAAACCAATCGTCTTAGATGGGATATCAATGATATAGTCATCTTTTTGAAGTGTTTTCACAAAGCTATCTGCTCTGTAATAAAGCTGATTCGTATCAGAAGCTGTCGGTCCTGACACGATCAATGGCGTACGCGCTTCGTCAATCAAGATAGAATCCACCTCGTCAACCAAGGCATAGTTAAGCGGACGCTGTACCATATTTTCAGCCCGAACCACCATGTTATCACGCAGGTAGTCAAAACCAATTTCAGAGTTGGTTGAGTAGGTGATATCACAAGCATAAGCTTCTCTTTTTTCCATTGGAGACTTAGATGCTAGGTTGATACCTACAGAAAGTCCCAACCAAGAATAAAGTTCACCCATCTCAGTCGCATCACGCTCAGACAAGTATTCATTGACTGTAACAACGTGAACTCCTTGGCCAGATAAGGCATTCAGGTAAACAGGCATAGTCGCTGTCAGGGTTTTTCCTTCCCCCGTACGCATTTCTGGTACATCACCATGGTGAAGAACAATCCCCCCCATAATCTGAACCTTATATGGGAAAAGACCTAAGACACGCTTAGCTCCTTCGCGAACAACTGCAAATGCTTCAAACAAAAGTTGATCTAAAGTTTCACCATTAGCATAACGTTCCTTAAATTCAACCGTTTTTGCTTGCAATTCTTCGTCGGTCAAGGCTGCCATTTCGTCCTCATAGGACATGACCTTGTCCGCCATCTTTTCTAATTTTCTTATTTCACCTTTATCATTTTCGATGATTTTTTTTAAAATATTAGCCATTTTATTCCTTACTCGCTATGTTCTGTTTATAAATGTTTCCTCTCATTATAGCATGTTTCCCCATATCTTTCAAGAAATAATCCATTTAGCAATAGGCTCGAAAGGCTGTCGTTTCTCAATTTACACGCTTATCTGCCTAATTCTTCTTGCACCCAAATTGGCTAAATAATCATGGTTTTCACGAAGTAGTTTCTCGCATAATTCTCTTAATTTCGATATAATAATAGCAATGAATATCAAAGAAGAAATTATCAAATTATCAAAAGACATTGGCATTTCTAAAATTGGCTTCACGACAGCGGATGACTTTGACTATCTGGAAAAGTCGCTGCGCTTGGCCGTAGAAGAAGGTCGAAATTCAGGATTTGAACATAAAAACATCGAGGAGCGAATTAAGCCCAAGCTAAGTTTGGCTTCGGCCAAGACCATCATCTCTATCGCAGTCGCCTACCCCCACAAGCTCAAGCAACAGCCACAAAAAACAGCCTACAAACGAGGAAAATTCACTCCCAACAGCTGGGGACTGGATTACCACTATGTCCTAAAGGACAAGCTAGATCGGCTTGCAAAGGGAATTGAGGAGTTAACTGCCGACTTTGAATATAAAGGCATGGTAGATACAGGAGCCTTGGTCGACACCGCTGTAGCCCAGCGAGCAGGAATAGGCTTTATTGGCAAGAACGGCTTGGTCATATCCAAAGAATTTGGCTCCTACATGTTTCTGGGTGAGCTCATTACCAATCTGGACATCGAACCTGACCAGCCTGTCGACTATGACTGCGGAGACTGCAATCGCTGCGTAACAGCCTGTCCTACCTCCTGCCTCATTGGCGATGGGACTATGAACGCCAAGCGCTGCCTATCTTTTCAAACCCAAGATAAGGGCATCATGGATCTAGAATTTCGCAAGAAAATCAAGACAGTCATCTATGGTTGCGATATCTGCCAAATTTGCTGCCCCTATAATAAAGGTTTAGACAATCCGCTCGCAACAGAGATTGACCCCGAACTAGCCCATCCAGAGCTCCTTCCTTTCTTGGAACTTTCTAATGGTCAATTTAAGGAAAAATTTGGCCATATAGCAGGTAGCTGGCGGGGCAAAAACATCCTGCAGCGCAATGCCATCATTGCTCTAGCCAATGCCAATGACCGTTCTGCTATTCCCAAACTACTAGAAATTATCGATAAAGGGCAAAATCCTATCCATATCGCTACGGCCATCTGGGCTCTCAGTCAGCTAGTACGCGAAGCCAATCCTGAAATGATTGAGATGATTCTCGCCGTGAAAAATCCTACAGAAGCTATCAAAGAGGAACAGGAACAATTCCTAAAAAAATTTCACTTAACTAACTAAAAATAAATACAGTCTAATTTATAAACTGCCTTAGAACGCAGCTTATACTAAATCAGACTGTATTTTTATATTGTTCAATTAGAAGCCATCTACGTTGGTGTAGATTTTTTGGACATCTTCATCGTCTTCAAGGACGCTATACAATTTTTCGAAGGTTTCTAAATCTTCTCCTGTTAATTCCACTTCTGACTGAGGAATCATTTCAAGCTCTGTCACTTGGAATTCTTGGATGCCAGATTCACGCAAAGCTACAATTGCTTTATGTAGGTCAGTTGGTGCTGTATAAACTGTGATACTTCCTTCTTCAGCCTCTACATCGTCCACATCTACATCTGCTTCTAAAAGTAATTCAAAGATGCTATCTGCATCGTCACCAGCAAAAACGATGACACCTTTATTATCAAAAAGATAAGACACAGAGCCGCTAGCTCCCATGTTGCCGCCATTTTTCCCAAAGGCTGCACGGACATTGGCGGCAGTCCGGTTGACATTCGAAGTCAAGGTATCAACGATCAACATAGAACCATTCGGCCCAAAGCCTTCATAACGGCCTTCTGTAAAGGTCTCGTCTGTATTTCCCTTAGCCTTGTCAATCGCCTTGTCAATAACATGCTTTGGAACTTGCGCTTGCTTAGCGCGATCAATAACGAACTTAAGGGCTGTGTTCAACTCAGGATCTGGTTCACCTTTTTTCGCTGCTACATAGATCTCTACACCGAATTTAGCATAAACTTTTGAGTTTGCGCCGTCTTTAGCTGTTTTCTTAGCTACAATGTTGGCCCACTTACGTCCCATTGGAATTTCTCCTTTAACTATTCTACAATTTTAATCTTCCTTATTATAACACAGGAAAGGAGAAAAATCATCCAACAAAAACAGGAAAGTCCTCAATTCCCTGAAATTATCTGCTGAAGTACAAACTAAAGATAGAAAAAATTAGGGCACTAGTTCCTTATACATTTTAGAATACCGAGATCAGTCATTACATTCTCTCGATAATAAAATGAATGATGCCACTAAATTCAAGGTGATGCTCCTTCATTCTCCAGTAAATCTCCTATTTTACTGGAATCTTCTCTCATTTCTTACTACCAAAGTCTGCTAATCAAATAAATAAAAAATCGATAACTTCGTAAAGAAGTTATCGATTTTTGCGAGCTGTTAACTAACCGTCCACAACTCTTCAGTGATTACTATCCAAGCTAGAAAGAATTAATCTTCTTCTTTCAATCTTGGTTTAATCAAGCTGACACCTGCGAGTGTTGCAACAATTCCTAAACCAAGCACTGCTGCTGAAGATGATTTCTCACCTGTATTTGGCAGAGCAGTAGTTCCAGGAACTTTCGGTTCCACTGGCTTGTTCGGTACTTGTTTATTTGGTACCGGAGCTGGAGTTGGTGGAACAGGTTTCGGTTCTGGTTTTGGTTCTGGTTTTGGCTCCGGAGTAGGAGTTGGTTTTGGTTCCGGAGTTGGTGTCGGTGTAGGTGGAACTTCTACCTTCTTGTAAGTTACGACTTCATCAGCTGGTTTAGCTGAGTCTGCTGTAACCTTCACATCTGCTACGCTTGCTTTATCTGCTACGTAACCCTTGATGTCTGGTGAAGTTTGTCCCTTGATCACGTCATCTTGTGATGTCCATGGGCCTTTTTCTACGATCGCTTTCGTTACGACGTTGATCTTCAGAATACGCGTGAATTTAGCGCTGTCTGTGAAGCTTGGTGCTGCTTCTTTACCATCTTCGTATACGTACTTGATCGTACGGCTCAATTCTTTCACAGCTTCTTGTTGAGCTGACTTGATCTTATCATCTGTCCACTTAGGTCCATCCGGATTCTTAGGATCCATTGGATCGTTTGGTTTCGGTGGATTATTTGGATCAAACGGTACTACGCCTTCTTCCAATTGAACAGTGAAGTTTTGGTCCTTGCTTGCATCATCATCAAAGTTTTGTGGATCCTTGAACTCATCATTCACAACCTTGTAACCTTGGTTAGTCAATTCTTTCAACTTCGCAAGGTATTGGTCACGGCTAATTGGTTCACCTGACTTACCGCCTTCTGAGATCTTCGCCAATTCTTTCTTAGCTTGGTCTACGAAGGTGATGGTTGCTTTTTGATCAGCCTTCTTGTAAGTTACGACTTCATCAGCTGGTTTAGCTGAGTCTGCTGTAACCTTCACATCTGCTACGCTTGCTTTATCCGCTACGTAACCCTTGATGTCTGGTGAAGTTTGTCCCTTGATCACGTCATCTTGTGATGTCCATGGGCCTTTTTCTACGATCGCTTTCGTTACGACGTTGATCTTCAGAATACGCGTGAATTTAGCGCTGTCTGTGAAGCTTGGTGCTGCTTCTTTACCATCTTCGTATACGTACTTGATCGTACGGCTCAATTCTTTCACAGCTTCTTGTTGAGCTGACTTGATCTTATCATCTGTCCACTTTAGGTCCATCCGGATTGCTTGGATCCATTGGAGTATCTGGTTTCGGCGGATTATTCGGATCGAATGGTACTACGCCTTCTTCCAATTGAACAGTGAAGTTTTGGTCCTTGCTTGCATCATCATCAAAGTTTTGTGGATCCTTGAACTCATCATTCACAACCTTGTAACCTTGGTTAGTCAATTCTTTCAACTTCGCAAGGTATTGGTCACGGCTAATTGGTTCGCCTGACTTACCGCCTTCTGAGATCTTCGCCAATTCTTTCTTAGCTTGGTCTACGAAGGTGATGGTTGCTTTTTGATCAGCCTTCTTGTAAGTTACGACTTCATCAGCTGGTTTCGCTGAGTCTGCTGTAACCTTCACATCTGCTACGCTTGCTTTATCCGCTACGTAACCCTTGATGTCTGGTGAAGTTTGTCCCTTGATCACGTCATCTTGTGATGTCCATGGGCCTTTTTCTACGATCGCTTTCGTTACGACGTTGATCTTCAGAATACGCGTGAATTTAGCGCTGTCTGTGAAGCTTGGTGCTGCTTCTTTACCATCTTCGTATACGTACTTGATCGTACGGCTCAATTCTTTCACAGCTTCTTGTTGAGCTGACTTGATCTTATCATCTGTCCATTTAGGTCCTTCTGGATTGCTTGGATCCATTGGAGTATCTGGTTTAGGCGGATTATTCGGATCGAATGGTACTACGCCTTCTTCCAATTGAACAGTGAAGTTTTGGTCCTTGCTTGCATCATCATCAAAGTTTTGTGGATCCTTGAACTCATCGTTCACAACCTTGTAACCTTGGTTCGTCAATTCTTTCAACTTCGCAAGGTATTGGTCACGGCTAATTGGTTCGCCTGACTTACCGCCTTCTGAGATCTTCGCCAATTCTTTCTTAGCTTGGTCTACGAAGGTGATGGTTGCTTTTTGATCAGCTTTCTTGTAAGTTACGACTTCATCTGCTGGTTTAGCTGAGTCTGCTGTAACCTTCACATCTGCTACGCTTGCTTTATCCGCTACGTAACCCTTGATGTCTGGTGAAGTTTGTCCCTTGATCACGTCATCTTGTGATGTCCATGGGCCTTTTTCTACGATCGCTTTCGTTACGACGTTGATCTTCAGAATACGCGTGAATTTAGCGCTGTCTGTGAAGCTTGGTGCTGCTTCTTTACCATCTTCGTATACGTACTTGATCGTACGGCTCAATTCTTTCACAGCTTCTTGTTGAGCTGACTTGATCTTATCATCTGTCCACTTTAGGTCCATCTGGATTGCTTTGGATCCATTGGAGTATCTGGTTTCGGCGGATTATTCGGATCGAATGGTACTACGCCTTCTTCCAATTGAACAGTGAAGTTTTGGTCCTTGCTTGCATCATCATCAAAGTTTTGTGGATCCTTGAACTCATCGTTCACAACCTTGTAACCTTGGTTGGTCAATTCTTTCAACTTCGCAAGGTATTGGTCACGGCTAATTGGTTCGCCTGACTTACCGCCTTCTGAGATCTTCGCCAATTCTTTCTTAGCTTGGTCTACGAAGGTGATGGTTGCTTTTTGATCAGCCTTCTTGTAAGTTACGACTTCATCTGCTGGTTTCGCTGAGTCTGCTGTAACCTTCACATCTGCTACGCTTGCTTTATCCGCTACGTAACCCTTGATGTCTGGTGAAGTTTGTCCCTTGATCACGTCATCTTGTGATGTCCATGGGCCTTTTTCTACGATCGCTTTCGTTACGACGTTGATCTTCAGAATACGCGTGAATTTAGCGCTGTCTGTGAAGCTTGGTGCTGCTTCTTTACCATCTTCGTATACGTACTTGATCGTACGGCTCAATTCTTTCACAGCTTCTTGTTGAGCTGACTTGATCTTATCATCTGTCCACTTAGGTCCATCTGGATTCTTAGGATCCATTGGATCATCTGGTTTCGGTGGATTATTTGGATCGAATGGTACTACGCCTTCTTCCAATTGAACAGTGAAGTTTTGGTCCTTGCTTGCATCATCATCAAAGTTTTGTGGATCCTTGAACTCATCGTTCACAACCTTGTAACCTTGGTTGGTCAATTCTTTCAACTTCGCAAGGTATTGGTCACGGCTAATTGGTTCGCCTGACTTACCGCCTTCTGAGATCTTCGCCAATTCTTTCTTAGCTTGGTCTACGAAGGTGATGGTTGCTTTTTGATCAGCCTTCTTGTAAGTTACGACTTCATCTGCTGGTTTCGCTGAGTCTGCTGTAACCTTCACATCTGCTACGCTTGCTTTATCCGCTACGTAACCCTTGATGTCTGGTGAAGTTTGTCCCTTGATCACGTCATCTTGTGATGTCCATGGGCCTTTTTCTACGATCGCTTTCGTTACGACGTTGATCTTCAGAATACGCGTGAATTTAGCGCTGTCTGTGAAGCTTGGTGCTGCTTCTTTACCATCTTCGTATACGTACTTGATCGTACGGCTCAATTCTTTCACAGCTTCTTGTTGAGCTGACTTGATCTTATCATCTGTCCACTTAGGTCCTTCTGGATTCTTAGGATCCATTGGATCGTTTGGTTTCGGTGGATTATTCGGATTGAATGGTACTACAACCTGACGAAGAGTAACGGTGAAGGTTTGATCCTTCTTATCGTCATTATCGAAGGTCTTAGGTCCCTTGAACTCATCGTTCACAACTTCGTAACCCTTGTCTGTCAATTCTTTCAGACGAGCTGCGTAGTTAGTTGTACCGATTGGCTCACCTGACTTACCGCTTTCGACAACCTTGGTCAATTCCTTATTACCGTCAGTTTGGTCTACGAAGCTGATAATCGCTTTTTGACCATCCTTCACGTAATTGATTGGTGTGTCCTTAGTTGGATCACTTGGAACTGGTGGTGGGTTGTAACCCTTGCTTGGATCGCTCGGATCTTTCGGTGTCAATGGTGTTGTGCCATCTGGGCCTACTGGTGTAGTGCCTGGTACATGTGGAATCACTGGAAGATCAGTACCTGGTTTGCTTGGATCTGTTGGATCGTTTGGATATGGAAGATTTGGTACTTTTGGAAGTCCGTCTGGTACATTTGGTACATATGAACCAAGTTTGCTGTACTTAACTGTTTCTTCGCTATCCTTATCATCAGGAGTTACTGTCTTCGCTGCGACATTGGCTTTATCTGCCACGAATCCAGTTACTACTGGTGTAGCTTCTTGTGCCAATTCTTTCGTAGCTGGTGTCCATGCGCCGAAGGTTTCAACGCCAGTTACACGGTTACGTTCACCTGTACGTGTGAAGGCTGCTTCTTGAGTCACAGGAGCTTTCAGAGCTGGACGACCCGCTGTTTGACCATCTGCGTATTCGTACTTAATTGTACGAGATACTTTCTTGTTGAGCTTAGCTGGGTCTGTAATCTTCTCTGTACCTTGACGAAGAGTAACGGTGAAGGTTTGATCCTTCTTATCGTCATTATCGAAGGTCTTAGGTCCCTTGAACTCATCGTTCACAACTTCGTAACCCTTGTCTGTCAATTCTTTCAGACGAGCTGCGTAGTTAGTTGTACCGATTGGCTCACCTGACTTACCGCTTTCGACAACCTTGGTCAATTCCTTATTACCGTCAGTTTGGTCTACGAAGCTGATAATCGCTTTTTGACCATCCTTCACGTAATTGATTGGTGTGTCCTTAGTTGGATCACTTGGAACTGGTGGTGGGTTGTAACCCTTGCTTGGATCGCTCGGATCTTTCGGTGTCAATGGTGTTGTGCCATCTGGGCCTACTGGTGTAGTGCCTGGTACATGTGGAATCACTGGAAGATCAGTACCTGGTTTGCTTGGATCTGTTGGATCGTTTGGATATGGAAGATTTGGTACTTTTGGAAGTCCGTCTGGTACATTTGGTACATATGAACCAAGTTTGCTGTACTTAACTGTTTCTTCGCTATCCTTATCATCAGGAGTTACTGTCTTCGCTGCGACATTGGCTTTATCTGCCACGAATCCAGTTACTACTGGTGTAGCTTCTTGTGCCAATTCTTTCGTAGCTGGTGTCCATGCGCCGAAGGTTTCAACGCCAGTTACACGGTTACGTTCACCTGTACGTGTGAAGGCTGCTTCTTGAGTCACAGGAGCTTTCAGAGCTGGACGACCGGCTGTCTCACCATCTGCGTATTCGTACTTGATCGTACGAGTCACTTTCTTGTTGAGCTTAGCTGGGTCTGTAATCTTCTCTGTACCTTGACGAAGAGTAACGGTGAAGGTTTGATCCTTCTTATCGTCATTATCGAAGGTCTTAGGTCCCTTGAACTCATCGTTCACAACTTCGTAACCCTTGTCTGTCAATTCTTTCAGACGAGCTGCGTAGTTAGTTGTACCGATTGGCTCACCTGACTTACCGCTTTCGACAACCTTGGTCAATTCCTTATTACCGTCAGTTTGGTCTACGAAGCTGATAATCGCTTTTTGACCATCCTTCACGTAATTGATTGGTGTGTCCTTAGTTGGATCACTTGGAACTGGTGGTGGGTTGTAACCCTTGCTTGGATCGCTCGGATCTTTCGGTGTCAATGGTGTTGTGCCATCTGGGCCTACTGGTGTAGTGCCTGGTACATGTGGAATCACTGGAAGATCAGTACCTGGTTTGCTTGGATCTGTTGGATCGTTTGGATATGGAAGATTTGGTACTTTTGGAAGTCCGTCTGGTACATTTGGTACATATGAACCAAGTTTGCTGTACTTAACTGTTTCTTCGCTATCCTTATCATCAGGAGTTACTGTCTTCGCTGCGACATTGGCTTTATCTGCCACGAATCCAGTTACTACTGGTGTAGCTTCTTGTGCCAATTCTTTCGTAGCTGGTGTCCATGCGCCGAAGGTTTCAACGCCAGTTACACGGTTACGTTCACCTGTACGTGTGAAGGCTGCTTCTTGAGTCACAGGAGCTTTCAGAGCTGGACGACCCGCTGTTTCACCATCTGCGTATTCGTACTTGATCGTACGAGTCACTTTCTTGTTGAGCTTAGCTGGGTCTGTAATCTTCTCTGTACCTTGACGAAGAGTAACGGTGAAGGTTTGATCCTTCTTATCGTCATTATCGAAGGTCTTAGGTCCCTTGAACTCATCGTTCACAACTTCGTAACCCTTGTCTGTCAATTCTTTCAGACGAGCTGCGTAGTTAGTTGTACCGATTGGCTCACCTGACTTACCGCTTTCGACAACCTTGGTCAATTCCTTATTACCGTCAGTTTGGTCTACGAAGCTGATAATCGCTTTTTTTGACCATCCTTCACGTAATTGATTGGTGTGTCCTTAGTTGGATCACTTGGAACTGGTGGTGGGTTGTAACCCTTGCTTGGATCGCTCGGATCTTTCGGTGTCAATGGTGTTGTGCCATCTGGGCCTACTGGTGTAGTGCCTGGTACATGTGGAATCACTGGAAGATCAGTACCTGGTTTGCTTGGATCTGTTGGATCGTTTGGATATGGAAGATTTGGTACTTTTGGAAGTCCGTCTGGTACATTTGGTACATATGAACCAAGTTTGCTGTACTTAACTGTTTCTTCGCTATCCTTATCATCAGGAGTTACTGTCTTCGCTGCGACATTGGCTTTATCTGCCACGAATCCAGTTACTACTGGTGTAGCTTCTTGTGCCAATTCTTTCGTAGCTGGTGTCCATGCGCCGAAGGTTTCAACGCCAGTTACACGGTTACGTTCACCTGTACGTGTGAAGGCTGCTTCTTGAGTCACAGGAGCTTTCAGAGCTGGACGACCCGCTGTTTGACCATCTGCGTATTCGTACTTAATTGTACGAGATACTTTCTTGTTGAGCTTAGCTGGGTCTGTAATCTTCTCTGTACCTTGACGAAGAGTAACGGTGAAGGTTTGATCCTTCTTATCGTCATTATCGAAGGTCTTAGGTCCCTTGAACTCATCGTTCACAACTTCGTAACCCTTGTCTGTCAATTCTTTCAGACGAGCTGCGTAGTTAGTTGTACCGATTGGCTCACCTGACTTACCGCTTTCGACAACCTTGGTCAATTCCTTATTACCGTCAGTTTGGTCTACGAAGCTGATAATCGCTTTTTGACCATCCTTCACGAAGTTGATTGGTGTATCCTTCGTTGGATCACTTGGAATTGGTGGTGGGTTGTAACCCTTGCTTGGATCGCTCGGATCTTTCGGTGTCAATGGTGTTGTGCCATCTGGGCCTACTGGTGTAGTGCCTGGTACATGTGGAATCACTGGAAGATCAGTACCTGGTTTGCTTGGATCTGTTGGATCGTTTGGATATGGAAGGTTTGGTACTTTTGGAAGTCCGTCTGGTACATTTGGTACGTATGAACCAAGTTTGCTGTACTTAACTGTTTCTTCGCTATCCTTATCATCAGGAGTTACTGTCTTCGCTGCTACATTGGCCTTATCTGCCACAAATCCAGTTACGACTGGTGTAGCTTCTTGGGCCAATTCTTTCGTAGCTGGTGTCCATGCACTGAAGGTTTCCTTACCAGTTACACGGTTACGTTCACCTGTACGTGTGAAGGCTGCTTCTTGAGTCACAGGAGCTTTCAGAGCTGGACGACCCGCTGTCTCACCATCTGCGTATTCGTACTTGATCGTACGAGTCACTTTCTTGTTGAGCTTAGCTGGGTCTGTAATCTTCTCTGTACCTTGACGAAGAGTAACGGTGAAGGTTTGATCCTTCTTATCGTCATTATCGAAGGTCTTAGGTCCCTTGAACTCATCGTTCACCACTTCGTAGCCCTTGTCTGTCAATTCTTTCAGACGAGCTGCGTAGTTAGTTGTTCCGATTGGCTCACCTGACTTACCGCTTTCAACTACCTTCGTCAATTCCTTATTACCGTCAGTTTGGTCTACGAAGCTGATAATCGCTTTTTGACCATCCTTCACGTAGTTGATTGGTGTATCCTTCGTTGGATCGCTTGGAATTGGTGGTGGGTTGTAACCCTTGCTTGGATCGCTCGGATCTTTCGGTGTCAATGGTGTTGTGCCATCTGGGCCGACTGGTGTAGTGCCTGGTACATGTGGAATCACTGGAAGATCAGTACCTGGTTTGCTTGGATCTGTTGGATCGTTTGGATATGGAAGGTTTGGTACTTTTGGAAGTCCATCTGGTACATTTGGTACATATGAACCGAGCTTCTTGTATTGTACAACTTCTTCGCTATCCTTATCATCAGGAGTTACTGTCTTCGCTGCGACATTAGCCTTATCTGCCACAAATCCAGTTACGACTGGTGTAGCTTCTTGTGCCAATTCTTTCGTAGCTGGTGTCCATGCACCGTAAGTCTTGTTGCCAGTTACACGGTCGCGCTCACCTGTACGTGTGAAGGCTGCTTCTTGAGTCACTGGAGCTTTCAGAGCTGGACGACCCGCTGTTTGACCATCTGCGTATTGATACTTGATGGTACGAGTCACCTTCTTGTTGAGTTCTGCTGGATCCTTGATTGCTTCTTTACCATGACGAAGAGTAACCACAAATTGTTGGTCCTTCTTATCATCGTTATCGAAGGTCTTAGGTCCCTTGAACTCATCGTTCACAACTTCGTAGCCCTTGTCTGTCAATTCTTTCAGACGGGTTGCGTAGTTAGTAGTTCCGATTGGCTCACCTGACTTACCGCTTTCGACAACCTTGGTCAATTCCTTATTACCGTCAGTTTGGTCTACGAAGCTGATAATCGCTTTTTGACCATCCTTCACGAAGTTGATTGGTGTATCCTTCGTTGGATCGCTTGGAATTGGTGGTGGGTTGTAACCCTTGCTTGGATCGCTCGGATCTTTCGGTGTCAATGGTGTTGTGCCATCTGGGCCTACTGGTGTAGTGCCTGGTACATGTGGAATCACTGGAAGATCAGTACCTGGTTTGCTTGGATCTGTTGGATCGTTTGGATATGGAAGGTTTGGTACTTTTGGAAGTCCATCTGGTACATTTGGTACATATGAACCGAGCTTCTTGTATTGTACAACTTCTTCGCTATCCTTATCATCAGGAGTTACTGTCTTCGCTGCGACATTAGCCTTATCTGCCACAAATCCAGTTACGACTGGTGTAGCTTCTTGTGCCAATTCTTTCGTAGCTGGTGTCCATGCACCGTAAGTCTTGTTGCCAGTTACACGGTCGCGCTCACCTGTACGTGTGAAGGCTGCTTCTTGAGTCACAGGAGCTTTCAGAGCTGGACGACCCGCTGTTTGACCATCTGCGTATTGATACTTGATGGTACGAGTCACCTTCTTGTTGAGTTCTGCTGGATCCTTGATTGCTTCTTTACCATGACGAAGAGTAACCACAAATTGTTGGTCCTTCTTATCATCGTTATCGAAGGTCTTAGGTCCCTTGAACTCATCGTTCACAACTTCGTAGCCCTTGTCTGTCAATTCTTTCAGACGGGTTGCGTAGTTAGTAGTTCCGATTGGCTCACCTGACTTACCGCTTTCAACGACCTTACCAACTTCCTTGTTGTTATCATCTTGGTCTACGAATGTGATAATCGCTTTTTGACCATCTTTAACGTAGTTGATTGGTGTATCCTGAGTTGGATCACTTGGAATTGGTGGTGGGTTGTAACCCTTGCTTGGATCGCTCGGATCTTTCGGTGTCAATGGTGTTGTGCCATCTGGGCCGACTGGTGTTGTGCCTGGTACATTTGGTACCACTGGAAGATCAGTACCTGGTTTTGTTGGATCTGTTGGATCGTTTGGATATGGAAGGTTTGGTACTTTTGGAAGTCCGTCTGGTACATTTGGTACATATGAACCGAGCTTCTTGTATTGTACAACTTCTTCGCTATCCTTATCATCAGGAGTTACTGTCTTCGCTGCGACATTAGCCTTATCTGCCACAAATCCAGTTACGACTGGTGTAGCTTCTTGTGCCAATTCTTTCGTAGCTGGTGTCCATGCACCGTAAGTCTTGTTGCCAGTTACACGGTCGCGCTCACCTGTACGTGTGAAGGCTGCTTCTTGAGTCACTGGAGCTTTCAGAGCTGGACGACCCGCTGTTTGACCATCTGCGTATTGATACTTGATGGTACGAGTCACCTTCTTGTTGAGTTCTGCTGGATCCTTGATTGCTTCTTTACCATGACGAAGAGTAACCACAAATTGTTGGTCCTTCTTATCATCGTTATCGAAGGTCTTAGGTCCCTTGAACTCATCGTTCACAACTTCGTAGCCCTTGTCTGTCAATTCTTTCAGACGGGTTGCGTAGTTAGTAGTTCCGATTGGCTCACCTGACTTACCGCTTTCAACGACCTTACCAACTTCCTTGTTGTTATCATCTTGGTCTACGAATGTGATAATCGCTTTTTGACCATCTTTAACGTAGTTGATTGGTGTATCCTGAGTTGGATCACTTGGAATTGGTGGTGGGTTGTAACCCTTGCTTGGATCGCTCGGATCTTTCGGTGTCAATGGTGTTGTGCCATCTGGGCCGACTGGTGTTGTGCCTGGTACATTTGGTACCACTGGAAGATCAGTTCCTGGTTTTGTTGGATCTGTTGGATCGTTTGGATATGGAAGGTTTGGTACTTTTGGAAGTCCGTCTGGTACATTTGGTACGTATGAACCAAGTTTCTTGTATTGTACAACTTCTTCGCTATCCTTATCATTAGGAGTTACTGTCTTGGCTGCTACATTAGCCTTATCTGCCACAAATCCAGTTACGACTGGTGTAGCTTCTTGAGCCAATTCTTTCGTAGCTGGTGTCCATGCAGTGAAGGTCTTGTCGCCAGTTACACGGTCGCGCTCACCTGTACGTGTGAAGGCTGCTTCTTGAGTGACAGGAGCTTTCAGAGCTGGACGACCCGCTGTTTGACCATCTGCGTATTGATACTTGATGGTACGAGTCACCTTCTTGTTGAGTTCTGCTGGATCCTTGATTGCTTCTTTACCATGACGAAGAGTAACCACAAATTGTTGGTCCTTCTTATCATCGTTATCGAAGGTCTTAGGTCCCTTGAACTCATCGTTCACCACTTCGTAGCCCTTGTCTGTCAATTCTTTCAGACGGGTTGCGTAGTTAGTTGTACCGATTGGCTCACCTGACTTACCGCTTTCAACGACCTTACCAACTTCCTTGTTGTTATCATCTTGGTCTACGAATGTGATAATCGCTTTTTGACCATCTTTAACATAATTGATTGGTGTATCCTGAGTTGGATCACTTGGAATTGGTGGTGGGTTGTAACCCTTGCTTGGATCGCTCGGATCTTTCGGTGTCAATGGTGTTGTGCCATCTGGGCCGACTGGTGTTGTGCCTGGTACATTTGGTACCACTGGAAGATCAGTTCCTGGTTTTGTTGGATCTGTTGGATCGTTTGGATATGGAAGGTTTGGTACTTTTGGAAGTCCGTCTGGTACATTTGGTACGTATGAACCAAGTTTCTTGTATTGTACAACTTCTTCGCTATCCTTATCATTAGGAGTTACTGTCTTCGCTGCTACATTAGCCTTATCTGCCACAAATCCAGTTACGACTGGTGTAGCTTCTTGAGCCAATTCTTTCGTAGCTGGTGTCCATGCAGTGAAAGTCTTGTCGCCAGTTACACGGTCGCGCTCACCTGTACGTGTGAAGGCTGCTTCTTGAGTGACAGGAGCTTTCAGAGCTGGACGACCCGCTGTTTGACCATCTGCGTATTGATACTTGATGGTACGTGTAACCTTCTTGTTAAGTTCTGCTGGATCCTTGATTGCTTCTTTACCATGACGAAGAGTAACCACAAATTGTTGGTCCTTCTTATCATCGTTATCGAAGGTCTTAGGTCCCTTGAACTCATCGTTCACCACTTCGTAGCCCTTGTCTGTCAATTCTTTCAGACGGGTTGCGTAGTTAGTTGTACCGATTGGCTCACCTGACTTACCGCTTTCAACGACCTTACCAACTTCCTTGTTGTTATCATCTTGGTCTACGAATGTGATAATCGCTTTTTGACCATCTTTAACATAATTGATTGGTGTATCCTGAGTTGGATCACTTGGAATTGGTGGTGGGTTGTAACCCTTGCTTGGATCGCTCGGATCTTTCGGTGTCAATGGTGTTGTGCCATCTGGGCCGACTGGTGTTGTGCCTGGTACATTTGGAACTACTGGAAGGTCAGTACCTGGTTTCGTTGGATCTGTTGGATCGTTTGGATATGGAAGGTTTGGTACTTTTGGAAGTCCGTCTGGTACATTTGGTACGTATGAACCGAGCTTCTTGTATTGTACAACTTCTTCACTGTTAGCGTCGCCAGCTTTCACTGTCTTTGCTGCTACATTGGCCTTATCTGCCACGAATCCAGTTACAACTGGTGTAGCTTCTTGGGCCAATTCTTTCGTAGCTGGTGTCCATGCAGTGAAGGTCTTTTCACCAGTTACAGCATTTATTTTACCAGTACGTGTGAAGGTTGCTTCTTGAGTCACAGGAGCTTTCAGAGCTGGACGACCCGCTGTTTGACCATCTGCGTATTGATACTTGATGGTACGTGTAACCTTGCTGTTCAAATCAGCTGGATTCGTATTGTCATCCAAGCGTGGTGTTACAACAACTGTCCAAGTTTGGTCTTTTGTCTTATCGTTATCAAACTTCTGACCATTTGGTTGAGTGAAACCGTCGCTCACAAGCTTGTAACCTGCTTGTTGAAGTTGAGTGATACGATTTACAGTTGAGTAAGCCACCGGCTCACCTGACTTACCAGCAACAGAATCTGTATAAAGAGTCTTAACTGGAACGCCATTCTTACCATCTGTTACGTACTTGATAGAACCACGTTGTTCATCCAAGTTGTAGTTGACAACTTCAACTGAATCTCCAGTAGTAGGGTCAACAGTTACACCTGGAACTTTTGGTTTATCTGGGCTATAGCCTGTAATAGCAGGAGTGTTTACTTCTGGAAGGTTAGCATTTGGTTTATCCCAAGCACCAGGAGTTTCCACACCTGTTACCTTGTTAACAGAAACTGGACGAGTGAATGATGTTGTTTGAGTAACTGTCTTAGGAAGCGCTGGGCGTCCTGCTGTTACACCGTCACCATATTGGTATTGGATAGTTCGAGTAACATCTTTCTTCTCTTGTTTTGTTTCAATAACTGGAGTAACGACAACTTTCCATACTTGGTCTTTTGTCTTATCGTTATCAAACTTCTGACCATTTGGTTGAGTGAAGCCATCACTTACAAGTTTGTAACCTGCTTGTTGAAGTTGGGTGATACGGTTAGCAGTTGAATAAGCAACATCTTCACCTGATTTACCTGTAACACCGTCTGTATAAAGAGTCTTAACTGGAACACCGTTTTGTCCATCGGTTACATACTCAATGATACCGCGTTGATCATCTTGGCTGTAGCTTACTACTTCATCTTCGTTAGGAGATGTAGGAGTAACAGTTGCAGCTGGAACACTTGGTTTGTCTGGAGTGAAACCAGTAACTGCTGGAGAATCAACTTTTGGAAGTTCTTCACTTGGCTTGTTCCATTGTCCAGGAGTTTCAACACCTGTCACCTTGTTCACAGAAACTGGGCGAGTAAATGTTGTTGTTGAGTAACTGGGCGAGGAAGTGCTGGACGACCTGCTGTCACTCCATCCTTGTATTGGTAACGAACGTTACGAGTAACATCTTTCGTTTCTTGTTTTGTCTCAATACGTGGAGTAAGAACAACTTCCCATGTTTGATCTACATTGTTATCACTGTCAAATCTTTGACCGCCAGCTTTAGTAAAGCCGTCGCTAACAAGATCATAACCCAACTGTTTAAATTCGTTGATTTTCGCAGTTGTTGTATAGTTTACAGGTGTATCTGATTTACCAGTTACGTTGTCTGTGTGAAGGGTCTTAGCCGGAACACCATTTTTACCATCTGTACGGTAAACGATGCTTCCCTTTTGAGTTGCAGCTGAATAGCTTACAATTTCACGCCAGCTTGGGTCTGTTGGTGAAACAGTAGCTGAATTTACACGTGCTTTATTTGGTGTGAATCCTGACACTTCTGGGCTGTCAACCGCACCTACAGTACGAGTATTTGGAGTCCAATTACCGTATGTCTTCTGACCAGTTACTGGATCTTCTGATACTTGACGAGTAAATTGAACTGTTTGTTCAACCGGTTGCGGAAGAGTTGGGCGATTTCTAGTCACACCATCTTCATATTCGTAAGCGATTGTACGAGTAACATCCTTAGTTTCAGTTGTTACTTTCGGATCATTCTTACGGTATGAAACGATTTCACGCCAGCTTGGATCTGTTGGTGAAACAGAAGCTGAATTTACACGTGTTTTATTCGGTGTAAAGCCTTTAATCGCTGGTGTATCAACCGCATCTACAGTTTGACGACTTGGTGTCCAATTGCCGTATGTCTTTCTACCAGTCGCTGGGTCTTCTGACACTTGACGAGTAAATTGTACATTTTGTTGTACTTCACGTGGAAGGGCAGGACGACCTGAAGTCACACCATCTTCATATTCGTAAGCGATTGTACGAGTAACATCTTTTGTTTCTGTTGTTACTCTTGGAGCATTCTTGTCGTAGTAAACCGTTACATCACTTGGAGTAGAACCTGGATTTACTGTAAGTCCTGGAACTGTCGCTATATCTGGTGTATATCCTGGTACATTTAGAGAATCTACAGGCGCAAATTCTTAGATGAAGGGCTCCATGGACCTGGTCTACCACCTGTCACAGTTCGAGTGAACTCAGCTGTTTGAGTGTAAGTTGGCGGAAGTGTTGGTCCTGTCACACCTGGTTTGTATTTATAATAAATATTACGAGTGACAGTCTTCTTCTCTGTCTTAACATCTGTAGCACCTTTACGGTAAACGTAGGTTACTGTACCGTTGGTACCCCAGTCAGCCAGAGTTCCTGAAGGTGGCAAACTACCATTCTTCATCCGAACAAAGCCATAACCTGGGATTGTTTTTTGTTCAGTAGTATAAGGCTTACCTTTATAGGCACCTTTTGGATAAGTTACTGAACCTTCAGCGATTTCTCGACCTTGCTCATCTTCATAACGTACGTCAACAGAGGCACTTTGATAGAAATCAAAACGTTTGATTTGGAACTGTTGCAAGTTCTTGTAGTTACCAGTCGTAGCCGTAACCACCATGGACATCAGCTCTTCTGGAGTAGAAACTGTTTTCCTCCATTGCTTAATACCAAGATTACTTTCGTAAGAGATAGTTAATTCCTTGGTTACACCATCATACTGGATAGCAAATCTGTGGAAACGACCATCTAGGTCACTTGAGTCCAGACGTTGAGCACTATTAGCATCTGTCTCAGCCCACCAACGATCATATTCACCACCAGTGAAGATACCACCACCACGAACCTTTTTATGAGTGGTATTTACCCAGGCACCAAATTGTCCCAGTTGAGGGTCTTTATCCCAACCATATTGGAAGGAGTCCGTGTTGCTAGTATCAAAACGATTCCCTCTTGGTGGTGTGAAGACGTTCCAGAAAGTATCCAGTTTGAAACCAGTTGCGTTACGCAAACCACCGATACCCAGGTTACCACCATTTGCCCCTAGATCTGTTGTGTTCCCTGTATGGAAGGCAAAACCGATACCATCGGCACCATAACGATCTTGAGTTTTATCACCAAGGTTAACTCCACCAGTCAGCTTGAAGCTTTGGTTCATATTGATCTTACTCTTCAGACTGAAGTTACCTGTCTTGTGTTCTTCATCTGGAGTAAGGGTTACGATACCATCGTATGAATTATAGGTAGCTGAACCATTCAATCTGAAGTAGTCAAGGAAGTTTTCTTTCGTTACAGTTGTTTTTCCTGTTTGTGGGTCAAACGAACGGAAGCCACTTTCTCCTGATTTACGGAAATCAGCGTAACCTTTATTTACTTCGCTTTGAGCAGCTGCTAATGTTGAATTAGCTTCACTTTTGGCTACTGCATTTGTTGCTTGGCTAGCTGTTGCCAAACTAGCTGCTTGACTAGCTGCCTTTTCAACTGATACCTTAGCAGGTTCTACAGCGGCAGCTGATTCTGTAGCTGCTTCAGATGAAACTGCAGTTGACTCTGCAGTAGCTGAAGTAGCTGGGCTAACTCGAGCCTCAGACTGAGTTGCAGCAGTTGATTGGCTAGTCGCTACTGAAGCTTTAGATACTTGTGAAGTAGCTTCTTTTAAAGCTGCTTCACTTTTTGAAGCAACTTCTGATTTAACAGTTTTTTCTTCCACTTTGCTTGATAGGTCTTCAGCAGAGGTAGAAGATGCTGTAGATGCTGCACTTGAAACTGCGTTGCTTTCAGCGACAGTTGCTACGGTAGAATTCTTTTCTATGGCCGACTCGGAGTCAGAATCATTCGCTCCCGAATCTTCTCCTGAATCTGGCACAGAGGTCGTTTTCTCCGTAGAGGTGCTTGAAGAATCCGTCTTAGCTAACGTATCGGCTGAAACGACATTCCCCCCAAAGAACATGAAAGCTGCGACTGCTACAGAAGCCACGCCCACATTAAACTTACGAACTGAGTATCGAAGTCGTTTCTCAGCACTCGCACGGTTTAATCTGCGTCTCGCATTTTTATCCATGAACATCTCTCCTTTTTAAAATATAGTTCAACCACCTATTACTCAACACCTTAACGCCTGAGCAGCAAAGTATTTTATAATATATGATTGGTGGTTATAATGCCAAAATTTGAACATCAAACCATACCAATAATTATACCGCTTTTTTCCTATTATATCAAGGATTTTACTATCTAATTTTTTTCTGTAACAAAAGTGTAATATCATATTATAGGGATAGCAAAAAGCTTTAGCGACGCCGTTTCAAGAGAATGAAAGCAACAAAAATAATCTTTATAGTTTGATAACCAAAACAAAATAAAAAAGAGCCCCCACGGGGCTCCATTCAACAAAAATCGGTCATAAAACCCGACATTTGAGATAGAAAATCTATTTAGGACTCTCTTTATTTTTATTGAAATTCTGCTTCGACTCGGTAAATAACCTGACCCTTGCTAGAGAATTTTTGTTCATATTCAGTCAAGACATTGCCTTCAAAGTCACTGGCATGAAGATCCAGCCAAACACCTTTGAGAACCATGCCATACTGCGAAAAGCTGACCAGGCTGTACTCAAACAAGCCACGGTTGTCCGTTTTGAAGTGGATTTCACCTTTCTGGCAAAATTTGCTTGAAGGTATCCAAGAAAGACTTATAGGTCAAGCGACGTTTTTCATGCCGTTTCTTAGGCCATGGATCAGAGAAATTCAGATAAAGTCGATCAATTTCTCCGTCTGCAAAGTAGTTGGTCAAATCTGAACCATCCACCCAGAGTAGCTTAATATTGGGTACATCAGCCGCCAAAACCTTATCCAAAGCGTAACTGAGAACAGACTTCTGAATATCAATTCCGATATAGTTGATATCTGGATTAGCCTTAGCCATCCCTGTAATGAAAGCTCCTTTACCGCTTCCAACTTCAACATGGATCGGATGGTCGTTTTCAAAAATTTCTTGCCACTTTCCCTTGGCATCAACTGGGTTTAGAACCACATAGTGGGGGTTAGCTTCTAATAGTTCAGTCGCCCCCTTACGATTTCTTACTCTCATCTTACCTTTCCATACTTAGAACGGAAGTTGCGTAGAGCGTAAATCTCCCGGTTCACATTTTCTAAATCATTGTTTTCGTAATATTTAGCAATCTGCATCAGATAAGAGTATTGGCCAAACCAATACAGTTTTTTGATAACCTTGTCATTGTACTTATAACCATAGTAGGTCAACCACTCCTGCCAATTGGTATCTGGGATATAGTGACTCAATATATGAGCAACATCCAACATCCTGTCCGTCAAGCGAACCGAATCCCAATCCACCAAATAAATCAAGCCACTATCCGTCTGAAACCAGTTGCTATGCCGTACATCACCGTGGACAATCGTTGCATAGTCCTCACGAAAAGCAGGTACCGTTTGCCGCAAATCACGGATAATAGACTGCAGATATTGATTGTTCCTCAAAACGACCGGCGCTTGATTAAGCCAGCTATTGATTAGATCGATTGGCGTTTCTAAAATATAACCCAATTTAGCCAACTGAGTCATCAGAGGCTTCGACCGATGCAAACGCGTTAAAATATTGATCACTTGCTTTAGACATATCATTAGGCGTTAAAATGGCACCTGAAAGCCATTCTTGGCCACTCATGACATTGCCATCTGGCAAGCGTCGACTCCACAGAAGTTGCGGAGCAATTTGTTCTCTGGCTAAGCCTGCCAGAATCGGGGTCGTATTCATCTTGACGAAAACTCGCCCCCCGTCTGGATAAGTTCCCATATAGGCCTTTCCGCTCTTACCAGCTATTGGTGTCAGGGCTAGCTCGTTATCAACCAAGACCATGATTCCCCTCCTTAAAAAGTTTCCTCACTATTTTACTAATTTTCATTCTTTTAGTCAACCAATCTTTTTAGTTTATATGGCAAATAGACTAGATACAAAAAGATTGTCGCTCCAAGCATTGCTAACACTGCCATCTTATCTTGAAAAAAGAGCACTGCCACTAGCGTTTCAAAAAGCAAAACACTATGTCCAACCCCTGTGATAACCTGTCTTGCGCCCTTTATTTTAGACTTGTTATCCAGCGGAAAAAGCTTAGTTAAATACTGATAATCAAAGGCTTCATACAAGGCTAGCAACTGAAAGAGCAAAAGATAGTTGAAAAGGATGACAAAACCTGCAGCAATCCAAGACTGACCGACGAAGACAATCGTTAAGAGGGTTAAAAGCAGGAGACGCAAAGTCAGAGGGAATAAATCGCCATTGCGAAGATAGGAGCGCAGAAACATATTTTGCCAAGTCTTGGCATGGATCTTAGGCAAAGACCTTGTCAGCCCGTCCAAATAAGCTCTTCTTTTAACACTATTGGAAATGCCTTTCACATTTGTAAAGAGGGCAAAAAAACGAAGAACTTTCTGCTTACGACCTTCCTCAGCTGCGATTGCATATTGCCAATTGAGACGATCAGACAAGAAAAAGCGACGCCCTTTGAACTGAAAGACCAGCCATTTTAGCAATAACATAAGGAGGCAGTACAGCCCAAAGCCCCAGATTGGCAAACCTAGAGCCAAAAACAGGGGCGCTAACAAAACCAACAACAAGGTTTGCAGCAGGCCAAAGAGAATATAAGAACGCTGGATTTGTCCCTTGACAAACTCAATAACCGCCTGCTCCTGTACCAGTAAGAAGAGCATGTCTGGCTTTTCCAGATAGGTTGCGATATTCCCAAAAGGAAGAATGACCACAGAAAACAGGACCAATCCTACTATTATCAGCCAAGACTGACTAGGAAAATTCCGGAGCAATTGATTGTACTGAACCGCCAGAAAACCTAGAAAAATCAATAGAAACAAGACAAAGTGATCATTGAGAACATAGCGCAAATACTTCAGGCAGAGCTGACGGAAATCCTGCTTACGTTTAGCAAATACTTCTTTCATAAGTCAGCCTCTTCCGTCAAGGCAAGATAGATGTCATTGAGACTAGCTTCTGGCATCTGAAATTGTCCTCGCAACTCAGTCAGATTACCCTTAGCGCGTACCTGCCCTTTATGCAAAATCACAAAGCTATCGCACATCTTCTCAGCTGAGTCCAAAACATGGGTACTCATCAGAATCGACTTGCCTTTTTTCTTTTCCTCATCCAAAAGCTGGATAAGGTCTACAATAGCTACAGGATCCAGCCCCAAAAAAGGCTCATCCACGATAAAAAGACTAGGATCCACCACGAAAGCACAGATAATCATGACTTTCTGCTTCATCCCCTTAGAGAAATGCACTGGAAACCAGTCCAACTTATCCTTGAGTCGGAAAATAGTTAAGAGGCGCTCCACGCGCTCAAAAGCGACTTCCTGCTCGATATCGTAAGCCATGGCAACCGTTTCAATATGCTCACGCAGGGTCAGCTCCTCATAAAGACTCGGTGTCTCTGGGATAAAGCCAATCTTCTTATGGTAAGCGCTAGGATTTTCTCCCAGCTGCAAACCATCAATCCGAATTTCTCCCTTGTAAGGTGTCAATAAACCGATAATTTCATTGATGGTAGTGGATTTACCAGCACCATTGAGACCAATCAAACCAACCAACTGGCCATTGCCCACTTCAAAGCTGACATCCTGTAAAACCGGGATATTTACATAACCGCCCGTAAGCTCTTTGATTTCTAACATATTTTCTCCAAATCTGGTATAATAGTTCTTATATTATAACAAAATCTAGCAAATAGAGGTATCATTTATGGCTGATTGTATTTTTTGTAAGATTATCGCAGGGGAAATTCCGTCTTCTAAAGTTTATGAAGATAACCAAGTAGTCGCCTTTCTAGACATTTCTCAGGTCACTCCAGGCCATACTTTGGTCGTTCCCAAGCAGCATTTCAGAAATCTTTTGGAAATGGATGCAGATAGTGCTAGCCAGCTCTTCGCTCGTGTCCCAGACATCGCCCGCAAAGTTATGAAAGTGACAGGTGCCAAAGGCATGAACATCCTTAACAACAACGAGGAAATCGCCGGCCAGACCGTCTTTCATACCCATGTCCACCTAGCTCCTCGCTATGAAGAGACAGACGGCTCTACAAATCAGCTTTGAAGCCCACGAACCAGATTTTTCCCAGCCTTAGCTCAACTGGCTGAAAAGATTGCTCAAGCTTAGGGAGGATCTATGAAAATTTCAAATTTTATGCTGTTCACAGGTGCTGCCTGGGACCAGCTACCGATTTGGTCAAAAATCGGAAGACAATTAGACAAGAAGTCGTCGAAACATCCGATATCTTGGATAAAATTCAAGATAATTTAGCTAACATCCAGCACAAATCTCGCCATTATCCAAGAACAGCGAGACAATATCAAAGAGATGGCGCAGGACTCTGACTTATAAATACAAGGTTTTTCGAGAAAACAAGCTCAAGCTCAAATCTCACAAATACAGGATATCTGGCAATAGAAAACTTTCTCATAACAAGAAAAACCATGGACACAGCCATGGTTTTTTTCATATTTGAGAGATAAAAACTTCAATCAAAACTTATCGACTATTCTTCCTTTAGTCCTTTCTCAAGAATTGATCCAAGTAATAGTCAAAGTAGGTTTTGCTTCCTGTGATGACTACTGCACGACCTTCAATACCGTAACGTATCTTCTTGGCTTGGGCATCCGTTAAGCTTATTTCAGCTTCCACCTTAAAGAAGTTGCCTTTTTCCGTTTTCGTCGCATTGTTGTCAATGTTTGAAATTTTAGATTTGAGAACAAATTCTTTATTATTTCCATCCATTGCAGTGAAACGCAGAGTCTCACCTTTTTTCAGACTAGCAACATCTTTTGAGGTCACATAGGTTGTAATGACGACCTTTTTTTCCTTGGTCAAAACAGGATACAACTGAGCCAGCAACTTCCCTTCAGGAACTAGATTCGCTCCTGCTGTTTCAGGATTTAGGTGGAGAATACCATCTTCAGTTGCTGTGATCATGCCCTTTTGAGTGATACCACCTTGAACCTTGAGATTGTTTTCAACTTCTAAAATCTTTTGATTCAAGGCCGTCAATTCTTGACCAACTTTAGTCAACTGCTGAGCTTTCAAAGACTCAAGCTGACTATCCAAGCTCCCAGAATAGGCTTGCTGAGCACCAGAGCCCGCATACTGCACTCGATAACCTGCAAGAGCTGATTCAAACTGAGAAATCTGACTATCAATTTGCGAAAGGACCTGACTCTTTAGCTGACCTTGACTATCTGCAGCGGCTTGTGTCTCATAAGCCTGATAGATGCTATAGCCGGTATTAGTCGAAGGGACACTTGTCCCATTTTGGATAGCATTTCTAAGCGTCTGATAATCTGCTAATTTAGCATTTGTTTCATTGATCAAATTCCCCAGCTCTGCCTGTGAATTACTAGCTGCTGAGTTTTGAGAAGCAATGGTCGAATTTTGCTGCTCGGTATTACTACGGATACTCGCAGCTTGGTTCTTGTAATCATTAAATGCTTGCTCATAGCCGAAGCGATCCTCTCCTGAAAACTGGCTAGTCCCTGTCTTCAGACTTTCTTGCAGCAGCTCCAACTGACGTTTTTGCTCCTTCAAGCTTTCTACTTGAGAGGAGAAGGTTTCTTTTGAGTATTTTTCGCTATCAGACTTATACTGAACTAAAAGATCCCCCTTTTTAACAACCTTGTTTTTCCTTCAAGTTATTCGTGACAATAGCATTGTTACTGGTTGATTGGATGTTAGCCAGAATCTTGCTAGGTTCAATAGAAGCACCTGAAGTAATAGTGATTTCTTTTTTAGCAAAGAGGGAGAATAAGACCACAAAAATCAACAAGAAGAAAGTCGGTAAAATCACGCGCACAGAAAAGCTAGAATATCTACGGTTATAAAATTCGGCACTCTCTAAGTAATGTTCTTCCATCTTCTTTCTCCTTTCTAACTATTCACCAGATGAGCATAGAAGCCATCCTGAGCAACCAACTCTTCATGCGTTCCTTGCTCCACGATTTCCCCCTTGTCCAGAACAACCACTTTTTCAGATCGCTCCGCAATGGTCAATCGATGGGCAATGAAAATGATGGTCTTATCCAACTCTAAAAGGTTGTCAATAATCTTTTTCTCTGTCAAGATATCCAGATTGCTGGTCGCCTCATCAAGGATCAAAACAGGAGCATCGGTCAAAAGAGCCCGAGCCAAGGCCAAGCGCTGACGCTGACCACCTGAAATCCCTGAACCATCCGATGTCAATTCTGTTTGGTAATTCAAAGGCATCCGTTCAATATCTTCACGAATTTCCGCAATTTCCAGCGCCCGAATGATTTCTTTCTGAGTCGTTCCGGGCTTGGCACCTAGGAGAACATTCTCTAAGATGGTACCATTAAAAACATAAGGTTGTTGCGGCAAGTAATTGATATGACGGCGCAAGACATGCTTGTCAATCTGATTGAGGTTGATATTATTAACCAGAATTTCTCCCTCGTTTGGATCGTAAAAGTTCACGATCATCTTGGCAAGAGTCGTCTTTCCAGAACCAGAAATTCCGACAAAGGCCACCTTGCTGCCTCTTTCAATGGTCAAATTAATATCCGACAGAACATTTCGTCCATAGCCATACTTGTAGCTGACATTTCGCAACTCAATGTTGCCCTTGGTCATACTCAAATCACGAATCGCTTTTTTATCCATAAACTCAGAGTCAACCAAATAAACCTCATTCAAACGATTATTGGCAACTTGCGCTGTCTGGAGTTTGGTCTGTAAGTTGATAATGTTTTCCAGCGGATTGGTGAAATAAACCAGCAAAGTGTTATAAGTAATCAGCTGCCCCAAGGTCATTTTATTGTCCATAACCAAAAGGGCTCCCATCCAAAGAATTGCAACATTCAACAAGAGCTGAGCTGTCTTCTTCAAACCAATTTGGATATTCTCCATCCGACTATAAGCAAATGATTTCTTCAAATAATCCACAAATTCTCTATCAATCTTTTGATAGCGGAAATCCTCACTGGTCAAGGATTTGATCGTCTCAATCCCATTGATATCCTCGATAATGGAAGAAGACAGAATAGCATTGGATTCCATGGTGTCACGATTCATTTTTTCAAATGGTTTCATGAAGGCAAAAATCACGACAATATAGATCGGCAGCGAAAGCAAGCTGATAAAGAATAAATAGAAGTTTTGCGAGAACAAAACAACTGCCATGACGACAACGATGGAGACATCCAAGAAGATGGAGAGAATGGTACTAGCCAAGGCGTCGATGATACTATTGGCATCATTGAAGCGCGATACGATTTCCCCCTGTCCTTCTCGTAGCGAAAAAGGACATAGGTAGATGAAAGACATGCTTGATATAGGACAAAATCACATCAATCGAAAGTCGTTGTCCCAAAATGAGAAGCAAATAATTCTGGGCATAGGATAGGATCTGTTGCAGAATATAAACGACTATTAGACCTAAAGAAATAATCCCTAAGGTATTCCTCATCTGATTGGGTACATAGGTATCAATAATCCCCTGCATATAGTAAGAGCCCACGATATTGATGATTGTAACCAGCATCGTTGCGATAACGATATTGGCAATCAAGCCTTTTTGCTTCATTAAAATTGGAACAAAAGACCAGAGACCATTTTTCTTTTCCTTGTGCGGTCTATATTCCGGTGCTGGGGCAATGAAAATAGAAACACCTGTCCACTCCTGCGCAAACTGTTCCTTAGAAAGCTTGGTCATCTTAACAGCTGGATCAGGGTCAGCAATATGAACCGAATGTTTATCATGCCCAGTCACAACGTAGTAATGAAGCATTTTCTTGTCTTTGATGACATGGGCGATAAAAGGATAGATAACCCCTTTCATGTCAAATAAAGACATATCCGCTTTCAAGGCTCGTGTTTCAAAGCCTAACTCTTCCGAAACTTTCACTAGCCCAAAAGCAGTCGTTCCCCTCAAGGTCGTTTTGGCCATTTCACGCAAACTGGCCAAAGAATAATAGGAACCATAATAACCATAAATCATGGCGAGCGCTGCTACACCACAATCTCTAGCGTCAACTTGAGCTCTATAATGACGCTTTGTAAATCTCATACAATCTCCTTTATTCACAAAAGTGTAAATTTATTTTTATGGAGAACAACCCTCGCATAAAAACTCCTAATTAGTAAACATTCTATTCAACAAAAACTGCTTGTCGACTTTATCCATAGCGGTTCTCTCCAGCTAAAAAACAAGTATAAATTAGGGAGAAGAACTTTCATAACAAGCAAAAAATAGATATCTCTATCATACACTAATGTGGCGTATTTTTCCAATGGTATCAGTCGTTTTACTCCATGTAAACATAAAATTACTTAAAAAACAGACATAAAGTAACTTTATCAGACCATTCTACATTAAAAAGCCTCTTGTCCAAATCAAGACGAACAAGAGGCTCTATATCGAAACACAAAATATTAGTTAAAAACGTCTGGACTTGCAGCACCACCGTTGTTAGCGCCACCACGATTGCTAGAACCAGATCGTGATCCAATTCTAGAACTGAATACGACCATATGCACGAATAGCAAGTCCACGTACAGTGCGACCAACTTCACGACCGATATCAAATACGGCACGTACAAGGTCACCACCGACCCATCCACCTTCTACTTCAACCAATTCAGCTTCAGTAAGTGGCATAAATTTTTGATCCAATGATTTAAAATCTTTGTTCATGAAATTCACCTTCTTCTATTTAAAATATTAAATTAGCTGAAAAGTCCTACTAAGAAGCCTGAAACCAATGAGCCACCCAAAATAGCCAATGATACTGTGAAAATGTCAACAGGGATACCGTAGAATGCCCATCCACCGTCGATCATCATCATTTCTTCTTCAGTCAACGCAGCAAATTGGTTGTCCATCATAGCAAAGTTTTCCATATGTGTTCTCCTTTTTTACAAGGCTTCTTAACCTTGTTAATATATTGTTTATGGTCAGTTTTTTTTCAAACATTGACTCAACACCTATATTATACAACAACCATATGGGGTTCAACATGACATCGATGTCATGTTTGGAAGAAAAATGTGTAATTTTTTCATAATCTTTTAAATATCCTATGTTTTTCCCATTTTCCCTAGTTTCATTTTGTGGTACAATAGGGGCTATGGAAAGTATTACTTTGAGTCCTAAACGAGCAGAAATTGAGGCTTTTGTCCAGAAATATCAAGACAAGCTTGCGCCTAGTAAAAATCAGTATATCCAATATCTACTGAAATTGAACCAGGCAACTGTCAGTATCTATACTTCTGGCAAGGTTCTTTTCCAAGGAGAAAAAGCTGGTCACTATGCTGCTTTTTTCGGCCATCAAGCCGAGGAAACCAGCAAGACTTCTCAGAAGATCTCCCTTATAGGTACGGATGAGGTCGGAAATGGCTCTTACTTTGGTGGTTTAGCAGTTGTTGCTTCCTTTGTCAGTCCAGAACAGCACGCTTTCTTGCGTAAGTTGGGCGTGGGCGATTCGAAGGCATTGACCGACCTTAAGATTCGGCAGCTGGCACCGATTTTGAAAAAAGAAATCCAACATCAGGCTCTGCTCCTGTCTCCAGAAAAATATAACGAAGTGGTTGCCTCTGGTTACAATGCCGTATCTGTCAAGGTAGCTCTTCACAATCAAGCCATTTATCTGCTGTTACAAAAAAGGTTAAGACCAGAAAAAATAGTTATCGATGCCTTTACCAGTCAGCAGAATTATGACAAATACCTACAAAATGAAAAGAATCATTTCCCTAATCCTGTTAGTCTCATTGAGAAAGCGGAAGGAAAGTTTCTAGCTGTCGCTGTTAGCTCCATTATCGCCCGCGACCTCTTTCTGGAAAATCTGGAAAATCTGAGTCAAGAGCTTGGCTATACCCTTCCGAGTGGAGCTGGAAGCAAGAGCGACCAGGTTGCTAGCCAAATCCTCCAAGCCTATGGAATGGCTGGCCTCCAGCATACCGCTAAACTTCATTTTAAAAATACAGAAAAAGCTAAAAAGCTCTTAGAAAGGTAGACTATGAAAAACAAACGCTTTGACTTCCGTGCCTTCCTCAAGGAGTGGGGAGTCTTTACCCTGATTATCTCTGTCATCTTACTCACTCGCTGGCTGCTCTGGGCACCTGTCAAGGTAGACGGCCACTCTATGGACCCAACCTTAGCCAATGGGGAATATTTGATGGTTTTGAAACACCAGTCCATTGATCGCTTCGATATTGTCGTAGCCTCTGAAAAGGATGACGATGGCAAAAAGAAAGAAGTCGTCAAGCGAGTGATTGGTCTTCCGGGCGATACCATTCAGTACGAAAACGACACCCTTTATATCAATGGTAAAAAAACTGATGAACCTTACTTAACCGAATACATCAAGAAATTCAAAAAGGACAAGCTCCAGTCTACTTATGTAGGCAAGGATTACACGGACAACGGAACTTTCTTCCGCAAGCTGGCCTCTCAAGCCCAGGCCTTTACCGTGGACAAGGAAGGTAGCCCCGTCTTTACCATTAAACTCTTAGATAATGAGTACCTACTTTTAGGTGACGATCGTATCGTGTCCAAGGATAGCCGTCAAGTGGGTGCCTTTAAATCCAGTCAGATTCAAGGCGAGGCTAAATTTCGTATCTGGCCAATCCTACCTTTCAAGACTTACTAATACTTAAGAGTATACTCCATCCAAACTCAGTTGACTACTCAGCTGGGTTTGCTTTTTAAAGAGCATATAGAAACAATGACAGAATTTTATTTTTCAGGCACTATTGAGCGCATCATTTTTGAAAATCCCAGCAATTTCTTTCGAATCCTCCTCTTGGATATCCAAGACACGGATTGTGAAGATTTTGATGATTTTGAGATTATCGTGACCGGAACCATGGCCGATATTATCGAAGGCGAGGATTATACATTTTGGGGCAACCTGGTCCAACATCCAAAGTACGGACAGCAACTAAAAATTTCCCGCTACGAGAGGGCAAAACCGACTAGCAAGGGGCTGGTTAAATATTTTTCCAGTGATCACTTTAAAGGTATCGGGGTCAAGACAGCCCAAAAAATTGTGGATCTTTATGGGGACGAAACCATTGATAAGATTTTAGCTGAGCCAGAAAAACTCAAAGAAATCACTGGCCTTTCCGCCAAAAATCGAGAAGCCTTTGTGGCCAAATTGCAACTCAACTATGGAACAGAGCTGGTCTTAGCTAAGCTGGCCGCCTACGGCATTCCTAACAAACTAGCCTTTCAGATTCAGGAAACCTACAAGGAAGAAACGCTGGAAATCGTCGAGCACTATCCCTACCGACTGGTTGAAGATATCCAAGGTATCGGTTTTAAAATCGCTGACCAGCTGGCCCAGCAGTTGGGAATTGAAAGTGATGCTCCTGAGCGTTTTCGGGCTGGCTTGATTCATACCCTTCTGACCCAATGTATGGAAACTGGAGATACCTATTTGGAAGCTAGAGACCTATTGGCTCGTACTATTGAGCTTTTGGAAAGTTCGCGTCAAGTAGAGCTAGACCCCAGTCTGGTAGCCGATGAATTGGCACACCTGATTGAAGAAGACAAAGTCCAAAATGTTGAGACCAAGATTTTTGAAAACAGCCTCTTCTTTGCCGAGGAAGGCATCCGCAGCAATCTGGTCCGCCTCTTGGAAAAAGGCCGTCAGGATCGCTTTAAAGACGAAAAAATCCTCAATGCCATCAGCCAAGCTGAAGATGACCTAGGCATCCACTATGATCAGATTCAGAAGCAAGCCATTTTCGACGCTATCACACAAAAAGTCTTTATCCTGACGGGTGGACCAGGAACAGGAAAAACAACGGTTATCAATGGTATCATCGCTGTCTATAGCCAGATTCGGGGCTTGGATTTGAAAAAGAAGGCAGATTTGCCCATTCTCCTTGCTGCTCCGACTGGTCGAGCTGCTCGCCGTATGAACGAATTGACTGGACTACCCAGCGCTACGATCCACCGACATCTCGGTATGACTGGAGATGATGATACCAGTCATTTGGATGATTATCTGGATGCTGACTTTATCATCGTAGACGAGTTCTCCATGGTGGACACTTGGCTGGCCAATCAGCTCCTCAGTAATATCTCTTCCAATACCAAACTGCTCTTGGTTGGGGATGCAGAGCAGTTGCCCTCTGTCAGTCCTGGTCAGGTATTAGCTGACCTACTGCAAATACCGAGCATTCCCCAAACCAAGCTGGAAAAAATTTACCGTCAGAGCCAAGATTCGACCATTGTCACTCTGGCTAGTCAAATCCAAAAAGGACTACTACCAGAAGATTTTACTGAGAAAAAAGCGGATCGTTCCTATTTCGAAGCTCGAAATGAACACATCCCGCCCATGATTGAACGAATTACCAGCGCAGCTATTCGCAGCGGCATCCCAGCTCAGGATGTACAAGTGCTGGCTCCCATGTACCGCGGACAGGCAGGCATTGACCAGATAAACAGCCTCATGCAAAATCTGATCAATCCTGTGGAAAAAGATCAGCTGACCTTTGAGGCACCCGATTGCCAATATCGACAAGGAGACCGGGTCATCCACTTGGTCAATGATGCCGAAAGCAATGTCTTTAACGGTGACTTAGGCTACATCGTCGACCTGCTCCCAGCTAAGTACACCGACTCCAAGCAGGATGAATTAACCATCAACTTTGACGGCAATGAAATTAGCTACCAGCGCAGCGAATGGTACAAAATTCGCCTAGCCTATGCCATGAGCATCCATAAGTCTCAAGGCAGCGAGTTTCCCGTGGTTATCCTTCCCATTACCCGAAGCAGCCACCGCATGCTCCAGCGCAATCTGGTCTACACCGCTATTACCCGAGCCAAGAGCAAACTGATCCTACTTGGGGAAAAGTCAGCCTTTGACTACGCTGTAAAGAATACTGGAACAGCCCGCAAAACCTACCTGATTGAACGTTTTGGAGATGTAGAACCCCCTCAAGAAATTATCCACAATCCTGTGGATAACAGCGAACCGCCTGTGGAAAACTATATCCTGACGGAGGAAAATATCCTAACAATCGATCCTCTAATCGGACTGACTGAGGAAGATATCAACAGTATATTTGGCAATGACAACCAAGTAGAAACAGATGCCTAGGTCTACCTTTGAAGCTGTCATAAAAGTTTACAGAGTGCCTTATCAAATATTTCCTATAAAAATAGAGTCTGGGACAAATTGCCTCAGACTCTTTTCTATCTTATTTAAACCCCGTCACTGTCAGTCCTAACAAGCGAACGCCTCGTGGCTGCTCTTCCAGGCTGTCATAGATTTCATGACTAACCCGCTCAATCACTTCGACTTCCTTCGTTTCTTGCTCCAAGGTCCTCCTTTTGGTTAGGGTTGAAAAGTCAGCATAGCGGATTTTGAGGACAACCGTCTTGCCAGCTTTCTGGTGTTTCTCTAAGCTGAGAGCGACCTTAGTTGCTAAACGAGATAATTCTTTTTTTATATCCTCCTCGCCATGGAGCAATTTGGCATAGGTCCGCTCCTTACCGATAGACTTGCGGATACGATTGGACTTGACCAGACTATTGCTGATACCACGCGCTTTCCGGTAGAGATCAAAGCCAAAGCGACCGAAACTTATCAATCAAGGTCATTTCTGGTATCTTTGAGCAGATCTGCACCAGTATAAACACCCATTTCATGCAGTTTCTCAACACTCTTCTTACCCACCCCATGAAATTTGGCAATGTCCATAGACGCCAAAAAAGCCTCTGCCTCTTCGGGTAAAATAACAGTCAGACCGTGTGGCTTCTCATAATCACTGGCAATCTTGGCCAGAAACTTATTATAAGAAACGCCTGCCGAAGCCGTCAATTGCAGCTCATTCCAGATATCGTGCTGGATCAGCTTGGCAATTTTGACTGCAGATTTGATACCCAACTTATTTTCCGTCACATCCAGATAAGCCTCGTCGATGCTCATGGGCTCAATTTTATCCGTGTAGCGCTTGAAAATCTCTCGAACCTGTAAACCAACTGTTTGATATTTTTCATAATTTCCCGAGATAAAAATGCCCTGCGGGCACCGCTCATAGGCTTCCTTGGAACTCATAGCTGAATGAACTCCGAACTCTCTGGCTTCATAATTACAAGTCGAAACCACACCACGTCCACCCGTCTGACGCGGATCACTACCGATAATCACAGGCTTTCCCTTGAGCTTAGGATTGTCTCGCTCTTCGACCGAAGCAAAAAAAGCATCCATATCAATATGAATGATCTTTCGCGATGTGTCATTAATTAGCGGAAAAATTAGCATGCCGTCTCCTATAAGTTAGAATAGCTCTTTAGCAAATTTTATCATTTTTAAAGCAAGTTTCAAAGGATTTTTATTCAAAAGCAAGACCGGAAAATGTGAGAAACTTTCTGAAGTACATAAACAAAGTATAAAAATAGGAATTTCAGTATTGGACAATTTCCTACATAGTAACGTTCAAAGTAAGTACAAAATAATTCAACTTATCAGCTTCTTTCTACTATTTTCATTTACCATTTTCAAAATTATAAAACAATTTGCGACAAAATATCAATCTGTATTATAAAAGAAAGCCTCTTTTAGCACTGAAATTCGTTTGTGAAACCGATTACCTTATGATATACTTTAATTATAAATGTAACAGTTTATTGTTGCTAGAATAAAGAGGAAAATCTAAATGGTTGTTAAAACAGTTGTGGAAGCTCAAGATATTTTTGACAAAGCTTGGGAAGGCTTCAAAGGTGAAGACTGGAAAGAGAAAGCAAGTGTTTCTCGCTTCGTTCAAGCCAACTACACACCTTATGATGGAGATGAAAGCTTCTTGGCAGGTCCTACTGAGCGCTCACTCCACATCAAGAAAATCGTAGAAGAAACAAAAGCTCACTACGAAGAAACTCGTTTCCCAATGGACACTCGTCCAACATCTATTGCAGATATCCCTGCTGGTTATATCGACAGAGATAACGAACTAATTTACGGTATTCAAAACGATGAACTCTTCAAATTGAACTTCATGCCAAAAGGTGGTATCCGTATGGCTGAAACAACTTTGAAGGAAAATGGTTATGAACCTGATCCAGCTGTTCACGAAATTTCACAAAATATGTGACAACTGTTAACGACGGTATTTTCCGTGCTTATACTTCTAACATCCGCCGCGCTCGTCACGCTCACACTGTAACTGGTCTTCCAGATGCCTACTCACGTGGACGTATCATCGGTGTTTACGCACGTCTTGCTCTTTACGGTGCAGACTACTTGATGCAAGAAAAAGTCAACGACTGGAATGCAATCAAAGAAATCGACGAAGAAACAATCCGCCTTCGTGAAGAAGTAAACCTTCAATACCAAGCATTGCAACAAGTTGTTCGCTTGGGTGATCTTTACGGAGTTGATGTTCGTAAACCAGCGATGAACGTTAAAGAAGCGATCCAATGGGTTAACATCGCCTTCATGGCTGTCTGCCGTGTGATCAACGGTGCTGCAACATCTCTAGGACGTGTGCCAATCGTATTGGATATCTTTGCAGAACGTGACCTTGCTCGTGGTACATTTACTGAATCAGAAATCCAAGAATTTGTTGATGATTTCGTTATGAAACTTCGTACAGTTAAATTTGCTCGTACAAAAGCTTATGACCAATTGTACTCAGGTGATCCAACTTTCATCACCACTTCTATGGCTGGTATGGGTAACGACGGTCGTCACCGTGTTACCAAGATGGACTACCGTTTCTTGAACACTCTTGACAATATCGGTAACTCTCCAGAACCAAACTTGACAGTTCTCTGGACTGACAAACTTCCATACTCATTCCGTCGCTACTGTATGCACATGAGCCACAAACACTCTTCTATCCAATACGAAGGTGTAACAACAATGGCTAAAGACGGATATGGTGAAATGAGCTGTATCTCATGCTGTGTGTCACCACTTGACCCAGAAAACGAAGAACAACGTCACAACATCCAGTACTTCGGTGCTCGTGTAAACGTTCTTAAAGCCCTTCTTACTGGTTTGAACGGTGGTTACGATGATGTGCATAAAGACTACAAAGTATTTGACATCGATCCTATCCGTGACGAAGTTCTTGAATTTGAATCAGTTAAAGCGAACTTTGAAATCTCTTGACTGGTTGACTGACACTTACGTAGATGCTTTGAACATCATCCACTACATGACTGACAAGTACAACTACGAAGCTGTTCAAATGGCCTTCTTGCCAACTAAACAACGTGCCAACATGGGATTCGGTATCTGTGGATTTGCTAACACTGTTGACACATTGTCAGCTATCAAGTACGCTACAGTTAAACCAATCCGTGACGAAAATGGCTACATCTACGATTACGAAACAATCGGTGAATACCCACGTTGGGGTGAAGATGACCCACGTTCAAACGAATTGGCAGAATGGTTGATCGAAGCTTACACAACTCGTCTACGTAGCCACAAACTTTACAAAGACGCGGAAGCTACAGTATCACTTTTGACCATCACATCTAACGTTGCTTACTCTAAACAAACTGGTAACTCACCAGTCCACAAAGGTGTCTACCTCAACGAAGATGGTTCTGTGAACTTGTCTAAACTTGAATTCTTCTCACCAGGTGCTAACCCATCTAACAAAGCGAAAGGTGGCTGGTTGCAAAACTTGAACTCACTTGCGAGCCTTGACTTTGGTTACGCAGCTGACGGTATCTCATTGACAACTCAAGTTTCACCTCGTGCTCTTGGTAAGACTCGTGACGAACAAGTGGACAACTTGGTAACAATTCTTGATGGTTACTTCGAAAACGGTGGACAACACGTTAACTTGAACGTTATGGACTTGCAAGATGTTTACGACAAGATCATGTCTGGTGAAGACGTTATCGTACGTATCTCTGGATACTGTGTAAACACTAAATACCTCACTCCAGAACAAAAAACTGAATTGACACAACGTGTCTTCCACGAAGTTCTTTCTATGGATGATGCACTTAGCTAAGCCTCTTTCCTAATTGTAAAACCAGCTGATTTTCAGCTGGTTTTCTTTTACTTTGGAGAGATAGCTTTGAGCATTTGTGTTATAATAGAGTTATTGTGAAATGAAAAAGGGGATATAATGGCTGAGAAAATGTCTACAGATGAAAAAAATCTTAATCTGGCTGTTGATGTTATCATGCTAGCTGGGACCTTGCTATTACAAAGCGGCTCAGAGATTTATCGGGTCGAAGACACCATGATCCGGATTGCCCATTCGCAAGGCATCATGGACTGCAATGCCTTAGCCATGCCCGTTGCCATATTCTTTTCTATTGAAAACACTAATATTTCTCGAATGAAGCGAAATATCCATATGAACTACAATATCGAGAAAGTCTGCGATGTCAATCAGGTTTCTCGGCAATTAGTCAGTGGAGCAATCAATTTGGAAGAGGCTCTTGAACAGCTAAGGGCACTTAAAACGAAAGGGGTTCCCTATAGCAAAAGAGAACTCATCGCAGCAGCTACACTCAGTGCTCCTTTCTTTTCTATCATGTTCGGTGGAAATTTTTACGATGCTCTTGGAGCCGGTATCGCGACTCTATTTGGCTTCTCTTTCTCCCTTTATGTCGATAAATATATTCGAATTCCTTTTGTTTCAGCCTTTGCTGGAGCTTTTGTCTTCGGATTATTAGCCCAAATTTGGGCTCGCTACTCAGGCTTCGATTCAACAGCAGACTTGATCATCGCAGGAGCTGTCATGCCCTTCGTCCCAGGAATCGCTCTGACCAACTCAGTTAGAGATATCATGACCAACCATATCAACTCTGGAATGAGCAAACTCTTTGAATCGCTCCTCATTACCCTTGCTCTCGGCGCCGGCACCTCTGTCGCCCTCATTCTTATGAAATAAGCCTATGACAATCTTGACTTTCTTACTGCAAGCTCTGGCCAGCCTACTGGCTATCATCACTTTTCTAATCGTTCTAAATGTCCAGCGTAGTATGCTGATTCCTGGCGGAGTTTTAGGAATGGCTACTTGGCTACTCTATCTCTTGCTCAAGGGACCGACTAATGTTATCATTGCAACCTTCGTGGCTGCCATCATTGGTTCCTGTGCCAGCCAAATCCTCAGCATCATCTATAGAACGCCGGCTGTCGTCTTTATTTTGGCTATTCTAGCGCCTCTAGTACCTGGATATATTTCCTATCGGACAACTGCCTTCTTTGTGACAGGTGATTACAGTCATGCTATGGTCAATGCTACCTTGGTCGTCATCCTAGCCTTGGTCATCTCTATCGGCATGGCTAGCGGGACGGTTGTCTTAAAGATTTACAGCTACCTGAAGAAACATCCTCTTCACTATAAAAAATGAGTCAATACATATTGACTCATTTTTCTTTACGCATTTTGGTTAGAATTTCCTTAGCTTTTGCCTGATTAAATTGCTTCTTTTTGAGAAGCTCTGCAACAACAGCAGCAATCTCATCTTCCTGAGCACCGGCCAATAAAGCTAGGGATTTAGCTTGAAGCTTCATGTGCCCAGCCTGAATTCCCGTAGTCACCAGCGCTCTTAAAGCCGCAAAATTTTGCGCTAAGCCGACAGAAGCGATAATCGAAGCTAATTCTTTGGCTGTCGGTTGCCCCAATAAATCAAAACTAGCGACAACCATTGGATTAAGACCGATGGAGCCTCCCTTGGCCGCAACCGGCATGGGTAAAGTCAACTGGCCATAGAGTTTTCTTTCCTCTAGATTTGCCTTCCAATTACTCAATCCTTGATAACGGCCATCGCGAGCAGCATAGGCATGGGCCCCTGCTTCAATAGCGCGCCAGTCATTACCTGTCGCCAAAAGAACTGCATCAATTCCGTTGAAAATCCCTTTATTATGCGTGCTGGCTCGATAAGGATCCTGTTTTGCAAATTGACTAGCTAGAGCGATTCTTTGAGCAGTTCGTTCAGCTTCTGCCTTGTCTCGACTGAGTGAGTGGAAATCAATTTCACAAGAGGCTGTTACAAGCGCTTCAGTCGCATAGTTAGATAAGATAGCCATTAAGCTCTGTCCACCTGTTAACTCTCTAACCGTTCTTTTAAGGCTTCTAGCATTGTATTAAGGATATTGGCCCCCATGGCTTCCTGAGTGTCCACGACAAGGTAGACAACTAGAAAGTCCGTCTCTCCCTCTAGGAAGTCCATTCGTAAATCACGCGCCCCACCTCCTCGCTTGACGATGGAAGGATGGGCTTGATTTGCCAATTCTAATAAGGCTGACTTCTCATTTTGGATCTGCTCCAGGGCTTTAGCTATATCAGGTACATCATAGAGTGCGACCTGTCCAATCATCTGCCGATTATGAATCTTGGTCTTGAAACCGCCGTTGCGCTTAATGATTTTTGCCGCAAAACTAGCAGCAGCAACGACAGAAGGCTCCTCTGTTACAAAGGGGACCTGATAAACCTGCCCATCTATGAGAAAGTCCGGTGCAATCGAATAAGGTAAAGCCAAAACAGAAAGCACATTTTCACTCATTTGATTGGCTGTCTCCAGCGGTAAATGGCTTTGATTAGCAAGGTTTTGCCAATTCTCAGTCTGGAGTAGCTCATGGGCTTTCAGAAACTCTAGCCGCTCTGCAGGCGTTTTTTTAGAAAATCCGGTCCAATTTATTTTCATGATGATTTCTCAACTTTGATATACTTGCGCTGGTGTTGATCGATTTGAACTAAGGCGTAAATTTGGTCATCGTAGTCAGAGAAAACAGCTGAGCCGTTTTCATCTAGCTGGGCTTCGGCAAAGAAAAGCTCTTCATAAGCAGCAACCGTCAGTTCCTGCCGTTGATTCAATTGCTCTAAACGATGAATCGTCAGCTGTTTCTCATAACCTTCTACCAGATTGGCACTAAAAATCTCGGCCACAGCGCCACTCCCATAACTAAAGAGAGCAATCTTGTCACCAGCCTTAAGATTTTCAGAGTTTTCTAAGAGGGACAAGAGCCCTAAAAAGAGGGAGCCTGTGTAGATGTTTCCGACCTTTTGGCTATAGAGAATAGACTTATCAAAGTTTTCTTGCAGTTTTCTCTGCTCTTCCTGAGACAAGCTCTGATCCATAATTTTATTTAAACCTTTGAGTGCCAATTTTGGATAGGGAAGATGGAAACAAACCGCTGCAAAGTCTCCCAAAGCTAAACCATGACGCTTTTGGTATTCGTTCCAAGTCGTCTTGAGGCAATCCAGGTACTGCTGGGTTGAGTAAACACCATTGACGTAAGGAGTCGTAGAGTAATTTGGGTCGCCAGAAATCCATAATATCACGAGTCTGAGCCACATTATCTTCATTGAATTCAAGGATGCGTGGATTTTGACTGATCACCATAGCGACAGCGCCTGCACCTTGAGTCGGCTCGCCTGGCGTCTCTTTCCCATATTTGGCAATGTCGCTAGCGATAACCAAGACCTTGCTTTCTGGATATTGTCTGATATGCAGCTTGGCATAGTCTAGAGCAGCAGTTGCTCCATAGCAAGCCTCTTTAATTTCAAAGCTACGAGCAAAGGGCTGAATGCCTAAAAGACCATGAATAAAGACCGAAGCCGCCTTGCTTTGGTCGATGCTAGACTCTGTTGCGACAATGACCATATCAATGACCTTCTTGTCCTCGACAGTCAAGATTTGCTCAGCTGCTGCTGCGCCCAAAGTAACAATGTCCTCAGTTAAAGGAGCAATACTGATCTCCTTCATCAATAATCCCTTGCTGAGCTTGTCGGGATCAATGCCCCGCTCCTCAGCCAGATGATCTAATTTTAAAACATAATTGCTAGTCGCAAAACCGATTTGATCGATTCCGATTTTCATCATAAAGACCTCATTCAATTCATTTGATAGCTAATAGTATTCAGACATTATTTTACCATAATTAAGGCTAAAACTCTTTTAAAAACCATTTTTTAAGCTCAAATCCGACTTGAGACGGAGAAAGCTCATCATCAAAAAATGAGGGAAACTCAATTTTGCAAATTCAGTTTCCCTCATTAATCTATTCCAAATTTTGAGCTAGCAAGTTTAGGGATTTAAGGATAAGCTTCCGCCCATAAATTCCTTGAAATCGCTCTTGTTTTTTTCTTTATAAACAGTCCAAAGCAAGTCCTACTTCCGCTTCCTTGCAATCAAGTGAATCGGGGTTCCTTCAAAGACAAAGGCCTTGCGGATTTGATTTTCCAAGAAACGCAGATAAGAGAAGTGCATAAGCTCTTCTTCGTTGACAAAGATGACAAAGGTCGGCGGTTTGGTCGCAACCTGAGTCGCATAGAAAATCTTGAGACGCTTGCCCTTATCAGTCGGTGTCGGATTAATCGCGATGGCATCCATGATAACATCATTGAGCACCGCTGACGGAATACGGGTATTCTGACTCTGACTAATTTGCTTAATCATGTCCGGCAGCTTATGGAGACGCTGCTTGGTCAGGGCAGAGACAAAGATAATCGGCGCATAAGACAAGTACTGGAACTGGTCGCGAATATCCTCTTCCCAGTCTTTCATGGTATGGTTGTCTTTTTCCAGCGTGTCCCACTTATTGACGACGATGATCATTCCTTTTCCTGCTTCATGGGCAAAGCCAGCGATTCGCTTGTCGTACTCACGAATTCCTTCTTCAGCATTAAGCACCATCAGAACGACATCTGAGCGATCGATCGCCCGCATAGCCCGCATAACAGAGTATTTCTCCGTATTTTCATATACCTTGCCCGACTTGCGCATACCAGCCGTATCGATCATGGTAAATTCCTGACCTTCACTATCCGTAAAGACCGTATCAATAGCATCGCGCGTGGTACCAGCCACTGGACTGGCAATGACCCGATCCTCACCTAAGATGGCATTGATCAAGCTAGACTTGCCGACATTAGGACGGCCAATCAAGCTAAACTTAATCATATCAGGATTTTTCAACCACTTCCTCATGTGGAAGATTTTCAACGATAGCGTCTAGAACATCCCCTGTACCAATCCCATGGACAGAAGATACTGGAAATGGATCGCCCAAGCCCAGAGCATAGAAATCATAGATTTCATTGCGCATTTCAGGGATTATCCACTTTATTAACCGCCAAGATAATCGGCTTGTGGGTCTTATAGAGCATGCGAGCGACATACTCGTCCGCATCCGTGATACCTTCCTTGCCAGACACGACAAAAAAACGATAACATCAGCCTCGTCCATAGCAATCTCAGCTTGGTGCTTGATTTGCTCCATAAAAGGCGCATCAACATCGTCAATTCCGCCCTGTATCAATGATACTAAACTTACGATTCAGCCAATCTGCCGTCGCATAGATACGGTCACGAGTAACCCTTCCACGTCTTCGACAATGGAAATCCGCTCACCCGCAATCCGGTTAAATAGCGTTGACTTGCCGACATTGGGACGGCCGACAATGGCAATAGTTGGTAAAGCCATGTTTTTCCTCTTTCATTCTTTAGGACAGAGCTGAGCTCCGCCTTATTTTTCTAATTTCTTTTCTTTGAATAGTTGGTCAATCGCTTGATTCGGCTCCTGACCAAATTGGGCTGCCAAACGCTGGCTCCAAGTATCCTGTGCTCGCTCACCAGCATACTCAGCCTGCACACGGTCATAGGCCTCAATGACAGAGCTGAGTTGTTCACGGTATTCTTCCTCAAAGACCACCGCTTCATAGGGCAGGCGTGGCTTGACAGCATGGTTTTGATTGGGTTTTCCTAAGGCCATACCAAAAACTGGATAAGTATAGTCTGGCAGATTAAAGAGCTGGGCAATTTTTGAAGCTTCATATCGAACTAAACTAATAATAACGCCGCCATAACCCAGACTTTCAGCTGCTAAGAGGGTATTTTGCCCCGCCAAAGCAGCATCTACCGAGCTAATGAGAATATTTTCAGTTCCCTCAGGGTGGAAATTTTCTGTATGTAGGGCAGCTCCCTCCTCAGCTCGATTGAGGTCTCCTACAAAGAGCAAAAAGGCTGAAGCCTGAAGAATTGCTTTCTGCGGAACTAGGTCAAAAAGAGCCTCTTTTTTCTCTTTGCTTCGCACCACAATGATCGAATAGGACTGGAAATTTTTCCAGCTGGAAGCAGCACGTCCAGCATCGATAATGGCGCGTAGTTCTTCATCTGAAATCTGCTCTTCCGTAAAGCGCCGAACAGACGTATGAGCCTTCATCAAGTTAATTGTTTCATTCATCGACGGTTCTCTCCTTCTAGATGCACTTCTTGAGCCAAAAACTTAATCCGCTCCATAACCCGCTTGGCTTGCCAGGTCTCATCGCCATTCTTAGAATTAGCAAAGTGACGCTCCAAATCCGCAAAACTAAAGTTGGAAGTAAAGAAAGTTGGCAGATTTCCTGCATACGGTGCTGGAGGATAACCTGCAAAATCTCATCCCGCATCCAGGGACTAGACTGCTCTGCACCGATATCGTCCAAAATCAGCACTTGAGCTATCTTGACTTGGTCAATCTTGTCCTTGACCAAGCCGGAACTGATAGCATTTTTAACATCCAAAACAAAGCTTGGATAGTGAAGCAGAGTCGTTGAAGCACTACGTTTTTCTGACAAATCATGTGCCAGCGCAGCCATCATGTAGCTCTTACCTACGCCGAAATCTCCGTAGAGATAAACAGCCTTCTGATAATGCGGAAAATCCGCAACAAAACTGGTCAAGAGTTCAAAAGCCTTGTAACGACCGACATCGTCTAAGTCTACTTTGGCCAAACTAGCTTCTTTTAGACTGGTGGGTAGATTGATGAGGTTGAGACGGTTTCTAATCGCTTCCTGTCTCTCCTGCTCGATCAACTCAGGTGTTTCCTCATAGGCAACATCCGCATAGCCTTCATTTTTCACCAAAATTGGCTTATAACCCTTAGCAATATAGTTCTGATCTTCTAGCAGGAAACGATCTCGTTCGGTAATGTATTGATTGAACTTAGAAATGCTCCGCTGAATTTCAGTTGGAGACAGTTGTTCTCGACTGATAAAGGTAGCGATATCTGGATCTGCTAAAATCTGCTGGACTAATTTTTGATAATCAAACTGCTTCACCTTATTCATATGAGGCATCGCCTGTCCTATTTTTTCCATTTAATCGCCTCCCTCTTCCAGTCTCGCTAAAAGCCTTCTTTTTTGTTCTTCTAGTTCCGCTTGTTTTTCTAAGCTAGTTTCATTTTTGTAATCTGGCTGACTCCAGTTCGGCACATTGCTTTTAGCAGAAGCTGGGCTGACTTGCGCAGGACGATTATTCGTCTGCTGGTTGCGCTCGCGGATTTTCAGGACTGCCTCTTCAGCCGAGGTCACCTTTTGATAAGAAAAGTCATTGGCCACCTTGAGGGCATACTTCTCATTGAGATTGGCCGAATCCACCTTATTAAAAGTCAATAGCAGGATGATATTGATAACTTCATCCAACAGTCCCATCTCTGCCAAATCCTGAATCAGCTTCCGTTCACTACGCGTAATGGCCGCCTGACGGGTTTTCTTGATTTCTGCCAAAAAGAACAAGGGCTGCTTGCTTTTGGCCTCACGGATAATAGACTGCTCTTGCTGAGAAAAGTCTCCCGAAACTGGTTTTTGCTGAATCTTTTGCTGCATCCGTTTCGTCGAAATCACATGTGACACAGCCGTTTCACGCGCTAAGACATAAGTCTCGTACCAAGTCCATTTCTTCTGCTCCGCAATGGCAAACAAGTCCAAGAGGTCCGCTTTTTCATCTGCAAAACGCAAGCCATCCTGAGCCATTCTCTGTTTAAAATGCGTCAAGTCAAAATCATTCTGGCGACTAGTTCTCGTCGGACTGATGTCATCCATGCCATAGATTTGTCTAAAAGATGGACTGATCTTTTGCCCAGCTGGATTTTCCGGTCGTAGCTTATCTACCGCCGCCTGACCAATCTTTTTCTCCAAAAGACTACTGTACACATGATGAGCAAAGAAGTCCTCAGCGGACAAGGTTGGATAGAGTCGGATAAAAAATCCCGTCTCCGTCTGGTAAAGCTCTAGCAAGCCAATAGCTGATAGACGTTCCAAGCTTCTCTCCAACACTTCCATACCAAAATCAAGATGATTTAAAATATGGCTGAAAAGTCGCTGCTGAGCTCCATTATCCCAAAAAGAAACCAGATAAAGATAAAGCGCCACTGCATCCTTGCCCACAATAGGTAGATAATAACGGGTCAGCCCGCTCATATCGTGACTGACCTGGTTATTAGACAAGAAAGAAAAATGATCATTTGGTTTCATAAGCCCTTATTTTTCCTTTTTCTTCTTAGAACCCTTGGTAATCTGCTTCAAAAGGCTTTCCAGCTCGCCAACATCCTTAAAACTCCGATAAACACTGGCAAAACGGACATAGGTAATTTCATCCAGCTCGGCCAGCTCATCCATAACCAGAGAGCCAATATATTCGCTGGCAATTTCATTTTCACTCTGACTGCGAAGTTTTTGCTCAATCCGATTGACCAATTCTTCGATCTCGTCACTTGAGACCGGACGCTTCTGAGCGGAACGGATGATTCCGTTAAAGATCTTATCCCGAGAAAACTGCTCACGCGTTCCATCTTTTTTGACAACGACTAGGGTTCTTTCTTCCACGCGCTCATAAGTTGTAAAACGATGCTGGCATTCCTCGCATTCACGGCGGCGACGGATTGTATTTCCATCTTCTGCCTGCCGGCTGTCAACCACACTTGATTTGCTTCCGCCACATTTGGGACAACGCATGTCATTTCCTCCTAGAATCTTAATACTTCATTATACCATGTTTTGACCAATAACAAAAGACGGGAGATTTCTCGCCCATAAAAAAACTAAAGCTGGCAAAGCAGCTTTAGCAAGAAAATCTTCTTTCAAAAATCCAGCAAATGGAAACTCAGCCCTTCTGGTCAAAATACTTTTTGGTCTCAGCAATAATAACAGGAGATAAGGCCAAAAGAGCAATCAGATTTGGCAAGGCCATCAAGGCATTGACAATATCGGCAATGACCCAAACTGCTTCTAACTCGATAAAGCCCCCTAAGAGCACCATAGCGACAAAGATGATTCGGTACAAGCGAATATATTTAACACCAAACAGGAACTCAAAGCAGCGCTCACCGTAGTAGTTCCAGCCTAAAATCGTGGTAAAAGCAAACAGAACTAGAAAAACGGATAGAAGGATTGGACCAAAATTAGCAAAGACAGTCGCAAAGGCTGCCTGAGTCAAGGACACACCATTGAGATTGCTATCCCAAACTCCTGTGATTAAAATTGTTAGACCTGTCAGACTACAAATAATCAGAGTATCAATAAAGGTTCCCGTCATCGAAATCAAGCCTTGCTCAACAGGCTCCTTGGTCTTGGCTGCCGCCGCAGCAATAGGTGCTGATCCTAGACCAGATTCATTGGAGAATACCCCGCGTGCGACCCCATTTTGAATCGCCATCTGGATGGTTGCACCAGCAAAACCACCAACAGCAGCCGTCTGACTAAAGGCAGAACTAAAAACCAGCTGAAGAGTTGGCAGCAGACGATCTAGATTGACTGCTAATACAGTCACAGTCCCCAAGATATAAATAGCCGCCATAAAAGGCACAACTTTGGTCGACACTCGAGCAATCGACTGGATACCGCTAAAAATAACCAGAGCTACTAAAATAGCCAAAATTGAGGCTGTCACAGCTGGAGGCAACTGAATGGTATTCTGCATAGCTTCTGTAATGGAATTCACCTGTGTGAAGGTTCCAATCCCTAAAAGAGCTACCAAGACACCCGCTACAGCAAAGAAGATAGCCAGTGGACGCCATTTTTCTCCCATTCCCAAAAGAATATAGTGCATGGGACCACCAGCAACAGCTCCGTGAGCATCCTTGGAACGATACTTGATTGCTAATAAACCTTCGGCATACTTGGTTGCCATTCCCAAAGAAAGCTGCTATCCACATCCAAAATAAGGCGCCCGGTCCACCAACTTTTATGGCAGTCGCTACACCGATAATATTCCCCGTGCCAACCGTGGCTGCCAATGCTGTACAAAGAGCTGCAAAGCTAGACACATCTCCATGATGATCCTCACCGGAAACAAAAATTAAGCGAAAGGCGCGAGAAAGGCGCGAAATCTGTAGCAACCTCAGACGAAGAGTCAGATAAATTCCTGTTCCAACTAATAAAATCAAGAGGGGAGGCCCCCAGACCAAAGAATCAATTTGATTCAACAATTTCAACATAAATCTTCTGCTCCTTTTCCACACCGAGAAAAAGAAAAGTACATGTGTAAACATGTACTCTGGATGCCTGAGAACGACCGTTTCTTGTCCTTCCCTTGCTCTGTCCTTTTACCTGAGAGTTTGAGCAGTTGCCTGCCTTGCCCCTTCGGTGCCAATCATGGTCTCTCCAGAGTTCCGTCCATTTCACAGTCATAAGGCTCAAACACTTATTTCTGAAAAACTTCATTCGGTGTTTATTCTAAATTTTCTATTATTTTAAAATAATATTCGGTTTTTGTCAATGTTTTATAACAAACTTTAAACATGTAAACGTTTTTTAACACAAAAAGAAGCCTAAGGCTTCTTTCTTAACTTAATTCTGCCAAAATCGCCTTCAGTTGCTCCTTCGTATGAACACCAGCTACTTGCTTAACAACTTGACCGTCTTTCTTGAATAGAAGAGTCGGAATGGACATAATACCAAATTCACGGGCAGTATTTGGATTTTCATCCACATCCATTTTAAGGATTTTCAGTTCATCTTCATGAACTTCCTCTGCTAGCTGCTCCAAGATAGGCGCCTGCATACGACAGGGACCGCACCAAGTTGCCCAAAAATCAATCAGAACCAGTCCGTCTTTTGTCTCTTCAGCGAATGTTGCATCTGTAACTGCTGCTACCATAAATCTTCTCCTTTGAATAGCTTACTTTTGATAATATTGTACACCAAACCCAGAGGAAAAGAAAATATTTGCTACGGAGTACTCGATTCTTCCCTACTTAAAGATTACAATTGTCGCACCACTGCCGCCGGCATTTTGCGGAGCATAGCCGAAGGACTTGACCTGCTTGTTGCGGCGGAGATATTTGGTTACTCCTTCACGGATGACACCCGTTCCGATACCGTGGATAATATCCACCTGGGCCATATTATTGAGAAGGGCCTGATCGATAAAGGCATCGAGCTCCTCCATGGCCTCTTCATAGCGTTTGCCACGCAGATCCAATCTGGCTCTTGGACCATTGGTATTGGTCCGCTTGACCACATTGACCTGCTTGCGCTTAGGCTGCTGTTCTTTCTCAGTCTTGAGAAGATTAAATTCCTGCTCTTCTAGTGTCATCTTGATAAGACCTACCTGAGCTTCCCAGCGGCCGTCCTTGAGCTGCTTGACCAAGGTTCCCCGCTGACCATAGCTGGTCACCAGAATATCATCTCCCACCTTGGGCGCCCGATTTTTCTTGGCTTGCTTGAGCACTTTATTCTTTGATAAATCAACCGTTTCTGGTGCTAACTTTTTAAGCTGAGCCTTGGCTTCGATAATCTCATGCGGTTTGAGACTGGATTTATTATGGAGATTTTTGAGAATGCTCTCACTCTCTGACAAAGCCATATCCACGATTTCCTGGGCTTCCAACCGTGCCTTATTGAGCTCGGTTTCCTTTTCTCGATTAAACTCATTGTAAAGTTTTTTGAGGGCTCGGTTAAATTTGAGGTTTTCCTGCTCGACCTCACGGATATTATCCAAGCGCTTACGGCTTTCCAGCGTCTGCTCCTCTAGACGCTCAATGATCCGATTGACATCGCTGTCTGTGTTGGTCTGCTCTTGGGCATGGCCAACGATAACTTCCGACAAGCCCAAACGCCGAGCAATTTCAAAGGCATTGGAGCGGCCAGGCACTCCCTGCATAAAGCGATAGGTCGGCCGCAAACTATCTGTATCAAATTCCATGCTGGCATTTTCCACCCAGTCCGTCTCAATCCCATAAGCTTTGAGCTCAGGATAGTGGGTCGTCGCCATGGTTTTAATCTGCCTTAGCCGTAAATCTTCCAAGATGGCAATAGCCAGAGCTGCTCCTTCTTGCGGGTCAGTCCCAGCTCCCAGCTCATCCAGCAGAACCAGGCTCTCACTATCAACTTGCTCCAAATAGAGACGATATTGGTCATGTGACTGGAGAAAGTCGATAGGCTCTGCTCAATGGACTGCTCATCACCAATGTCTGCAAAAATCTGACTGAAAATCCCGACGCGACTCCCCTTGTCCGCCAAAATCGGCAGACCTGATTGGGCCATGATCTGAGCTAGCCCCAAGGTCTTCAGCATGATGGTCTTACCACCGGTATTTGGCCCGGTAATGACAATCTCTGTCAAGTCTGATCCGAAATGCAGGTCATTAGCCACTGCATTTTCGATCAGGGGATGGCGGACACTGAGTAGTTGGATATCCTGCTCTTCTGACAGGTCTGGCACCACCGCTCCCGTCTCCTGCATGAAGCGGACCTTGGCACGCACCAGATCTAGATGACCGATAATCCAAGCATTGTTGGCAATTTCAGCCGCATGTGGCCGTATCATATCCGACATGGCCTGCAAAATCCGCTGAATTTCATAGCGCTCGTCTGCCCGACTGCTAGCAATCTCTTCATTGAGATTGACCACCGCCCGCGGCTCAATGTAAACCGTACTTCCGCTGGCCGAAATATCGTGAACGACACCCGCAACACGGTTACGGTAGGTATTTTTCACAGGCAGTACATTGCGGCCGTTCCGGCTGGCCACCACTTGGTCCGCCAGCATGTCTCCCTTAGTTTTGAGAATTTCTTGCAGAATATCTCGAACCTGGACTTCATTTTCTTGAATTTTCCGGCGAATACGACTCAACTCTTCACTAGCAAAACTTTCGAGAAAGCCCCCATCATTGATAGCTTGCAGGCTTCCCTGAATACTAGGAAACTCTACTAGATTGTTAAAAAGGCGATCCAAACGCTCCAATTGGACATTTTCCAAGTCCTCGTAGAAAGATACCAGCTCATGCGTCACAGCTAAGACCCGCTTGAGGGCTAAAAACTCCTCGATATTCAGGTCACTATCCAGCTCTAGGCGCTTGGTTAAGCCCCTAATATCCTGAATGGCTCCCAAACTAAAGTGCGGATGTTGCACAAAAATCTGCCGCATATCGGACATTTCCAAAAAAGCAGCAGCAATTAATTCTTTTTTGCTATTTGGTTGGAGCTGCTTCAACTCCAACTCACCCAGCTCAGTCAGTAGATAGGGAGAAAAAAGCTCCTTAATTTTATCAAATTCCAAAGTTTCTAAAATTTTATGATTCATCACGTTCATTCTATTTCTATATGATTTAAACTGAAAAAGAAACTCAGCTACAGGGCAACTGAGTCTTAATTATCCGATAATTTTTGTGACCCAAAGGTCATGTAAAATGGATGAAGTTACAGGCGTGTGATTGATAATAAACCGAATCAGCAAACTCGAATTTAAGCGTTCTTGGATAAAGGACATAGGCACAGTAGCTAAAATAGTCAGTCCCATCTCAATGACAAAGAGTGAAATGAAGACCGCAATAGCCCCACTGACCATATTAAAAACTTTGGTATCCCACTTATTCGGATAGGGAATTAAATTTACGAAAATCCCCAAAAAGCGGCCTACTATATAAACAAGGCTGAAAACAAGAAGATAAGCCAGCCCCGCATAAAAAACCTTATCCAGATGAAAAAGTTGGGAGCTTGCAAAGAAATAAGTCGAGCTGCCTTTAACAGCGCTAGCATAAGGCACCCACAAGCTGATGGACTTAGCCAAGCCCTGATATAGAGCTCCAGCCACCAGCATGGATACAATCGTCATAGCAGCATAATAACCCTGCAGAACAATCCCACGCGAGTAGCCAATATAAAAGCTCCAAGCTAATATTAGTAAAATAATAATCGCAAACACTATCTTTCCCCTGTATTAGCTGACTTTTCTCTTAATTCGCTAAGCATTTTGTGACGAAGGCTTTCCAATTCTTTTTCCTTATCATCAAACTCAATCTCGCGGCTGAGCTGGGTAGATAAACTATTAATCGCTAGCAAAATAGCCAAGACTTCATCATCTGCCGCAGGCATCTGCTCTTTAATGGCCTTATATTTTTCCTTGGCAACCCGCTCCACTTCTTCCATAAAAAGATTATCGTGTTCCGTTGTTAAAGTTAAGGTTTTGTTTCCAAATGTAAACTTATATCTATTCAAATTTGCCATAAAATCACCTCATGATATTATACCAAAAATCGCTACATTTGTCAGTTAGAAATCTGCTATCTATCCTTAGATAAATTATAACTCTTTCGTATAATAATATCGCTCACCCGTATAAGGATATTCTTTTAATCTAAACACTTCCTCATAGCCATGCTTTTTATAAAAATCTGGCGCTTGAAAATGAAAGGTATCCACAAATGAATACTTACACTTCCTGGCACGTGCTTCCTCTTCCGCCTTTTGCAAAATATGGGAACCAAGTCCTTGCCCCCGTAAATCCTCATGCACATATAAATACTCAATTTCAAGCCAATAACCAAATGTTTCGGCTACTAGGCCGCCCATTAAATTTCCGTTCTCATCTTCGACAAAGATATTGAGAGGCTCACTTGCTGAAGCTTCCCGTTTAGAGCGATTATAAGCTCGGATTAAATTTCCAAGTTCTTGGACACGTTCAGATTCTTTATTTTCCAATCTCAATTTCATTAGGCTCTCCTTCTTATCAAATCTTAAATCTATTCTACCATTTTAGCAAGATAAGTAGAATTTATTCATTGCAAAAATAAAAATTTGAAAGATAGATACCTTACATTAGAACAGAAAAGACAAGGCAGAAAACCTTGTCTTTATACTGTATCTAATTGATCCCTTATTCATAGACTTTCTATATAAATCTCACACTTTATATATTCCCCTTACGAACCCGCACTTTCGTAGGCATCCAAGCCCCTGTCCCATAGTTTCAAGGAAATGAAAAAGAAAACAAGAGAAATCAAAATCAAACCAGCGATATTAAAGAGTCCATTCTTTTCCTGCAAGAAATAGCTGGCAGGATAGTAGGCCGTAAAGGCGAAAGGCACGATAAAACTAATCAACCATCGAAGAAGCGAATTGTAAATGGAAATGGGATACTTAGCAAAATCATTAAACATATAGAAAATGTAAATCATAGCCCCTGACTGCTTGGTCCAAAAAGCGATACTGGCTGTCGCAATTTTCAAGGAAGTATAAATCAAGGTCGCAAAGGGAATACAGACTAGGAAAAGCAAGAATTTTGGAAGAGTCCAAGCAATACTTGATACCGTTGTCGCTAGTAAAATGCCACCGACTAAGAGTTCACCCAAGGCATCAATCTGAAAGGTCTCAACGAGGATATGAAAGAGAGGATTGATAGGACGAGTCAGATACTTGTCAAACTCTCCCTTTCGGACTAAGCGTTGCCCCAGTGCCCAGAGATTGTCAAAAAAGAGGTGATCCAAGCCCTTGGGAATCAAGGAAAATCCATAAATAAAGGCTATCTCTTGAAAGGTCCAGCCTTCCAAAGAAGGAATGTGTTGGAAGAGGACGTTGAGAAACAAGAGATTCAGACCTTGAGTCAGGAAAACACCTAAAACACCAACCACAAAATCCACCTTGTATTCCATGATTTGCTTGATGTATTGTCTGATAAAAATCAGATGCATGCGTTGATATTTTTTCATACTAACCTCCTTGAATAGTGATGAATGACTGGACTCGTTTCCAAATCAACTGAGACAAGCTCACCATCACTATGAGCCAGAAGAACTGGAGCAAAAGCGCTTGAAGAATCTGACTGGCATCGTATTTCCCAACAATGATCATAACTGGAGTATAAATCAAGGATGAAAAAGGCAAGAAGGACAGAATATCTGAAACAATCTTAGGGAAGAAAGCCAAGGGAATCAAACTCCCCGACATAAAGTCAATCAGAGAATTCTTGAGCAGATTAGAGCCCCATAGATTTTTAAAAACAAAGGCTGAAAACCCAAAGCAGATATTAAAGAAAAAATTGATCAGGTAGGCTAGCGTTAAGCTAAAAAGATAAATGACAGTTAGTCCCAGCACTTCTACAATACCTTGCCCAGATAAGATTTTCATCAAGACAATCACACTCAAGAAAGGAAGTCCGACACTGACAAAAATCAACCACTTGGAACCAAGCTCGGTGAAGAGATATGAGGCCGCAAAATGCACTGGTCGCAGCAAGCGCATGATAATGGAGCCATCCTTGACCTCCTCCCCAATCATAAAAGAAGAATCCGACCTAGTCAAAAGATTGGTCACAAAACTCATGATGATGTAGAGGGTGATATCCGCCATACTGAAACCCTGGATCAAAGACTCCTGCGAGGAATCAAAGACTGCCTTCCAGAGATAAAACTCAACAAAGGCCCCCATGACATCGCCAATCCGATAAAGAATAAAGTTGACTCGATAGGTAATCAACTCCTGAACACCTGCATTGATAAAGGGTTTATAACGTCTCCACAATTTGACCATCTTAGAGCTCCTTTCGGTAGAAGCGACGGATAATATCCTCAATATCCGTATCCACCATTTTCAAATCACGGATTTCAAAATCAGACAAGGTTTGCTTGATAATATCAGCCGACTGGTAGCGCGAACTATCAAATTCAATATTGAGGCTATTTCCTTGTCTATCAATGGTCATATCAGGCAGGCCTTCATAGTGAGAAGCGAGATGACTTTGACCCGGCACCAGTTCAAAGGAGAGAGTCTTCATCTTGCCAAAGGTTTTCTTGAGCTGACTCACCGTTCCATCAAAAATCTCCTGCCCCTTATCAATCATGAAAATCCGATCACAGAGTT
>BNJU01002249.1_pt1:107500-346637 | contig 346637 bp, 339 predicted proteins | sample 8539281 | NCBI WGS metagenome assembly BNJU01 (sample SAMD00202456, study PRJDB9452) | human saliva metagenome | isolation source: human saliva | place: Japan
GTGCCAAGGCATCCACCGTGCGCCCTTACTAACTTAACCTTATTTTTGACCTTTCAGTCTTAAACTCATTAATATTCACAGCGTTTCGGTTTATTTTCTTGTTACTATTTGATATAGTTATTCAATTTTCAATGGACAAGTTTAGAATAGTCATCACTATCCTAATGGAGCCTAGCGGGATCGAACCGCTGACCTCCTGCGTGCAAAGCAGGCGCTCTCCCAGCTGAGCTAAGGCCCCACAAGACCTCTCAAAACTAAACATGACGACCAATGGCTTCCGTTTTTCCTTAGAAAGGAGGTGATCCAGCCGCACCTTCCGATACGGCTACCTTGTTACGACTTCACCCCAATCATCTATCCCACCTTAGGCGGCTGGCTCCTAAAAGGTTACCTCACCGACTTCGGGTGTTACAAACTCTCGTGGTGTGACGGGCGGTGTGTACAAGGCCCGGGAACGTATTCACCGCGGCGTGCTGATCCGCGATTACTAGCGATTCCGACTTCATGTAGGCGAGTTGCAGCCTACAATCCGAACTGAGACTGGCTTTAAGAGATTAGCTTGCCGTCACCGACTTGCAACTCGTTGTACCAGCCATTGTAGCACGTGTGTAGCCCAGGTCATAAGGGGCATGATGATTTGACGTCATCCCCACCTTCCTCCGGTTTATTACCGGCAGTCTCGCTAGAGTGCCCAACTAAATGATGGCAACTAACAATAAGGGTTGCGCTCGTTGCGGGACTTAACCCAACATCTCACGACACGAGCTGACGACAACCATGCACCACCTGTCACCGGTGTGCCGAAGCAAAATCCTATCTCTAGGACGGGCACCGGGATGTCAAGACCTGGTAAGGTTCTTCGCGTTGCTTCGAATTAAACCACATGCTCCACCGCTTGTGCGGGCCCCCGTCAATTCCTTTGAGTTTCAACCTTGCGGTCGTACTCCCCAGGCGGAGTGCTTAATGCGTTAGCTGCGGCACTGAGTCCCGGAAAGGACCCAACACTAGCACTCATCGTTTACGGCGTGGACTACCAGGGTATCTAATCCTGTTTGCTCCCCACGCTTTCGAGCCTCAGCGTCAGTTACAGACCAGAGAGCCGCTTTCGCCACCGGTGTTCCTCCATATATCTACGCATTTCACCGCTACACATGGAATTCCACTCTCCCCCTTCTGCACTCAAGTTAAACAGTTTCCAAAGCGTACTATGGTTAAGCCACAGCCTTTAACTTCAGACTTATCTAACCGCCTGCGCTCGCTTTACGCCCAATAAATCCGGACAACGCTCGGGACCTACGTATTACCGCGGCTGCTGGCACGTAGTTAGCCGTCCCTTTCTGGTAAGATACCGTCACAGTGTGAACTTTCCACTCTCACACTCGTTCTTCTCTTACAACAGAGCTTTACGATCCGAAAACCTTCTTCACTCACGCGGCGTTGCTCGGTCAGACTTCCGTCCATTGCCGAAGATTCCCTACTGCTGCCTCCCGTAGGAGTCTGGGCCGTGTCTCAGTCCCAGTGTGGCCGATCACCCTCTCAGGTCGGCTATGTATCGTCGCCTTGGTGAGCCGTTACCCCACCAACTAGCTAATACAACGCAGGTCCATCTGGTAGTGGTGCATTTGCACCTTTCAATTGACTATCATGCAATAGTCAATGTTATGCGGTATTAGCTATCGTTTCCAATAGTTATCCCCCGCTACCAGGCAGGTTACCTACGCGTTACTCACCCGTTCGCAACTCATCCAGAAGAGCAAGCTCCTCCTTCAGCGTTCTACTTGCATGTATTAGGCACGCCGCCAGCGTTCGTCCTGAGCCAGGATCAAACTCTCATTAAAAGTTTGAGTTCTCACTCATTTCTGTCACTGACAGATTTATTGTTTTTTCTTTGTTCAGTACTACAACATATGTTGTAGCGCCCTACACATTGGTTCGTCTTGTTCAGTTTTCAAAGGTCTTTATCGCTCTCTCAAGCGACAACTATATCAGTATATCACCTCTCTACTCCCTTGTCAACACTTTTTTGAAATTTTTTATCTTTTTTTACAAATTTATTTCCTAATACCTACAAAATCATTGATAAATCAACAACTAAAAGGGAAAGATAATCTCTCCCTCTTACTCTATTCCTAAATAATTATCTCAGAAAAATCTGATAAGTATGCCCCCAAGTCGCGCAACAGATTCTTTCGTCCCTTGAACCGTTCGTCGCCTAGTAAGCGGTGGTATAAGTCTAGTTCTTCTTTATCTAACTGAGAAGTGTAGGCTGCTAACGAACTTCGAAGGGCGACTAAATCATCTAAGGCTAGTTCTCGCCTGCTCAGTCTATGACTAATGGTGCCAATTTCCTCATAAGACTGTCGATCAAACCGGCGTTTTTGGCTCTCTTGTTTTCGAAGAATGTCATGAATATGATTCCGAAATTTTGTCTTGAAGTAGCGATAGAGGCGGCTTTCATCTTGACTGATATCTGGATGACTTTCTTCCAGCTGGTGATAAACCAGCATACCCTCTTGTTCCCAGTCACTACTCTCCCATAAATGTACATAATAATCCCGTGCACAGCGACGGACGATCCACTGCACTTTCTCATAGCGTTCCTTGAAGTTCATGTTATCTCCTTTTCCTTTGATAATATGATTCTACAAGAAAAACTCTTCTCTCAGGCCTCCTGTCCCTATCCTGTCTATTTTATACCCTAACTGGTTCCTAACAAAAAAATTTGAGACATCTCAGGATCATTTAAGACATGTTAGAACGCAAAAACAACTGCTTCAAAAAGCAGTTGTTTCTTGATTATTATTCTTCGTCTTCAACATCCTGATCATCGTCAGAATATTCATCGTCTTCTTCATTTAACTCAACTTCTTCGCCGAGATCATCTGGAGCTATTTCATTGATTTCAGCATCGTAGGCTTCAACCTCACTCTTTTCATCATCTGGATTGTCTTCATCATATGAAAGAGCTGGATCCTCTTCATATGAGTCCTCATCTTCAGGATCATCATCGCTGTAATCAATCGCATCTTCGTCGCCGTCCATAAAGGCATTAACGCGCTTTTTCTTGCGTTTCTTAGGCTCGTCTTCCTCGTCCGTTTCTTCCAAAGCGATGATTTCTTCATCAACTTCGTCAATCGCATACCAAGAACGAAGCCCCCATTTATTGTCACCAAGTGGAATGAAACTGCCATCTACATTCAGCTCTGTATAAAATAGAGGCAGCGCTTCTCGGATCTCGCTATTTGATTTTTCCAGATAATTTTGAATTTCATTGACAAGCTCATCGAAATACATTTCATGGTCACGCCCGCGCAATTCTAAGATGGCACGTGCTACCTCAATCATCGAAAGCTCACTTTTTTCTTGTCCTGCAAATACTTCTAATTCCAAAGTTATTCTCCTTAAGATTACACAGGCATTTAGCCAGGCATTTTTTCGCTACTTTCTATTGTACGATAAATTTGCCGTCTAGTCAAAAAAATTTCACCTAGACCATCCGACTTTTCAACTCCAGTCATTCTACCATAATCGTAGCATCTATGGAGCAGCACCTTTCTGCAATTTTTAAACATTGACATATTGTGCTCACATGTCTACGACTAATCATGTGGTATAATAGATAAAACTTTATAAATAGAAAGAAGCTTATGCCTCTCCTCCAACGCACCATCAAACTAGCTCTTGCAACATGTCTTGCTGCGGCTCTAGCTGCTTTTTTAGGTTTAAGCAATGCTATATCAGCCGGTATTATTGCTATTCTCAGCGTTTCCGACACCCGCAGAAGCACTATCAAACTAGCCCGTAACCGCCTCTTGTCTACTATTTTAGCACTAGCCATCGGGAGCTTATCTTTCATCCTTCTAGGATTTGATCTTTGGAGCTTAGGGATTTATATCCTGCTCTACGTTCCCTTAGCTTATCTCTTTGGTTGGGAAATAGGCATCACCCCCAGCACAGTTTTGGTCACTCATCTACTGCTGGCCCATTCTGTTTCTTGGTCTCTTTTAGCCAATGAAATGGCTGTCTTCCTCATCGGAACGGGATTCGCTCTTTTAGCTAATCTGTATATGGCTTCAAACCAGCAAGATATTGACAACTATCATATTCAAGTTGAAGAGCAACTGAAGAAAATTCTACTGCGTTTTGAATATTTCTTAAAAGCTGGAGACGGTCGAAACGATGCAACTCTAATCAAGGAACTAGATACTATCCTTCAAGAAGCCTTACAACTGGTCTATCTGGACCATTCCAACCACCTCTTTCATCAGACTAACTACCACATTCACTATTTTGAAATGAGGCAGGCGCAGAATCGCATTCTAGAAGACATGGCAGGAAATATCAATAACTGTCAGTTGGCAGCCAGTGAGAGCTTGATTTTAGCACGTCTTTTCTCCAAGACAGCCCAGCAACTTAGTCAAGAAAATCCTGCTCACGAGCTGGTTGAAGAAATCGAAACCTGCTTGGCTGTTTTTCGCGAACGCCCACTTCCTAAGACTCGGCAAGAATTTGAAACCCGCGCTACACTTCTGCAACTTTTACGAGACTTGGAAACTTTTATTAAGATTAAAGTAGAATTTTATCAAAATTACCAAAAGGTACAGGCAAATTAGCTCTGCGCCATTTCCAATAGATAATAAAAGGAGTTGAAATCTTCAACTCCTTTTTCTCATTCAGTAAAGGCATTCGCTCATTCTTTTAAGTGATAAGAATAACTTGCAACCACGACATCCTCATACCATTTCAAATAGTATTTTAATTTTAAACTCATCTGGTTATGCAAGACATTTTGCCATCTCTTTTTAGGTATAAACTGAGGTACTAGGACTGTCACTGTTCTTCCTTCTTTTTTGGCTCGCTTGGCTACCTTAATTACATACTGAACTGTCGGACTGATGATATTGCGATAGCTAGTCGTGACTGTCTCAAAGCGAATATCTGGGAAGTAGTCAGCAAATTCCTCGGCGACTTCCGCATCTTTTTCAGCTGTCTCTGCTGTAGAAACATGCATTGCTACGACTTCATCTCCGATACTGCGAGCATAGCTCATCGCTCCTACACTGACTCTGGTAACATTCCCGACCAGGACAATTACTGTATTACCAGTGTAGTTCTGGCGCTCAATGTGGTCATGCAATCTCAACTGTTTAGCAACTCTATTATAATGCTGCTTGATAGATAAGAACAGCCAAGTCAAGACGATGATAATAGGAAAGAAAGGCCAAATATCTTGGAGACGGAATAAAAGTAAAATAAGGACAATCCCGTAACAAATGATCGCACCAAGGATATTCGCAATCGAATGCTTCAAGAAATTATTTCCATATTTTTTCTTCCAATGGACAACCATACCAGTCTGGGAGAGTGCAAAGGGCACGAACACACCAATCGTGTACAGGGGAATCAAGCGTTCTGTATTTCCCTTAAAGATGAACAAAAGAGCAATGGCACCAAAAGCCAAAGTGAAAATGCCATTAGAATAGCTGAGCCGATCTCCTTTTTCCATGTACATATGAGGCATGTATTTATTCTTAGCCATATTGTAGGAGAGCATCGGAAAGGCTGAGAAGCCTGTATTGGCTGCCACTGCTAAGATCAAAGCAGTCGACAATTGGAAAACATAAAACAAGATACGACCAAAAGCAGAAGTTCCAAAATCGCTTGCGCCATTTGAGCCAGAGTCGTTACACCTTTGACAGGCACAATACCGATCCAATAATTCAAAAAGGTAATGCCCGCAAACATGATTCCTAGAATTAAGGCCATAATCGATAGGGTGGCTGCGGCATTATGGGCTTTGGGTTTCTTGAAAAAAGGGACCGAATTGGAAATAGCTTCCACTCCTGTCAAGGAAGCAGAGCCGCTGGTGAAGGCACGAAGCAGCAAGATCAAACTGACTCCAGCAATCGGACTACCAATCCGCGCAGTTGCGTGATAGTCTAGATTTCCTGTCAGGATTTGCACAAAACCGAAACCAATCAATAGCAAGGTGCTGACAATAAAAAGATAGACAGGAATCATCAAGGAAGTGGCCGATTCTTTTAGTCCTCGGAGATTCATTAGCATCAGCAAGAGAACTAAGAAAATAGAAATATGTAAATTGTAAGGGTGTAAGACGGGAATTGCAGAGGTAATCGCATCCGCTCCAGAAGCGACCGAAACGGCTACTGTCAACATGTAATCTACCAATAAACTTCCGCCAGCGATCAAGCCTGCCGTTGGAGATAGATTTTCTGTCGTCACCATATAAGCTCCTCCTCCTTTGAGGATAAGCATGAATGACCTGACGATAGGAAATCGTTAAACTCGCTAATAGAATCAATACGACAATTCCTATGGGAAGCGACCACCAAATGGCACCAACAGAAACAGAAGTCAAGACTAAAACAACCTGCTCTGGTCCATAAGCAATCGAAGATAAAGCGTCACTGGAGAGCATGGCTAAAGCTTGCATCTTAGTCAATAAATGGCCATCTTCTCCCTCTTTTCCAGATTTTAATGGACGTCCAATAAAAAAGCCTTTTAACTTGGCAAACATAAGTTCCTCCTTTAAAAACATGAGCCATTCTACTCTTTTTCAGAAAACATGTCAATACTTTTCCGAAAATAAATTTCAACCTCCTACTTTTTATCCAATAATACATTTAAAGTTTCAAACTCAATCTTCTATAAAAATTTTTCCAGTTTTTTTCTGTAGACAACATGCTTGTTTATATAGGAGCATCAAAAAACGAGCTTTATGTAAAACTCGTCTTTGATATATAAATTTCTTAAATCCTAGTGGTTGTTAGTAAAAGAATTCTATCTCAGAATAAATAAGATAGCAGCGAATCAAAACGAAGCCTCTATTTTCCGAATACACCAGTCAATCAGCTCTTCCAGTCGCTCAATAGCTTCGGTCATATGCAGGTAACCCATAACTGCCTCAAAGCCGGTAGACATCCGATAGGTGACGATATCTGTATTCTTAGCCTTGGTGTGGCTGTTGGCATTGCGGCCGCGCTTGTAAATATCCTCTTCCTTCTCCGTCAGAATTCCTTCTTCCAACATAAGAGAGATAAGATTAGCCTGAGCCTTGGCAGAAACGTACTTAGTTGCCACCCTATGCAGCTGATTGGGCTTGGTCAGCCCCTGAAAAATCAGATGACGCCGGATATACATGGAGTAGACAGCATCTCCCTCAAAGGCGAGGGCAATACCGTTAATCAGGTTGACATCAGTCACGTGTCCACCTCACTCCGTCTTTAGTATCCAAAAGCTTGACGCCCTGAGCGGCTAATTCATCCCGAATACGGTCTGCAGTCACAAAGTCTCGATTAGCACGCGCTTCTTGGCGTTCCTCAATCAAGCGCTCAATGTCCGCATCCAGGACTTCTTCTACAAAGACGATACCAAAAACTTCTAAGAGTTTGGCAAAGGCTTCCTTAACTTCAACGGTATAATTGCCAGAGTTGATCCACTTGGCGAGCTCGAAGACAACCGTGATACCGTTAGCAGCATTGAAATCTTCGTCCATAGCAGCGGTGAACTTGTCAAGAAAACTCTGAAGCTGAGCAGAGTCTGCCTGACCAGTGAAAGGCTGCCCATAGGTATTTTTCAAATACTTGAGATTGGTCGCTGCATCATGAACAGCTTTTTCTGTGAAATTGATAGGCTTGCGGTAATGCTGGGTAGCAAAGAAGAAACGCAGCACCTGACCATCAATGGTCTTGAGAGCATCGTGAACAGTAATAAAATTGCCTAGAGATTTGGACATCTTGACGTCATTGATGTTGACGAAGCCATTGTGCATCCAGTAGTTGGCAAAAGTCTGACCAGTCTTGGCCTCTGATTGGGCAATTTCATTGGTATGGTGAGGAAACTCTAGGTCTGCCCCGCCACCGTGGATATCAATTGTATCACCTAAAATCTCCGTTGACATGACCGAGCACTCGATGTGCCAGCCCGGACGACCTGCTCCCCAAGGACTGTCCCAGGAAATCTCGCCCGGCTTAGCTGCCTTCCAGAGAGCAAAATCTACCGGATTTTCCTTGCGGGCGGTCTCTTCATCTGTTCGACCAGAAGCACCCAACTCCAAGTCTGCCAAAGTTTTGTTGGCTAGTTTGGCATAATCACGAGACTTTTCGACGCGGAAGTAGACATCGCCCTCTGACTCATAGGCGTAGCCTTTGTCAATCAAGTCCTGCACAAAGCGGATGATGTCAGCCATAAACTCCACAACACGCGGATGCTGAGTAGCCGGCTTAACACCCAAAGCTGATACATCCTCACGAAAAGCTGCGATATACTTATCAGCCACTTCTTTTGGTGTGATACCTTCTTCCTTGGCGCGATTGATAATCTTATCATCTACATCTGTAAAATTGGAAATATAGTTGACCTCAAATCCCCGATACTCAAAATAGCGACGAACCGTGTCAAAAGCTACTGTTGAGCGGGCATTGCCGACATGGATATAGTTATAAACCGTCGGACCGCAGACATACATGCGAACCTTGCTCTCTTCAATGGGCACAAATTCACGTAGGCTGCGGGTCATGGTGTCGTAAATTTTAATCATGCGGTCCACTCCCTTCTCTATTTCTGACTTTTTCGGCTGAAAACCAGCTCTGCAAAAGGGCCAAATTGTCTGAGGCTATCCAGTTGGTAAAAGCGCTGCCCTTCCTCTTGGGTAAAGAGGGGAACCCCCTTTCCTAGGATAAGGGGCGCTATCTGAATAATGAGGTGATCGAAAAGATCCGCATCCAAGAGCGGTCTTACCAAGGAATTACCACCAATCACAAAGACATTTTTGCCTTTATCAATCTGGTGAACAAAGTCCACCACATCCCCAGCTACTGGCTGGTAATTGCTGACAGGCAGGTGCCTATCATGCGTAAAGACATAGTTTTCCGTAGCTTGATAAAAACTTTCTACATCTTGCAAATCTTGGATTTCCTCAAAGGTCCGCTTGCCCATGATGGTGATATCCATTTGCCTGTAAAAGTCATCATAGCCTGTATCCTCTACAGAACCAAGCTGATGCAGCCAGTCTATCCTGTGCTGACTGTCTGCCAAGTAGCCATCCATGGTGATACAGCCGTAAAAATATACTGCCATTCTTGTAGTTACCTTTCTAGTTCCTTTGCTATTGTCAAAGCGATAGTGAAAAAAGTCATGGCATCAGCTGTCCGTTCTTCATAGCGGGCATCCCAGGTTCGGTTATGATGATCCACATAATCAGCTGTGTAGAAGAATTGATAGACTTTACTCTTGCGAAATTGACTCCAAGCCATGATAGCTGAAGCTTCCATGTCCACCACTTGAGCTCCAGCAGCCAAGCGACGCTTGACCTTATCAGGCGTTTCTCGATAAAAGGCATCAGTCGTCCAAGTCTTGGTGCGGATATGCTCAATATCGTGCTTGTCAAAGATGGCTTCTAGCTTAACCAATAGAGCTTCGTCATAGGCTACTTCGTCACCCGGTGGGGCATAATGGTAGCTAGTGCCTTCATCTCGCAATGCAGCCGCAGGCAGGATAATTTTATCCGCCTCAATTGAGTTGTCCAAAACGCCACAGGAACCTAAAATGATGAAATTTTTGAAGCCTCTGGTTGCCAATTCCTCCAGTTGGCCAACTATCATGGGAGCACCGATCGGAGCCAACATAACTGCCAGCTTGCTAGACCCTTGGTCATAAATATACCATGGATGCTGTCCGTTGATACTTTTCAAATAGCCTCCTTGATAGACTTTTTCTGACTCAATCAAACGTTGCAGAATTTCTCCGTTAAAGGATAGGATGATGGTTTCGCAAATCTCACCCTTGTCCATAATCTGCCTATCTGTTGGCTCAATGACCCCAGCTACATCTTCGAATTCCTCTAATAACATAACTTCACTTTCTTTAAGACTTCAGCAAATCCAGCTTCATCTTTTCTATGCGGCGCAGCTTGATCTCATCTTTTCGGCTTCACTTATAGTGAGCCCATTAGGTTACAGTTTGCCAAATTACTCCTTGGCAAGACCTCCTAAAGTATCTTGTTAGCTGTCCAAAATAGACCGTTCTTAGAGCTCCGACGAATGGTGGCTGGCTTCGCGGGCATGCTCCAGCTTATCCAAATAATATTCTCGCTGTTCTTCCACCTCGTGGATGGTTGGCTCATCTTTCTGACCATGAACACGCACGATCTTAGCCGGGATTCCAACTACAGTTACATCACTAGGCACATCGGCCACAACAACTGCTCCAGCTCCAACTTTGGCATTTTCACCAATTTCAACTGGGCCAATGACTTGAGCATGAGCAGAGACCAAGGCGCCCCGACGCACAGTCGGATGCCGTTTCCCTGTATCCTTACCAGTTCCGCCTAAGGTCACGCCATGATACAGAAGCGCACCCTTTTCCACGATGGCCGTTTCACCGATAACCAATCCACCACCATGGTCAATGAAAACACCTGACTCAATCTGAGCACCTGGATGAATCTCAATCTGAGTCCAGAAGCGCCAAAATTGGCTGTGCATGCGTGCCAGTAGCTTAAAGCCTCTCTTCCAGAGGAAATGAGAAAGACGGTGGGCTGCCAAGGCCTTGACACCTGGATAAGTCAGAATGACCTCCAGCGAAGTACGAGCAGCTGGATCATTTTCTTTTACAATCTCAATGGCTTCTTTCCACCAGCCCATCTTCTTCTCCTTTCATTAGGTAAAATAAGGGAGCAGGCCCTACACAAAGAAACTTTGTAAGGTAATTGAGCCTGATCACTCCCTTTTCATTATTCTTCCGATTTAGTTTTAGGAGCTTCTTCATGTTTCTTATGAAAATGCCCTTTTTCCTGATGTTTATCGTGGTCTCTCTTTGGCTTGTCTGGCTTAGGCGGACGTGGCAAGAGAGCTTTCATAGACGCATCTACGCGGCCTTTTTCATCAATTTTAATGACCTTAACATCGACAAAATCACCAATTTGTACTAAATCTTCGACATTGTTGGTTCGAGTCCAAGCCATTTCAGAAATATGAACGAGGGCATCGGTCTTGTCAAAGAGGTTGACAAAGGCACCAAATTTCTCAATCCGAACAACCTTGGCATGGTAAACTTCATCCACTTTAGCTTCGCGGACCAAGCCAGCAATGATTTCCTTAGCACGATTAATGGCCGCTTGGTCGCTAGAGTAGATGGATACATTTCCTTCTTCGTCAATATCGATCTTAACACCAGTCTCAGCGATAATCTTGTCAATGGTTTCGCCACCTTTACCGATGACAATTTTAATCTTGTCCACATCAATCTTGATGGTGTCGATTTTCGGAGCAGTTGGAGCCAATTCTGGACGTGGAGCCGGAATGGTCGCTTCAATCAAGTCCAGAATTTCAAAGCGGGCTTTCTTAGCCTGAGCCAGAGCTTCTGTCAGAATCTCAGCTGTAATTCCTTCAATCTTGATATCCATCTGCAGGGCTGTAATCCCTTCACGAGTACCGGCAACCTTGAAGTCCATATCTCCAAAGTGGTCTTCCAAACCTTGAATATCCGTCAGAACCGTGTAGTTGCTGCCATCTGAAATCAAGCCCATAGCAATACCAGCAACCGGCGCCTTAATCGGCACACCACCTGCCATCAGAGCCAACGTACCCGCACAGATAGAGGCCTGTGAGGAAGAACCGTTTGATTCCAAGACTTCTGCTACCAGACGGATAGCGTAAGGAAACTCTTCCAAGCTAGGCAAGACTTGCTCCAAGGCACGTTCCCCAAGAGCACCGTGTCCGATTTCACGACGACCAGGAGCACCATAACGACCTGTCTCCCCGACAGAGTATTGCGGGAAATTATAGTGGTGCATGAAGCGTTTCTTGTATTCTGGATCCAAGCCGTCCACAATTTGCGTTTCGCCCATTGGTGCCAGAGTCAGGACAGACAAGGCTTGGGTTTGACCACGAGTAAAGAGACCAGAACCATGCACGCGCGGCAGGTAATCCACTTCCGCATCCAGCGGACGGATTTCATCAACCTTACGACCGTCAGGACGGACCTTATCTTCGGTAATCAAACGACGCACTTCTGCATGCTCCATTTGCTCCAAGATTTCGGCCACATCACGCATGATACGGTCGAATTCTTCGTGGTCCGCGTATTTCTCTTCATAGACTGCTGTGACTTGGTCTTTGACGGCCTGAGTTGCGGCTTCACGCGCCAGCTTTTCTTCTACCTGAACGGCCTTTTGCAAGTCGCTGTTGTAGGCTACGACAATCTCTGCCTGCAGCTCTTCATCAACATGCAGCAATTCGACTTCTGCTTTTTCCTTGCCGACTGCCGCAACAATTTCTTCTTGGAAGGCAATCAATTCTTTGACCGCTTCGTGCCCTTTGAGAAGAGCTTCCAACATGATATCTTCAGACAGTTCCTTGGCTCCAGACTCTACCATATTGATAGCCTCTTTGGTACCAGCCACTGTCAGTTCCAAAAGCGAAACTTCTTTTTGTTCCTTGCTCGGGTTGATGATGAGTTCACCATCTACATAGCCGACCTGAACTCCTGCGATAGGGCCGTTAAAAGGAATATCTGAGATAGAAAGAGCCAGAGAACTACCGAACATAGCGGCCATTTGAGGCGAAGCATCTTCATCATAAGAAAGAACAGTATTGATAACCTGAACTTCATTGCGGAAGCCTTCTGCAAACATGGGGCGAATCGGACGGTCAATCAAGCGGGCAGTCAAAGTCGCATCTGTTGACGGACGGCCTTCACGCTTGTTAAAGCCGCCAGGATATTTCCCAGCCGCATACATTTTTTCCTCATAGTTGACCTGCAATGGGAAAAAGTCACCAGTAGCCATCTTTTTGGACATGGTTGCCGCAGTTAAAACGGTACTTTCTCCATATCGAACAACGGCGCTACCATTTGCCTGCTTTGCAACCTGACCGGTTTCAACTACCAGCTCACGACCTGCAAAAACGGTTTTAAAAACTTGTTTTGTCATAAAGACTCCTTGCCGAGCACATGCTCAAATTTTTTCATACGCCTTGGCTACAAAGATCAAGATACTAAGCCGTTAAGCAACTCATCGGACGTGTTCAGTTAGCACTTTGACTTTAATTTCATGGTCTTAGTAGCTTATTATATCCTCATCTTTGTATCAAGCACGTATAAACCCTATTTTACCACAATTTCAGCTAAAAGAAAAAGGATGGAAATAGCTTTTTTCTATAAAAACGCTGAAAATCTATTTTTCTTTTTTATGAGCAGACAGCTGAAATCATATTTCCCTAATTTTTTCCTATAAGCAAGGTATTCTGAAGGATTTTTTGCTATACTGAATATAGCTATTTAATCAAAAGGAGTAGACTATGGAACAAAAACATCGTTCTGAATTTCCAGAAAATGAACTCTGGGACCTAACGGCCCTTTACCAAGATCAAGAGGACTTCCTCCGAGCCATTGAGAAGGCCAGAGAGGACATCCAGAAATTCGTCCGTGATTACCAAGGCAAGCTCAGCACTTTCGAAGATTTTGAACGGGCATTTGCTGAGCTGGAGCAGATTTATATCCAAATCAGCCACATCGGCAACTACGGCTTTATGCCACAGACCACTGACTATAGCGACGAGAGCTTTGCGCAGATTGCCCAAGCAGCTATGGAATTTGAGACCGAGGCCAATGTCGCACTCAGCTTCTTTGACGACGCCCTAGTTGGCGCAGATGAAGCTGTCTTAGAAAAACTAGGTCAAGAGCCCCATTTGACTTCAGCCATTCGCCAAGCTAAAATCAAAAAGCCCACTATCTGGGAGCAGATGTCGAAAAAGCCTTGACCAATCTGGGCGAAGTCTTTTACAGTCCACAGGATATTTACACCAAGATGCGGGCTGGTGACTTTGCTATGGCTGACTTCGAAGTAGACGGTAAAGTTTACAAAAACAGCTTTGTCACCTATGAGAATTTCTACCAAAACCATGAAAATGCAGAAATCCGCGAAAAAGCTTTCCGCTCTTTCTCAGAAGGGCTTCGTCAGCACCAAAATGCCGCTGCAGCTGCCTATCTGGCTCAGGTCAAGTCTGAAAAACTACTGGCTGACATGAAGGGCTATGACTCTGTCTTTGACTACTTGCTGGCTGAGCAAGAAGTTGATCGCTCTATGTTTGACCGGCAGATTGACTTGATTATGAGCGAATTTGCCCCAGTAGCTCAGAAATACCTCAAGCATGTCGCTAAGGTAAACAGACTTGAGAAAATGACCTTTGCCGACTGGAAACTAGACTTGGACAGTGAGCTCAATCCCGAAGTCAGCATTGATGATGCCTATGACCTTGTCATGAAGTCAGTCGAGCCACTCGGACAAGAATATTGTCAAGAAGTTGCCCGCTATAAGGAAGAACGCTGGGTCGACTTTGCGGCCAATGCTGGAAAGGACTCTGGCGGCTATGCTGCTGATCCTTATCGGGTTCACCCTTATGTCCTCATGAGCTGGACTGGGCGTATGAGCGATGTCTATACTCTAATTCACGAGATCGGTCACTCTGGTCAGTTCATCTTCTCCGACAATCACCAAAGCTATTTCAATGCCCACATGTCCACCTACTATGTGGAAGCACCGTCTACCTTTAATGAGCTCCTGCTCAGTGATTATCTGGAACGCCAGTTTGATAACCCTCGCCAGAAACGATTTGCCCTGGCTCACCGTCTGACGGATACCTACTTCCATAACTTCATTACTCACTTGCTGGAAGCTGCCTTCCAACGCAAGGTCTATACTTTGATTGAAGAAGGCGGAACCTTCGGTGCAAGCAAACTCAACGCTATCATGAAAGAAGTCTTGACAGAATTCTGGGGAGATGCCGTTGAGATTGATGACGATGCTGCCCTGACTTGGATGCGTCAAGCCCACTACTACATGGGGCTGTACAGCTACACTTACTCAGCAGGATTGGTTATCTCTACCGCTGGTTACCTACACCTAAAAAATGACGAAAATGGTGCCCGTGACTGGCTTGAACTGCTCAAATCTGGTGGCAGCAAGACTCCGCTTGAGTCAGCTATGATTATCGGAGCAGATATTTCGACAGACAAACCCCTTCGTGACACGATTCAGTTCTTGTCCGACACAGTTGATCAGATTATTGCTTACAGCGAAGAGTTAGGCGAGTAAAAAAAACAAGACTGAGACATTTTTGTCTCAGTCTTGTTTTTACATGATTCAATTAAATCTGCTCCTAGAGATAGACTTGGAAGCTAAATTTTTAAAAAAGTTTAAAGAAATATAGATAAACCAAAATATAGATTGTAAAACAGACGCTAAATATAAGCCACCTTATCCAGAACTGTGACTTGCTATAATTTTTAGCACGCAAGAGGCCGATAAAGAACCAGATAAGTCCCCAAAAAAACATTCCCAACAGTTGAGGGGCATAATATGAAATCAAAACCAAGCAAAAAAGGACAAAGCTTAATACAGCCATGATGCTTTTTTCCGTTATTTGCGACCTAGGAATCATCCAGCCCACAAAGAAACAGAAAATCGGCACCGCAATAAACGGAGTAAAAACCATCAAAATAAAGCCAAACTGCGATAATGACTCAAGCATAAACAGCGCCCTTTCCATACCTTATAATTTACCTTCTTCCTATTATAACCTAAAAACTATATTTTCCAACAAAAAAACTGGGAGATAGCCCATTTACTCTATTTTTGCTGTAATAAACAAAGGATATTCCAGCCCAAATATATGTTCAGAGCACTTTTCTTGAATCCACCTGTTTGTTTTGATAGACTAATACATAGATTTTTTAAAAAGGAGATAGAAAATGAAAAAATTTGTCGCTGAATTAATCGGTACTTTCATGCTTGTGTTCATCGGAACAGGAGCTGTTGTTTTTGGAAATGGTGTTAAAGGTCTTGGACACCTTGGAATTGCTTTAGCATTTGGCTTGGCAATCGTAGTCGCAGCTTTCTCAATCGGAACTGTTTCAGGTGCTCACTTGAACCCAGCTGTTTCAATCGCTATGTTTGTAAACAAACGCTTGTCATCAAAAGATCTTGTCAACTATATCCTTGGACAAGTGGTTGGAGCTTTCCTTGCGTCTGGTGCGGTCTTCTTCCTCTTGGCTAACTCAGGTATGTCAACTGCTAGCCTTGGTGAAAATGCCTTGGCAAACGGTGTAACTGTCTTTGGTGGTTTCCTGTTTGAAGTCATCGCAACTTTCTTGTTTGTTTTGGTGATCATGACCGTGACTTCAGAAAGCAAGGGAAATGGTGCGATTGCTGGTTTGGTGATTGGTTTGTCCTTGACAGCTATGATCCTTGTGGGATTGAACATCACTGGACTTTCAGTAAACCCAGCTCGTAGCTTAGCGCCTGCTGTCTTGGTAGGTGGCGCAGCCCTTCAACAAGTATGGATTTTCATCCTTGCCCCAATCGTAGGTGGTGTTCTTGCAGCTCTTGTTGCGAAAAACTGCCTTGGAACAGAAGAATAAGAAACAAAAAGAGCCCTGGCCTCAATTTGAGGAACAGGGCTTTTTCTATGAAATCAAAAGAACACTCCCTTTTGAATGGGAGTGTTCGGGATTAGCTCAATTCAGCAACGATGGCCTTGATTTGTTCTGCTGTGTGAACACCAGCGACTTGCTTGACCACTTGTCCGTCTTTCTTGAAGAGAAGGGTTGGGATAGACATGATACCAAAGGCACGAGCTGTGTTTGGATTTTCATCAACATCCATTTTGACGATTTTCAAGACATCTTCTGAAAGCTCTTCAGACAATTTATCCAAGATTGGACCTTGCATACGACATGGACCACACCAAGTTGCCCAGAAGTCTACCAAGACCAAACCGTCTTTTGTTTCTTGTTCAAATGTTGCATCTGTAATTGCTTTTGCCATTGTAGTTCTCCTTTTTAGTTATATTGGCTCAAATCCTGTTTCATCAGGAAAAAGTAAACATCTCCATAAGTCCCATGGTAGCCCAAATCATGACCATTATAAACTAACTTTTTAACTGGATGATAATCCGCTACCCCGATCAGGCAGGCCTGCTGGGATAGTTCAAACTCCTCATAAGACTCGAAAGTTATCTTCCGTTCTGACTTAGCTGCATCTAGATAAGTAATTTCAATCATATGCTCTCCTTTTTGATTCCATTCGTAATTTATGATTTAATTGTAACCAAAAATGTTACATTTGTCAAATCAAACGCATCCGCCACTGCTAGATCGCCTCTAAATTCTGATTAATCATCTTCTCCTTTTGCTTGACTTGATTCTAGCACAATGTAAAGAAGAAATCTGAAAGAAAAACAAGCACAAAGGCTACGTTTGTTTTTATTTTTGTGTTACAATAAAGGGTATGGACAAAATTATTAAAACTATCTCAGAAAACGGTTCTTTCCGTGCTTATGTGCTGGATAGCACAGAGACGGTTCGGACCGCTCAAGAAAAACATCAAACTCAAGCAAGTTCTACCGTGGCACTCGGCCGCACACTGATTGCCAGCCAGATTTTGGCGGCTAATGAAAAGGGCCAGACTAAGATTACCGTCAAGGTTCTTGGTAGCAGCTCGCTAGGCGCAATCATCACCGTGGCAGATACCGAGGGCAATGTCAAGGGCTATGTGCAAAATCCCGGTGTGGATATTAAAAAGACAGCCACTGGCGAAGTTCTAGTTGGTCCCTTTGTCGGCTCTGGTCAATTTTTGGTTATCACGGACTACGGTACTGGCAATCCCTACAATTCTATGACACCACTCATCTCTGGTGAAATCGGCGAAGACCTGGCCTTCTACCTAACCGAAAGTCAGCAAACTCCTTCTGCCGTTGGCCTCAATGTTCTCTTAGATGAGCATGATAAAGTCAAGGTTGCTGGCGGTTTCTTGGTACAGGCTCTGCCTGGTGCCAAGGAAGCTGATATTGCTCGCTTTGAGAAGCGGATCCAAGAAATGCCTGCTATCTCAAAACTGCTAGAATCCGATGACCATATCGAAGCTCTACTGGCTGCTATTTATGGAGACGAACCCTACAAACGCCTGTCTGAAGAAGAAATCCGCTTCCAGTGCGACTGCAGCAAAGAGCGCTTCTTGAATGCCTTGGCTACCCTGCCAAAGGCTGACTTAGAAGAAATGCGTGACCAAGACCACGGAGCTGAAATCATCTGTCAATTCTGCCAGACAGCCTACCACTTTGACCAAAATGACTTGGAGGAACTGATTCGTGACAAATCTTAATACCCCTTTTATGATTGGAAATGTTGAAATTCCCAACCGTACGGTTCTGGCGCCTATGGCTGGTGTAACCAACTCTGCTTTCCGAACCATTGCCAAAGAGCTAGGAGCAGGCCTGGTCGTGATGGAAATGGTCTCTGACAAGGGCATCCAGTACAACAACGAAAAAACCCTTCACATGCTTCACATCGATGAAGGCGAAAATCCCGTTTCTATCCAGCTTTTCGGTAGCGACGAGGACAGTTTAGCCCGCGCAGCGGAATTTATCCAAGAAAACACCAAGACGGATATCGTCGATATCAACATGGGCTGCCCAGTCAACAAAATCGTCAAAAAAACGAAGCTGGTGCTATGTGGCTCAAGGATCCTGAGAAAATCTATAAAATCATCAACAAGGTCCAGTCCGTTCTAGATATTCCTCTGACAGTCAAGATGCGGACAGGTTGGTCCGACAGCTCACTGGCTGTAGAAAATGCTCTGGCAGCCGAAGCGGCTGGCGTTTCAGCCTTGGCCATGCACGGCCGCACCCGTGAGCAAATGTATACTGGTCATGCTGACCTTGAGACCTTGCACGATGTGGCCCAAGCTCTTACCAAGATTCCTTTCATTGCCAACGGTGATATCCGCAGCGTGCAAGAAGCCAAGCAACGTATCGAAGAAGTCGGTGCTGATGCTGTCATGATTGGCCGTGCAGCTATGGGAAATCCCTACCTCTTCAATCAAATCAACCACTACTTTGAAACAGGAGAAATCCTCCCTGATTTGACTTTTGAGGACAAGATGAAAATCGCCTACGAACATTTGAAACGCTTGATTAACCTCAAAGGAGAAAACGTAGCCGTTCGTGAATTCCGCGGACTCGCTCCTCACTACCTTCGTGGGACATCTGGTGCAGCTAAACTTCGCGGTGCCATTTCACAGGCCAGCACCCTGGCAGAGATTGAGGAACTCTTGCAACTCCAACATTAAAGAAATAAAAAAGGAAGCATCTACAAAGGTGCCTCCTTTTTTTGCAAATTTCTTTTTTCTTATTTGATCAATTGAACACTAGCTACTTTACCGTCAGCTCCAGTAGTGATTTGGATGCCCAATTTAGGAGCAGATGGCTCAGCAGAACCCAGCTGAGCTGTATAGCGACCATCATCCAAAGTATAGGCATATGAAGCAACATGGTAAGTATTGACAGTTCCATTCGCTGACTTGACGCTAAATTGTCCGCCTGCTGAAACAGTCACTGTACTACCTCCTGCATCTGTCCAACTACCAGCAGCTGCAGAGAAATCTCCATCCACCATATTCAAAACGCCTTTATAACGAGCATTTGTTTCTGCCTGCTTGTTTTGAAGCTGACGATCAGTTGCTGGATTTTGAGCTGGTTGACTCGGTTGGGCTGGCTGAGTTGCTTGATTTGGTTTAGTTGGTTGAGTCGGCGTGGCTTGTTGACTAGGAGCTTGTTGAGATTGGCTTGGTTGAGCCTGTGTATTTTGTTGACTTTGAATCTGCTGATTCACCCCTTGTTGAGTTTGATTTTGTGAAGGTTGAACGGATTCCACAGCTTTCTGTACTTGTTCTGCTTGCCCTACTGTTTTATTTGAAGAAGCATTGCTGCTGGCTTTTGGAGCGCTACTAGTTTTGCTAGATGAAGCAACTTTAGAGCTAGAAGAAGTCTGTACTGTCTTATTAGCACTTGCGCTAGTCTTGGTTTCTTCTTTGTGACCACAAGCCCCTAAAAGTAAGCTAGAAGCTAGAACAGTAGCAGCCATCAATTTTGTATAAGTCTTAGTTTTCATTTTTTCTTCTCCTTTGTAACATTCGGAAATCTTTTTGTAATATTATTGTAACACCCGTAATAAAGTATGTCAACTAGATAAATGGAATTTTTCAAAAAATTTTGAAGCAAATAGCAACCAGAACTTAGGCCTCCTCTCTTCCTCAGCAGATATGTTGCTACTTTTATATTCGTAATAAAAATAAAAAAAGCAGAACATTTTTGTCCTGCAAGTAAACTATATCATCAATTTTCTTTTAATCCGATTTTTCTGTCTTCAGTTTATAAACTTTTCTCGGTTTCTTCTTAGGCACGCGCTTGACACCGGCCTCTTCCAAGTATTCTCCAAATTTAACTAGAAAATTATTGCTGACGATAGGTCGTCTAGGCGAGATAAGATTGACCAGCTCGGTCCCTTCATAAACAGTAAACGGTGATTCCAGCAGATGGAGAAAAGTTGGATTCCAGTCAAGTCGCCCCTGAATCCGCTTGATAGATTCCAGCAGAATTTGGTAGTGGTCAAAGGCAAAGTCCTCTGCTGTCAGGATTCGCTCACCGTCTCTAAAACTCCTTGTCTTAAAGTCAACATCAAGAAAGGTGACTTCCTTGGCATCATCCCCAGCTTGTACTTGGTCTACTGCTATGGCCGGCAGATAAACCAGATGGGCAATGGTGATGACCCAACCTCGCGGATCACGTCCTGGAGTGGAAACCGTCATCAGCTGTTCCACCTTTTCCAGCGGTATCTCCAGCCCTACCTCTTCCTTTACTTCCCGAATGCAGGCCTGATAGGCATCCTCATGCTTGTCTACAAAACCTCCGACTAAAGCATATTTATTTGATAAGGGTGAGCCTTGCGCTGGATGACCAAGAGTTTTATCTGACCTTCCACAAAGCAGTAGGCCACCATATCCGCTGTTACGCTGGGCGTCTCATACTTGGGCAAATCCTGTGTCTTGTACCATGCCAAAAAGGCGGATTCATCCGCCATGGTTTCATAGTACTCTTTTTCCGACATTCCCGCTGGGATATCCTGTTTGGTCATGAGTTTCTTCCTTTCCTAAGCTATTTTTCTATCAAAAAATCTCAAATCTTAGTCTAAGCTTTCTTCACCGCTTTGGTCCACTGATACCAGCCAACGATGCTATTGAGGGTATAAACCCAGTACATAGCCTGAATGTGAAGGTTGCTACCCCACCAGAGGTAGATACTAAAGAGATTGGTCGCAATCCAGAAAATCCATTGCTCGCGATAGAGACCCGTCATGAGAAGCTGGCCGATACCATTGGTTGCATCTGTCACACTATCGCGGAAAGGCCGGTGACTATGAATACTCTTATAGGCAAAGCCCATACCAATCCAAATCAGAGCAGTCAAGGCCAAATATTTAAGCCAGCCACGCCAGTCTAACTTCTTAGCTTCAAAATGAGAGGGTTCTTCCTTATCTTGTTCATTAACTCGGTTGGACAGCCAAGTATAAAGGCCAATCGGCTGCATGATAAAGAAGTAAACCGTAGTCAGCACTTCTCCATAAAAGCTAGCCTGAAAGGACAAGATGAGATAAATCGCCGAATTAACAGCTCCAAAGAGATAATTGCTGGCCCGCCCCTCAGCTACTAAGATGACGCAGACGATGCCTGTCCAGGAAGCAAAGAGTCCCAACCAGTCATGCTGCTCCTGCCCACTGGTAAACTCCAGAATGAAGGGCAGACTGGAAAGAGCAATCAAGTAGAGCCATTGAGACAAGCTACGCCCGCCAAATAAATCCTGCCAGAGCAATTTAGCAATACCGCTAAAGCCCTGTTCTTTTGCTGCTGCACAGACATTCTGGAAATTCCGAGCAAAGGTTTGGGATTTTTGTTTTAGTCCTGCGGAGAGAGCTGCAGGAGAGAGTTTTTGATTTTTTACTACCATTCTATTTTACCACTTTCTTTTTTAATCTGCTTGATAAATCTTGTTAATCGCTTCTTTAGCTGCCTGATAATTGTCCAAATAACTGCCAGCCAGATAGACCGTCGGAATATGAGCTAAACACTCCTCTTTCAGCTTTTTCAAATAGCTAGAAAAATCACTGCGGATAGCCTCGTCTGCCATGCTCATATCTCGAAAGCCATCGTTGACATAGGCTCCGACCGGCTCAGCAAAGAGAATCAAATCCCATTTTTCCTTGGCCAAAATGCTGGCAAAGAGATTGTCAAAGGTATCTGTCTCTTCGTCCTGAACCGGACTTTCTTTCAGATAGTAATCATAGTAAGCCTTGGTTACTAGCGAATTTGTATCAGCCACGACCAGACCGCGGTTGGCGCTGCTGTCAATCAAGCGGGAAGTCTGAGCATATTGTCCCAAGAGCAGATAATAGTAGTCTTTAGGTGTCAACTCATCGTCTCGCACGTTATTTTGAATCTGGTATTCTCGAGCATATTCCAGGCTAACCGGAGCATCATAAAAGCGAGCCAAATCCTTGGCCAAGGTCGTTTTACCATTGCTGGCGCTGCCCATAATCAGCACTTTCTTGGTAAAGTGACGGCGGAAAGGTTGGGCGATATATTTCCAATAAAGGCTAGGATTTTCCCTAATCATCGTAGCTGAAATCCCAAACTGCCGCTCCTCTAAGGAAGTTTTAAAGCCACGCTTTTCTAACTCCTCCTGATAGTCAGCCTCTCCGACAAAGAAAATCAGTTCCTCCCGTTCTGCATCATAGCCCACCAACTCTAATAGAGCTGACAGCCACTTGTCCCAACCCAGAGGATAGCGGGGAAAGGAAGTTTCATCTAGCTTATAAACCTGTGTTAACTCATCATCTGCGAAAGTCTCCCGCGTATAGCGGAATCGCTTCTGCAGAGACAGCCCCACTTCCTGCCCACGGTCTCCCTGATAACCTGAAACCACCACGCGTACCTTGTCGTAAGAACGCTTCGCCTTCTGTATCAAGTCGATATGCCCCTGATGCAAGGGAGCAAAGGTTCCAAAGACGATTGCAATTTGTTTTTTCATAATTTCACCTTTTTATTGTTTTTTATAATTTATTCTTTCTATGATTTTATTATAAACTATATTTTTTTCTTTTTGTCAATAGTTTTTTTATAAAAAAATTTATAAAAAAATATTTTTTTCAGACACTTTAAAAACTGTATCAAGGGCACAAAAAAGAACCTAATGCTTTAAGCATCAGATTCTTTTTCTACAAGATTTATTGCTGATAGACTTCTTGGTAGAATTCCAGCTTGTCTCCATCCTTGAGCGTGATTTGATTGGCGCCCTTAGGAGCCATTTCTCCATTGACCTTAAACATCCAGTAGAGGCCCTTTGCTTCATCCTGAGCATGACCGTCAATCGAAGTGATAAAACCATCTTTTTCTTCGACCTTATAGGCCTTCTTCAAAGCATCCATCGCTGTCTTTCCTTCTTCGACAGTCACTGTCTTTTCACTCTTCTCCTGACCTTCAGGTGCAATACTGATGCTGATTTTTAGTTCCTTTTTGACGGAAGAAATAGCCGAACTAGAGCTGGTATCAGTTTTTGTTTGGCTATTGCTACAGCCCACTAAAAAGAGAGCAAAGGCAAGCGTAAGTAAGCTAAAGATTTTTTTCATGATAAAGTCTCCTTAAAATAAAATATAAAATAGGATAAAAGAGCATGGTTGAGCAGGCATGAGCTAGATTGAAGCCTGCTCCCGCTGCCACATAGGTCCACCAAGGCATTTGATACAGCAAGGCTGTGATACCATCAATCACAAGACCATAGCTAAAGGCTAAAAGCAAGGCCAACATACTCTGGCCAAACAAGCCTAGTCGCCTATAGAGCAGATACCATAGACAAATAACTACCGTAAAGGATAAGATCTGGAAAAGTACCCATGGTCCCATTCCAAAGAGGAATGAAGATACAAAGATACTGATAGACATGACTAGAAGCGAACCCCTCAAGTCCTCAAAATCCACCAAGAGAAAATACAGCGCTGTAATCGGTTTGATATTGGGCAGGCCAGCAAAGGCATAGCGAAGCACGACGCAGACGGCTGCTAGAAGAGCGATTCGAGCAAGATAACGAAGAGACACAGTTTCTGCCTTTCTAAACGATATTCTTCAGTAGGATAACACGGTTCTGATTAGCCTAGCAAGAATGCCAGTAAATCAGCTTTTTATGTATCCTGTCGAATCATCTCCGTTAGTCCTTGATCTCGGTAAAGCAGATCATTTCTAACTGAAAATCCCAGCTCCTGCCAAAAACGGTTGCCCAGTTCATTTCTTTCAAAAACGACCAGCGATACTTTATGGATACCAAGTCTTTTCACTGCTGACAAGGCCTGTTCGACCAGAGCTCTGCCTACTCCTTTTCTACGAAAATATGGATGGACAGCTGTATGATAAATGTACGCTCTACGTCCATCTGTGCCAACTAGAATAGCACCTATAAAGCTCTCCCCTTCCAAGGCAACCAGACAGGTCTCAGGATTGCGCTTCAAAAAGCGGGCAATCCCTTCTTCAGAGTCATCTAAGTTATTGAGCCCCATACCAGCGCAAGAGAGCCACAGCTGGTAAACAGAGGCATAATCCTTTTCTGTCATCACACGAATTTCCATTGCACACATCCTCCCTAAGCCATTTCAAATTTGAGTTGGCCACCTTTGACGCCAACTTTAAGCGTTTGACCAGCTGCCAAATCTCCAGTCAGGAGCAACTCAGACAGCTTGTCCTCTACCTGCATCTGCAGGGTACGGCGCAGCGGTCGCGCTCCCATTTCTGGATCGTAACCTTCCTGAGCCAGCAATTTCAGGGCACTAGCTTGGAATTTAAGCACGATGCCTTGCTCTGCCAGACTCTTAATCAACGGTTGCACCATAATCTTGACCACTTCCTGCATATCCTCAGCAGATAGACTGTGGAAGACCACCTTTTCGTCAATCCGGTTGATAAATTCAGGCCTGTAGGTCTTTCAACTCTTCCAGAATGCGTTTTTCCATATTGGTCTGATCAAAGCGGATATCACGCGCCCCAAAACCAACCGTCTTATCATCCCGCAGGGCCGTTGCCCCCAGATTGCTGGTCATGATAATGATGGTATTGGAGAAGTCCACCTTGCGGCCCTTACTATCGGTCAGCTGACCATCATCCAAGACCTGCAAGAGGACATTGAAAATATCTGGATGAGCCTTTTCTACCTCGTCAAAGAGAAGAACTGAATATGGACGGTTGCGAACCTTCTCCGTCAACTCGCCGCCTTCTTCATAGCCTACATAGCCCGGAGGCGCCCCATTGAGACGACTAGCTGCGAATTTCTCCATATATTCACTCATGTCGAAGCGAATCAGGGCTGATTCATCATCAAAGAGAACTTCTGCCAAGGCCTTAGCCAACTCTGTCTTCCCGACACCCGTTGGCCCTAAGAACATAAAGGAACCAATGGGGCGTTTGCCGGTGCGGATGCCCGATTGATTGCGACGAATAGCTCGGCTGACAGCCGAAACTGCCGCATCCTGCCCGATAACTCGTTTGTGTAGTTCTTTTTCCAAATTGAGATATTTTTTGGCATCTGTCTGAGTTAATTTCTGCACAGGAATACCTGACAAGCGACTGAGAGTCTCTAAGATATCCCCTGCTTCCACTTTCAGCTTGTAAACAGTTGACTCCTGCTCTTTGCCAGTAGCTGGCCGACTTTTTTAAATTTTCCAGCCATCAAAGCCTGATCCACAGGCGTCAAATCCGACTGTTTATAATTCTGCGGTCCTTTGTTCTGCACCGTTGCACTAGCTTCATCCAAAAGATCAATTGCAGAGTCTGGCAGATGCTTGCTGGTCAGATAGCGATGAGCATACTTGACTGCTGTTTCAATGGCCTGATCACTAATCTGCACCTTGTGGTGATCCTCATAGCTCTTTCTCAAGCCCTGCAGAATAGCAATGCTGTCGGCCACAGTAGGCTCTTCAATGGTCACCTTGGCAAAACGCCGAGACAGAGCAGCGTCTTTTTCGATATGTTTTTGGTACTCTTCCTGCGTCGTAGCTCCAACTGTCCGCAAGGTTCCCCGAGCCAGAGCCGGTTTCAGGATATTGGCCGCATCCAAGGTCGAATCAATCCCGCTGCCAGAGCCCATGATGGTATGCAGCTCATCGATAAAGAGGATGACATGGCCGTCTTCTTCGATGTCATTGATGATATTGTTCATCCGCTCTTCAAAGTCTCCGCGGAAACGAGTCCCAGCGACAACATTCATCAAGTCTAGTTCCAAGACGCGCATCTTGGCAAGTTCTGCCGGAACCTGCCCAGCTGCTACGCGTTGAGCCAAGCCCAGAGCCAGAGCTGTCTTACCAACCCCCGCATCACCAACTAGCACTGGATTATTCTTTGTCTTGCGGCTGAGGATCTGAATCATCCGAGAAATCTCTTCATCCCGCCCGATAACTGGTTCCAGACGACCAGCCCGAGCCAGTTCTGTCAAATCCCGAGTATAGTCTTCCAGACCACCGCTGGTTGAAGGAGGCATGCCCATCATATTCGCCATGGTTTGCTTGGCAGAGGCCGTGTTTTTATTTAGTGAGCGAATAGACTTGATTTCCTCTCTACCCCAGCCAGCACGCTGCTCTAAAACCTTTCGCAAATCACTAAATCGAGGGGCTGAACTCTTATCATCATAGTCGAAACCTGCAGCTTCTAGCACACGAGCTGCCAAGGTCCCACGATCAAATAGCATGGCTAGGAGCAGGTGCTCTGTGCCTAGGCTTTTAGCATGGACGGCTTCTGCAATCTGCCCTGCTTGAGCAAAGAGCTCCTCCAAACGGTGAGAGAAAGGCAATAAGTCAAAACCACCCTTTTTTTGGTACTCTTTTCCAGTAATGTCAAAGGCTGCTTCTTCCAGTTTATCCACTTCAATAGGGAATTCATTTAGAGCCGAGCCTGCCACGCTGTAGGGATTATTAGCCAAAGCCATCAGCACCTGCCACGATTCTAAATAATCAGTAGCAAAATGACCGGCTAAAAGTTGAGCCGCCTCTAAGCTTTCTACTAAAGCTTTTGAATAATTCATATTCTTAATTTCCTTTTCTATCTAATTGCTGCAAAATTTTCCGTAACATTCTGGCTCGAATCCTCGGAGCCTCTGCCCCCAAGACAGCATCGCTGGCACTCGCTAGGAGCAGATCTCCCTCACGCTGACTGATAATTTCTTCATCAAAGAGCAGCTGCAAAATATCTGAAAAAACTGGCTGGCTGAGCGACTCACCGACATTGGTCAACAAATCAGACAGCATCTGGTGCCGATCAGAAAATTCAATCTTACCAATCCTGATATAGCCACCGCCACCGCGCTTGCTTTCGACGATATAGCCCCGACTCTCCGTAAAGCGTGTCTTAATCACATAATTGATCTGACTCGGAACCACCTGAAACATCGGCTAACTCACTGCGCTTCAGCTCGACCATGCCCGCCTGCGCCAAAATTCTTTTGATATATTCTTCTATACTATCCGAGGTGTTTTTGATGCCCATGATATACCTTTCTATCTGTTATATCTAAAAATAAGCATTCAAGTCTTCTCTAACATTGACTATCTTTGACTATTATACCGAAAAAATCTATTTTTTGAAAGAAAAAGAAGTAACAGAAAGCTTGAAAATATCTGATAATTCAGAGTAATGAAAAAGATTGACAGGCTGAGTAAATATGATTGTAATCGCTTGCTTTTTACTTTTAAAGACTTATAATAAAGGTGTGAAAGTGTGGTGTTTACACCATCAACCGTATCCAAACAATCATCATCAAAAGGAGGTTTTCCAATGAAAATAAATTGGCTCAACTATACCCATCATGTACTTAGCTGCCTGTTTATCACTCTGAGTATCTTGACAATTTTTTCCGCAGAGTATGTCGTTTTCCCAACGAGCCTTCTTCTAGGCTGTCTCCTAATCCCTCTACTATTTGAGCAGCATTTATTCAGTCGCCGAATGACTTGGAGCCTTAGCATCTTCTTTGCCATTCTTGCCTTTGCCCTTCTCTTTATCATCAAAACCAATCATATCTCCCTTAGCTATCCAGCAACAACCCTTCTTCTTTTTGTACTAGCAAGCCTGAGTTTTTCAAACTCTTTTATCCTTCACAAACATAAAGAACAAAAGGCCGCTAGATAGAACAGCGCAATAAAAAGTGTGGAAGCAACATGAGCTCGGAAGAGCCCTGGATTCCACACTTTTCTTATTCTATAAGGAGCCGGATGGTCGCTAAAAATTCTTAAATGATTCGCCCACGCTGCCAGCCTAAACTAGACCTTCAGAAAATTTTCTTCTCTTTATTTTCCTACTTTCATTTTCTTTTTAATTATATTATAATAGTTGGCAAACACATTTTCTAATCTAATTACTTTAAAAAATGATAGTATTCTACGAAGGAGGGCGCTATGATGGATTTGGGCCAATTGCACAAAACTACTGAATATAAGAATCAAGGGACCCCCTATTCTCTGACGCGGACCATTACGGAAAACGGCCAGCCTGACATCCTTTTCCACTGGCACACAGATGTTGAAATCATTTACGTCCACGAAGGAAGCGCCCAATTTCATATCGACGATCATTATTTTAACAGTCACAAGGGCGATATTGTCCTGATTCGTCCCAATGCCCTTCACTCCATTCATCCGATTGAGCAGCAGCGCCACTACATGGATGCCATTAACTTTCACTTGGACTTAATGGGCTATTCGGCCATGGACCATGCTAGTATCCACTATCTACAGCCTCTCTACAATGGTCAACTGGACTTTGTCCATGTCATCAAGCCAACTGATCAAGCCTATGAGGAAATTCGTCAATGCCTGCTGGCTACTATGGAAACCGGTTATTGCCAAAAGAAATACTATGAATTTCAGCTCAAGGCCCAGCTCAATCAGCTCTTCTACTTGCTTTTTGAAAACGGCTATATCGTCTCCAAGGAGCTATCTGCCGAGGGCTACCGCAAGGAAGAGAAAATTCGGTCTATCATCGACTATATCAATGAGCATTATCAGGAAGAACTCTCTATTGATCAGCTGTCTGGTATTTGCGGCTACAGTCCGACGCACTTCATGAATTTCTTCAAAAAACATCTGGGTGTTTCTTGCATTGAATATCTGATTCAATTCCGCCTGCGCAAGACTGCCGAGCTCCTCCAGCACTCCACTCTATCGGTTCTGGAAATCTCAAACCAGTCTGGTTTTAATAACCTTTCTAATTTCAACCGGCAATTTAAAAAATACTATCAAATGACACCAAGTCAATACCGAAGAAAGTAAGAAAATCTCCAGTCAACTGATTGGAGATTTTTTATCTGAACTTGATTAATAAAAAAACGAACAGACTAGATATCTGTTCGTTTTACGGGATTTTGAAAGTTATAGGTAGTTATTCTGCTGATTTTTCACGGATCACCAAGGTTCCATCTTCCATATCTGCAGTCAAGTGCTTAGCATCTAGATTATCCAAGTGGAAGTCAGTCACCTTGTCACGGATTTGTTGCTCGATAACACGGCGAAGCGGACGAACACCCATGACTTGGTCATAACCAGCATCGCGCAGGAATTCCTTAGCTGCATCAGATACAGCCAGATCAATTTCCTTCTTGCTCAAGGTTTGATTTACTTCAACCAGCATGAGATTCACAATTTCCATCAAATCTTCTTTCTTGAGATGAGAGAACTCGATCACCGCATTGAAACGATTGAGGAACTCTGGGCGGAAATAATGTTTGAGTCGGTCCATTAGATCAGGCTTTTCTGCATCCTCTTCTAGACCTGCTTCATAGCCAAAGCCTGCATTAGAAGTTGCAATGATAACCGTGTTCTTAAAGTTGACTGTGTTGCCTTGACCATCTGTCAAGCGACCGTCATCCAGAACTTGAAGGAGAAGGGTAATCACTTGTGGATCCGCCTTTTCAATCTCATCCAAGAGAATGATAGAGTAAGGATTGCGACGGACACGCTCGGTCAGAGTGTTGTTGTTATCATCATAGCCGACATAACCAGCAGTCGTACCAATCAGCTTGGAAACAGCAGTTCGATCAGAGTATTCAGACATATCCAGACGAATGATGGCTTCTTTAGTACCAAACATATCCAAAGCTAGTTGCTTAGCCAGCTCAGTCTTACCAACCCCTGTCGGACCAACGAAGAGGAAGCTGCCAATCGGACGGTTGCCCTCATCAAATCCTGCACGATTACGGCGGATAGCACGAGCCACAGCTTCTACAGCCTTGTCTTGGCCAATCACCTTGGCTTTAAGACGATCATTCATGCCCTTGAGGCGCTCAATATCGCTTGCGCCCATTTGAGATACGGGCACACCCGTCATCCGTTCAACAGATTCTGCCACATCATTGACTGTCGCCGTTACCTTCATATCCTCGGTGTGGTTTGAATTTTCTTTTCCAGCTCTTCGATGCGGGTCTTAGCATTCAAAGCTGCTTCATAATCTTCTTTTTCAACAGCTGTTTCCTGCTTAGCCTTCTGCTCAGCAATCTCATGCTCAACTGCATGAACATCAGTCACTGGATGTTGGGCTGCCAAGTGGGCAGCAGTCACATCGACCAGGTCAATGGCCTTGTCTGGCAGGCTCCGTTGTGGAATATACTGAACTGAGTAGTCCACAGCCGCTTTCAATACTTCATCCGGCAGGATGACATTGTGGTGTTTTTCGTACAAGTCCCGGATACCTCGAAGGATCTGATAGGTATCTTCGGCAGACGGTGCATTGACCTTGACTTCATTGAAACGACGAGCCAGAGCCGCATTTTTGAGAATGGTATTGCGGTACTCGTCCTGAGTAGTAGCCCCGATGACAGTCAGTTCACCGCGAGAAAGTGCTGGTTTGAGAATATCCGCCATGCCCTTAGAACCACTATCTCCACCAGTAGAGCCAGCCCCTAGAATTTGATGGATTTCATCAAAGAATAGGATAATGTTGCCAGCTTCCTTGACTTCATTGACCAAGTTTTGGATATTTTCTTCAAAGCTACCACGATATTGGGTACCAGCTTCCAGACCGGAAATATCAACAGAAATAATTTCCTTGTTCTTGATAGCCGCTGGCACATCACCATTAACGATAGCCTGAGCCAATCCTTCTACGACAGCTGTCTTACCAACTCCGGCATCACCGACCAGAACTGGATTATTCTTAGTCCGGCGAGAAAGAATTTCAGCTGTTTCTTGGATTTCCTTATTGCGTCCAATGACCGGATCCAGCTTACCATCACGCGCTTCTTGGGTCAGATTGCGACCTAGCTTAGCCAGAATGCCATCTTGCTTAGGCCCATGCGCTCCAGATTGCAAATCCTGTTCGCTAGTCATTTGACCAGGAAGCTTGCCAGTAGCACGATACTGAGCAAACTCTTCCGGTGTGACCTCTCTACCATTGATCAAGTAGCGACGGTGTTCGCTGTTGTAGCCACCCATGCGCCCCATGAGTTGGTTGAAAAGGTCGTCCATACTGTTAAAATTGTTGTAATTGTTGTTCATCATTTTTCCTCACTTTTTATACGTTTTTATATCATTTTTTTCATTTGCTAAAGTTTCAGATAAGAAATTTCTTCCTTATCTACTGTACGTTTACGTTCATAGCGGAGAGCTTCTCCTATCTATTATTTTACATAACTTATTCTGTTTCCAAAAATCAAGACTCCTTCAGTCTCTTGTTTTTATGGATGAGTTGGATCTATTTCAGAAGAATTGATGTTACATAATTTTTAATCCTCCCAAAAAAATAATCGCCTACTGGCTATATCCTCATCTTCTGAATAAATTCTGTGTAAACTTTTTTTGTTTACAGTTGTAATTATACATCCTTTCTACCCCCTTGTCAATAGGTTTCAATAAAAAATTTACATAATTTTTAAAAAATCAAGAAAACTTCCTCCACACTAAAATATGGAGAAAGTTTCTCTATTTTGATACAAGTTAAATCATATACTCTACACTATAGCTGGCATCCGACAGAATGCGGGATAGAAACTGTTTGGTCCGCTCCTCCTTGGGACTGGTGAAGAATTCCTGTGGAGGATTTTCTTCGATGATGTGACCTCCGTCCATAAAGATGACATGGTTGGCCACATCGCGGGCAAAGCTCATCTCGTGGGTCACAACGACCATGGTCACTCCCTCCTGAGCCAGCTGTTTCATGACACTGAGCACTTCGCCGACCAGTTCCGGATCTAGAGCCGAAGTTGGCTCATCCAGCAGGATGACATCTGGCTTGACAGCAATGGCGCGGGCAATCCCAATCCGCTGCTGCTGGCCGCCTGATAGCTGCGAAGGATAATAGTCCTTGTAGGCTAAAAGGCCCACGCGCTTCAAGGCATCTTCCGCAATCTCAAGTGCTTCTTCCCTCGGTATCTTACGAGCGATCACTAAGCCCTCTAAGATATTTTCAAGGGCTGTTTTATTGGCAAAGAGATTATAATGCTGGAAGACAAAGGCTGTCTTTCTACGGATTTCCAAAATCTCTTTTTTGCTGAGTTTAGCCAAATCATAGTCCTTACCAGCCAAAGTCAGCTGGCCGCCATCCGCTTTTTCTAAGTGATTCAGACAGCGCAGAAATGTTGTTTTCCCAGAGCCTGAGGGTCCCAGAATAACCACGACGTCGCCTTGATTGACCCTGAGACTGACATCTGCCAGCACCTGGTGCTCTCCAAATCGTTTGGAGATATGTTTTACTTCTAACATAATCTTTCCTTCCTAAGCAAGAGCATAGCGCTTTTCCAAGCTTCTAAAAATCCACTGAATCAAGCCACAGATAATGAGATAAATAACAAAAATCACTAAGTAAGACTCTGAATACTGATAAGAATGGGAGGCCTCTATCTTAGCCAAGGCTGTGATATCCTTGACTGTCATGACAAATACCAGCGAAGTACCCTTGATTAGATTGATAACCAAATTGGCCAGATTGGGCAGAGCAGAGCGTAGAGCCTGAGGAAAAACAATCCTCCGATAGGCTTGAAAATTCGTTAAACCAATCGCCTGAGCTGCTTCTAACTGTCCTTTATCCACTGTCAAAATAGCAGAGCGCAAGATTTCCGATAAACTGCCTGTCGTCATCAGGCTATAGATGATGAAAGCATAGTAAAGCGGATTGAACTTAAAGACATCTACCTGACTGCCTAGACTTTTGAAAAATTGATTCAGCAAGCTAGGAAAAAGACTGTAGAAAAAGAGGATAAGTAAAATGGGCGGCGTCGCTCGAATGAAGGCTAGATAAACAACCGAAAAAGTTCGAACGCCACGTACTTTATAAATCTGACCTAGAGCCAAGAGCAGAGCCGGAATAAAGCTGAGCAGAATAGCCACTATCATGATAATCAGTGTGACCGGTATGCCCTTCAAAGTAACCAGAAAGGTATTTACAATATAATTCAAATCCATGCTTTACCTCTCCTTGACTGTCAGACTTTTTTCCAGAAGCTGGGAAGCCAGCGAAACCACTAGAGCAATCCCCCAGTAAATCAAGGCCACCGCTGTATAGGTTTCGAGGGAATAATTGCCCAGATTCCGGCTGATGAGATTTTGTCCCGCTCCCATGACATCAACTGCCCCAATCGTATAGGCCAGCGCAGCATCCCGCATGAGATTAAGAAAGGCGGTAGTCAGATTGGGTAGGGCAATGCGAAAAGCCTGTGGCAGAATGATGCGCAGAAAAGTCTGCAGCGGTGTCAAGCCAATACTGAGACCCGCCTCGGTCTGTCCCTTGGGAACAGCTAGATAGGCTGCCTTAAAGACTTCTGCAATCATGGCCGCAAAGAGCAGAATCATGGTAATAATGACAAATACGGTCCGGGACCAATTGTTAATATCCAGTCCCAGCCACCATTTTAAAAACTCTGGAATGCCATAGAAGACCAAGAAGAGCAAGACAATAGGCGGTGTACACCGAAGGATAAATATATACCCTCTAGCTAGACCAGCAAAAAGCCTGCTCCTCCGCAACCTGAGCCCAGGCCAACAGACCACCTAGCAAGGAGCCAATCAAAACCGTCACGAACATAATCCATAAAGTAGTCGGCAAGGCCTGTAACAAACCAGGCAGCAGGCCAAAAACACAGGGACAAATCATAAGCGACCATACGGTCTCCTTTTCTCCAGCTTTTTTAGTCTTTATCTACATAAGAAAAAGACATCTTCACCAAAGTATTTTTTTCCGATAATTTAGAGAGTGTCCCATCTTTTTCTAGCTCTTTAATAGCCTTTTCATAGGCTTTGGCAAACTCTTCATTCTTTTTATCTTTATGAATGAGTGGATAAGTAGGGATACCCTTATAAGGGAACCAGCTCAACTGGTCCGCATACTGATGATAGGAACCTGCCTTGTCTGTGACAGCTTTTTCAAAGGACAATTTGATATCAAAGAAGGCATCATAGCGACCTTCCAAGACCCAAGCATAGGCATCCGCTATCTGAAAAGACTCTGCTACGGTCAACTCAATTGGACTAGCACTGTGCTTTTTGTTGTACTCTTCAATCACCGTCCATTGAGCATTCTGTGGTGAAATAGGCACCAATTTCCCTTTTTCTTTGGCAAAATCATCAATATTTTTAAATTTATTTGCATCCGCTTTTCGAATAGTGAAGCCGATAATACTAGCTCCGATAGGACTTTCTGGAATGATGAACTTCTTCGCCCGCTCTTCAGTATACCAAGCTCCCTTGGTTCCGATATCATATTTCCCAGATTCCAAACCAATCAAAAGATCTTCGTCACTGGTGCCAGTATATTCGAACTGATAATCTGGCAATTTTTCATCAATGGCCTTGAGTACTGCTACTTCATACCCATCTGACTTGCCTTTTTCGTCCAAAAAGTCGTAAGGAACGTAGTTTTGCGTATGAGCTACTTTTAAAGTCGTGACCTTGTCATTGCCTGATGTCGAACTACTCACCTTGCTGGATGAAGCCCCCGTCAAGGTCCGTCCCAAATAAGTCGCAGCGACAATAGCAATCACAGCTACTCCACCGATAATCCATTTTTTCTTACTCATTCTTTCGTCTCCTTCTTATGCTAAACTTGCCGCTTGGCGAACCCACTCAATCCGCTCTGGATCAATATCGCTTGGGATGGTGCAATCAGCCCCGATAATCAAAGCATCCTTGCCAGCCTCTGCTATCAAGCGCTTAGTCTCATTTTGAATAGCTTCTTGGCTACCTGTGTAGAGCAGACCAGTTTTGCCATTTTCAAAGCCACCTAGAACGGTCCGACCGCCGAATAATTTACGACCTTCTGCCAAACTGATACCTTCTGGCCCCACTGCCCAGTTAATAACCTGAGCTGGATAATCTGTGAAAAGATGAACGTCGTTTCGCGCGCCTTCGTAGCCACAAATATGCAGGATATTCACTCCGCCAGCCGCATTGGCTGCTTCCAGCACTGCCAATTCACTAGGAGCGATGAAAGCCTTGTAGTCTTCAGCCGACACCCGCGCATCCTGAATGCTCTGAACGCTGAGGTAAATTCCATCTGCACCAGCTTCCTTGATAATGCGCTCTGTCAGAGCCGCAATATCTTGAGCAATCACATCCAGCACCCGCTTTGTCACTTCCGCATCCTCTGCTAGAAAATCTGCAATGATGTCATCTCCTCCAGCAACCTTGCCAACCAGCCATTTGAAGTAGGTCACCGGTGCAAAAATATTGTAAATAGCAACCAAATCCTCTGTGAAGCCGGCCCTAATCTTTTGAACCAGCTCCACCTGCTCACTGATCCAAGGATGGTCGGCGCCTAACGGCTCGATATCTGCCAAGTCCTTGATAGATTGAACTTTTTTCAAGCGCTCATTCGGATAGGCAAAATAACCATCGCTCATCAGTTTGACAAAGTCTGGCTTGACTTCTGATAGAAATGCTTGATGGCCTGCCAGATTTTTCTCAATAATAGTCTGATTGCCAAAACCAGCCAGCCACTCATCCTCGCTGGTAAAATGATGCCAGAAACCAACTGGCACTCGGTCAACTTTTTCCCCCTTAAAGGCTTTTAAAACCAACTCTCTTTTAGACATATCTTGCTCCTTTTCAATTTGATTGCTATTATCATATCACTGAAAAGTGAGCTTTCCAAATATATATTTCCTATCAGCCCGATTAAAAATATTTATAAGAGTAAATTAAAAAAGCTAGCTCAAGCTAGCTTTACCAAGGTTTTTCAGCTTTCTATGAAAAACCTGTTTTTCTTACTATTTTTAGAAAGGCAAGATATATATTTTCTATGGGAGAGATAGGCAATCTTTATCAAAAGACCTCTACTTCGATCTTACTTACCCTTAGCTGCAAAATACTCCCGCACAAGCGGTGCAACCTTGGTGCCAAAGAGTTCGATAGACTGGAGAACCTGCTCATGCGGAAGCGATCCCAAGGGCAGATGTAGCATGAAGCGGTCCAACCCCAGTTCCTCTATCATCTTGATCAATTTCTGAGCGACCTTTTCAGGGCTACCGACAAACATGGCCCCCTCTGGTCCTACCTGATCTAGGTATTGCTCATAAGTCATCTCCCGCCAGTGAGGGCGGTCCTTGGAGATAGCGTCCACTACCTGCTTGGTCGGATGGAAGTAAGTCTGGACCGCCTCCTCATTATCCTCCATGACCCATCCCCAAGAGTGGGCAGCGATTTTCAACTTTTCATCTGAGTGCCCACTTTCCTGTCCAATCCGGCGATACGCATCCAGCAGGGGCTTGAAGCGCTTAGGCTGTCCACCTATAATGGCATACGCAATTGGCAGGCCTTTCTGGGCGACCTTAATGGTGGACTCAACATTGCCTCCCGTCGCTACCCAAACCGGCAGTGTTTCTTGCACCGCCCGTGGGTAGACTTCCCGATTGTCAATAGTCTGCGTCAGTTTGCCCTTCCAATTCAACCGCGTCTCGGCACTGGCATAGAGGAGCAGATCCAACTTTTCATCAAAAAGCTCTTCATAATCCTTCAAGTCATAGCCAAAGAGCGGAAAGGACTCGATAAAAGATCCACGGCCAGCCATGACCTCTGCTCTGCCATTTGACAAAGCATCAATCGTCGCATACTGCTGATAGACTCGGATAGGATCCAAGCTCGACAAGACACTGACAGCACTAGTCAAGCGAATCTTCTCTGTCTTGACCGCACCAGCCGCCAGCACAATCTCCGGTGCAGAGACGGCAAAGTCCTCTCGGTGATGCTCTCCAATGCCATACACATCCAGCCTACCTTGTCTGCCAGCTCAATCTCTGCTACCAGCTGCCGAATCCGTTCGTCATGAGTATAGGTCTGCCCTGTACCCTCCAGTGGCGTTGTCTCTCCAAAAGTAGAAATACCTAATTCCACCATGTTTTGTCCTCCTGATATTTAAGATGAAAATATTTTATCACTAATTAGTAATATATACAAAAATGATGCTCAACCTATTGTCCATCTGCATAGAATAACATGGTTTTGTCATGATAGAAAGAGACTTCCAAAGAGCACCATCACCAAAACACCATACCAAAAGCCCCAGAAAAATCTGAGGCTTGATATTCTTATCGAGATTCATTAAGACGGTTATTCTACCGTTACAGATTTAGCGAGATTGCGTGGTTTATCCACATCCAATCCGCGGTGCAGAGTTGCAAAATAAGCAATCAATTGAGTTGGCACCACCATAGAGATTGGTGACAAATAAGGGTGAACTTGGCTCAGGACAATATCGTCTCCATCCTTAGCCACATTTTCCTCCGCAATGGTCAACACCTTGGCTCCACGCGCCACAACTTCAGAAACATTGCCGCGAGTATGGCTCGCCAAGACTTCGTCTGAAAGCAGAGCTAGGACTGGTGTTCCCTCTTCAATCAGAGAAATAGTACCATGCTTGAGCTCTCCTGCCGCAAAGCCTTCACACTGAATGTAGGAAATCTCCTTAAGCTTGAGGCTGGCTTCCATCGCCACATAATAATCTTGACCACGGCCGATATAAAAGGCGCTGCGAGTTTCCGCCAACAAGTCACGAACCTTACTTTCGATCAATTCTTTCTCAGAAAGGGTAGACTCGATAGACTGAGCTACGATAGACAGCTCATGAACCAAATCAAACTTCTTGGCTTTTTCGTTACTATTGGCATCACCGACCGCCTTGGCCAAGAATGCTAGGGCAGCGATTTGTGCAGTGTAGGCTTTGGTTGAAGCCACAGCGATTTCTGGTCCAGCATGGAGAAGCAGGGTATGCTTGGCTTCACGAGACAAGGTTGAACCTGGAACATTGGTCACTGTCAAGCTAGGAATGCCCAGTTCATTAGCCTTGACTAAAACCTGACGGCTATCAGCTGTCTCACCAGATTGGCTAATAAAGATGAAAAGTGGCTTCTTGCTCAGAAGCGGCATAGCATAGCCCCATTCAGAAGAAATTCCCAGCTCAACTGGCGTATCTGTCAGTTCTTCCAGCATTCGTTTAGAAGCGTAACCCGCATGATAAGAAGTTCCAGCAGCAATGATATAAATGCGATCCGCTTCTTGGACTGTCTTGATGATGGCAGGATCAATCAACATCTTATTATTGTCATCCGCATAAGTGCTGATCAGCTTCCGCATCACGGTTGGCTGCTCATCAATTTCCTTCAACATATAGTAAGGATAAGTACCTTTGCCGATATCAGACAGGTCCAGCTCAGCAGTATAGCTACCACGTTCAAGAACATTGCCTTCGTAGTCTTGCACTTCTACGCTATTAGCCGTCACGATAACCAGCTCTTTATCATGGATTTCCATGTATTCGCTGGTCTCACGAATCATAGCCATAGCATCGGAGCAGACCATATTGTAGCCGTCACCCAAGCCAATCAAAAGCGGAGATTTGTTTTTGGCAACGTAGATCGTAGAAGGATCCTGAGCGTCTACCAAGGCAAAAGCGTAAGAACCTTCGATAATGTGAAGAGCCTTGCGGAAAGCGTCAAGAACAGAGAGACCGTCTTCTTCCGCGAATTTCCCAATCAAATGAACTGTAATTTCTGTATCTGTCTGCCCTTTAAAATCATGACCAGAAAGATAGTTATTTTTGATATCCAGGTAATTTTCAATCACACCGTTGTGAACCAAAACAAAACGGCCTGTCTGAGAAGTGTGAGGATGGGCGTTATTCTCACTTGGTTTTCCGTGGGTTGCCCAGCGGGTATGTCCAATACCTGTTGAACCTGCAACATCCATGCCAATCTTAGCACGAAGATCTGCAATCCGGCCAACAGACTTGACCAGGCTAGACTTTTCTCCTGTTGTCACAAAAATTCCAGCCGAATCATAGCCTCGGTATTCTAACTTTTCAAGTCCTTGCATCAAAATATCTGTTGCATTGCGGTTTCCCACAACTCCGACGATTCCACACATAGATTTATTTCTAGCCCTTTGCTGTCAAAAAGCTAGTTCCTCCTTTATTGAAAATTGGTATAGTCTTATTTATCTTTTTATCGAGAGACGAAACCATTATACACACCAACTTGATATTTGTCAACATAAAATTGGTATAGTTTCGATACAAGAAAAATTTGTTTAAGAAACAAAAAAGCCTCCCGACAGAAGACTTTTCATAGCAATCAGAAAAACCAGGCTCAATGCCCCTTGTGCTTTTCCAATCGTTTTTGCTGTTTGAGTTCAAATTTCCTTTGCTTAGCCAGTTCTTTCTGCTGCTTGCGCTTGATGCGAGCGATTTGCTTTTGCTCTTCAAATTGCAGCTTCAGCGCTTCCTGAGACTTTGAAGAACGTGAAGCCATCTGCTCTTTTTAGCCTGTCTCTGCAGGCGTTTAGGACTGAGCGACTTAGTCTTCTCCTTCACCCTGATGCTAGGACTAAACTGCATGCGATGATAATAATGGTTTAGAAAATCCAACAATTCCTGCGTACTAGGCTCTGCACCAAAGGTGACTCGGCAAACTCTATAAGATTGAGCATGTTCCTGCTCGAAAAGACCGTACCAAAATCCCTCTTCAAAATAAACTGTCAGCGTCATTGAAATCTTATCCATGACAGCACCTCCTTTAAAAATCCCTAAGAATGGACAACCAAGGAGGAAGGTTACTGACAAAAAATGGATTTTTTGCGTCTGGACTACCAACCAGAACTGTGTTTTTATCTTAGTAGCTACAGTCTAGCAAGATTTTCTAAAAAATTCAAGGAGAGCTAAAAATTGTACTGATAGAAGACAAAGTAAGGATAACGAAAAACCTATAAAGTCAGAGAGCTAATTTGAGCTCGGGCTAAAATCCTAGTGAAAACAAAAAAGCCCTCTGAGATCAGAGAGCTTTATTCTTGCTGGATAAAATGTTTCTAGACAAGGCGACGAGCCGAAGATTGTACGAAAATTTTAGTGAAACAAAAAATCTCCCCGAAGGGAGATGATCTGGTTTATTTTACCTTACAGTGCTAGGAAACGTAACCGAAGATTATACTGAGTATATCGAGGTAAGGTGACTACGCAATGTAAGTGGAAAATAAAGCAGATTAACGACGAAGTCCTAGAGAGTTGATCAACTCACGGTAACGGTTAACGTCGTTTTTACGCAAGTATGCAAGCAAGTTACGACGGCGACCGATTTTCTTCATCAAACCACGGTAAGTAGCGTGGTCTTTTTTGTGTTGTTTGATGTGTTCGTTAAGGTGGTTGATTTCCCAAGTAAGGACAGCAACTTGAACCTCTACTGAACCTGTATCACCTTCGTGACGTGCATATTGTGCAATGATTTCATTTTTTTTCTCTTTTGAGATTGCCATGATAAGCTCCTTTTCTTTACGCTTCATCCGAGTGGCAGGCTTGGCAATTCCTGCAACCAAGAAGAAGTTATTTGTCTTTAAGACATTCTTATTCTATCAGGAAGCCAAGTTTTTGTCAAATCTTCTAATTTTCCAACAAAGTCAGCCAAATTTCATTAGCCAAAATGAGGATTTTCTACACATTTGCTCCAAGGCTCGATCTAGCTAGTCGCTTTTTGACTTTAGAGCAGGTTTAGCTTATACTGGGATTAAGATGACACGAGGAGAAGAGCTTATGAAATATCTTGAATTCGGAGAAAGCAAGAGAGAAATTTCCCAGATTATCATAGGGCTGATGCGAATTGCCCAAATGACACCCAAAGAGGTGGAAGAACTGGTCGAAACAGCCTTGTCAATCGGAATCAATGCTTTTGACTTAGCCGATATCTACGGTGGAGGCAAGTGCGAAGAAATTTTGGGACAAGTGCTCAAAAATCGACCTGACCTACGGGCTAAAATGTGGATCCAGTCCAAAGTGGGAATCCGCGTAGAAGAATTTACCTACTTTGACTTTTCCAAAGACTATATCCTAGAGGCAACAGACGGTATTTTACAGCGCTTAGGCGTGGACCATCTGGACTCTCTGCTTTTGCATCGACCAGATGCCCTAATGGAGCCCAGTGAAATCGCTGAAGCTTTTGATCTGCTCAAATCTCAAGGAAAGGTCCTTGATTTTGGAGTGTCCAACCAGAATCCTATGATGATGGAACTTCTCAAAAAAGAAGTCAAGCAGCCTTTGGTGGCAAATCAGCTCCAATTGAGCGCAGCTTTTTCACCTGCTTTTGAGTCCAGCTTCCACGTCAACATGGAGGGAACAGCCGCAAATATGCGTGACGGTAGTATTTTCGAATACTGCCGCCTCAACGATGTCGTGATTCAGGCTTGGTCTGTCCTCCAGCATGGCTATTTCGAAGGCGTTTTTGTCAGTTCGGATAAATACCCCAAACTCAATGCCGTCCTGAACCGACTGGCCGACAAATACCAAATATCACCATCCGCAGTAGCTATTGCTTGGGTACTACGCTATCCAGCCCAGATGCAGGCAGTCATCGGCACGACCAAGACTAGCCGCATCATCGAATCAGCCAAGGCAGCAGATATTGAACTGACTAGAAAAGAATGGTACGAAATCTACTTGGCCTCTGGAAAAGATCTTCCTTAAAAAATGAGCCTGAAATCCGATTAATCTTCTACCAAGATGCTAGCTAAAGGACTGGCAGAAAAGCTGTCCAGAGCATGTCCACTGTATAGCCGAGAAGGCAAAATTACCTTTTATAAGATTAGCTAGCATATAAAATTCCTATTTCACGAAAGGAAAAGATACATGAACCACTTTGACACGATCATCATCGGCGGAGGACCAGCTGGTATGATGGCTGCCATTTCCAGTTCTTTCTACGGGCAGAAGACCCTGCTTCTCGAGAAAAATAAACGACTGGGCAAAAAACTAGCTGGTACAGGCGGCGGACGCTGCAATGTGACCAATAACGGAAGCTTGGACGACCTCATGGCCGGCATTCCTGGCAACGGACGCTTTCTTTACAGCGTCTTTTCCCAGTTTGACAACCATGATATCATCCACTTTTTTACCGATAATGGCGTCAAACTAAAGGTCGAAGACCACGGCCGTGTTTTCCCAGCGACAGACAAGTCCCGCACCATTATCGAAGCTTTGGAAAAGAAGATTGCAGAGCTGGGCGGCACTGTCATCACCAATACTGAAATCGTCTCCGTTAAAAAATCTGATGAGCTTTTCACCGTCAGATCCAGCGACCAGACTTGGACCTGCCAGAAATTGATTGTGACGACTGGCGGCAAGTCCTACCCTTCAACTGGCTCGACAGGATTTGGCCACGATATCGCCCGACACTTCAAGCACACAGTAACTGACCTAGAAGCTGCTGAAAGTCCTCTTCTGACTGACTTTCCTCACAAAGCGCTTCAGGGGATTTCACTGGACGATGTGACCCTCAGCTATGGCAAGCATGTCATCACCCACGATCTGCTCTTTACCCACTTTGGCCTATCAGGACCAGCAGCCCTGCGCTTGTCTAGCTTTGTCAAGGGCGGCGAAACCATCTATCTGGATCTTCTGCCACAGATGAGTCAGCAGGATTTGTCAGACTTTTTAGAAGAACATCGGGAAAAATCCTTGAAAAATGCTTTAAAAACTTTGCTACCAGAACGCTTGGCAGAATTTTTTGTGCAAGGATATCCTGAAAAAGTCAAACAACTGACTGAAAAGGAACGGGAACAACTTCTCCAGTCTATCAAAGCACTCGAAATCCCCGTCACAGGTAAAATGTCTCTGGCCAAGTCCTTTGTTACCAAAGGAGGCGTCAGCCTCAAAGAAATCAATCCCAAAACCCTAGAAAGCAAACTCGTTCCCGGCCTCCACTTTGCTGGAGAGGTTCTAGACATCAATGCCCACACAGGTGGCTTTAACATCACTTCTGCCCTCTGCACCGGCTGGGTGGCAGGCTCAAATCCAATAAGTACCAAATAAGAAAGGAAGTCCTTTGGAACATATTATTTTACTGAGAGGTGTTACTCCTAATGGAAAAAATGCTATCCCGAAAATGTCTTATTTGGTAGATATTTTGACAGAAGCTGGTTTTCAACACGTCCGAACCTATATTCAAAGCGGGAATATCATTCTTGAGAGTGACTCAGATTTAGAAGAAATACGAGAACACGTTCATACTCTGATAAAGGAAAAAATTGGGGCCGACTTAAAAATGGTTATCAAGAATAAGAACGATTTTGAAAAGATTGTTCAAGAGAACCCATTTAGAGAAGACTATCTTCATGATCGTGTACATGTGATTCTTTATCAGGGATTTATCCAAAGTCTGCCATTAGAAAAATTGAAAGCTGACTACGGTGAGGAAGAAATTTTTGTAGGCGATCACTGTCTCTACCTCTATCTCCCTAGAACTGCAAAACGAAAAAAGCTCAATACCAACTATCTTGAAAAACTTTTTGGCGTGGATTTGACCATGCGAAAGTTAAACGTAGTGGAAAAGTTACTAACAAAATAGGAGAACAAGATGAACAGATGCGAAACAGTCGAATTCGTCAACATGTGTATGATTTATGACGGAGAAAAAGTTCTGGTCCAAGACCGAGTTAGTCCCGACTGGCCCGGTATTACCTTTCCCGGTGGGCATGTAGAGCGCGGGGAATCTTTTACCGAGGCAGTTATCAGAGAAGTCAAAGAAGAAACTGGACTGACCATATCCAAACCCCAACTTTGTGGCATAAAGGATTGGTATGATGATAAGGATTTTCGCTATGTCGTTCTGCTCTACAAGACAAAGCACTATTCTGGTGTGCTGCAAGCCTCAGATGAAGGAAAGGTTTGGTGGGAAGATTTGCAAAATCTGTCTCATCTGAAACTTGCAACTGAGGATATGTCTGATATGCTGCGTGTTTTTTTAGAAGACGATTTAAGTGAATTCTTTTACTATAAAGACGGCGACGACTGGCTTTATGATTTGAAGTAAAAAATGAGGCTAGGACAAAAGTCCTAGCCTCTCAATTGTCTTTGGATTGTCGAGTAAGACGCAGTGGTTGAGTGGGCTCTACTAGGCTGATTTCATCAGCTTTTACAGCCCTACTCAACTGTGCGGAGGTGGGACGACGAAATCGAATTCTAACGAATTACCGATTTCTGTCCCACTCTCATTTATTCTGCATTTGTCCGAACGTAAGCTGCGATCACATCTGATGTATACTGGGCTGTGCCTGGGCCAAATTTGTCAATATTTTCCTTAAATTCTGGGTTATAGACATAGCCTTTACCGATATGGCCGAATACCTCAATAGAGCAGTCAAATCCATAAGTACGGATGGCTTGCAAGAGCTGAGTTGCCTGTTCTTGATTTTCTGCCGCCTCAACTGGCAAGCCTTGCTGCATATTCTCTGCCAGACTTTGAAAAACTTGATTGAAGGCTGCGGCAGATTCTTCTTCCCGTCCATTTTGACGAGTCAGCGCTTCCGACATGACTTCTTGTCCATATTTTTCTACAGCCTTTTGGTGGTATTTTTGATTGTCTTCGTAGGTAAAACCTGCGAATTTTTCTTTCATTGTCATCTTTCTTTCTCCTTTTTCCTCTTGGATGGTTTTTCGCAAGGTAGAAATCAAGGTATCCAAGCGGTCTCTTTCCTGCTGCAAATATTCCAACTGCCTCACCAGATGCGGCAATAAGGCCTGATCGTCCTGACTCAGTAGCTCTGCTATTTTCTCTAAGGAAAAGCCCAGATACTTATAGTAAAGGATGACCTGTAGCCGCTCTAGATCAGCTTGACTATACGTTCGGTAGCCATTTTCTGATTTTTGAGGAACCAAAAGCCCGATTTTGTCGTAGTGGTGCAGGGTTTTGACAGAGACACCCGAAAGCTGCGCAGCTTCTTTGATATGATACATAAAAAAACTCCTTGCCCTTATAGTATAAGCCCTGACCTTAGGGCAGAGTCAAGCTTTTTTAGAAATTTTTTTAAACCGCTTTAGATTTTCCAAAGCGGCTAGCATTTATTTGCGAGAAACCATGGCTATGAAGCCCAGTTTTTCTTGATTCTTTTGGAACATCTTAAACATCTTCATAAATTGGCCGTAATTTTCTTTCTTGAGGGCATTAAAGCAGATTTTCAGTGTGCCGCCCAGTCCTTCGTCATATATCATCCCTCGAAGGCTCATCAAGGTCATTTCACCGACAAAGGTGTCCACACGGTCAAAAGCATGAGAACGTGCCAGCTGAATCCAAGATCCCTCGGTTAGAGGCCCCACATTGACATTAATCGCACGAGATAGCTCTTCTCGGACATTCTCATCTTTTTGCTTGAGCATGACGTCGTGGGTGAGGAGCACTCCACCTGGCTTCAGCACCCGGTAGTACTCCTCCATACATTTGGCCTTCCCCTTATCCGTCTGCATAGTCAGCATGGCTTCATTGATAACAATATCAAAAGAATTGTCATCATAAGGCAGCTTCATAGCATTCGCCAGCTCAAATGTGACGAGTTCACTCACACCAGCCTTGTCTCCATTAAGCTTAGCCTGAGCCAGCGCAGCCTTATCCAAATCAACTGCAGTAATCTGGCAGCCATATCTTTTAGCCAGCTCGATTGTTGTAGTCCCCATATTGCAGGCAACCTCTAGAACTTTCTTATCGCTGGAAAACTGTCCCTGCTCAATCAGCCAGTCGGTTGCCAGCTTACCACCGGGACGAAGACGTTTCTTTCCTAATTTTGCTAAAAATTTATGCCCTGCTTCTGCCATTTCCAAGCCTCCATGATTTTGATTGGTTCCATTATAGCATAAAATATTATATTTTCAGATAATTCTTAGAATTCTGCAAAAAAACAGACCGAATCGACTGATTCAATCTGTCCTGTATCTTCTTTAAAGTCCAAGAGATCCGGCCAAATAGCGTAGCAAGGCCACCAAGACTACACCAAATACAACAGTTGCAATTAAGTTCTTATACTTAAAAGCCACATAAGTCGTCGGAAAAACAGCCAGCAAATCCAGCCACTTAAAACTCGGCAGCTGACCTGTTTTAGCATCGGTGACACTGGACAGGATGAGGGCAAAGATGATGGAAACTGGCAGATATTTGAGGAAACGCTCTACCATAGGCGGAAGCCCCTTGTACTTGACTAGGATAAAGGGCAAAACCCGCGGAATCCAAGTGACTAGGGCTGACAAAAGAATAGCCAGCAAAATATACTTACTTATCATCCAAGATCACCCCCACTGTACAGCCTAGTAAGGTTGCAAAAAGCACCGCCAGCGAATTTTGAAGCAGCATAGTTAGGACTAAGTAGGCAAGACCCACTACGCCCAAGACCAAAAAGAGCTTCTTTATCTTGACCCGTCGCAGCATGATTGTAAACTGAGAGGAGAAAATGCCAATAAACATAGCTACTAGAGCAAAGTCCAGGCCAAAGCTCTCAGGATTGGGCAGAAGGGCGCCGAGGGCAGTTCCTAAAACAGTACCTAAATCCAAGAAGCATAACTCATGAAATTGTTACCCATCATCCAGCTAGCAGCAATCTCTTCTGTATACACCTGCTCTCCCATCAAGACTCCATAAGATTCATCCGTCAAAAAAGAGCCAATGACAATATTCTGCATCAAGCTAGACTTACGAAAAAGAGTTGATGCATGCAGACAGAGCAAAAGATGCCGGATATTAATAAGAAAAACAGTCAGTGCGACGGCCAATACAGGCGCCTGCTGAGCAAATAAACCAATCATGGCAAACTGGGCACTGCCGGCATAAACCAGAATACTCATCAACCCCATCTCCAAGGAATTCATATAAGGCGCTGCCATGATGCCGCAGGCTAGGCCAATCCCAATATAGCCCAGAGCTGTTGGCACTGCCGCTTGTGCCCCTTGTTTAAATGTCTGTCCGCGCATTCTTCTCCTTTACTCCATGGTTTCAAAAGCCAGACTTGGCTTGGCATTGAGGTCAAAACCGGCAAAATTTTCCTTATTCCACTCACTGACACTGGCATAGGCAATCATACCAGCATTGTCACCGCAGAGGCGCAGTGGCGGAATAATCACCTTGACATCCTGAATCTCAGCTGCCAAGCGTTCTCTCAGGCCTTGATTGGCCGCAACACCGCCCGCCACTACCAGGGTCTTGACCGGATATTTTTCCAGCGCTTTCTTAGTCTTGGCCATGAGAATATCCATGACCGCCGCCTGAAAGCTTGCTGACAGGTCTTGATTAGACAAGACCTCTCCTTTTTGCTGGGCATTGTGATGCAGGTTGATAAAGGCCGACTTGAGACCGGAAAAAGAAAATTCCAGATTATCTTCCTTGATCATGGCCCGCGGAAAATCATAAATATCCTGTCCCTCATGAGCCAGCTGATCGATTTCACGGCCTGCTGGATAGGTCAGCCCCATGACGCGACCGACCTTATCATAGGCTTCACCGACCGCATCATCGCGAGTTTCCCCCACAATCTTATAGTCACCAGCTTGACTGACATAGACCAGCTCAGTATGGCCTCCGCTGACTAGGAGAGCCAACAAAGGAAATTCCAAGGGCTCTACACTTTGGGCTGCCATCAGGTGCCCAGCCATATGATTAACTGGAATCAGGGGAATCCCATGAGCCCAGGCAAAGGACTTAGCCGCTGCCAAGCCGACCAGAAGCGCTCCAACCAGACCAGGACCGTAGGTAACGGCTACTGCTGTGACTTGCTCCTCGCTAATCCCTGCTTCTGCCAAGGCTTCCTCAATACAAACCGTAATGACCTCCACATGGTGACGGCTGGCCACTTCCGGTACCACTCCGCCAAACGCTTGTGGCTCTCAATCTGGCTGGCAATGACATTGCTCAAAAGCTCCGTCTCATTCTTCAGAACTGCCACACTGGTCTCATCACAAGACGTCTCAAAAGCTAAAATATATCTATCTTTCATGGATCTCTCTTTTCATAACAATCGCGTCTTCCACCGGCGCATGGTAGTAGGCCTTCCGCCGCGCGATTTCTTCAAATTTCTCTTTTTTGTAAAATAGCAGAGCTGGCATGTTTGACTCCCTCACTTCGAGGAAAATTTCTTTGTCTGCTGGCAAAAAGTCAAATAAGGCTGTCCCGATTTTCTGTCCCTGATAGCTAGACAATACAGCAATCTGCAGGACTTCTGCTTCAAAGTCGGTCTCCTGCCAGACTAAAAAGCCGACAAGCAGACTCCCATCTTCTGCTAGCGCACAACTGTTCACATCCGAACGCAGAACCTCCGCTACTTGATCCGCTGTCCAAGGGCTGACCTCATAGACTGCAAGCAAGAGCTGTTCCAGCTCTTCTGCGAGAGGTACCACGTCCACATCCGAGTTAGCGCTCCATTTTCTCATCGTAATCATAGGCGCTGAATGTAAGAATCGCTGGATTCCTGATGGGTCTTGAGCCAATTTTCCTCGGCTTCTACCCGCTTGAGATAGTTAGGAACAAAGTCATGAATGGACTGGGCTGGCAAGTCTAGACCGAGACGACCAATAGCTGCGGCATCTGGCAAAGTTGACTGAATGGCAGCCTGAGGAAGAGCATCTTTGATCTGCTCCGCAAAAGCTGCGGTCTCTCCGACAAAAGTAACTGGCTGATTAGTAGCGCCAGCCATTTCCAAAACCTCTGCCAAAGGCAGATGAGCTTCCGGCCGTACAGCCTGACCAGACTGGTAAAAACCAGCATAGACATTATTGCGGCGGGCATCCATGATGGGAATGACCAAACCTTCCACCTGCTCTGGTACTAAAGCCAGCAGACTAGATACACCGACCAGCTCAATCTTGAGGGTATGAGCCAGAGTCTTGGCTGTCGCCACCGCAATTCTCAGACCTGTGTAGCTGCCTGGCCCCTGCGCCACCGCGATACGATCCAAATCCGCCGGCTTCATATCCAGACTATTCATGAGAAAATCGATAGCCGGCATAAGGGTAATACTATGATTTTTCTTGATATTGAGCGTCACCTGCCCCAAGAGTTCCTCATTCTCTAAAATCGCTAGAGACAGGGCCTTATTTGACGTATCCATCGCTAAAATGTTCATCATTTTCTTCCTTACTCGAGTGTTTGCTTCTTATTATACTACAAAAGAAGCGACAAGGGTAGAGAGAGGCAGTCATTTGATGACACAGATTGTCCTCAAAAGCTTTTCTGAAAATCTCCACAAGATTTTCTCGGCTATGTCTTTTACTAAAAGCTGGTTTTATGATATAATTGGTTAGAATTATATCGAATCAAGGTCAATCTACTACTCATAAAACTAAATAAAAGAAAACAGCTGATTAGCTGTCGTTTTCTGTAGCTTGATCGTGAAAAATGGAAGGAAATAAAATGATTTACAAAGTTTTTTATCAAGAAACAAAAGAACGCAGCCCACGCCGTGAGCAAACACGCGCCCTCTACTTAGATATAGAAGCAACCGATGAATTAGAAGGCCGCATCAAAGCCCGCAAATTGGTCGAAGAAAGGACTCCTTACAATATTGAATTTATCGAACTCTTGTCTGACAAACACCTTGAATACGAAAAAGAGTCAGGCGCCTTCGAATTGACGGAGTTGTAAGCTATGGCATATAACTTAAAGAAAGAAGAAGTTGGTGTTTTCGCCATAGGCGGTCTGGGCGAAATCGGTAAAAACACCTACGGAATTGAGTATCAAGATGAGATTATCATTGTCGATGCTGGGATTAAATTCCCAGAAGACGACCTCTTAGGTATCGACTATGTTATCCCCGACTACTCTTATATCGTGGAAAATATTGACCGCGTAAAAGCTGTCCTCATCACCCACGGGCACGAGGACCATATCGGCGGCATTCCTTTCCTGCTCAAGCAAGCCAATGTTCCCATCTATGCTGGCCCTTTGGCTCTGGCTCTCATTCGGGGCAAGCTAGAAGAGCATGGACTTTTGCGGGGTGCCAAGCTCTATGAAATCAATCAAAATACAGAACTGACCTTTAAATCTGAAGGCAACTTTCTTCCGCACAACCCACTCGATTCCAGAACCTTTGGGGATTGTCATCCATACGCCGCAAGGTAAGATTGTCTGTACCGGTGACTTCAAGTTTGACTTTACACCAGTCGGCGAACCAGCAGACTTGCACCGCATGGCCGCTCTGGGCGAGGAAGGCGTTCTCTGCCTCCTGTCCGACTCGACCAATGCTGAAGTTCCGACCTTTACCAATTCCGAAAAAGTGGTCGGACAGTCTATCATGAAGATTATCGAAGGCATCCACGGACGGATTATTTTTGCTTCCTTTGCTTCAAACATCTTCCGACTCCAGCAGGCAGCAGATGCTGCTGTTAAGACCGGTCGTAAGATTGCGGTCTTTGGCCGCTCCATGGAAAAGGCTATTGTCAACGGGATTGAGCTGGGCTATATCAAGGTTCCCAAAGATACCTTCATCGAGCCAAATGAACTCAAGGACTATCCAGCTGGCGAAGTGCTGATTATGTGTACCGGAAGTCAGGGTGAGCCGATGGCAGCCTTGTCTCGGATTGCTAATGGTACCCACCGTCAGGTGCAGCTGCAACCTGGAGATACGGTCATCTTCTCATCCAGCCCAATCCCTGGAAACACCACTAGCGTCAACAAGCTGATCAACATCATTTCCGAGGCTGGTGTAGAAGTCATTCACGGTAAGATTAACAACATCCACACCTCTGGACACGGTGGTCAGCAAGAGCAGAAACTCATGCTTCGCTTGATCAAGCCTAAATATTTCATGCCAGTCCATGGTGAATACCGTATGCAAAAAGTCCATGCAGGTCTAGCCGTTGATACTGGAGTACCAAAAGACAATATCTTCATCATGAGCAATGGTGATGTGCTGGCTCTGACAGCTGACTCAGCTCGTATTGCTGGTAGCTTCAACGCTCAAGATATTTATGTTGATGGGAACCGCATTGGTGAAATCGGAGCTGCAGTCCTGCGCGACCGCAAAGACCTGTCAGAGGACGGTGTGGTTCTTGCTGTCGCGACGGTTGACTTTGAGTCCAAGATGATTTTAGCCGGTCCAGATATTCTCAGCCGCGGCTTTATCTACATGCGCGAATCAGGCGACCTCATTCGCCAAAGCCAGCGCATCCTCTTCAATGCCATTCGCATTGCACTCAAGAATAAAGACGCCAGCGTCCAATCTGTCAGCGGTGCTATCGTCAACGCCTTGCGTCCTTTCCTCTACGAAAGCACCGAGCGCGAACCAATTATCATTCCGATGGTGCTTACACCAGACGAAGACAACTAAAAAAATAAGCTTTGCTAGACTAGCAAAGCTTATTTTTTGTAAACTTTAATGGTAATTGGCAATTGACTTCCATCTATTGAGAATGGCTCAGCTCAGTCGCTTGATGAAATGATATTTGGTCACACCTTTTTGTGGAACATCTTCCAGACTGGCGTAGATTTCATAGCCTTGCTTGATGTAAAAATCCTTGGCCTGATAAGATTTAGTAGACAAGGTAATGCTAGTTACTCCAGCTTCTGCAGCCTTTTCTTCTAATTCTGCCAGCAGACTAGCTCCCAAGCCCTTTTTCTGATGTTCCTTATCTACTACTAAGGCCTTGATATGGATATTTTCCAACACTTGATGGGCATGGAGCAAGGCAATTAAGCGCCCTTCCTCTTCACGTGTCAGATAATAATCTTTGGGCTCAAGTTCTTCAAGCCTAGCTGCCCCAAAAGAAGCCTCATATTGCTCCTTGAAAACTTGCTCGATAAAGTCTTGAAATTCTGTCATTTCTTGCTCCTTTCAGAATCCTTATCGCATTTCCTATACTGATATAGGAAAATCCTGCTTGCTAAATCAAGTACAATCGGGCTCAGCTATTAACACGCCAAGCCCGAATGGTAGATCATAGATAATCCATCAGAAGGATTATTGTTCTTTTTTCTTGCTTCCAGCTAAGCCAAGGAAGGCCAAGACAGTGCCTAGTAAAGTCATCGCCCAAGCTGATGATGTTCCAGTTTGAGGAAGTTTAGCGGCTTTAGAAACAGCTGCCTCTGAAGATTTAGTAACCTTTGTCTCAGCTACTTTCTGCTCTGCCGAAGGTGCTGAAATAGTTGAAGCTGCTGGGGTTACTGAGCGCTCAGCTGTCTTATCTTTGACAAGAGGAGTCACTGATGGAGCAGGCTGAACGATCGGCACTTCGATTTGACCAAGACTAGGTTTCGTTTCCTTAGTGCCCACTTCTACTAGTTCATCCACTGGTGCTTTAGAAACGGAAGACTCAACAACCTTTCGGCTGCCATCTAGTGCAGATACTTCCACCAGATTCATTTTTTCGCCCTTGCTTCCTGTCTGAACAACTTTTCGTTGGCCTTTTTCAAGCTCTGGATTCAATATTTCTTTTGTCTCAAAAGCAAGCTCTTCTGTTTGGATATCCAGATATGGCTTATCTTCAACTAAAGCAGCTTTCTCATCCTGAGCTGTGCTGCCATTGTGGCTAAGTGGCTTCAGATTTGCACGCGCAGCTTGAAGTTTAGCGACCAGTTTATCTACCTCAGCCTGTTTATTCCGATTCAATTCCCAGTCGATATCATCTTGGGCAGCCTTCAAACTAGCAACAGACTCTGGCGTATAGATGCTCAAATCACTAGGAATCTTGGCCAATTCATCTCGGATAGACTCATAGTTGGCCTTGAAGTAATCTTTATTGTGATCAGCAAATGCTGTCATCAATTTGAAAATCTCTTCTTCCTTGTACTCAGCCTGTGGTCTATCTGCCCAGACAGCAAGCATGCTGCCGACTGTTGGGAGAGATACTTCTGGATACTTGGTAGACGCTAGTTGGTTAAATGGTGTCTTTTCAGTGTTTTCAAGTGCCTTCTGTAAGAAACCACCACCATCTTCCGGTTTTTGACCTAAGATATAGTACCAGTCCCCGTTGGTGTTGAGGAATTTATAGCCCTTGCTTGCTAGATACTGAGGTGAGGCAAGGTTATAACCCCACCATCCCTTAGACCAGTAAGAGATCAAGACATCCTTATCAAACTCAACATCATCCTTGTCTTCGTAGTAGAAGCCATCGTTGAAAGCCATTGGTTGAAGGCCTCGCTCTTTAGCCATAGCAGCAAGCGTGTTGGCATATTCTGCAAACTTGCCATAGAGGTTGTAGTATTTCAGATAATACCAACCCTGAGCATTGGTCGCGTCGTTGGCATACTCATCTGTACCATAGTTGAAAATCTTTGATTTTCCTGCAAAGTAGTCCATGTACTTGCCAATCAAGGCCTTGGTGAAGGCTTTTGCCTCTTCATTTTCCAAGTCCATAGTGGTCTTAGAAAGATTGTCAAAATAAGCCTGCGGATTCTGAATGCCTAATTTTTCCATAGCCACCAGAAGAGCGTCCATATGACCAGGGCTATTGAGCGCTGGAATCACCCCGATGCCCTTTTGTTTGGCATAGCTGATCAACTCATCCATTTCTTTCTGGCTCAGAGCATTTCCATTTGGATCATCGTAGTAGGATTTAGTACCTTCAGTGATAGCTTCCTTGACTTGGTCACTCTGGTAAGTCTTCCCATTGGCTTTAATAGTCATATCATCCAGCATGAAGCGCATACCGTCATTTCCGACCAGCAAGTGCACATCAGAGTAGCCCAACTCACTAGCCTTGTCGACAATTCTCTTGAGCTGATCTAGCGAGAAGTATTTACGGCCTGCATCAATGGAAATGACCTTACTCTTAGCTACTTTTTCACGTTCTGCTTGTTTGTCCAAAATCTTTTGATAAGCTTCTGTTGGTTTTAGATTTTCACGGGCTGCTTTTAACTCAGCAACAGCCTGATTGATGGTGCCTTGTTGCGCGCGGCTCAGGTTTTCATCCAAGGCTCTGACCGCTTTTTCAGCTTCCTTGAGTCGAGCAATACTTTCCTCTGTATATTTAGCTGCCAAGTCACTTGGAATAGCTTCTAACTCTGCAGCTGCATCTTGGTAATTGGCTGCAAAATATTCTGCATTGCGATCCGCAAAACGACGCATCAATTTATAGAGTCGAGATGCAGAAAAACGAGCAGAAGGCTCATCAGCCCAAGCAGCTACCATGCCTCCCATAATTGGAATATCTGCCCCTTCTGATTTAGGAACGCTGGTAATTGGAGTGGAGGCAATTCCTTTCAAGCCTTGATCCAAATTGTACCAGCCTTGACCATCCGCATTGCGTCCCAAGACATAATACCAAGCATCATTGGTATTCAAGATTTGATGGCCTTTTTCAGACAAGAGTTTAGAAGAAGCCACATCATAGCCGCCCCAGCCACCAGTCCAGTAAGAAACAATAATATCTTTGTCGAATTCGCCGAAAGTTTGGTCAGAATTATAGTAAATACCGTCATTAAAGGCCATTGGCTTCAAGCCATGATTCTTAACAATTTTAGCTAGGTCATTGGCATAAGCGATGAATTTTTCGTAGCCCTTTTCTGGATAACCTTCTCCTGGATAGTACTTGTCTGCCTGCAGAACCTGCCATCCCTTAGCATTGGTTGCATCATTGGCATACTCATCCAAACCAATATTGAAAATGTCCGTCTTCCCTGCAAAATAGCCTGCATACTTGTCAATCAAAGCCTTGGTAAAATCAATAGCTGTCTGATTATTCAAGTCAACTGTCCGTGCAGATTCCTTGCCAAAGTAGTTAAAGTTTGGATTTTGAATGCCCAACTCCTTCATAGCATGCAAGATAGCATCCATGTGACCAGGGCTATTGATGGTCGGAACGAGACCGATACCTTGCTTTTTAGCATAGTCAATCAAGTCCGTCATTTGAGCTTGCGTCAAGTGATTGCCATTTGGATCATTATAATACGCATTGGTTCCTTTTTCAATGGCTTTCTTGACATCCTCGCTGGCATAAGTCTTATCACCGACGGTCAAGGACATATCATCCAATTGGAAACGTAGACCATCATTCCCCACCAGCAAATGCATGTCCGTGAAGCCAAAGCGTTTCGCCTTGTCTACGATTTCCTTCAGTTGCTCAGGGCTAAAATACTTACGGCCTGCATCAATCGAAACCATTTTCCGCATAGCCAGCTTTCATCGACCTGACTAGCTTTCTCCGTTTTAGGAGTTTCACTAGGTAGGGTTACCTTAGACTCATCAGAATTTATGGAAGCACTTTCTGTTGTAGTCACTGATTTTTCAGCGACTGTATCTAGTTTTGGCTCCTCTGTTACTGGTTTTTCTGCTGGAGCCTCTGCTGCCACAGCTTGAGGCTTAACCTCCTCACTATTTTTAACAACTGCTTCTGGCAAGGCCTCGCTGCTAGCCTGGGCTTCCACAGGAGCAACTTCCTGAACCCCTTCTCCTGCACTGGCTACAGCCGGTCCTGTCGTAGCTACAAGACTTGTAGGCGCTGCTTGTACCTCGTCAGCTGAAACAACTTGTCCTGCCAAACAAAATCCGACTAGGATAGATGCTGCCCCGATTGAAAGTTTCCGAATAGAAAAACGTTGCTTTCTATTAAAGATCATCATAAAATCTCCTTTTAAAATGTTCCGCTTTATTATGTAAGCGATTTCTTTTTTCTTCTATTATAGTTTATCCCCTATCTTTCATCAATATTGTCTCCGTAAGATTCTATAGTTAAATGACAAATAGATTAAATCTAGAGCCATATTTTTATAAGGTAAGTTGTTACTAAAACAGATATCAAAATAGCCTATCTATTTTGCTCTATTCATCTCGTTTGAAAGCCTGAGGCAAGCTAGATAAGCCACCAAAATCAAAAAAGAGAAGACTAAATAGTCTTCTCCGAGTTTTTGATTAAATTGTCCTACTGCTGCTAAGAGGAAATTCTAGCTGCCTTTCAGAGAGAGCATTTCACTTAATCTAAGATTAACGATTTGTCAAGCTTACTTTTCTAAACTAGACAAAAGCGCTAAATTATTGGTCCTCTTTTTTTCGTGTGAATAGAAGCCAGCTAGCAACGAGAACTAAAATTCCTGATACAGTAGCCAAAAGACTAGTAGATGTACCTGTCTTCGGCAGTTGAGGCGCCTTAGGAGCCTCTGCCTGAACTGGTGAAGCTGTTGCCAAGCCTGACTCCTTAGAATGTGCCAGTGGTTCTTGTGCTTTCTGACCTCTTTCAGATTTTTCAGCTTCAGCGCTTGGTTTTGATTGACCTAGATCTGGTTTTTCGACTTCAACACTCGGTTTTGTCTGACCTAGCTCTGGTTTTTGTCCTTCAGTTGCTGGTTTATTTTCCCCTGCTGGCTGAGTAGTTTCTGATCCCTGTGGTTGACTTGGTTTTGGAGTTTCTGCTGGATTATCTTGTCCTGGCAAATCACTCTTTTCAGCCTTGTAAATCACAGCATAGTGAGCAAGGTGAGACGCTGTGAAGACAATTGTATCACCGACACGCTCAAAGTCAAGAGGCTGGCCTGGCTGATTGTCTACGAAGGAAAGAACTTGCTCGACTTCCTTGCCAGCTTCTACAGGGATTTTAACCAGACTAGTGTATTGAGCAGCAACGTCGTGCCCGGCTTTATCCACTCCTGCCACATCATAAACCTTACCAAGTCTGCTACCCAAGGCTTCTTTTTCGGCAGCATTTAGCTCAACAACTGCTACTTTCAAGCCCTTGATCGGAGTTGGCTCCTTGTTTGAGAATTGAACTTCCACACCCGTAGATTCATCTACAAATACAGCTGGCTTATCTTCCTGAAGCTGGGCAATGAGGGCTTGCAGAGAGGCTTTGGCAGTTTCAAGTGAGGCTGGTGTCACTTCTGCTGAAGCCAACAAGTCTTTATTCTTGCTCAATAAGCTGAGGAGGGCATCGCCTGACGGATGGTTTGGTTTTTGTTCCAGCAAGGCTTGCGCTTCTTTGCTCAAAGTATCCAATTCAGCCGTCTTGTCCGCAAAATTCTTGCGTCCATCCAGAGCCTTAAATGCTTGAGTCAGTTTTGCTAGACTTTCATCGACTTGGTCTTGTGTGCTTGTATCGTGGTCTTTTAGAATCTGCTCAGCAGATGCAATTTCCTTGAGCAAGGCTTCTTTGACTTCTGGAGTCGCAAAGCTGAAGTCAACCTTGTTTTGAACACTCGCTGTTTCTGCTAGCTTTTGCTTCAGATATTCATCGTTCAAGGCTGGTTTTGGTGATACAAACACATCGTACGTTGTCGTCACACCACGATAGTTGACCGAAATAGTTTGACGGCCTTCTTTGTGACTATCATAGCCTGAGACTTGCACACCTGCTTCATCAAAAGTATGCTCTTCGGTCGTTTCATCATCAAAGACCAGACGGAAACGTCCTCCTGTAGTCTCAAGGCTTTCTCCCACGATATAGTCTGTCTTGGGTTTTTCGATCACTTCTAGGCCTACAGGGGTCTTTTCGCCTGCTTCGCTATGACTAACGACAAAGACTGTCAGCACTTGATCCAGTTTTTGTCCCAGATAGGACAGTTGCAAATGCTGCTCTCCTAGCTTAGATGGATCGTAGCCCGTCACTTCCACCCCACTGTTTGAAAGTTGAACCAATTGATCTGGCTGGCCATCCTTAAAGCTGACACGAATTGTACCACCTTTCAGAGACAGAGCATCCCCTTGACGATAGACTTTTCTTTCTGGTGCTGTTTCCAGCTCAACCTTCGAAATTTCCTTGTCTTCTTTAGGCACTTCAATAGCTAAGACATTACTAATATCCTTACCAGCTACTTGTGAGCGGTAATACAAGAGGCTAGGGAGTTTAGCAAAAGCAAGTGGTTTGAAGATGAGATTGCCATCTTTATCCGCCGTCATAGTTGCAATCGATTTTGTCGCATCGCTGCTATCATAGAGGGATACTGTCGTCTTAGCTGGCACATCTTTGAAGCCTACTTGGACATGTCCATTTCCAAGAACACGCGCAGCAGCATCTTTCATCGGCACGTTAACTGTTTCAGTATCCAAGCTTTCATACATCTTCCAGTTATAAATCCGAATTGCCCGCCATGGAGTTCCATTGTCGGCTGTAATGACATCCAAACGCCAGTCTTGTGCTCGAATTGGCTTATCCAAGACAATATCTGACACATGGTCTTTATTGCCACGAACGGCCTTGGCTAATTTCCACTCGCCTGCCTCATCCTTATAATACAGGTCAAAGTCGCGTGTATTCATCTTGCCGTCGTCAACAGACTCTCCGCCTGCCCCAGCATGCTCCATAACCCAGCGAGTCACTGTCCGAGGCTGAGTCAAACGAATATCTACCGTACCACTGAGTTGGGCAGAAGACCACTTGTCTGACAAACTGGTAATGGTGCCATTCAGCATTCCTTCGACGCCTTCGCTACCATCCGCATCAGAGAAAGTTGTACCAATTACTTTGCACCCAACACCACGTTTTCTGCCAAAGGTTTTGGCAAGCTTGTATCAGAAACCTGCATACCCCATTCAAAGTCAACTGTCCCAGCATCTGAACGCAAACCATTCTTTCCTACTGCAACGACTTTCAACTCTTGCTTGCTGCCCTTGGCACTAGCTGAACGACTCACCTTAGCCAAATAAGCTGACGTGCTAGAGGTTCCTGTCACTAGGCGCCATTGGTCGCCGTCTTTTTCGTAGATTTCGTAGTAATCCGCATCTGCACTGCCTTTAAACTGTAGTAAAGCTTCTGCTTCCTGCGCATTTTGAAGACGCTTGGCCTTAACCACCACATCTTTTGGTGCAGCTGGCTTCTCTTGATTAGCATAGATGGACAATTGACCTAGGTTGAACTTATAGTCCTTGACATCCTTGTCATGGTCGAAGTACATTTTCACGCCGTAAATAGTTTTACCAGCTAATGAAGATAAGTCAAAGGTCTCTGTCTTCCAGTCCTTGCTCGGACTGAGCTCTTTCCACTCGTACTCAGAATAGTCTGGCTTCGTCGCAAGAGCTACCCAAGTGCTTGTTCCTTGGCCACCCTTATGAGTCAGGGTCAGCTTGGTCTTGTCACTAACTGGAATCTTGGTCGAATAAAGCATGACATTTTGGTTGCTATTTGCAGCCAAGTCGCCCTCAAAAGCCAGTGAATTTCCGCCGTTGTACGCTTCGTCAAAGTCATAGCGTCCTTTGAGCGGTGCACTGCCTTCTGCATGCCGGATCCACCAGCGCCAAGTCGGCAAGAATCCAGACACAGAACGATAGTTCCATTCGCCATCTTTTGAAACTTTCCCATCTACAAACCAGCGTTTCCCGTGCCCTGTATTAAAGGAAGTATTAAAATCAGGCTTGGTGATCGCTGTCTTATCAACCACCAAGTTGGACATCCCATACCAAGATTGGTCTGCTGGTTTACCCTTGCTAGGATCGCCTTGGAAGCCTGTCCAGAAGTAGTTTTCATGAGTATGGTAACCCTCACCTGTCTTACCTAAACCAGTGATCGTATCAGGCGCATACAAACCTAAAGACAGACGAAGTTTGCCATTTTCGTCCAAAATCGCATCCCAGTCCACATTTGTCTTGTAAGAACCACCTTTTTGCAGCTCTATCCCCGCCAAAACATCGTAAGGATCCCGTTTGATCCATTTTGCCGTACTGATGGAGTAGTCTGTCTCTGCCTTGCCCCAGTTAAAGTTGGCAAAGAAGGTGTCCACTGGGTTTTCTCCATCTTTGGGCTGCATAAATTGATAATTATATTCGCCAAGGGCATTTTCATGGTAACGACCATATTCGTAGGTCATGGCATCATACCAAGAATATTTAACGGGGTAATTCAAAGAACGTGCATACTCTTTTGTATAGAGCAAGAAGTCACGCATTTTAGGACCGAGTGGTTCTACTTGGCTACCTGTCGTTTCTTGGTTAATAAAATAGCCATCATAGCCATAATATTTAGCCAATTCGACTAATTTACGGGCAATTGGGAAAGTCTTCGAGCCTTCAGAATCTTCTTTTAAGGCTTCTGCGAAACGTTCTTGATCCTTAGCGCTAGAAGACCAATTGAAGAAGAGGGTCCCGTAGATTGGCACACCATTTCTATGGGCCGCATCAATAACATCTGGCGTCGGAACTAAACCATCCCAGTACACCATGGAATGTAGATATTGCCAGTAATCGAAAGCATAGGCCTTGAATTCCTCGCCTCCAATGGAAGCATGATCCTTGGCTTTAGAGTTCATATTGGACAGAGCCTGTACTTTCGCTTCTGGATTGGCTTGTTGGTTGATTTGGTGTCCCTGATAACGCTCAGCCAGAGGCACGCTAGCCCGGTTTATTTCATCATCTTCACGAGCTCCCGGCTTCCAGTCAAGCAATTCTTGCCAAGTATCAAACTTGATTTCTTTCGGTTTGAGCTTTTTATCTTCTTGGCTTGGTAAGTCCTCTACGACTTTTGTCTCTTTGCTGGCAGGCGCTTCTTCCTTGACTTCTTTTTCCTTGCCAGCCGTTACTTCCTTGCTCTCAGCTACTGGAGCCTCAGAGGGAAGAGCTTGCTTTTCAGCTTCTGTCGCCAGACCTTGGACAGCCTCGACAGGTGCTTCACTGACTTTCGTCTCTTCAGTTGCCACTTCTGTCTGAGCTTCCTCCTTGGCAAGGACGCTAGTAGTAGCTTGTGAGGCTGCTGGGCTAGTTTCTTCTGCTAAAGCATGACCAGCTCCAAACAGCGCTATTCCGACCAAAACAGAGCAAACGCCTAAACTCAACTTACGGATACTAAATCTTTGTTTCTTATCAAATTGCATTTTTACCTTAACTCCTTCTCTTCTTTTCTTTTTTCGTGCACTTGCTGCCTCCTCCCTGTTCGCTCCTTTCAAAAGGTAATCGCTTACATTTTTGCATAAAAAAAGAAAGATTCACTTAAAATCATTCTACCTTGCGCGAGCTTGCCTTGTCAATTCATTCTATCTTGTCCTATAAATAGAGATTAAATCTCTAAAAATAGTACAAAAAAAGAGAGATAGTCTCTCTTTTCCTTCTTTATTCCCCTTCAAAGACATCTTTCATCTTATCAAAAAAGCCTTTCTTCTTAGGGCTCACTGTGATGTCTCCAGCCGCCGCAAAATCCTTAAGAGCCGCCTTTTGACGGTCATTGAGGCCTGTCGGCGTTACGACATTGACAGTGACATATTGGTCACCGACACTTCCATCTCGCAGATTTGGTGCTCCCTTACCACGCAGACGGAAACGTTTGCCAGTCTGGGTTCCCTCTGGGATCGTCAATTCAACATTTCCATGGACAGTTGGGATTTCCACACTGTCACCCAGAGCTGCTTGCACAAAGTTGAGGTTGAGCTTGTAGTAAATGGTAGAACCGTCACGCTCAAATTTATCGCTTGGCTCAACGTTCACCACTACATACAAGTCACCGTAAGGACCACCGTTAAAGCCTGCCTCACCTTGACCCGCCAAGCGAACTCGTTGACCTGTTTCCACACCAGCGGGGATTTTTACATGAACGCTATGCGCTTGCTTTTCATGTCCTGTTCCATGGCAGGTTTCGCATGGACTTTTGATTTCTTGTCCGCGACCGTGACAGACATCACAAGTCACTTGTCGACGCATCATGCCCAGCGGTGTCTGAGTATCGACGTTAATAACACCAGAGCCGTGACAGCGGCCACAAGTTACTGGGCTAGTTCCTGGCTTAGCACCTGAACCGTGACAAGTCCGACAGCTAGCTTCACGATTGTATTTAACTTCTTTTTCTGTACCGAAAATAGCCTCTTCAAAGCGGAGATTTACCCGATACTGGAGATCGTCTCCTTGACGTGGAGCGTTTGGACTACGAGTCGCGCCACCGCCAAAGAAGCTAGAAAAGATATCTTCGAAGCCACCAAAACCAGAGCCATCAAAGCCTCCGAAGCCGCCTGCACCGCCGCCAAAGCCACCATTGGCACCCGCCGCACCATATTGGTCATAGGCAGCCCGCTTTTGCTCATCGCTCAGCGTTTCATAAGCCTCTTGGACTTCCTTATACTTATCTTCCGCCCCAGGCTCCTTATTGATATCTGGGTGGTATTTTTTAGATAATTTCCGATAGGCTCTCTTAATCTCATCCTGAGAAGCATTCTTAGAGACACCTAAACGATCATAAAATTCAGTATTGTTCATACAAGATACCAAGAGCGAACAGAAAGCGACTGAAATTTAGGAAACCGACAAGAAATCCTGATTTCTTAGGAGGTTTATCTAATTTCCAAGCTTTCCGCTCGGGTTCAATTACGAACACCCTTGTTCCTTTCTGTTAATATTGCGGAACGAAACCTCGATTTAGGTCGGGTTCAGTTCCTTTCTTTTATATTTCTCTTTTTACCGAAAAACAGAGGCTGGGTTGCAACCTCTGGATTTCTTCCTATCATTACGACGTGAAATTTTCAAAACAATATTTTTCGAAAAATTTTTGACGCGGTAGCTGATTGGATTTTAGGTTCGTCTTTCAGACTCCCAAAAATCCTAATCATCCTCGCGGAGGTTCGACTACGAACTAAAAACTTTCAATTTTTAGTTCTGTCTCACCGCCTATTTCTCCGTAAACTCTCCGTCTACGACGTCATCGCCTGCGTTTCCTGTTGCTTGTGCGCCTTCTGCTCCTGCTTGTGCTTGAGCTTGTTGCGCTGCTGCGGCTTGTTCGTAGAGTTTCACTGCCAAAGCTTGCGCTTTTTCGTTCAACGCTTCAAGTTTCGCTTTCATGTCGTCCAGGTTGTTGTCTTCTTGGGCTTTCTTAAGGTCATCAAGGGCAGCTTGGGCAGCGTCGCGTTCTGCATCAAAGCCTTTGCCTTCAGTTTCCTTGATAGTCTTTTCAGTTGCAAAGATAGCTTGGTCTACTTCGTTACGAAGGTCTACTTCTTCCTTACGTTTCTTATCTGCTTCAGCGTTTGCTTCTGCATCTTTCATCATGCGGTCGATTTCTTCATCAGTCAAACCTGAGTTTGATTGGATAACAATTGTTTGTTCTTTTTGAGTTCCAAGGTCTTTCGCCTTAACAGACACGATACCGTTCTTGTCGATGTCAAATGTTACTTCGATTTGAGGAATTCCACGAGGTGCAGCTGGGATATCAGTCAATTGGAAGCGTCCAAGAGTCTTGTTATCTGCTGCCATTGGGCGTTCACCTTGAAGAACGTGGATATCAACGGCTGGTTGGTTGTCTGCTGCAGTTGAGAAGACTTGTGATTTAGAAGTTGGAATCGTTGTGTTGCGATCGATGAGTTTTGTGAAGACGCCACCCATTGTTTCGATACCAAGTGACAATGGAGTTACGTCAAGAAGGACAACGTCTTTCACATCACCAGTGATGACACCACCTTGGATAGCAGCACCCATGGCAACTACTTCATCAGGGTTTACTGATTTGTTTGGTTCTTTACCAGTTTCAGCCTTAACTGCTTCTACAACAGCTGGGATACGAGTTGAACCACCAACAAGGATCACTTCGTCGATATCTGACAAGCTCAAACCTGCGTCTGAAAGAGCTTGACGAACTGGAACTTTTGTACGTTCAACAAGGTCACGAGTCAAATCGTCAAATTTTGCACGAGTCAAAGTCATTTCCAAGTGAAGAGGTCCAGCTTCACCTGCAGTGATGAATGGCAAGCTGATTTGAGTTGAAGTTACACCTGAAAGATCTTTCTTAGCCTTTTCAGCTGCATCCTTCAAACGTTGCATTGCCATCTTGTCAGTAGACAAGTCGATACCATTTTCTTTCTTGAACTCTGCTACCAAGTGGTCAATAATCTTTTGGTCAAAATCGTCACCACCGAGCTTGTTGTCACCTGCAGTTGCCAATACATCGAAGACACCGTCACCCAATTCAAGGATAGAGACGTCAAATGTACCACCACCAAGGTCAAATACCAAGATTTTTTCTTCTTTGTCAGTCTTGTCCAAACCGTAAGCAAGGGCTGCTGCAGTTGGTTCGTTGACGATACGTTCTACTTCAAGACCAGCGATTTTACCAGCGTCTTTTGTTGCTTGACGTTGAGCGTCGTTAAAGTAGGCTGGAACTGTGATAACTGCTTTAGTTACTTTTTCACCAAGGTATTCTTCAGCGTAACCTTTCAAGTATTGAAGGATCATAGCTGAGATTTCTTGTGGAGTGTATTCTTTACCGTTTGCAGAAACTTTTTCAGAAGTTCCCATCTTAGATTTGATAGAGATCACTGTATCTGGGTTTGTTACTGCTTGACGTTTTGCTGCATCGCCAACGATGATTTCACCATTTTTGAATGACACTACAGATGGAGTTGTGCGGTTTCCTTCTGGGTTTGCGATGATTTTGCTTTCAGTTCCTTCAAGAACTGCAACTGCTGAGTTTGTTGTACCTAAGTCAATACCGATAATTTTAGACATGTGTTTTTCTCCTTAAGTTTTTTCTTCTATTTTTTGATATTTTCCTTAAGTGGTGGGGACGTGAGCAACTCCCTACGGGATTTCATCACTTATTTTTGAGCCCAAAGTCTCAAAAATCCCCTGTTTCAGTAGCACAAGCTACTGAAATTTTCACCACGGCGGAAAATATCGTTTTTGCAAGCCTCTGGCTTGCCTCTTATCTTCATTCATAGTTTAGTGTCGTTTCGGACAAGTTTTTAAGCTTTCTAGCTTAGCTGTAAACAACCACCATTGCTGGTCTTAGAATGCGATCATGGAGTTTGTAGCCTTTTTGGAAGACTTGTGCAATGGTATCTGCTGGATGTTCGTCGTCTGCTGGGAGAGTTTGGATGGCCATATGGTAGTTATGGTCAAATTCGCCGTCCGCTGCGATTTCTTCAATTCCTTCTTCTTTAAGAGCATGAATCAAGCTTTCTTGTACCATTTCCAAGCCTTTTTTGACATCGTCTGTTAATCCTTCAACGGCAAGCGCACGCTCAAGGTTGTCCAAAGAAGGGAGAATCGCTTTTGCCAAATCTTGGCTACGATAGCGTTGCAAGAGTTGGCGTTCTTCATTGGCACGACGTTGGATGTTTTGCATTTCTGCATGAGCGCGAAGGTATTTATTTTCAAAGTCTTCTGCACGCTCATTTGCTAGTTCTAGTTCTGATTTTTCAGGAGTAGTTTCATCCGCTTCTTTAGCGGTTTCTACCTTTTCTTCTGTAGTTTCTACAGCTTCTTCAGCAGCTTCTACCACTTCCTCTTCTTTTACTTCTTCGTTTTTTGTTTCCTCAGACATTTTTCGCCTCCTTTTTAGGAATTTATGTAATTTCATGTTCAACTCACCTCATAATGATTGCTACTCAGATATCGGTAGAAATCTGTGAGTTTCATCGTCAAGACTCGATTGACAACATTGAGCTGACTGACCACCTTTTGGTAATCCAGATTGACTGGACCGACCACTGCCAGCATACCAAAGCCTCGATAGGGAATTAAAAATTTGCTGGAAATCAAGGTTAGATTGGCCAGACAGTCCTCTTGACTATCCGCAACACGGACATTTTGCATCTGATCCTCAGCTAGACTATCACGGATTTCAAAAGCCACCTTCTGACGATCATCAAAGAACTGATAAGCCTCAAGATCCGCAAAACGTAGCAACTGAACCTTACCAGCTACAGCTACTTTTTCCGAAAACATCTGAGCAAAAATATGCTCAAAGAGATCGAGAACATTGTCCGTCGTCGTAAAGTAACGCTGGATAATCTGCGGAATCTCCGTCCGAATCTTGTAGTGGATATCTAAAACCGTCTGTCCCAGAAAGCGCTCCTGAATCATATCCCTCAAGCGCAGTAGGTCATCCTGGAGAAAATTCCTAGGAATCATGAACTGACTGGTCAGGGTATTGGACTCATCCAGAGTAAAGACAGCTAAGGCTGCGTGCTGGCTAATAACAACGATATCAAAAGCCGTCAGCCGTTGCCGACTAGGCTCGACGTCAAGAGCTACAACCGTGCAATCACTCAACTCTGCCAAGACGTCCGCTGCCCGCTGCAGGATATCCTCCAGCTTGAAGAACTCTTGGTCGAAAGCTTTGACGACCTCGTAGAGCTCATTTTCCGCCAGCTGATCAAAGGTCAAGGAATGACGGACAAAATACTGGAAACCAGCGACACTGGGCTTGCGACCACTCGATGTATGAGCCTTTTCTAGCAACCCTTCCTTTTCCAAGGCTGCCATATCATTTCGAATGGTGGCACTCGAGGACTGGATAGTCTCTTGCAAGGCTTTAGAACCGACAGGCTCATGCGTCTTGGTAAAGATATCAATAATTAGATTTAAAATCTCATTTTGGCGTTCTGTTACCAAGGACCTCACCTCTCTTTAGAAAATTTCCAGCCACTGGCGAGATTTTATTTTTTATATTTAGCACTCTAACACATCGAGTGCTAAGTTATGATTCTATTATACACTCTTAAAAATGAATGTCAAGACAAAAAACCAAAAAATTAGCACTCTTTTTACAAGAGTGCTAAAAATCAGTCTCAAGTCCTAGAAAACTTTATTAGATAGGATTCATTTTACAATTCTTTTGATGAGCTTTAAGCTTTTTCATAGCCCAATCATAGTGGCTGGATGTAGCGCTGACAAAATAAGAACCCAAGGTCGTTCCGCCCGTCCATTTATAAACTCCCTTGGAAAACAATTCTTCATTGGTCAAGGTTGCGGCTAGGTCCAGGACAGCTCTATGCGAACTAGCCAGTAAAGAACTTGCCTCCTCAAGAGAGGTCTGCTGGTGCTTTTCCCAAAATGCGACATTCATCTCACCATAAGTTCTCCAATTGTAGGGAGCTGGCAAGAAGGACTTCTCTTCTCCCCTTTGATTGGCCTGCACCCAGTTAAGTAGCAGTTGGTGCCATTCATAAAGATGGATTAAGACATCCCTCAGATTCCGATCGCGCTTCCAGTGAGCTTCTTTCTTTTTCTCATCTCCTGAAAAATCAAAGGCCCTCCCCAACTCCTCTTCTGTCATGTTCGAAATGAGCAGATTGAGTTTTTCGAAATTTTCTGTAGCTGCAGCCAGCAAATCTTTTTTTGTTGTAGGTCTTGGCATGTTACATTCCTCCTATCTGACATCATACCTTAAGATGGTTTTCAGCTTTTCTTCTGGTGTCCTATTTTTGTTGCTTAAGTAAATCTCTCTGTGAACTTGGTCGCATCTCTCCAGTCCCAAGCTGCTTGCCAGCTCGTCCATTTTCTCAAAAGAGGCCGACTCACTGTCATAACTTCCTATGTGTAAGACCTGAATAGCCCGCTCCTCTGGCAAGCTCTGTAAACGGATGTCGTCGTAGAGAGGATTGGGCTTTTTCTTGCGGACATTCTCAAGGGCTGCCGCAAACATATCCTGATTGATGACATTGGGCTGCTGAATCATGAGCTGATAGCGAAGCTGACTTTTATCGAAGCCTTCCCCAGCAGCTTTTTCCCAGATACCTTCCAAAGGATAAACCGTGAAATCCTTCACCTTATCCTCCGCCTCGTTTTTCATCACGGATTTAAAGAGCATTTTTATGGAATAGGCCAGTGAATAAAGGGCAGATACCCGCTCAGAGAAATCCGCTTCATTGGGGTCGCCCTCGCCTTCAATCACAATGAACTGTTGACTCGGCACCTCTACTAGCTCTGGCTTTTGCTTGGCCCCATAAAGACCTTTCTTATTCTTTCTCCATTCATATTTCATCTTGCTGCCTCATTTCTCTTCTTATCTGTTAGTATACAAGAAGATACCTGACACCCTATGTCAAGTTTTATATTTTTCTGCCAGCTGATGAATCATTTCCTTCATTTTCACTCGGATTTCAGGCGGATCTAAGACCTCCACAGCGTCTCCAAAGGATAGGATGTAACTATATAGACGGTGGTCATTGGGAATGTCGATTTCTGTGTACAGATTTCCTTCCGCATCTGTCCAAATGTCTCCGCTTAGTTCATCATAAACCCTGAAGGCCACTTTGCGATCAAACTTGACTGTCAGTTTAATGGTATTTTCATAGGTCAGTTCTTTTTCCAAGACGACATCTTCAAAGCTGTCCTCAAATCTCTCCTCCAGCCGCTCCAAATTTTTCATCCGAGATAGCTTAAAATACCTGAATTCCTGTCGCAAGAGGCAAAAAGCATAGAGGTACCAACTCTGATTTTTAAACAATAAGCGTATAGGCTTAACACGACGGCTTGTCTCCCGTTCGTCACTAGAAAAGTAAGAAAAAGAAACAAGGTGCTTGCCTAGAATTGCAGTTTTCAATTGATGAAAGGTAGCTTCATATGCTTTATCGTTTTGCCAGTGATTAAAATCAATTTCGATCCAGTTGGGATTTTTGATTTGAAATAGCGCCGAAAGCTTTGTAAGTAGGTCACTCTGGTAAAGCTGGCTGGTGCTGTCCAGACCTTGCAGAGCCGCCATGATCTGCTCTTTCTCCTCCGCTGTCAGCAGGGACTTCCGCAAGACAAAATCCTCCGCGATTTCTATGCCGCCACCCTTTCCTTGCGTAGTATAAATCGGAATCCCAGCGCTGCTTAGAGAGTCCACATCTCGATAAATGGTCCGAACCGAAACTTCGAATTTCTCGGCCAGCTCCGTTGCAGTCACTTTCCCTCTCTCCAAAATGTAGTACAATATCCGAAATAGTCGATTATTCTGCATGCCTACTCCTTCTCCTCTTCCTATTATACAATACTTGCCATAGCATGTCATATTTAGCCAGGTTAGACCTAGGATAAGCTAAAATGAAAAAGAGAGTGGGACAGAAATCGGTAATTCGTTAGAATTCGATTTCGTCGTCCCACCTCCGCACAGTTGAGTAGGGCTGTAAAAGCTGATGGAATCAGCGTAGTAGAGCCCACTCAACCACTGCGTCTTGCTCGACAATCCAAAGACAATTGAGAGGCTAGGACTTTCGCCCCAGCCTCTTTTAGTGATTAGAAGCCTTATTTCCGATAGATGTTATTTGCCTTTGTTTCCCTGACCACTTCTGGCTAAACTTTGCCATTATTTCCTGTGACTGGAGCCAAGGTTGGCAGCGCCACTCCTTCTTTTAGCAGGGCTTCATGGTAGAGCTTATAGAAGATATGATACAGGCTCGCTTGCATACCGCTTGCAACGATTAGACTAATTCGAAAATAAAACTGCCCGCTCGCAGTCATTTGCGGTCCTAGAATATCAGGTTCCTTCAAAACTTCTGGATGTTCAGGCACAGCTTCCTGATTGACAGCAGCGATAATCCGATAGATCTCATCCAAATCCGTCTCGGCATAGATAGGAATATCAATCAAAACCCGCATATCACCACGAGAAAGATTGCTGACAACGGTGATATTTCGATTGGGCACAAAGTGAAGAGTTCCGTCCGCATCGCGTACCTGCGTAGTCCGAATCCCGACACTGACAACTATCCCTGCAATCTTGATAGCACCATTGGTCAAGCGAACATTGTCCCCTACATCCAACTGACGCTCTAAGAGAATAAAGAAACCGTTGACTAGTCGGACAGGAAGCCCTGCGCTCCCATCCCAATTGCCACACCAGCAATCCCTGCCCCAGCTAAAAGACTTGAGACCGGCAAGCCCAAAATCGATAAAATCCAGTAGAGCAAGAGAAAATAAAGTACATAATTGAGTAAATTCTCAATTATGCGCATAATGGTCTTTTGCCGAGCGACATCCTGCCGAGATAATTTCAAAGACGGCGCAATCAGTCTAGTCACAAAAAGATGGAGAATTTTCTTAGCCACCCAAAATAGTAAGCACAAAAAGACCAAGGAGACGAATTTTGAAAACACATCATCCAGAATAGCTGACCAGTCGAATTGCTGGAAATAGCGCGTAAAAACATTCCCATTAGCTGTCATTCTTTCCTCCTATGAGATACAAAAATCTTATTCATTATACCACAAAGGGCGGCGGATAATCATCAAAGCGGCCTTATTCTGTATAGGGTATACCAAAAAACATTGATTTTATACGACCTCTAGCGTATAGTGGAAAGCAGTTTATTTTAGAAAGGGAGCTCCTATGTTTCATCGAATTCTTTCTGCTTGGAATCGCGCCAATCTTATCAAACGGATTTCTATTGGGATAGTCACAGGCGCCCTGCTGGCCCTCATCTTTCCACAAGCCAGCGCCATTAGTCTACTCGGCCAAATCTTTGTCGGCGGTCTAAAAGCTATCGCACCACTGCTCGTTTTCACCCTCGTTGCCAATGCCCTCTCTCAGCACCAAAAAGAGCAGAAAAGCAATATGAAAACCGTCATTATCCTCTATCTAATAGGGACTTTTGCGGCTGCCCTTGTCGCTGTCCTCGCCAACTATGTCTTTCCTGTGACCATCGAGCTGACCGCAGCTAGCTCGGAAGTCAGTCCACCAGAAGGCATCGGCCAAGTTCTGAGCAATCTCCTCCTCAACCTTGTCGACAATCCAATCAACGCCCTGACCAAGGCCAATTATATCGGCATTCTGTCTTGGGCAGTCGTCTTTGGAGTGGCCATGCGAGAAGCAAGTCAGCAAAGTAAAGAACTCTTGAGAACACTGGCAGATATTACTTCAAAGATTGTCGAATGGATCATCAATCTAGCCCCCCTTTGGTATTTTAGGACTGGTGTACACGACCATTTCTGGCAAAGGATTTGAGGCACTTAAGAGCTACGGTATGCTCCTTATCCTATTACTGGGTTCTATGGCCCTTGTTGCGCTGGTCGTTAACCCCTTGATTGTCTTCATTATGCTTCGGAAAAATCCTTATCCACTGGTTTGGCGCTGCTTAAAAGTCAGTGGCGTCACTGCCTTTTTCACTCGTAGTTCGGCTACCAATATCCCTGTTAATATGAAACTGTGTCGAGATTTAGGCCTTAACCCTGAAACCTACTCGGTCTCTATCCCACTCGGTTCCACTATCAACATGGCAGGAGCAGCGGTGACAATCAACACGCTTACCCTTGCAGCGGCCAATACACTAGGCATTCAGGTGGACTTCGGAACAGCCTTGGTGCTCAGCATCGTTGCGGCCATTTCTGCCTGCGGGGCTTCTTGAGTGGCCGGAGGCTCTCTTCTCTTAATCCCTGTGGCTTGTAGCCTCTTTGGCATCCCAAATGATCTGGCTATGCAAGTCGTCAGCGTTGGTTTTGTCATCGGCGTTATCCAAGACTCTTGCGAAACTGCCCTCAACTCATCCACAGACGTGCTTTTTACAGCTGTTGCTGAAATGAGCACCTGGCCTAAAGAAAAACGTTATTAAACAAAGCGCTGGGACAGACAAGACCCCTTGTCTAGCCCATTTTTTTATTTTTGCCTGAAAAACATTTTCCTCACTCTTTCCTTAAAGAAGATTTAACTTTTTCTTAAAGATAACTGATATCAGCTAGCTTTAAGCCGCAGTCTGTATACTTTCTACAAATCATCTAAGAAAGAGGTATGGATATGGACTATCTAGTGATTCCGGCTTACGAGCCCGATTATAATTTGATTAAACTGATTCAAAAAATTCAGAGCAAGAGTGATTTTCATATCATTGTTATCGATGACGGCAGCTCTTCTAAATGCCAGATAGTCTTTGAGCAGGCAGAGCAGTACGCGACCGTGCTCCGTCATCAGGTCAATCAAGGCAAGGGGCAAGCGCTGAAAACTGCTTTTACCTTTATCCAAGCATTGAAGCTATATGGAACGGTGGTAACAGCAGATGCGGACGGCCAGCACAAGGTCTGGGATATTTTCCGTGTAGCGAGCAAGGCTTCTGAAATCCCAATCAGCTGATTCTGGGAGCACGCGCCTTTACTGGCAAAGTCCCTCTGCGCAGTCGCTTCGGCAACAGCCTGACTCGGTCTCTCTTCAAGCTCCAGACTGGGGTGGGTGTCTCCGATACGCAGACTGGTTTACGAGCCTTTACGACCAACATGATTCCCTTTATGCTAAAGGTAGAAGGTCAGCGCTATGAGTATGAAATGAACATGCTCCTAAAAGCCAGTAAGGAATATCCCATTTTGGAAGTGCCCATTGAGACGGTCTATATCAATGATAATGAAGGTTCGCACTTCCGACCTGTTAGAGATGGGCTCATGATTTATAAAAACATCTTTAAATTTGCCCTGACTTCTTTCAGCAGCTTCGTCGTGGACTACATGGTCTATGCACTGGCTCTCTTATTTTTAGCTGCTGTGCCAACCAGTCTGAGAATTCTTCTCGCAAACGGGATTGCCCGCGTAACCAGCTCGGTCTTCAACTATTCGACCAATAAAAAACTGGTCTTTAAGAACGACGACAGTATAATCAAGACAGGAACTGGCTATTTCAGCCTAGCTCTGGTGCTCTTTATCCTAGACACACTGCTGATTCGTCTCTTCTATGCTGTCTTTGGTCTCAATCTTCTGATTGTCAAGATCATCGTCGGACTGCTGCTTTTCACCGTCTCTTGGATGGTGCAAAAGAGATTTATTTTTAAGGAAAGGACACACACCGCATCATGAAATTTTTAAAGAAAGGCTATGCCTACGCCTCAATTTTCGGCTTGCTTCTGACAGCTTCCTTCAGCTACTCCATGTTGAAAACCTTCGTCATCGCAGAGACCATTTCCACGGTTTCAAGCGCAAGTTCGTCGTCCAATGCCGAAGCTGCCAGCAAGGCCGCTGAAACAGCAACAGTAACAGATACCAGCTATTCGGACGATAACATCTCGGTCACACTGACTGAAAAGACCGTCAATAATACCCAAGTCTACGTTGCCGATGTGACCGTCAGCTCCGCTGAATACTTGAAAACCGCTCTCGCCAATAATACCTACGGAACCAACGTCACAGCCAAGACTTCAGAAACGGCCGCTAATAACAAGGCTATCCTAGCGGTTAATGGCGATTACTACGGTGCCAATTCTACCGGATATGTCATCCGCAATGGTGTTGTCTACCGTGATACCGTCCGAGAGGACGCCAATAATGGGGACTTGGCCATTTACAAAGACGGCTCCTTTAAAATCATTTACGAAAATGAAATCTCTGCCGATCAGCTGATCAAAGACGGTGTGGTCAATCTCCTAGCCTTCGGCCCAACCCTTGTAGAAAATGGTGAGATTGTCGTGAATACCAAGTCCGAAGTTGGCCAGTCCATGGCTTCCAATCCACGGACAGCTATCGGTATCATTGACGAAAACCACTATATCATCATCGTTTCAGACGGACGAACTTCAGAAAGTCAGGGGCTTTCCCTCTATGAAATGGCTGAAGTCATGAAATCTTATGGCGTCAAGACTGCCTACAATCTTGACGGCGGCGGCTCGTCCACTATGTACTTCAACGGTCAGGTCATCAACAAACCTACCACCAACGGAAATATTTCAGAAAGGTCGGTGAGCGACATTGTCTACATCGGTTACTAATCCCAGCAAAAAACGTTTCAAAAGAACAGCTCTTTCCCACATCCTGCTAACGATTTTTTTCTTTGCATTCAGCAGAATCTATGAATCCTTCAGCTTCGGGGAAACATCTATCCACATGCACTATCTCTTTGCCCTTCCTCTCGTTGGGGGCAGCCTCCTCCTGCTCTTCATGAAAATAATTCCCAATCTCTCTCGGCTCAGCCTCAACCTCTGGAACTCAGCTGTAGCCACTATGACAGCCGGTATGCTCTTTCGTGGCATCGTCAATCTCTCTGGACGCTCCACGACACTGGACATACCCTACTGGTATGTAGGAGCAGGCTTTGCGTCTCTAGCTCTATTCTCCATGGTCTTTACGCGCAGTGTATGGGTAAATAAAGAGACCAGCTCAACATCCTAATCTCATAAAAAATAGAAAGGTCGTGGTGTTTAAGCCACGACCTTTTCGATATAGCCTGAAAGAGATAAATTCTCCGAAAACAACTAATTTCCTTCACGCTTTTTACTAGCCATCTTGCTAACTAGGGCAAGAAAGACCATGCCAAAACCACTAAGAAAAACAGAGACTAAACTTTCTTGTCCTGTCTTCGGCAGGGTTTCTTTTGTGTCTAGATTAGAAACTTCTTCACTTACTTTTGTTTCTGTATGATAGTTAACTGTAATCGACTTCGTGCTTCCCGTTTTCTCCATCGCTTTGCCAGCTTCTGGCTGATGTTTCCGTTCTGGAGTTGGTACAACCCAGTTCTCAGGTTGAATCCGCGGTTTTACAATCATACCGCCAGATTGATCTGGTATAGGAGTTGGAGGCACTACTGTTTCCTTCAAATAGGTCAAGATGTAGCGGTTGATCTTGTTGGTCACTTCATAAACAAAATCATTTTCCGCTGCTTGATAGCCTGACTGAAGTTCGATATGAACACGATAGGCACCATTCATCAACATGGTTTCAAAACTTGAAAGGTCATAGATACTTTGAGGAAGTTGATGAACGACTCCCTTTTCATCTGTCACTTTCACCAATGTCCCAGCAGGAACTGGCTTATCAAAACCGATTGTCAATTTATTTTCACTCAAATAGCGGGAAGCAAATGTGATCTTTCCATGCGGGTTTTCTGGTGAAATCGTCACAGTCTTCACCAGTTCAGTCCCCCAATCATAATGGTAATCTGAAAGAGTAATCTTGGCAGTATAGGTGCCGAATGGAAGTTCTGGGAAGGTGCCTCTATTGAAGGAAGCATTGAATTCACCATCTACGACACGACCCTGATCATCAAATACTTGGTAGCGAACAATCGACGGATAGTAATTGAGCACCTCACCGTTACTGTCTGTAAAGGTAAGTTCTAAAGTTCCTTTTTCGGCTTTCTTTTGATTGTCTGGCCTTTTTTCAGGAGTTTCCTCTGGCTGCTCGCTACCCGGTGTCTCTGCTGCCACTGCCTTACCATGAACATTCAGTTCAGCTGTATTGTACACCTTGTCCCAAATTGAATAACGAAGCGTTGAGATATCTACTCCCTCTGGAATGACATAAGTTCCGTCTTCTTCTGGAGTCAATGCATGCGTTTCGCCATCCTTGCTATATGATAGATAAGTTCCAGCAAGCCCGCTACCATTTTCGACAATCTTCCCAGGACGGAAAATTCTAGTGTCAGGATCATAATGAGCGCTGCCTTCCTCTACACTTGGAGCTGTTGTATCGATCTTCACTTTGAAGTTCAACTCTTGCTGCTTAGCTCCAGAAGCTGATGGTCGATAGGTAATGACAAATTGATATTCCCCATCTGGAAGTTGCTGGCCATCCTTGTCCAAACCTTCCCAAGAAATTTCATAGAGTTCCACGCCCCTGCTACCACTACGATAGCTCCAGTCCGTCTTCTTATGGCTCTCGTTTCCGATTTCATAAAGCGGTTGCTTACGCTCCGTGTCCTCTTTCTTGTAAACCGTCAGATGGACATTTTCAACATTTCGGAGCATGACTGCTTTCACCTTGACACTATCAAAGCTATAATCATTGTTTGGTGAAATAGATTTGGTCGCCATCAAATTTCTCGCCGTCTTGTCCGAGCGTCTTTGCTACAGATTCACCATTTTCATACACATAGCTAATCAGAGAAGTGAAATGATTATCAGGATGGCGTTCCTCTACTTCAGGGACCTTTTCATCAGGATAATCCGTCTTGTCCTTATAGTAATAGAAAGGCTTGTCTGAACCAGTATATTCATAAATCGGCTTTTCAATTCCCCGTAGATTTTGGTAGTCCCCTCGGAAACCTACATAAGGGAGACTGACTAAATGCTGTTTGCTCTCTGCATCTTTAACAAGGAAAAATCCTTCTAAGAAGTAGCCATTCGGCATTTGCTTGCTCAGCTCTGATTGGTACTTGCTGGCATCTACTGAAACGCGAATCGTTCGGTGGCTATGAGCTGGAATAGTGATTTTATCTTTACCAGTCAAAGTCTCTAAGAGACGTGGGTGAAGGGTAAACCTCCCGTCTTGAACCTGGTCGGTTTGCAGAGTAGTTTCATAAGTAATTGACTTTTCTTGGCCAGATAGATTATGAACCGTCACATCAAACTCGAAGGTGTCTTTCACATTTCCTAAAGTCAAACTGCTCTTTTCGCCCTTGGCTGTGACATATAAATCACCTAGGGCTGCAGCCGTCACATCCATGACCCCAGCTCCCTGCTGACGAACAGAGGAATATGCCTTGGTTTCTTCATCCACATGGGGAACGGCCGTACTCATTGTCATCTGCTTGACAAGAATCTGAAGCTGTTCTGGCGTGAGATGAGGGAAGCGCTCTTTCAAAGCCTGCTTGACCAAAACAGTCGCGCCCGCCGCATGAGGAGAGGCCATACTAGTTCCCCTATCCATGTAATATTCGCCGTCATTAACAGACGAATAAATCATGCCACCTGGCAGCGTCACATCTGGCTTCAAATCACCATCTGCTGATAAGCCCCAAGATGAAAAGTCTGACATCTGTCTCGCAGCATCATAAGGGACTCGCTTAAATTTGTTGGCAATATGCAGTTGGTAATCACTGGCATGCTGAGATAAAAGCTCTCCCGCACGGTGACCAATCACCCCAACAGGGAACCGTTCTCCTAGACCTTCTATATCAAATGGAGTAGGGGTCTCCCCTTGCTCTTTTGTCTGATAGAAGACCACGCCTGTGGCACCAGCCTCTTTTAGTTTTTTAATCTTTTCAACATCTGAAACCGTGCCGCCTCTTTCAGTCAGAACCAAACAGCCATTAATCTGCTCCCTTTGGTAGTTTTCTAAGTCTCCATTTTCCACATGGATATAATTTTGCGGAATGGTTGTCCTAAAGCCTTCCCGTTCAACAAAGGAATGCATTGGAATCTTACCATCAGGGAAATCTGCTGAACCAACCAGTTCCTTAACAGTTAGACTTGCTTCCGAAGAGACATGTTTGGTTAAACTATTAATTGACGCAACAGAAATCACATTTGGATTGACTGACGGCGTCCCTGCCATTCCGTAATCAGGTGTTGTAGCCAGTGGCTTGCTATGCCAAATCCATTGGTCGCCATATTGGTAGAAGCAACGGTGATGGTCACTCCTGCCTTACGAGCTTCATCGAAGGCCTGACGTGTAATTTCTCCCACGTCATAGATGGAGCCAGAAGCTGTTCCTAAACTCATATTTATAGTATCAGCTCCAAGCTTCACAGCATCTTCCACAGCCTTGGTATAAATAAAGTTTTGGACTTGTCCACCTTTCGTATCTGAAAAGACGCGCAAAAACATAAGCTGAGCTTCTGGAGCAACACCTCGGATAATTTCTCCGTTTGGAGATGGCTGAGAAGCATTTCCTACGGCCGAACCTGCAACGTGGGCACCATGTGAGATCGGATCATCCTCTTTGACATTGTCGTTCATATCACTATAATTGTGAACGTAGACAATTTTATTATTGTACCATTTACCGTAGGTGATCCCTGCTTTTTTCTTAGCTGCCTCGATATCAGCTTCACTTTTGAACTTCGCCTTACTGATGTCCGTTAGACGAAAAACATCGTGGGCAGGATCAACACCCGAGTCAATAACGGCTACAACCTGACCTTGTCCTTTAATCCCTTTATCCCAAAGCGGTTGAAGATTGATTAGGCTATTCTCTTCGCTGACTTTGGCAGAACTTGATATCGGAGAAGCTACGGTAGGTTGCGGAGATTCCACCCTTGTCCTACGAAGCGGAGCATAGTCCACGGCATCAACACGCGCCAACCCTCGGATTCTCTTTGCATCTCCATAGGTCGTTTCTAAAGCCACCCCACTAAACAAAAGATTGATGTCGTAGAGTTTTTTAAACTGAATCGATTGTTTCTCTAGTTCCTTGAGAAATTCTTCATGTTCCCGATTGGTCTTCTCAATTCGCGTTGCCTTATCCGTTGCTGCTGTGAAAGGCTGTTCTACAGTTGTCTTTTCCTCCTTCAGACGCACAAGTGCCTCCACAGGAGCTGCTTCGTCCAATTCATTTTCAGAAAGAATCGATTCTTCCTTACGAGAATTTTCTTTTAGAACTTCTTTGTCAGATGCTTTGGACTGATCTGAGAGGACTTTATCACTACTGCTACTTTCCTTCTCGGTTTTAGAGGCAGCTCCTCTACTTGGCGCCTCTTTCTTTTCAGATACAATAAGATTTGTTTCTACTGAAGGAGCTACTGAGGGCTCATTTTCTTTCGTAAATGAAGGACTGTCTTCTGTTTGCTTTGAAGCAGGGGAAGACGACTCAGTTAAATCTTGAGCCCTTTCCACTTTCTGCTCTTGGACAGCATTTTCCTCCTGCCTTGCTTCTCCATCGTTTGCCGCAGACACAGTGGCGATCTGATTTTCAGCTGTTACTGTATCTGCTTCAACCATAGGTCCAGCAAGAATGACACCAATTACTATCGATGCTACTCCAATAGTACACTTTCGAATTGAAAAACGTTGATTAGGTTGAAACTCCATACAAAAACTCCTTTATCTTCAGAATGGAGATAGCCACCTTTGCTACCTCCATCCTGATGTACAAATTCACTTATACTTTAAAATGATTAGTTCTGACTTTCTTTTCTTTTTTGAAGAATAAAGCCTAGGCCAAGAATAGATAGAACAAAGCCTAGAAGACCAAGCTTGTCTCCAGCCTGTCCTGTCTTCGGCAGGGTTTCTTTTGCATCCTGATTAGCTGATTCTTGTCCACCTTGCGCATTCTTTTCACTCGGTTTGACATACATCGGACGCAAATCGGCTTTTTTCTGACTTAGTTGATGCTCCTCTTTTTCCTTTCCAATCTCTTTATCAGGAACTAGTGCTTTATCTGGAGAAAGAGGATTCGGAACTGGTGCTGGACTTGGATTTGGGCTTGGTGCTGGTGTTGGTGTTGGGTTGACTGGATTATCTTCTGTGACTTCTACAAATGTTGTTAAGAAGCGATTGATTCTTTCACCAACCGAATAGAAAACATCATTTTCTACTGCACGATAGCCTTTTGGCAAATCAATATGAATGCGATAATCTCCATTTAAAAGGAGCTTCTCAAAAGTCTTTGGTTCATAAAGAGTTTGCTCTAGCTCATGCTGCTCGCCACTATCCTTATGAATAGCAAAGACCTTGGTACCAGACGGCAAGTCCTTGTCAAAGACCACGTTAAAACGATTCTTCGATTTGTAATGATAGACAAAGTTGACCACTCCTTCTGGATGTTCTTTCGTCAATTCAACTGTCACAGTTGTAGGAGATACCCAAGAATAATTTTCATCTTGACCAACCACTTTAACAGTATAACTACCGAAAGGCATTCTTGGCAGATTACTCTCATAATAGGTATTAAACTCCTTATCAATACGATTGCCCTCACTGTCAAATACTTGATAGCGCATCATCTCAGGATATTGGGAAGTTGGATTGCCTCCCTCGTCCACAATTCGAACCTCTAAGCGTCCGTCCTTGGCTTTTGCTTTCTTTGTATCAGAACTTGTTTCCTCTTTTGTTGGTGCTTCTTCTTTCTCAGTTGAAGCTGGCTCCTTTTCTCCATCAATCGTTAAGGTATTCGTATTATAAACCTTATCCCAAATATAGAAACGAACAGTCGTCAAATCGACTCCTTCTGGAATATGATAAGAGCCATCCTGATTCGGAGTAATTTCAATTGTTTGTCCATCTTTTTGATAGGATAAGTATTTACCAGCTAATCCACTTCCTTCTTCAATAATTGTTCCCGGTCTAAAGGTCCGAGTTTTCGGATCATAGAGATCTTTGCTCGTTGCCAATTGTGGAACCTGATTGTCTACCTTGACTTTTAAGGTGATTTCTTGCGGTTTTGCTCCTGGCGTGCTTGGTCGATAGGTCAGGACATATTGGTATTCTCCATCAGGAACGACTTGATCATTTTGGTCTTTCCCTGCCCAATGACTAGCATAGAGGACTTTACTCCGATCATTGATTCTCCAACCAAAATCAGATTTTTTCTGACTTTCATTGCCATTTTCGTAAATCGGATGCTCCCGTTTCACATCGTCCGCCTTATAGACCGCCAAATGAATATTGTCAACATTTCTCAAAACAACGGCATTTAGCTTCACCGTGTCAAAGTGTCCATCACCATTTGGAGAGAAAGCCAATGCATTGCCATCATATTTTCCGTCTGTTTCTCCCAAGACAACCTGCTCATCTTGCCCATTTCTACGGATAGAGCTGACCAAGGCAGTGAAGTGATTTCCTGGATCCTTGACAGGATTTTCTGCTTTTTCGTCTTTGTAGTAGTAGAAAGGCTTGTCATTGCCAGTGAATTTATAAACCGGCTTTTCGATACCAGGTAGATCTTGGTAATGCCCCTTGAAGCCGATATACGGAATGCTGACCTCATCTTTTTGAGTCTTGGCATCCTTAAAGAAGACGAAGCCTTCTAAAAAGTAGCCATTTCTCATTTGATCGGAAAGTTCCTTAGTATAAGCACTCGTATTGACCTGAATTGGCACAGTCACACTGCCTTTCGGTGGTACAACAATCGTCTTATCGCCTTGCTGCTCCAGCAATTGACGCATTTGCAGTGTAATCCGCCCGTTTTCCACCTGATCTGTATTGACAACTGTTCGATAGGTGAGCTCTTTAGCTTCCGAGCCTAAATTATGGACAGTAACATTAAATGTGAAGCTTTCATTAACATTTCCAAGGGTCAGACTGCTATCGTTACCTTTTCCAGTAACGTATAGATTACCAAAAGCCGCACCTGCAGCATCCATGAGCCCAGAGCCCTGTTGCCGGACAGAAGAATAAGTATTACTTTCCTTGTCCTTGTGTGGTTTGGCAGTGCTCATGACCAGCTGGCGAAGTAAAGTATGGATCTGTTCTGGGCTATATTGTGGAAAGCGTTGTTCTAAGGCCTGCTTGATCAGAGTTGTTGCTCCTGCAGCATGCGGAGTTGCCATACTGGTTCCAGAGTCCATATCGTAGGAGCCGTCTGGAATAGCTGAGTAAATATTGCCTCCTGGCAAGGTCACATCTGGCTTCAGCATTCCTTCTGCCGACAGACCCCAGCCTGTAAAGTGGAGCATCTTATTTGCTTCACTATGCGGAAGCTTTTTCACTTCTTGATGGAAGGTCAGCTTGTATTCTCCAGCATGTGCTGCTAATTCTTTACCAAGCGTATGCCCTAAGACACTGACAGGATAAAACGATCCCCAATACCCCATCGAAAGATTTGCAATTGATCTCCCTGCTCCTCATTTTGATAGACTAAAACTCCTTTCGCACCAGATTGTCGAAGCGCATTTACTTTGTCTTCATCTGTAACATCACCGCCACTTTCAACTAAGGCAACTTTACCCTTGACGCTTGCAGTCCGGTAGGCTTCTTCTCCACCCTTTGGCACATAAACATAAGACTGTGGCCCTTCAACAGGGAATGGCAGACGATAAACAGGCAAGTCAATTAGACCATTCTGAAACTCTTGCTTGTCCTTTAAGGCAGGTATCTCCAAACGAATTTTTGTTTCATGGCTGACTCTATTATTAAAGGCACCGATGGCTAGGATACTCTTTTCAAGTGCTGGCTCATCAACGGTTCCTGTATCAGGCGCATCCGCTTTAGGCTTAGCTTGCCAATAGCCACTCACAGCATAGTTCCCAGCTGCAGCACTAATAACAACACCTGCCTTTCTCGCAAACTCAAAAGCTTGCCGAGTAAGAGGATTTGTATCAGCTTCTGAACCATTGACACCACCAAAGCTCATATTTATGGTATCTGCGCCAAGCTTGACAGCATCTTCAACGGCTTTTGCAACGACAAAGCCCTGTTCAGTCATTCCTTTCTTATCTGAAAAGATCCGCATAAACATTAGCTGCGCTTCTGGCGCTACCCCTTTGACCAATTCTCCAGTTGGAGCTGGTTTGGTTGCATTTCCAACGGCTGATCCCGCAACGTGCGTTCCGTGTGAACGTGGATCATCTTCTTTGATCTCATCGTTCATATCAGAATAGTTGTAAGCATAGATTACCTTGTCGTTATACCATTTACCATAGCTAATCCCTGCCTTTTTCATAGCGGCTTCCATCTGCTCTTTATTTTTGTATTTAGCCTTGCTTTTATCGGTTAAACTAAAGAGGTTATGGTCATAATCCAGACCAGTATCTAGCACAGCTACTACACGCCCCTGTCCTTTTATCCCCTTATCCCAGAGAGGTTGTAGATTGATCAGTTCATTTTCCTCACTGACCTTAGTTGGCAATACAGTAGTTTGCTTTTTAGGAAGATACTTGGAGTCGCTAGCATTTGAAAGGGTGGTGATTTCAACATTCTCAACTCGAGCAACTTTGCGAATTTTCAGGGCATCCTTGTAGCTTGTCTCTAAAACAAAGCCATTAAAAATCAGATCAAAATCTGCTAGTTTCTTATACTGGATACCTCTTTCATCCAATTCTTTTAAAACCGCATCCTTGATTGGTTGATTTTCATTCAGACGAGATGCAATTTCCACCGCCCCTACTGGGGCTTCTTTTTTCTTGCTCTCTAAGCGAACTAAGGCTTGTACACGCGCTTCTTCATTCACCTTTTCAGCAGGACTTGGCTTGACCTCAACTTCAGATTTAGAAACGTCTGGATCGGCCTTCTTTACTTCAAGCACTGGGGCTTTTTCTGATTGAGCTTCCTGCTTGCTTTCTTGCTCACTCTTATCAAGGATCGACTCTGATGTCTCAAGCTTTGGACTCTCATTCTCTACCTTAGCAGGAGCAGTCTCTATGTCGGTCTTAGTTACCTGCTGACCACTTGCCTCTGCTACTGTCGGCGCTATTTGTGAATCATCAGACACCGACTCTGCTGTCTTCACAAGGTCCGAACCTTGTTCTACTACTGCTGGAGGAATCGATGCTTGTTCCTGCGCCAAAACAGCCGGCCCATAAAAAAGGCATCCGACCACCACGGATACAAGGCCAACTGCGTATTTACGAAAAGCGAACCGTTGCTGTCTGTTATATTGCATAATCAAACCTCCTGTATTTTTGTAAGCGGTTACTTCGTTTTCATTGTAGTCTTTATATTTTTTTTAGTCAATAAAAAATAGGTAAAACATAGGAATGTAATATAATTCTAATTTTTTTCTGATAATTATTTTTATTGAATACTTTTTGACAATATTCAATAAAACATCTAACCAAAATCAAAAAAACGAGGGGCCTCCCTAAAACTCGAAATAGACCCTCGTTTCTTTTTACTTATTTCCTGATTATTTAAGCTGCAATTCCTACCCATTATCCATAAATATTCTTTTGACCTACAGATGAGTTTATTCTATATGACAAGGGGTATAAAACTTTTATTCCATTCAGATCTATTTCGCCATCAAGTGGAAATGGGACTGATTTGTAAAATTAGACGATTCTACCCTGATCAACAACCAACTTGCCTGCTTTATAAACCTGATGGGTCAGGTTAGTCGCAAAGAAATAAAGTGGATAGTCGATATTCTTAGCGTCTAGGATGGTAATGTCAGCCTGCTTGCCAGTATCAAAGCTACCAATCTTATCTTGACGGTTAACTGAGTAGGCCGCATTGATGGTTACAGCGTTGAGAACTTCTACTGGCGTCAGACGCATCATAAAGCAGCCCAGCTGCATGACGAATTGCAGGTTAGCTGTCGGACAGGAGCCTGGATTGCTGTCGGTGGTCAGGGTAATGGCCATACCAGCTTCTAACATCTTGCGGGCTGGTGCATAGGTATCTTCCATCAGACTGAAGGTAGTTGCCGGCAAGAGATTACCGATAACTTTGGCTTCTGCCATCTTGCGAATGCCCTCATCGGTCGCTACCATCAAGTGCTCTGCACTCGCTGCTCCTAGCTCAGCTGCTACATCTACCCCGCCGATAGACTCGATCTCATCAGCATGGATACGAAGCTTGAAGCCCATTTCCTTAGCCTTAGAAAGTAAGTAGCGCGACTCATCAGCTGTAAAGACGCCTTTTTCACAGAAAATATCACAGAATTCAGCTAGATTTTCTGCTTTTACCCGAGGCAGCATCTCTTCGACGATGAGCTCCAGATATTCCTGAGAGCGTCCCTTGTATTCTGGTGGAACGGCGTGGGCAGCCATAAAGGTCGAAACTAAATCAATCTCATGGTCACGGTCCAGAGCCCCAACGACATCCAGCTGACGCTTCTCTGTTTCCCAGTCCAGACCATAGCCACTCTTGGCCTCAACCGTTGTCACCCCATGAAGCAACATATAGTCCAATAACTTCTTAGATTTATCGTAAAGATTTTCAAAAGAAGCTTCTCGCGTCGCCCGGACTGTACTGAGAATACCACCGCCTTGGGCTAGAATTTCCAGATAGGGGACACCGGCTAATTTCTTAGCAAATTCATGCTCTCGGCTACCGCCATAGACCAAGTGAGTGTGACAGTCGATCAAGCCAGGTGTAGCAATCTTGCCCTCATAAGACTGAATCTTAGTATCTGGTCCAACCAGACTGGCATCTGGCTCTCCACTGCCAACTGCTAGGATTTTGCCGTCTTTGACTGCAATGTAGCCGTCCTCCAAGACCTGAGCTTCCTTCATCTCCTCACCAAAGGGGATGTCCGAGGTCCTTGGGACAGAAGACTTGATTAAAGTGAGTTAATAGTAAATCAGCAGTCATGCTTGTTCCTCCATTTATTTTCCAACTTATTCGTTTTCCATCATAATACACTATCGTCAAATTATAGTCAAAAACCAATATATATTAGATATATTGATATTTTTTATCTTTAGAAATATTTTCTTGACTTTGTACTGACGGCGCTGTTATAAAATAAGGTCAAATCTTAAGTTATTTTACAAGGAGGAAATAAACATGTCATTCTACAGCGAACAAGATATTGCAGCAGCAATGACCGTCAAATTAGACGATGTATTACCTGAAAAAACGGTTTTCCAAGAAGGCATCCGTCGCGCACCTGACCGGGGCTTCCGTCTCACTCAGGCACAAACAGAAATCGCTCTAAAAAATGCCCTTCGCTATATTCCAAAGAGATTCCATGAGGAAGTAATTCCAGAATTTCTGGAAGAACTGAAAACTCGCGGACGGATTTATGGCTACCGCTGGCGTCCAAAAGGACGCATCTACGGCAAACCAATTGACGAGTATAAAGGGAACTGTACTGCAGCCAAAGCTATGCAGGTCATGATTGACAACAACCTGAGCTTTGAAATCGCCCTTTATCCATATGAATTGGTTACTTATGGGGAAACTGGATCTGTCTGTGCTAACTGGATGCAGTACAACCTGATCAAGAAATACTTGGGAAGTCATGACCGACCATCAAACCCTGGTCGTAGAATCTGGCCACCCGCTCGGACTCTTCAAATCCAAACCAGAAGCACCTCGCGTGATTATCACCAATGGCCTCTTGGTCGGTGAATATGACAATATGAAGGACTGGGAAATTGCGGAAGAAATGGGCGTGACTAACTATGGTCAAATGACAGCAGGTGGCTGGATGTACATCGGCCCTCAAGGTATCGTCCATGGTACCTTCAACACTCTCCTCAATGCTGGACGTTTGAAACTGGGTGTAGCTGATGATGGCGACCTGACTGGCAAACTCTTCATCTCTTCTGGTCTGGGCGGCATGAGTGGAGCTCAAGGGAAAGCAGCCGAAATTGCTAAAGCTGTGGCAATCGTAGCTGAAGTAGACCAATCTCGGATTGAAACTCGTCACTCCCAAGGCTGGATTAGTCAATTAGCCGAAAGTCCAAAAGAAGCAATCGAGCTAGCTCAGAAAGCTCTGGAAGCTGGTGAATCAACTTCCATTGCCTATCATGGTAACATCGTAGATCTCTTAGAATATGTCAACGAGAACAATATCCATGTAGATCTACTGTCTGACCAAACTTCTTGCCACAATGTCTATGACGGCGGTTACTGTCCGGCTGGTATCAGCTTTGAAGAAAGGACTCGCCTTCTAGCCGAAGACAAGGAAACCTTTGCTAAGCTGGTTGACCAAACATTGGAACGTCACTTCAAGGCTATCAAGACCTTGACTAGCAACGGCACCTACTTCTTTGACTACGGTAATGCCTTTATGAAGGCAGTCTATGACTCTGGCATCAAGGAAATTTCTAAGAATGGCTTTGATGACAAAGACGGCTTCATCTGGCCATCTTATGTAGAAGATATCATGGGCCCAATGCTCTTTGACTATGGTTATGGTCCTTTCCGTTGGGTATGTCTGAGCGGTAAGCACGAAGACCTAGTCGCTACTGACCATGCAGCTATGGAAGTGATCGACCCTAACCGCCGCTACCAAGACCGCGACAACTACAACTGGATCCGCGATGCAGAAAAGAACCAGCTGGTTGTTGGAACTCAGGCTCGGATTCTCTACCAAGACTGTATGGGACGCGTCAATATCGCCCTCAAGTTCAATGAATTAGTACGCGAAGGCAAGATTGGTCCTGTCATGATTGGCCGTGACCACCACGATGTATCTGGTACTGACTCTCCATTCCGTGAAACTTCTAATATCAAGGACGGTTCTAATGTTACCTGCGACATGGCTGTGCAATGTTACGCTGGTAATGCCGCTCGTGGTATGAGTCTGGTAGCTCTCCACAACGGTGGTGGAACTGGTATCGGTAAAGCAATCAACGGTGGCTTTGGCTTGGTACTGGACGGTAGCGAACGCATTGATGAAATCATCAAATCAGCTATCGCTTGGGATACAATCGGAGGAGTCGCTCGTCGTAACTGGGCTCGCAATGAGCATGCTATTGAGACAGCTATCGAGTACAACCGCCTCCACCAAGGAACAGACCACATTACCATTCCATACTTAACTGACGAAGATTTGGTCAAAGAATCTGTTAAAAAGTTGTTCGAATAGGAAAAACTTGTCCCCCAACTTCTGAACTGAGCTAGGCCTCACACCTAGCTCAGCTGGAAGTTCCACTTTATTCACTTTGTAATTTTTAATAATATATATCACGAGGTAATATCTTATGGCAAAAATTGTTGAATGTATTCCTAACTTTTCTGAAGGCCGCAATCAAGCGGTTATTGACGGTCTAGTTGAAGTAGCTAAGAGCGTGCCAGGCGTAACACTTTGGACCACTCTTCTGATGCCAGCCACAACCGCAGCGTCTTTACCTTGGTCGGTGATGACCAAAATATTCAGGAAGTTGCTTTCCGTTTGGTTAAATACGCTTCTGAAAATATTGACTTGACCAAGCACCAAGGTGAACACCCTCGTATGGGCGCAACTGATGTCCTTCCTTTTGTACCAATCAAAGACATCACAAGTGAGGAATGCGTAGAAATTGCGAAGACCGTATCTGAGCGGATCAATCGTGAGCTCGGTATTCCTATCTTCCTCTATGAAGATGCAGCGACTCGTCCTGTGCGTAAGAACTTGGCTAAGGTTCGTAAAGGACAGTTTGAAGGCATGCCTGAAAAACTCTTGGAACCTGACTGGGCTCCAGACTATGGTGAAAGAAAGATTCACCCAACTGCTGGTGTCACTGCTGTCGGAGCTAGAATGCCGCTCATCGCCTACAATATCAACTTGGATACAGACAATCTGGAAATTGCCAACAATATTGCCAAAATCATCCGTGGATCAAGCGGTGGTTACAAATACTGTAAAGCGATTGGCGTTATGCTGGAAGACCGCAACATTGCTCAGGTTTCTATCAACATGGTCAATCTGGAAAAATTCCCACTCTATCGTGTCTTTGAAACTGTTCGCTTTGAAGCCAAACGCTACGGAGTTGGAATCCTCGGCTCAGAAGTCATCGGTTTGGCACCAGCCAAGGCTTTGATTGACGCAGCAGAATACTATCTGCAAATTGAAGACTTTGACTACGGCAAACAAGTTCTGGAAAACCATTTGCTGGGCTAGGAGGACAGAAACCTATGAAATTAGTAGATTTAAGTTTGACAGAATTTGCTCAAGTCCTAGGCTCAGATGCTCCTGCACCAGGAGGTGGCTCTGCCGCTGCTCTTTCCGCAGCGAACGGTATTTCCCTGACCAAGATGGTCTGTGAATTGACCCTTGGCAAGAAAAATACGCAGAATTTGAAGCAGAAATTGCTCAAGTGCACGCAGAAAGCGCCCGCCTGCAAGAAAGCTTGCTCGCAGCTATTGACAAGGACACTGAAGCCTTCAATCTGGTCTCTGCCGTCTTTGATATGCCTAAGGAAACGGAGGAAGACAAGGCTGCCCGTCGAGAAGCGATGCAACAAGCCCTCAAGGAAGCGACCAAGTCACCTTATGGCATGATGGAAGACATCTTGACTGCCCTGCAAACAACTCAAAAGGCCGTCGGCAAGTCCAATACCAACGCAGCAAGCGACCTGGGGGTAGCAGCTCTCAATCTTAAGGCTGGCCTGCAAGGGGCTTGGCTCAATGTCCTCATCAACCTGTCAGGTGTCAAGGATGAAGCATTTGTCGCAGACTACCGCAGCAAAGGTGAAGAACTCCTGCAAAAAGGCTGCGCTCTTGCAGATGAAATTTATCAAGAAATTTTGAAAGTTGTCTAATAGATAAACGGAAGAGAAGCTCACTCTTTCCTGTGAATGGACTTCCTCTTCTCAAGAGGTAACAATATGGTTTTATCAGATATTGAAATTGCCAATTCGGTTCAAATGAAGCCCATCAAAGAGGTGGCTGAAAAGCTTGGAATTGCTGAAGATGCTTTGTCTCTTTATGGAAATTACAAGGCAAAAATCAGTGCCGGCCAACTGGAAGCTTTAAAAGACAGGCCAGACGGCAAACTGATTCTCGTGACCGCTATTTCCCCGACACCAGCTGGAGAAGGTAAGACTACGACTTCTGTCGGATTGGTCGATGCTCTAGCTGCTATCGGTAAAAAAGCCGTTATCGCTCTGCGGGAACCTTCACTCGGACCTGTCTTTGGTATCAAGGGCGGAGCTGCTGGCGGTGGGCATGCTCAAGTTGTGCCCATGGAGGATATCAACCTCCACTTCACTGGTGACTTTCATGCCATCGGTGTTGCCAACAACCTGCTGGCAGCCCTCATTGATAACCACATCCATCATGGTAATGCCTTAGGCATCGACTCTCGCCGCATCACTTGGAAGCGGGCAGTGGATATGAATGACCGGCAGTTGCGCCACATTGTGGACGGCTTGCAGGGCAAAGTCAACGGTGTTCCCCGTGAAGATGGGTTTGACATTACAGTTGCTTCTGAGGTTATGGCTATTCTCTGCCTGTCAGAAAATATCACTGACCTCAAGAGCCGTTTGGAAAAATCATCATTGGCTACAGCTTTGAAGGCAAGCCAATAACTGCTAAGGATTTGAAAGCTGGTGGCGCTATGGCTGCTGTGCTTAAAGACGCCATCCATCCAAACTTGGTTCAAACTCTGGAACACACACCAGCCTTGATTCACGGCGGACCTTTCGCCAACATTGCCCATGGCTGTAACAGTGTCCTAGCTACCAAGCTGGCTCTCAAATATGCCGACTATGCAGTTACAGAAGCTGGTTTCGGTGCTGACCTCGGTGCTGAAAAATTCATTGATATCAAGTGTCGTACATCTGGACTTCGTCCAGCAGCTGTAGTTCTGGTTGCTACCATCCGCGCTCTCAAGATGCACGGTGGTGTGGCTAAGAGTGACCTAGCTGAAGAAAATGTCCAAGCCGTTGTAGATGGACTCCCAAACTTGGAAAAACATCTGGAAAACATTCAAGATGTTTATGGATTGCCAGCAGTCGTTGCCATCAATAAATTCCCACTGGATACTGAAGCAGAATTGCAGGCAGTTTATGACGCCTGCCAAAAACGCGGCGTTGACGTAGTGATTTCCGACGTCTGGGCAAATGGCGGAGCTGGCGGTAAAGAGTTGGCTGAAAAAGTCGTGGAACTGGCCGAAGGAGACAATCACTTCCAATTTGTATATAATGAAGAGGACTCCATCGAGATCAAGCTGAACAAAATTGTTACTAAGGTTTACGGAGGTAAGGGCGTTCGCCTGACTCCTGCTGCTAAACGCGAGCTCAAACAACTGGAAGAGCTGGGCTTCTCCAACTATCCTATCTGTATGGCTAAGACGCAGTATTCTTTCTCAGACGATGCTAAGAAACTGGGCGCTCCTAAAGACTTTGTCGTGACGATCAGCCAGCTCAAAGTTTCTGCTGGTGCAGGCTTTATCGTTGCTCTGACTGGTGCGATCATGACCATGCCAGGACTGCCTAAGGTGCCAGCCAGCGAAAAGATTGATGTTGACAAAGACGGCAATATCAGCGGTTTGTTCTAATAAATACCAAAAATGACAAATGTAACCCTTCTAAAATCAAACGATTTTCAAGTTTCCGATTGGTCAGGGGGAAAGACGAAGCAACTTTATCTTTCCCCGCCAACTGGCCACTATAGCAAGCGTGACTTTGACTATCGGCTCTCAACAGCGACTGTGGAGTTGGCTGAAAGTCAGTTTTCTGACCTCAGCGGCTTTCACCGCATTCTCATGAGCCTGGGCCACACACTTCATCTCCACAATGCCAGTCGGCAGGAGGAAACGGTTCTAGCTCCCTTCACCCCCTATTTTTTCGAAGGGAGTGATTCTATCACAAGTCGTGGGACTTGTACCGACTTTAACTTAATCTACAGCGACCATTATCAGGGACAGATGATTGCCATATCGGATGGACAAGAGCTTAGTCAAGATGAAGCAATTCAATTTATCTACGCCTTGAGTGATCTGATGGTGACAGGAACAGGCCTGCCATCGCTTAACCTAGAGACAGGGCAACTTCTGATAGTGGAAAAAGAGGCTCAGGAAACTGAGCTGCAAATAATGTTTTCGAGTAACCAGCCACAGGGAACGCCCCTTGCTATATGGGCTGGTTTGACCCATATCCCTACTAAGTAAAGATACAAGGATGTCCTATCATCGTTCTATCTTTACTTGGAAGGATCCCATATCTCTAAAGGAGAAACATTATTATGAATGCGACTAAACTCACTGCACAAGAACAAGAGCGAGAAAATGCGAAATTCAGCTTTTCTGGCGCTACTCTCTATGGTATCAATGCTGTTATCGGTTCAGGAATTTTCCTCCTGCCTCAAAAGATTTATAAAGGACTGGGGCCTGCTTCTCTAGCTGTCATGCTGGGAACTGCCCTCCTCGTTATTCTCTTAGCCGTCTGCTTGGCAGAAACTGCTGGTTATTTTAATAAAAACGGCGGAGCCTTCCAATATTCCAAAGCAGCCTTTGGGGACTTTGTCGGATTTAATGTTGGCTTCCTAGGCTGGGCGGTTACCATCATCGCTTGGTCAGCAATGGCAGCAGGATTTGCGAGACTTTTTGTCATTACTTTTAAATCCTTTGCTCCCTATGAACTTCTGCTCAGTGTGAGCCTGATTATCCTACTCAGTCTGATGAATATCTCAGGTCTTAAGACTTCCAAAATGTTCACCTTGACCGCAACTGTAGCCAAGCTCATCCCAATTGTCGCTTTCAGTCTATGTGCAATTTTCTTCATCAAAGGAGGAATTGACAAAGGAAACTTCACTCCGTTTCTTCAGCTAGAACCTGGCGTAGATATCATGAAAGCCATCTCTAGTACAGCGATCTATATCTTCTACGGTTTCATCGGTTTTGAAACCATGTCTATCGTTGCTGGTGAAATGCGCAACCCAGAAAGAATGTGCCTCGGGCTATTTTGGGCTCTATCAGTATTGTGTCTGTTCTCTATATGCTGATTATCGCAGGAACTATCGCCATGTTAGGCAGCCGTATCCTGCAAACAGATGCATCTGTGCAAGACGCCTTTGTCGAAATGATTGGCCCTGCTGGAGCATGGATTGTTTCTATTGGAGCGCTGATCTCTATTGCTGGACTTAACATCGGGGAATCTATCATGGTTCCACGTTATGGTGCAGCCATTGCAGATGAAGGCTTGTTGCCTAAAAAAATCGCTGAAACCAATGCTAAAAATGCCCCTGTAATTGCCATTATTATCTCCGGACTTTTGGCCATCGCCCTGCTCTTTACAGGAACATTTGAAGTATTAGCGGCTCTCAGCGTAGTCTTCCGCTTCTTCCAATACATCCCAACTGCTCTAGCCGTATTGGTATTGAGAAAGAAATATCCAGATAAGAAAGTGGTCTTCCGCGTTCCATTTGGTCCTGTCATCCCAATTTTAGCGGTCCTAATCAGCCTCGTCATGATTTGGGGTGAAAATCCAATGAACTATGTCTATGGTCTCATCGGTGTCCTTGTCGCCAGCGCAGTCTACTATATCTACATAGTACTGATTTGTAAAAATAAAGTTCTTGAACAAAAAGGAGAATGAATCTTATGACACATGTAATCAATTTGGATGGCGAACACCTTACTTTAGAAGATGTCATTGCAGTAGCTCGTCATGGAGCTATCTGCGAAATCAACCAAGAAGCTAAGAAAGCTGTAGAAGCTTCCCGCAAAATCGTGGATGACATCGTTCGCGAAAAGCGGGTAGTCTATGGCGTTACGACTGGATTTGGCTCCCTCTGCAATGTCAGCATCTCGCCAGAAGATACGACTCAGCTGCAGGAAAACTTGATTCGCACCCATGCTTCAGGATTTGGCGATCCTCTTCCTGAAGATGCAGTTCGTGCTATCATGTTAATTCGGATTAATTCTCTGGTCAAGGGCTATTCTGGTATCCGTCTCTCTACTGTCGAAAAGCTTCTGGAATTGCTCAATAAAGGTGTCGTGCCTTACATTCCGGAAAAAGGATCTTTGGGAGCCTCTGGCGACTTGGCACCGCTGGCTCACATGGTGCTTCCTATGCTAGGACTGGGCCACGCTTACTATCAAGATCAACTGTTCTCTGGCCAAGAAGCTTTGGACAAGGCTGGTATTGAGAAAATTGCTCTAGCAGCCAAGGAAGGGCTGGCGCTGATTAACGGAACGACTGTCCTGACAGGTATCGGAGCTCTGGCTACCTACGATGCCATCCAGCTGCTTAAATTGTCAGATGTCGCTGGCGCCCTTTCCATGGAGGTCCACAATGGTATTACCAGCCCTTTCGAAGAAGACTTACATACCATTCGACCTCAGAGCGGTCAGCTAGCTACAGCCCGCAATATCCGCAACCTTCTAGAAGGCAGTGGCAATACGACCGTGGCCACTCAACAGCGGGTCCAAGATCCATATACCCTACGTTGTATTCCACAGATTCATGGTGCCAGCAAGGACTCTATCGCTTATGTCAAGACCAAGGTTGAGATTGAAATCAACTCTGTTACAGACAACCCTATCATCACCAAGGAAGGCCATGTCATCTCAGGCGGTAACTTCCACGGAGAACCAATGGCTCAGCCATTTGACTTCCTCGGCATTGCCATTTCTGAAATCGGCAATGTATCCGAGCGTCGTGTAGAACGTCTGGTCAACAGCCAACTAAGCAAGCTCCCATCCTTCTTGGTCAAACACCCAGGCCTCAACTCTGGCTTTATGATTACTCAGTATGCTTGTGCTTCGCTCGCATCTGAGAACAAGGTCTTGTCTCATCCAGCCAGCGTAGACTCTATCCCATCTTGTGAAAACCAAGAAGACTTTGTCAGCATGGGAACTACAGCAGCACGCAAGGCAGCTGAAATTCTCAAGAATTCTCGCCGCATCGTGGCAACAGAAATCATGGCAGCCTGCCAAGCTCTGGATCTGAAACCAGAAAACCATGAACTTGGTAAAGGAACCAAGCCGGCCTACGACCTCTTCCGTCAGCATGTCCGCTTTATCGAGTTTGATAAGGACATCGAGATCTATGAAGAACTCAACAAGGCTTCTGAGCTGATTGAAAGCGATGAATTCCTAGCAGCCGTTGAAAAGGCTGTGGACTTGAGCATTCAGTTCTAAAGCTGATGCCTTTGTAAAAAGCTAACATAAGAAGCCCGCTCTCATGCAGCTGGGCTTCTTTTCCCGCCAAAAGCCATTGACAGGCTTAGCGGAAACTCTTATAATAAAGTCGCAACTATCGTTATCAAAAAGGACAAAATTATGTTAGAAGATTACTATCAGCTAGACAACCATTACTATCAGCGAGGTCCAGAGGACAATCTATATACTGCTAAGTGGGGCATGGTCATTGAGTTTCTGGACTTAAATGATCCTAGCTTAACTCCTTTTGAAGGGGTGAACTTTGCCCTGATTGGCTTCAAGAGCGACAAGGGTGTCTATATCAATAACGGCCGAGTGGGGGCTGTCGAAGGACCACAAGCTATCCGAACTCAGCTGGCCAAACTTCCTTGGCATCTAGGTAGAAACGTTCGAGTATTTGACGTTGGCGATATTGACGGGCCTAACCGCTCTCTGGAGCAGCTGCAGCAAAGCTTGGCGAGAGCAGTCAAACGCCTGCGAGAGCTTAATCTCCGTCCCATCGTTCTAGGCGGCGGTCACGAAACAGCCTACGGCAACTATCTAGGTCTCAAGTCGTCACTAAATCCTGACCAAAACTTAGCTGTGATCAATATGGATGCCCATTTTGACCTACGCCCCTACGATCAGACGGGCCCCAACTCCGGTACCGGTTTTCGTCAAATGTTCGATGACACCTTAGCTCAGAAACAGATCTTTAACTATCTCATCCTAGGGATTCAGGAGCATAATAACAATCTCTTTCTCTTTGACTTTGTAGCCAAATCTAAGGCTATCCAGTTCCTGACTGGAATGGACATTTACCAAATGGGTCACAAGGAAGTCTGCAAGGTAGTTGATGCTTTTCTAGCCGATAAAGAGCAGGTCTATTTAACCATTGATATTGACTGCTTTGCAGCTGGCGCCGCTCCTGGTGTCAGTGCCATCCAGTCGCTAGGTGTGGATCCCAATCTGGCTGTGCTGGTCTTCCAGCACATCGCCGCGTCAGGCAAACTGATTGGCTTTGACATCGTCGAAGTCTCTCCACCTCACGATATAGATAACCACACGGCCAACCTAGCCGCCAGTTTTGTCTTTTACCTAACCCAAATCTGGGCACAAGTACATGACTAATGGGGATTTAAAAACCTCATTAGAAACATCAAAAGAGGATGAATATAACTTTCATCCTCTTTTATTTGTGTTCAATTCTTAAGACAAGGTTCGACGTAAGTTTTCTAATTCCTTTAGTTGATGACGATCCCGGTAGGGATTGAGCTGGCTTTTGGCTGTTTCATAGTAGGTTTCAAAGTCCTGATCTAGTAAATTTCAAAACCAGCTTCTTGCAAACTGCCAGCCAGCTGGCGATACTTGATCACAGCCATCAGATAGTAGATCAAGCCCTTGTCCCGCGGATTGCCATAGCGACTAATGAGACTATCCTTTTTCCGCAGCAGATCAAGCACCGGCTGGTAATCCCCCTTCTCGCAGCCAATCAAGGCCAAATAAACTTCCAACTGGGTCTCCTTCCAAGGAAAGCTGAGCGACTTTAGGGCTACTTTCGCTTTCAGCAAGATCCGCTCTGCCTGTTCATAATCTTTTAGCTGATAATAAGTCAGCCCCAAGCCTATATAGAAAGCAAAAATCGAAGGCTCTGCTGTTTTATTTTCCGTCAGCTCAATCGCCTCTTTCTGATGAGCCAGCGCTGTCTGGAAATTCCCACGAATCTGCTCAATCTCTGCCAGATAATCTAGAGCTGCCGCAATCTGAATCGAATACTTTGAGCGCAACGAAGCCGTCAAACTAAAGCAATCGATAGACTGGTAAAGATGGCGGAGTGACTGCTCCTCATCTCCAATCATGAGATGATAAAGCCCCTTAAGTCGAAGATTCATCGCAATAGCTTCATGATTATTGGCCTGAACTGAAGCGTCTAGAGCCAACTCCGTATAATAGCGCATCTCAGGAATATTCTCCGTCTGGATACAATAGTAAATCATCTGCCGATAGCCTTCTAGGAGAAAATCCATCTGCTGCAGCTCTTTAGCAGAAGCAATCACCTGCTGGATATTGTCCATTCCCTGCTGGTAATTCCCCGTCCGGATAGCATAACGCCCTTCCAGATAGAGAAAGCGGAGAAGCAATAGCTGAAAATCTTTGTGATTCTGGTGTTTTCTCTCTAAGCCTTCTATTTCCTGACGGATACGATCAAATTGGTCCAAAACCGCGGACTGATTGCTATCATCCGTCTTTTCGATAAAGCCAAACTCCCGCGAATAAATGGGAAAGAGCTCATGATGAAACTGCAAGGTGGCCTCGAGATAATGCAGCTCATACTCCAAAGACTTAATCGGTTGTTTGGACATCTTATAATGATAGGCAATATCATTGAGCAGCTGAGCATGATAAAGAGAGGCTCCCAGCTGGTCTTCCATGCCTTGGGCAATCTGGTGATGTAGCATTCGCTTCTTGGCAAGTGGTAATCGCTCATAAGCATAAATCCGCAAAAGTTCCTGGCTGAATCGTAAAACCAATTCCTCCTGTTCCTCTTCTATTAAAAGCTGTTTTTGCCCAAATCCTTCCGCAATTTCGACCACTTCTTCCACAGATAGGCCTAGCAACTGAGCTAAGAGCGCTACCGAAGCAGGGGAACTAAAGCAAGCCAGATAGTCAACCAATTCCTCCTCCTGGCTGCTCAAATAGCCCAATTTCAGAGATAGTTTTGCTTTAATAGCTGAGGTCAATGGCTGGAATTTCTCACCTCGCAAAAGCTGCTCCGCATACTCCGATAGAAAGAAAGGAATGCCCTGACTGACCCGATAAATAGCCTCAAGCCGTTCTTCAGATATGACTAACTGTCCCGTCTGGGCCTGTAAATAAGCCACACTTGCCTTAAAATCCAGCGGCTGCAGTTCAATGCAGTCTAGCTGACTACGAAGCAATAAGTGATTGAAAAAGCGTCCAAGATAAGGTGGCGTACTCAGATGCTTGGTCAACACAAAGGCTACTGGATAATCCCTCAAATGGTTCATAACCTGCTCTAAAACAGCCACACTAGCCTCATCCATCCAGTGACAATCCTCAACTAAGATCACCAGAGCCTTTTTCTTAGAAATCTTTTGCAAAATATCCAGTACAAACCGAGCCAGACGATCCGTATTCAACTCAAGATCCGAAGCTTCACCTGCCATCATCGGAAAATAACTATCCAAAATAACCTGCCACTGGCTGGTCGAAAGGATCTGATGCTGAATGGCTAAGTCGCCCAAGCCATCTAGCAGACTGCGCCAAGGCTGCAATCCAACCGTCATTTCTTCCTTGAAGCACTCTGCCATAACAATCTGGAAATACTTGGTCTGATTAGCCAGTACTTGTCGAGTCACTGTCCGTTTGCCGATGCCAGTACCACCGACTAAGAGCAGCGCACGAGGTTCTTGCCTCTCTAAAATCTTAGAAAAATAAGATTCCAAACGCTTGATTTCATCCACTCGACCAAAAAAGTGGTCTGTATTACGTAAAAATTGCTTGATTTTACGCTCACTGCGATCCCTGGCCATCACTTCATGGTACAGCTGTTGGATTGCTTCATTGGGACTAATCCCCAATTCCTTGTCCAAGAGATTGACCAATTTATAATAAGTCTCAATTACCTTACCAGGTCGATCATTCTCCTGATAGAGCTTCATCAGCAGATGATAATTCTTTTCATCAAACTCATCGATACTGATCATACGACGCAGATTGCGCTCTGATTCTTCCAAATTCGACGGATCTTTTTCCAACTTTTGATAGCAAGCCTGGATATAGAGCTGCTCATATCGCGTCCGCATCTTGGACACCCAGTAATCAAAAGCCTCGCTGTCCTTGAGATAAAAGCCCTGCAGAAAATCCCCCTGGTAGAGCGACAGATGCTCCGCTGGATGGTCCGTGAAAATTTCTATATCACTTTCAATCGCACACTCGGGATTAAGCGACAGCACAGTCCGGTTGGGAGCAATAATCCATTCTCCACCTAGTAGCTTATTGGCTTGATAAATTGTGTTGCGCAGATTCTTTTTGGCAGTCTGATTGTCCTTATTTTCCCAGAGGATCCCTGCAATCTCCTCCCGATTGACTGTCCCATTGATATGGAGATAATAGAGCAGAGCATTGATTTTGGCAAAAGGAAAAAAGACTTCCTCTTGATTGAGAAAGACACTCGGACTTCCCAGCAATTTCAACTTCAAACGATCTTCGGTCATGTAAACGCCTCCAAGAAAGCTTATAGAACTAATATAAACAAAATAAGACATTTTAGCAAGCAAGAAAAAACGACTCTATCATTTATCAGCTTCTAAATGATCAAAACTTATAAAACAAAAACCACTAAACAGCAAATCAATCTGATTAGTGGTTTCTTCATTCATCTTAAAAAGATTGAACGGATGGGGTATGATTAAAGAGCGCATGGGTCGCCTTATAGATATGGTAAGCTGTTGCCGCGTTATTCATCGTATAGAGATGGATCCCTGCTACATCATGGGTCACCAAATCGACAATTTGATCCACCGCATAGGCTAAACCAGCTGTCCGCAGGGATTCTGGATCATGTTCATACTTATCCAGAATGGCCTTGAATTTGCGCGGAAGATGAATATTCTCACACGTTTTCAAAAGGCGAAGCGCTTGGTTTCGGTTAAGAATAGGCATGATACCTGCATGAATCGGAACATCAATCCCAGCCAAGGTACATTTGTCTTGGAAATCATAGAAACGTTCATTGTCAAAGAAGAGTTGAGTGACAAGACTAGAGCAGCCCGCATCAACCTTTTTCTTTAGATTCTGAATATCTGAGATCTGGTTTGGTGAGTCTGGGTGACCCTCTGGATAGCAGGCACCAATGATGTCAAAATGTGGTGCTTCTGTCTTGATATACTCAATCAAGTCAGTCGCGTATCTAAAATCATCCTTAGGAGCCACATCTGGAAAAATATCGCCTCGCAAAGCCAAAATCTGATTAACCCCAACACGATCCAGAGCCTGCAAGATATTGGATACCATTTCCTTGGTTAGATAAACAGCTGGCAAATGGGCAATCGTTGGAATCTCAAGGTCATTGGAGATGAACTCAGCTAAACGAACCGTTGTCTCCTCAATATCAAATTTATTATTGCTGGCAGTCACACTGATAAAGTGGGGAGCCAGATCTTGCATCTCCCTCAACGCCTGAAAAATCTTATCATTGCCTACTGCCGGATTAGGAGGAAATACTTCAAATGAGAGACTAGGAGTTTGGCGATTCACCATAGAGATAAAATTCCTTTCAATCTACTAACTAGCAGCCTATAACAAACCTGCAAACAGCTTTGTTGCAGGTTTATCAGAGCTGAGTTTAAATGTAGAAATAATATTAATTCAGTTTTTGTCTAGCTGCTTTGGCCGCTTCTACAAGGCGGATCAAGCTTTCTTTTGTTTCTGGGATACCACGTGTTTTCAAACCACAGTCAGGGTTGATCCAAACTTTCTTGCTTGGAACTTTAGCAAGGATGGCTTCGATGGTGTGGTCGATTTCGCCTTCGTTTGGCACACGAGGAGAGTGGATATCGTAAACCCCAGGTCCCACTTCTGTTTGGAAGTTTTTCGCTTTGAGTTCGTCCAAGATTTCAAGGTTTGAACGGCTGGCTTCAAAGGAAATAACATCCGCATCCATGTTGTCAATAGCTGGGATGATATCTGTAAATTCTGAGTAACACATGTGAGTGTGGATTTGTGTATCTGGCGCTACTGTAGAGTGTACCAAGCGGAAGGCAGGGATTGCCCAGTCAAGGTAGTCTTCGTACCAGTCGCTACGACGGAGTGGCAATTTCTCACGGAGAGCAGCCTCGTCGATTTGGATGATTTTTACGCCAGCAGCTTCAAGGTCAAGAACTTCATCCTTGATCGCAAGAGCGATTTGAAGAGTTGAGTCCTTGATAGAAATGTCTTCACGCGGGAATGACCAGTTAAGGATGGTAACAGGTCCAGTCAACATCCCCTTAACAGGTTTGTCAGTACGGCTTTGTGCGTAGCTAGACCATTTGACAGTGATTGGGTTGAGACGAGTGACATCACCCCAGATGATTGGTGGTTTCACCCCACGCATACCGTATGATTGTACCCAACCATTCTTAGAGAAGAGGTAACCTGACAAGTTTTGACCGAAGTACTCAACCATGTCGTTACGCTCGAACTCACCGTGTACAAGCACGTCAAATCCAACTTCTTCTTGCCATTTGATCCATTCATCAATCGTTTCAGCAAGAAAGGCATCGTACTCTTCTTGTGACAATTCGCCCTTACGGAAGGCCAAACGTTTGGCACGGACTTCCTTGGTTTGAGGGAATGAACCAATCGTTGTTGTTGGAAGAGCTGGAAGTTTAAAGGCTTCTTCTTGGATCGCTTCACGTTCTGCAAAGGCTGGTAAACGAGTGTAGTCAGCGTCTGTCAAACCAGCGATACGCGCACGAAGTTCCGCATTTTCACCCACACGTTCAGTCGCAAAAAGTTCTTTGTTGGCTGCAAGAGCTTCTGCACCTTGACCATTGCGGATAGCATCCAAGTCACGAAGCTCTTCCAATTTCAACCGCAAAAGCAAAATGGTTCAAGATAGCTGGTTCAAATTCTTCGTTAGCTGTTGTAAATGGCACATGAAGAAGTGAGCATGAGCTTGTCAAGACGATATTTTCAGCTGGGATTTGCTCAAGAATAGCCAAGCTCTTTTCGTAGTTGTTGCGCCAGATGTTCTTACCATTGACAATACCCGCATAAAGAGTCTTGTCAGCTGGGAAGCCACCTTTAACAAGCTCAAGAGTTTTCTTACCTTCTACAAAGTCAAGACCGATGGCATCTACTGGCAAGTTCACAAGGTCAGTATAAACGTCACGAACGTCACCAAAATAAGTTTGAAGCAAAACTTCAAGACCTTTTTTGTCAGCCAAGAGTTTGTTGTAGAGATTCAAGAAGAGAGCTTTTTCTTCAGCAGTCAAGTCTTTGACAAGAGCCGCTTCGTCCAATTGGATACGAGTTGAACCAAGTTCAGCCAATTTAGCAAAAACTTCTTGGTAAGCAGCCACAAAGCTGTCTACGAAGTCTTCTGCTTTCACGCCTTCTTCAAAGTCTGACAATTGAAGGAAGGTGAATGGACCCACAAGGACAGGACGAGTATTCAACCCAAGATCTTTGGCTTCTTGGAATTCGTCAAAGATCTTGTGACCTGCAAGTTTGACTTGAGTGTCTTTTTCAAACTTAGGAACGATGTAGTGGTAGTTGGTGTTGAACCACTTCTTCATCGGAAGAGCACGAACATCCCCTTTTTCACCTTGGTAACCACGCGCCAAGGCAAAGTAGCGCTCAAGGTCAGTCAAGTCCAAGTTTTGAACTGAGGCAGGAACCACGTTAAAGAGGAAGGCTGCATCTAGGAAGTTATCATAGTGAGAAAAGTCATTTGATGGGATTTCAGTGATGCCTTTTTCTTTGACAATGTTCCAGTGCTTGGCACGCAAGTCTTTCGCTGCTGCCAAAAGTTCGTCTGCTGAGATTTCATTTCTAAAGTATTTTTCAGTTGTAAATTTTAATTCGCGGAATTCACCCAAACGAGGGAAACCAATGATAGTCGTTGACATAAACGTCCTCCAAAAATTGTTGTTGAAACTATCTTAGCAGAAAATCCGCCCTCTGTATAATTGGAATTTCCCAGAGTTTGATATAGTTTAAAACTATATCACTATTATATACTAAAAGAAAAAGATTTGAGACACATGTCTCAAATCCCTTTTTTTGCTTGTTTTTTAAGTTACATACTAGTTTATAGATTAAAACAGGCTATCGCTAATTCTTATAAACAACTATGGCTTGTTATTAGAAAAAGACTATAGGTTATCTAAATTTTGATATTTTTGATTTCTCTTATCGCTTTTTAATAAAATGAGCGAATCAATTGGAGTCCTCTGCTAACTATACTAAACTTTAAGCATCTTTTCATCTTCTAAAAATTTCCTGACACTTAGGATACAAAGTAATAATTTTCTTTTAGTTCTCGGAAACTGTCAAAACTGAGAATGCCCTCGTTTTGTAATCTTCCTAGAACAATACTCGGGTGAGTATCTATTTCCTCAGCAAAGCGTACGATATCTGACTTATCAAAGTTTCCTTTTTCTACAAAAGTTTGATAGTCTTCAGGTCTAATCAAGAGATCTTTTGCAAACTGGTCTGCCTCTTCCTCAGAACGTCGGTATGAGTCACTGTTTCCGTCTTCAGATGAAAAATCGTTCTGTAAAATGTGCCCAATCTCATGGAAAAGGGAGAACCAGAAAATATCGGATGCCTTGTTTCGGTCTGTCAATAATAGTAAGGCACTACCATTGCTGAATTTTTTTGTAGCACCATTCAGATTAGCATTTGCCAAAGCAGGTAGACCGACTAGAACAACACCACAGTCTAGCAAGATATCATACAAGCGTTGAGGAAAGACTTCTGGATTTTGTCTCGTCAACTTTCTTAAAGCAGGCAAGCTTCTCTCTAGCTTTCTACGATTGAGCTTGGTAGTTGTTTTATCACGCGCCTTTTTAGATGCCAACTCCAGCATGATATTAGAGTTCACTATACTTTTAGTTGTAAACTCACGCGTATTTCGATAGCTGACTAAATGGTTAAAAGATGTAAGGTTTTCTAAACTTGCCACACCTAAAATCTTGCGAAGCTCGATAATCTTTTCCTTCAAGCTATAGCGTTTGTCTGGCACGTAGCCTTCTTCCTTAAAATACTTGAAATCTATCATCTCACAGATTTCTTTCTCGCTACCTTCTTCTAGCTCTTTTTGTTCTACAATCTCTGCCACTTTTACATCATAAGCATTTTGAAGATTGAGCCAGGTTTGCATAGGAACTCCGCTTAGCTTGGCTAACTTATGAGCCGTTTCTTTACTAATGGACTCCTCAGCATTGACAAGTTTGCTGACTGTCTTTGCTGAAACCCCCAAACGCTCCGCAAATTCTTTCTGCGTTACGTTATAATCTTCAATCAACTCTCCAACATACTGACCTGGATGAAAAGCAATCAGGTCTTTGTATTCAATAATTTTATTACTCATAATGATTGCTGACCTCCTCTATTTTTAGGATTTCGATTTCAACGGGACTAGGAAATACCTTTTCTAGATCCTCATCACGAAATTCTACAATCAACCGATAGGAACTCTTTCGACCATCTATATCTAAAGCAAACTGTCCCTGTCTCTTTCCCTTAAGTGGGTGAAAGTGATATTTAGGAAAAGCTTTCACACTAGCCAAAGAATCCGCCGCTTCCAAAAAGTTGATCAACTGATGCAACTTTACCGCAACCTTATCCGAAAAATCCTTTTTCGCCTGCCTCAGCTCTGTGCACTGCTTTTTAACAGTTTTGTTTGTATAGATAAGCTTCATAAGTCCCTTTTCTGTTAAATTAAATTACCTTTTAGGTAATTTAATTATAGCATCTTTAGACAATAAAAACCAGCCAAAAGATTGATTTAGCTGGGATGATGAATACAAAAAAACACGACATTAAATTTTTGTAATATGATAAAAATTAAATTCAAAAAAATTTAATCATTTATCTCAACTAAAAGTAATTTAAACAATCCTTGAGTAACTATAATTATTATAATTACAATACTTAGTAAAAAAACCTACATTGATAAAATTTGGAATACAATTAATATTTAAAGATAACTCCATCATATAAAAGTAAACTAACTACAAACGTATAGAAATATCTAACAATTATTTCTTCCCATTTTGATGAATAAATGTTTGATTTTTTTATCATATAAAACAGACCTCATAGGAGAAGAATACAGTATAGCAATAGCGGAAAGTAAGAAACCTGTGATTACAGAAATAAAAGATACCGTATCACTATGATTTAGTAGCACATAGTCCCTTAATAAATATGATACAAACAGACTTACTACTAAAATACCACCAGAAACAATTCTATCTTTTCTTCGTAACTTTCTCATTTGACAAACTCTCTATTTCTTTGAGCAAAGTATCTTTTACTTCCGAACCTAAAAATTTCCCAGTTGCCTGTTGTTTCTCGACATTAATTGAAATCTTTTTGATAAAAGTACCACGGTTAAACACATGTTCAAATCCAGCATCATCGTTTCCTCTGATTAAGATACCTGAAAGTTGATGATTCTCAGACTCTTTTACAATTTTTCTGAGAAATGCTTTGATTTTATTTATTTTCATACTAGAGAGCTTTACGTTCAGAGTTATATCTTCTAAACTATCAGTTTCGAATAAATCATATAGAGCTTCGCGTTTTTGTGATAAAGTTGAAAAAATATCATCTTTTGAAGTAAATTGAATTTCATCAACACTAGACAATATTTTTAAAAATTCCTCTTTATCCTCGTAAAAACCTTTTATACTAAACTCAACCTCTGTCGTATCTTTAAGAATTTTTTCTAGCAAATTACGGTGTCTCACGTCCGAAAAATACAATAAATTATTATCTAAATCGAATAAGACAAAGAATTGCTTCAAAAACTCCAACTCCGTTTCTGATTTAGGATTTTCGCGTTTTTGATTTGTATAGTAGTCCGTTACAGTAGTATCTCTGGGCTCTAACTTTCCAGATTCTATAACTATAAAAACATAATGCTTATTTTTATCAACCTCTAGATGATATAACCCTTTTTCGTGTTTTAAATCACATGGGGTCAACTTATCAAAAGTCTTTAAAATAGGCTGTAACCACCGCTCCCCTCTTTTTTCACTTTTAATAAATGGTTTCCATATAGAAAAAGTAAGCTCTGACATTTATTTGCCCTCAAATTCTTTCGACTTTATAATTCTAACTGCTATTTCCTCTACTCCACCTTCACCTGTCCATTCATCAGCATTGGCAAGAGCCAATCACGAAGTTGGGTAAGTTCTTGGTTTTCTTGAATATTTTTATTTGTTTTCTTACTAAAGTTTAGTATGATTTGGGAGTATTCCTCTTGCAGCTCAATTGGAGGAACAGAAATAGAGTACCAATTCATACCATCTAAATTTAAATGTAAAACATTAGTTCCAGATGCCCATTTTTTTATATAATTATGATAATGCTCCGTACGCAAAAGTTGAGTACAGATAATACTTATTAATAAAATCCACTTTAGAATCTATTTTTAGCCAAATCCATAGAAAAAGACATATTTTTTTGTTCATCAAAGGAACAATAATCGGTGAACCTACAATATCAGCATTTCTTGTTAAATCCGTGCATGCAATTAGTAAATCTCCCCCACTTACAATCTTTTTCTTTTTAAATATTCTCCATTAAAATATTTTAGACCAGTAGATTTATAATTTCTATTTATATCAATTGATGCTAAGTTAATCATAGGGGTACCGATATTATCTTTTATATTCTCAGTTTTATATGATATGCCGCGCGAGACTGAAAGCTTATCTTTCAGCTTCTCCACTCCCCATCCCTCTGGGATTTCGCGTTTAAGTTCTGGGTTATAGACCATCTTTCCGCCTGATGATTTGTAGGGTTTGCCGTTCTGGTCTGGGAAATCGAACTGCACAAACCAGTAGTCATAGAGGGTCTTAGCCATGGCTTCCAACTCTTGATTGATTTGGTTGTTGATTTGGATTTTTTGGTCAATTATTAAGATTGACTTTGCAATTCTTTTTTGTTTTTCATTATCAATTTCAACATCAACAACCATGTCTTTTAGCATACTTTGAGTAATAAGTGGTTGACTAGAACCAATTTGTTTACTATTTAGATTTAAAGACTTCAATACATAATACAAATAAGTTAAATCTTGACCTTCTTTCGGGATACCTGCGATTGCATTATCTGAAACCCAACATAAATTTTCTTCGACATGTATACTTCCGCAATATGCACCCACTCTTCCAACAACTATAGTATGACTAAAATTAGATTTATCGGTATAACCTAATATTCCGTTTCCACCGTATATAGGTATATTTCCATCACTTTTTTTTATCGATTTTCCATTTTTAAAATCAATTACATCACCTAATTTAATCTTTACCATACTTCAACCCCTTCATTTGCTCTTTAATCTCCTGCTCCAATGCATGCGATTGCTGAAAAAGATCTGAGAGCTTGTCTTGAAAGGCGGTCATCTTGGCTTCAAACTCTTCTGCTGTGATATCTACATAGTCGATCTTGATATCAAAGAATTGGCCTGCGCTGAGAGAGTAGTTTTTCTCCTTGATGTCCTCATAAGAGATGGTGACAGAAAAGTCCTCAACGGCCTCTTTCTTGATAAAGGTCTCGACGATCTTCTGCTCTTCCTCTGGAGAGAGCACTGTCTTTTGGTTCTTGCCTTCCTTGACCTTGGTTCCGAGGTTTGAAGCATCAATGAGGACGACATCGCCCTTGTTTTTCTTATCGATAAAGAGGATAGAGACGTTGGTACCTGTCGTCGCAAAGATATTAGACGGCATAGAAACGACACCAGCCAGCATTTGATTGTCCACCAAGTGTTGGCGGATGGCCTTATCAATCCCTGACTGGGCAGTGATAAATCCTGTTGGCAAGACAACGGCTGCTTGACCGTCTGACTTCAAGGAATAGATGATATGCTGGACAAAGAGCTCGTAAATCGCCATCTTATCCTTAGACTTGGCTGGAACCTTTGGCACTCCTGCAAAGAAACGCTCACTTGCTTCTGGCAAGCTTTCCACTCGGTCACGCCACTCTGAAAGTCTAGCTTGAAAGGCGGGTTAGACACGATATAGTTCATCTTTTCAGGATGACGGTTGGCGATGATGGTATTTCCCTGTACGATATTATGGATGGAGTGTTGCAGTCCATTCAAGATTAGATTGAGACGGAGGAGATTAGACGATTTTTGCGAGATATCCTGACTATAGACAGTGGTTTTGTCCACACCGATACGACTAGCCAAGTTCATTAGCAAGGTTCCCGAACCAGCCGACGGGTCATATATCCGCACGTTTGATGGTTGGTCATTTCCCACCAAGATATCAGCGATAATCTTAGCCACAGAGTGAGGCGTGTAGTACTCAGCGTACTTACCACCGCCGTCTTTGTTGTAGTCCTTGATCATGTACTCAAAGAGGGTAGAGAAAAAGTCGAAACCTTGTGAAAAGATGGTCTCATCGAACTTCACTCGAGTAAGGAGATTGATGATAGCTTTTGCCACCTCGTTACGCTTACTACTATCTGAGATGGTATCAGTAATCAAGCGCTCATCAAAGAGACGAATAGCCGTATCTCCGTCCGTATGAACAGAGAAAATATCGTTATTATCAATGGCGATTTGGTTGAGAGTATTTCAAAAATCTCATAGAAAGTCGCCTCGTTTTGCTGACGGTGGAGACTTTCGATCAACTGGTCTGGCTTGAGCCAGGCTGTGCTGGTACCGATATCCTCTAAGAGCCAGTCATAGTCTTCCTCACTCATGGTCAACAAGTTTTCATAGGTGTTCCCTGCATCTAGCACCTGTGCTAGATATAAAAACTTATCATTTAAAAATTTGTAGAGGAAGGACTGGGTGAGGAGTTTGTATTCCCCCGCTTCCCCTCCTAGTCCTGCGTGGGTAAAGACGGCTTTTAAATCATCTACCAAGTCTTGGACTTGAACCTTGTATGTTTCATTCATTAGTGTTGGTATTCCTCTTCATATCCTTCAAATAGTGATTCAACGATATAGTTAAAATCCTCTCTTGTCAAAACACTTGCAGATTGGTGGGTTTTCATTTCAATCCGAGCTTCTTCTCGAATCATTTTCTTGAGGAAGTCCTCGTTATCGAGCACTCCTTGGTTTTGACCGATTTTACGGTCTAGTCTGACTTTAGAACCCTTGATGACATGGTAGATAGCAGGGAAGTCACTGACCATGGTCGAGTGGGTCACATGCTTGTAGGAACGCGCTGCCATCTCATCTCCGTTAAAGTTCATGGTTAGGCGTCTCATACGAGTACGATAGTCCTCCACGGACTTAAAGAGTTCTTCGTAGTCTTTTTGGGTTTCCTTGATATTTTCCATGGTGAAGCCTTCTTGCCCATGGATCAAGTGTTTTTTCATGATGCGCTGGAATTCTTCGTAGAGAGAGACCCACTCGGGATCTTTTTCATCACGTTGGCCTTGGATTCCTCCAGCGACTCGGCGTTTTAAGTCGTCCAAGTCATTGGCAGCAAGACGGAGCTCTTCCTCAGCAATCTTGATAAAGCTAAAACTAGTTTCAGACATGGCTAAGTTTAGAAGGGTACGGCTTGAAAACTCGTCTGGTTTATCCATCAAGGACAGGGTCAGCAAGCGTCTAGAGATGATATTGAGCAGGGTTGCAATCTGTGCGACATCGATCTGCTGGAGCAATTGATCATAGCCCAGTAAGCGTGCAACGTTATAGTACTGCTTGACCGACTCTAGGGCTTTCCGTAGCTCATTTAACTGCTTTCTATCCTTGATGTCATTGATAGCCTGTGAAAAGAACTCCAGATTTCCCGTCGGATAGTCCAGGAGGACATGCTTGGTCTTGCTCAACTCTTGCGCAATCTCATCTGCTGGCACAAAGAGAGAACCAAAGATATCCTCGCCATTTTCTCCTGTCAGAGTGATATCGTATTCTTGGTTAAGTTCTTCCAAATAAGCACGATTGGTCTTGTCAAACTCTTTGAGATATCTGCAAAGTCGATGACATAGCCAAAGAGATAGTCCTTGTAAGGACGATTGACCCGTGTCAAGGTTTGAAGGAGATTGTGGGCCTTGATCTTACGCCCCAGATAGAGCCGCTTGAGGCGTGGAGCATCAAAACCAGTCAATAACATGGAATAGACGATGATGAGATCAATCTTGCCCTCCTTGTAGGCATCTACCTTGTCTTTCTTTTCTTCCTTGTCTCCTTCGTCATGGAGGATAAGGACAGAAGTCAGCTGGGTACTGCCATTTTGTCTGCGTTCTTCCAACTGTTTTTCGAGCTCACGGGCTTGCTTGGAAGAGTCACAGACGATCATGCCACCAATCGTCTGATCATCAAAAATTACATCACGTGCACGATTAAAGTCCTCGATGATAAAGTCTAACATAGGTTCTACATAACGAGGGTGAGCAAAGATATCTTCCTTGGACAACCCGCCACGTTGGATCTCTTCATTGATGGATCTGAGATTGTCTTTATAAGAAGTCTCGATATCTTCTCGCATCAAGCGTAGGGTAAAGCCATCATCGATAGACTGGTTGTAGTAGTATTTATGGATGTAATCTCCAAAGATATCGCGTGTTGTCGCATGATTTTCTTTTGTTTTTCCGTCTTTCTTATAGGTGATGAGAGGCGTTCCCGTCAAAGCAATCTTGATAGCATTGGTATCTGCTTGATAGAGATTTGGTAGATAGGAACCATGCTCATTGTAGGAACGGTGGGCCTCGTCAATAAAGTATATGTTTTGGCGATTTAGATCATAACCAGAGCGGTCTGTCAGGTCAGAATCGTCTTTGAACTTCTGGATGTTAACAACGGCTATGTCATAGCCATCTTGTTTTTGATTGAGCTCTTGAGGGCTTTTGATTCGCTTAACCTTGAGCCCTCGTTTGGTAAATTCTTTAAAGGCTTGGTCTGCCAGATCCAAACGATCCACGACAAAGTAAAACTGAGGGACTATTCCTTGTTTTGAAAAATAGTTGGTTAGATAGCGGATATTGAAGAAAGCGAGGGCAGTCTTACCTGAACCTTGTGTATGCCAGATAACCCCTTTCTTGATACCCTTTGCGATCGTTTCCTCGATAGCTCTGGTCGCAAAATACTGAGGATAACGCATAACGTGCTTCTGTAGTTGCATCTGGCCATCCTTGCTCTCTTCTTCTACATAGACCAGACCAAAACGAAGTAGAAAGAGCAAACGTTCTTTCTGATACAAAGAAGTTAGAAAGGCATTACAAGGTGTGTCAGGGTTCAGGTTTGTTGTGAATTCTGGCTGGGACTTGAGGGCAAAGCGCTTCATATCTTCAAGGACGAAGTCAATTTGTTCGTCTGTTAAAGGTCCAATTGAATGCAGAAAATCTACTTCTCTTTCTTCCTTGAAAGCATTAAATTTTGTTTTTGAATAGGCGTTTGAGCCGTAATAGGAACCCTGTTTTTGCTGCCCCTGTCCATTGATATAAGGCAAATTATCAGAGAGCGCAATCAATTGAGTAATGTTATTGAAGCGACGGAACTTGCGATTCTCAAAACGATATCGGGTTCTATCCTGCTCTGACTGAATCCCCGTCTTGCCATCTCGGATAGCATTTGGCTGTTTGACTTCGATATAAGAAAGGGGGAGTCCGTTGATAAACACAACTACATCTGGACGGAACTCATCCTGACCATTGTGACAGGTCACTTCCAGTGCCAGATGGAAGGTGTTAGCTTCTGGATTTTCCCAGTCAATATATACGGTATTTCCCTGACCTTGCAATCGTTTAAAGAAAGAACACCCCAAATCATTTTGATCTAGTTCCAACTTAATATTACTCAGTTCTCGGTCAACATCTTCATCAGTTGCATAATTGTTGAATTTTAAAAATTGGTCTCTAAAAACAGATACCAGAATATTTGTTTCAGGATCTCTTTCATTTAAAATCTTACCATTGTGAGGCAGGTAAGTATAACCCAGTCGCATCAAGTGCAGTGCTGCTGGGATTTGTACTCTCGTTAATTCAGAAAAATCTTTTCGTTTTGCCATTAAAAACCTTCTTATACTTTAATTAAAATATTCATATTATGATATTTCTAAATTCTATACTAATCTCATTGTAACACATTTAAAGTTAGAATCCCATCATCTACTTCCCCTTCTGTAGCAAGTCAAATCTTTCGTCTATTATTTATTTCTTCAATTCAGAAGAATAGTGAGAATTTCCCCATTCTTAGCATTTTCTATTTCGTGACGTTTCATAAATCGGATTAAGTATCTAAGAGCTGATTCCTTGTTTTCGTAGACTATAGGTCTGACCTTTGTCCTTATAAGATAAGTAAATGTCATAATAAAACACCCCAAAAAGTTAGATTTTTGTATCTAACTTTTTGGGGGGCATTTATAAACTTTTTAAATATACCTAAATAGAAGTCTCTAGATAAAGAAAAGCAATCTGCAGAAACATTATCAAAGAGAACTTCTATCCACTCCCATTATTTAATAATTGATAGCCTTTGGTACCAGATGTTTCTATGACACTTCCTTTTAGAGGATCTTTTGGCAGAATCAGGAGCAAAAACAGGCATCAAAATAAAGCCACTAAACTTCATTTTTTCACCTACTTGTGTCCCCTTCAGCCTCCTCCTTCTCCACAACAAACTCTCTGACCAAACGGTAGATAACTGCAAAGATAGGCGTGAAGAAAATCATGCCGACCAAACCAAAGAGGTTACCCCCAATCAGGGCTGCAGCAAGGGTGAAGAGAGTTGGGAGACCGACGGACTGGCCGACCACGCGCGGATAGATGATGTTCCCCTCAATCAGCTGCACAAGCTGAAAGACTGCGATAGAAAGAAGGGCTTTCCAAGGGCTGTCGGTGAAGATAAAGATAGCACCCAGAGCACAAGCAGAGAAAGGCCCTATGTAGGGAATGAAAGAGAGTACTCCAGCCAAAACCCCTGTCAGGGCCGCATAAGGCAGACCTGTCAGAGAATAGGCGATAAAGACCAAGACACCGACAATGACGGCCTCAATCATCTGCCCCATCAGGAACTTATCATAGGTCTCAACAATGACAGAACCGACATAGGATAGGCGTTTCACAGCCTTCTCAGGAAGCAGAACCTGCAAAAGACGGATCGTGATCGTCTGCAAATGCTCTTTGCTGCTCAAAAAAGCAAACATGAGAAAGATGGACATGATGACAGAGAAGAAATTGCCAAAGATGGCAGAGATATTGCCTGTCAGACTGCCTAGAAGAGAGATGGCCCTGTTGACAATGCCGCTGTTTTGCAGTTGCTTGGTCAAATCTTGCAGCTGGCTAGAGGAAAGCAAGCCAGACTGCTGCAGCCACTTGGCTAGCTGTGGCGCTACCTTGCCGATGGTCGCGCTCAGCTGATTGACAGCTGTGGTCAGAGTCGGCACAACGATAGAAACAATCCCCGTCATGATGAGAGCTAAAATCAGCACCTCCAAAACCAAGGCCAAACTGCGCTGCAACTTCTGGGGGACTCGGCATTTGTCTAGGAGGTCTTCCAGCTTCTTCATCGGAACGTTAAAGATAAAGGCTAGGACTCCACCCAAGATAATGGGTGAAAATACCGATGTCAGACTTTGCAGACCAGACCAGATGTTTCCAATGTAGAGAACCAAAGCCAGAGCAAGCGCCGCAAAGACGATGAGTTTATAAGATTCATTGATTTTTTTCATAAGGCTTCCTTTTAAGGTTTTGTCATTTCCTTATTTTATCATAAATTTCAAGGCCTTTCGAGTAGGAGGAAACATGGGTCAGTCAACTTTGCCATCACTCTTAAATTTTTAAAAATCTTGAAGATAGAAAAACCCCAGCTCCTATGGATAGAAGGCCTGCAAATATAGCTAGAAAAGGAATAAATCCCATGACAGAGGCGCAGAATAGAAGCTCATGACTCGTCTTATTGACTCTTGGATCGTTGCTATAGTGATACATTCCGACTATAGAAAGTCCCAAAAGCAGCCAGCTGGTCAATATAACCATATCACCCCAGCCAGGGTTTTCGATTAGTTTAGGAACCGAATAAATAATTTCCCAGTGCCATCTATTTAAAGAAGCGTAAATGATCAGAAGGCCTCCTAAAATGCCAACAATTCCATTTATCCATAGCAATTTGTTTGATTTCATAAGCACCTCACTCTTTCTTTTTTTAAATAGTATACCGACTCACTTTCTAATCTGTCAACTATTATAAAATAAACATTGTCTCATCCGATAAATCCGTTTTCATTCAAATTATCTTATGATAAAATAAACTCATGCACAAGAAAACAATTATTGATTTTAAAGAACTGGGTCGGCGCTTGATTTTCAGCCAGCCCATCAAAGAACTCAAAACGCGCGAGTTGGCCGAAGTCAGAGAGATTCTGCACGAGATAGAGGACTGGCAAAAAAAGGGATTTTATGCAGTCGGCTACGTCAGCTACGAAGCAGCTCCTGCTTTTGAGAAAAAACTACAGGTCCACAAAGCCCCTCTGCTGGGCGAATACCTGATTTATTTTACCATTCATGACAGAGCTGATGAAGCCCCATTTCCTTTGGCTTACGACGAGGTAGATATGCCGGCGCAATGGCAGAGCCTGACGACTGAGCAAGAGTACGAAAAGGCCATCGGAACCATTCACCACCATATCCGTCAGGGCGATACCTATCAGGTCAACTACACGGTACAGCTAGGCGCAGAGCTTAATCCACAGGACAGCTGGGCTATTTACAACCGTCTGGTCGTCGAGCAAAATGCCGCCTACAATGCCTATGTAGAGCACGATAATCAGGCAATCTTATCCATCAGCCCTGAGCTCTTTTTCGAGGAGCACCGAGGTGAGCTGACAACGCGACCGATGAAGGGCACTACCAATCGCGGTCTGACGGTCGCTGCGGATTTGGAACAGGCAGACTGGCTGCGTCAGGATCCTAAAAACCGAGCGGAAATATGATGATCGTTGATCTGCTGCGCAACGACATGAACCGCATTTCAGAGATTGGCAGCGAACGAGTCGAGCAGCTGTGTCAGGTCGAGCAGTATTCCACTGTCTGGCAAATGACCTCCACCATTAAGAGCCAGCTGCGACCTGAGATTGGCCTAGGTGAAATTTTTGATGCACTCTTTCCTTGCGGCTCTATCACAGGCGCTCCAAAGATTTCGACCATGGCTATCATCAAGGCGACAGAAAAAGCAGCTCGCGGTGTCTACTGCGGCACTGTTGGCATCTGCCTGCCAGACCAGAGACGGATTTTCAATGTGGCTATCCGCACCATTCAGCTAGAAGCTGGCAAGGCCATTTACGGTGTCGGCGGTGGTATCACCTGGGATAGTACATGGGAATCCGAATACATCGAAACCCAGCAAAAATCGGCTGTTCTTTATCGGAAAAATCCTCAATTTGACCTGATTACGACAGGGAAGATTGAGCAAGGCAGCCTGATCTTTCAAGACCAACATCTGAAGCGTCTACGAGAAGCCGCCCGTTACTTTGCTTATCCATTTGATGAGGAAAAACTGAAGGCAGAGTTGAACCAAAGCCTAGCAGAACTGGAGCCAAGTACGGACTACCGCCTGCGGATCTCCATCGCCAAATCTGGAAAAGTCACCTGCCAGCTAGAAAAGCTACAGGCACTCCCAGAAGCTTTCTGCAAGGCCATTCTCGTGCCACAAAATGCCAACTTACAACAGCCTTTTACCTATTTTAAAACTAGCTATCGACCACACTTATCCCTCGGCCAGCAGGAGCAGATTTACTACAATGCCCAAGGGCAGCTACTAGAAAGCTCCATCGGCAACCTAGTCCTCCAGCTGGAGGGCCACCTCTACACGCCACCAGTTGAGCTAGGTCTCTTGAACGGCATCTACCGCCAGCATCTCTTGGCAACAGGTCAGGCCACAGAAAAAATTCTCAGTCTAGACGACTTAAAATCAGCAGAAAGAATCTATGCCTGCAACGCACTACGCGGCCTTTATGAATTGGAAATAGATAATTGAGGCTGGGACAAAAGTCCTAGCCTCTCAATTGTCTTTGGATTGTCGAGCAAGACGCAGTAGTTGAGTGGGCTCTACTAGGCTGATTTCATCAGCTTTTACAGCCCTACTCAACTGTGCGGAGGTGGGACGACGAAATCGAATTCTAACGAATTACCGATTTCTGTCCTAGCCTCTTTTTCTATAGGCCTCAGGCCGCTGAAACAAGAAGTATCATTTCTATTTCAAGATTTTAGAAATATTTTAGAATTGCTTGATGAATACTTAATAAGTGTCCGATATACTGGATAGTGAGGAAAGGATTTCCAAGAATAAATCAAAAAGGAGAAGTAAAACCATGGAAAATATTTTAGTTTTACAAGGGGTCAGCAAAAAGTTCGGCCAGCAGCAAGCTCTGAGCGATGTCAATCTGACCATCAAAAAAGGGGATATCTACGGTCTCATCGGTAAACGGGGCTGGTAAAACCACTCTGATCAAAATCATGACCCAGCTGATGCATGCCAGCAACGGAACCGTGTCTCTTTTTGGTTCCAGCAATCAGGCCGAATGGACACAAGGCCTCAAGCGGGTCGGCTCGGTCATTGAAACGCCCGTTGCCCACAACCACTTGACCGCCTACGAAAATCTCAGCTACTACTGCAAACTGCGTCAGATTCCTAATGCCGATAAGGCCATCCAAGAAACGCTCAACTATGTAGATCTGACGGACACAGGCAAGAAGAAATTTCGTGACTTCTCCCTCGGGATGAAGCAACGCTTGGGCATCGCTATCGCCCTCCTATCCAAACCAGATCTGATGATTTTAGATGAGCCTATCAACGGACTAGATCCTGTCGGCATCAAGGAATTTCGCCAGCTCGTCCAAAAGCTCAATGAAAAGCTGGGCATGACCTTTGTTATCTCCAGTCATATCCTATCCGAGCTCTATCTAGTCGCTACGCGCTTTGGCATCATCGACCAAGGACGCATGATTAAGGAAATTTCCCAAGGCTGAATTTGAAGAGCAAAGCGAAGATTATATCGTCTTGAAAACGGATCATTTGGAGGAAGCCAGCCAGCTGCTCCAAGACCAATTAGGCTACCGCATCAAGGTGGTCAATGCACAAAATGAAATCCATGTCTTTACCCATTCGCACAACATCAACAATATCGTAAAAGAGCTAGCCACAGCTGACTTAGTCATTCAAGAAATCTACTATGCACGGCAAAATCTCGAAATTTCTTTACAGATTTACTTGATCAAAACCAGGGAGGTCTATCATGATTCAAACCATTCGCGCTGACTTTTACCGTCTCTTCCACTCCAAGGGCTTTTGGATTACCGAGTTCGTTTTGCTAGCCAATATCCTGATCAGTGGCCTCTATAAGGTTACGAGCAGATTTGGCATATCCATCTCAACGGATGGACAAAACGTCGCTCAGCAAGTACCAGAAAAAATGACGGGTATCAATGCTCTTGCCCATTTCTCTGGAAATTCTGACAGTGTTATATTTTTCACTCTCATTATCGTATGCCTCTTATTAGGTGTGGACTTGTCCCGTAAGCTTTATAAAAACAGCCTCGCTCACGGTATTTCACGGACAGAGTTCTTCCTATCTAAAACTTTGGTCTCCTTTGTTGTCGCCATCTTCCAATTCATCCTCTTGCTAGGGCTATCCTTCATCATCTCTAGCGCTATCAATGGAATTGGGACAGCTCCGACAGGTTTCTTTGGCCAATTTTTGCTAACCATTCTCGTCCAACTCATGATAACCATCGCTTGGATTGGCATCGTGTCTTTCGTTCTCTATCTCAGCCATTCTATTGCTGCGGTCTTTATTACCTATTTTGTCGGAAGCGCCCTGCTCATCTTTCCAGTCTTGCTCTATCCTCATATAGAATGGTTCCGCTATTTAACCTTACAATTTGGAATAGAGATGGCTGCGGATCCTGCTGTAGTTTTGCGAGCTAGTTTAGTCGCGATTGCCATAGCAGTCTTCTTCCTAGGCAACAGCCTCCTCATTTTCAAGAAAAAAGATCTCTAAAACCAAAGAATCAGCTAATCTTCTGACTAGCTGATTCTTTTTTATAAAGCCACAATCAATTCAAACCAATCTCCCTCTGCTTGAATGGTCAAATCACCACCCAAGATTTCGACCAGCTGCTGGGTGATATAAAGGCCCAGCCCAGACGACTCCTCACTGCTGGAGAGATTTTCAGAATAGAAGCGATTAGTTAGTTTATCCAGATGCAAAATAGGCTTCTGAACCTTATTTTTGACCTGAAAAATGACCTTTTGTCCTTCTTTTTTCAGACTGATGCTGGCTGTTTCTCGGCCATGTTTGAGGACATTGCTGAGCATATTCTGGACGATTCGATCAAAGATGTCACTGTCCGTTTCCAGAAGCAGATTTTCTGAGAGAGCCACATCTAAATCAATCCCTGCTTGCTGAAAGGCATCATAATAGGCAAAGAGTTGCTGGGTGACCAGCTGGGATAGGTCTACCCGCTGAAGGCTCGGTCGAATAGCTCCTTCCATCAAGCGACGGTATTCCATCAGAGCCTCCAAGCGTCTGGATACCATACCTAGATTATCCGCAATCTTTTGCAACTGCTGGTCCATCTGGTCCTTATCAGCGTCCTTGAGTAGCTGTTGCGTATAGCCACTAGCAATGGTCAGTGGCGTTCGGATATCGTGGGCAATATTGCTGATAGCCATGTCCAAGGTTTTCTTTTCCTGCTGGGTCACAAAGGACATCTTATCAATTTCCTGAAAAAGCTGCTCCACCTCGTCAATCAGAGCCACTAGGCTAGGAGATTGATCTCTCAAAGTCAGCCGAACCTGACTTCCTGTGCGACGTTTGTCACGGATCTGGCTGGTCAGACTACGAATCGTCAGATGATAGCGAACCAGCATGATTGACAAAAAGAGAATGAGCACAAAGGCTATAATCAACCACATAGCTAATCCTCCTTGAGCCGCACACCCAGACCCCAAATGGTCTCGATATAGTCTGTCGAACTATCCAACTGGGCTAATTTCTTACGGAGATTACTGAGATGGGCATTGAGCGTATTATCGCCTGGCAGATAGGTCTCCTCCCAGACCGACTCATACAGCTCCTCTTTGGTAAAAATCTTTTTAGGATGAGCCAGCAAGGTCTGGAAGATCTGAAACTCCTTTTTCCCTAGCCGCATGGACTGGTCACCAGAAGCAATTTCAAAGGTATCTGGCAGAAGGCGAATGTTTTTGATCAATGTCTCCCCAGCAGGCTTAGACTGGGACTGCTGACTGCCTCGCAGTTGGACAGTGACACGCGCCGCCACTTCGTCTAGATTAAAAGGCTTGACAATGTAGTCATTGGCACCGTCCAGCAGATACTGACTCACGAGGCTCTTTTCGCCCAGAGCTGTCAGCATAACCACTGGTACCTGACTGGTCTTGCGAATTTCCCTCAGCACCTCATCGCCATTTTTTCCCGGCAACATAATATCCAGCAGGACTAGATGAATCTCTTCTTCCGCAAAAATCCGCAGTCCCTCGGTTCCAGAATAAGCTGAAAACACGACATGCTCCTGCGTAAAGAGATTTTTCAAAATCTCATGAATATCATTGTTGTCTTCAATTAGTAAAAGATTGGCCATTCTCATTCTCCAATAGCTTGATAAAACTAGTGTAGCAAGGATGAGCCAGCAAGTCAATCAAATATAAACGATGCAAAAGAAAGAGAGTGGGACGACGAACAGTTGAGTAGGGCTGTAAAAGCTGATGAGATCAGCGTAGTAGAGCCCACTCAACCACTGCGTCCTGCTCGACAATCCAAAGACAATTGAGAGGCTAGGACTTTTGTCCCAGCCTCCTTGATGTTATTTCACAGATGCTCCGTTAGTCGCGATGACTTCCTTGTACCAGTCAAAGGATTTCTTCTTGGAGCGCTTGAGTGTTCCCTTACCTTCATTGTTCCGGTCCACATAGATAAAGCCGTAGCGCTTCTTCATCTCGCCAGTACCAGCTGATACTAGATCAATACAGCCCCAGGTCGTGTAGCCCCACAGAACCACACCGTCCTCATTGATGGCTTCCCGCATGGCCTTGACATGGGCCGCCAGATAGTCAATCCGGTAGTCATCAGCCACATAGCCATTTTCATCTGGAGTATCCACTGCACCCAGACCATTTTCCACGATAAACATGGGCTTTTGATAACGATCCCAGATGGTATTTAACGTAATGCGCAAGCCCAGTGGATCGATCTGCCAGCCCCAGTCAGAGCTTTCCAAATAAGGGTTCTTGAGAGAAGCAAAGATATTACCCTCCGTCAACTCATTGACCTCGGGGTCACCTGAAGCCACCCGACTCGCATAGTAAGAGAAGGAAATGAAGTCCACCGTATGTTCCTTGAGCAGCTGCAGGTCTTCTTCTGTCATTTCGACAGTGATGCCCTCGCGCTCCCAAGCTTTCTTGGCGTAGTTAGGATATTCACCACGCGCCTGCACATCGATGAAGAAATAGTTTTTCCTGTCTTCCTCCATACCAGCCCATACATCGCGTGGATGGCAGGTGTTAGGATAATTTTGCCCCGCCGCCAGCATACAGCCGACTTTATTTTCCGGATCAATCTCATGAGCCAGCTTGGTGGCAATGGCTGACGCGACCAGCTCATGATGGGCCGCTTGATACTTGACCTGCTCTTCATTTTCGCCTTCTTCAAAGCAGAGCCCCGCCCCCATAAAGGGTGCATGGAGGATCATGTTAATTTCATTGAAGGTCAGCCAGTACTTGACCAAGCCCTTGTAGCGGGTAAAGAGAGTGCGGCAGAGACGCTCGTAAAATTCCAGCATCTTACGGCTCCGCCACCCACCATATTGCTCAATCAAGTGCATGGGACAGTCAAAGTGAGTAATAGTCACCAAGGGCTCAATGCCGTACTTGTGGCATTCCTTAAAGAGATCTTCGTAAAATTTCAGGCCAGCTTCATTGGGCTCCAGCTCATCCCCCTTAGGGAAAATGCGGCTCCAAGCAATGGACAGCCGATAGGTCTTAAAACCCATCTCACCAAAGAGGGCAATGTCCTCCTTGAAGCGATGGTACATGTCAATAGCTTCCTTAGCTGGGTAGAAATAGCCTTCCTCAAAGTTAAACATCTTTTTCTTACCCGTGATGATGGCCAGACGGTCCTCACCAATCGGCACCACATCTACATTAGCCAGCCCACGACCATCTGCATCATAAGCACCTTCACACTGGTTGGCAGCCGTCGCTCCGCCCCACAAGAAACCATCCGGAAAAGTCAGTTTTTCAGTCATAATTCTACTCGCTTTCTTATTTGCTTGTTTATTTACTCATATTATAGCTCATTCTGTAAACCTTTTCTTATAAAAAACTGCGAAATACTGATACTATTCTACTATTTCATTTAATCCGACAGATTTTCAGAGTCTGGTTCTTTAAAAGAATCGTCTTCTAAGAAAAAGGCAATTAGCCTCTCCTGAAACAAAAAAGAAGACCGAAAACCAGTCTTCTATTATTCCTCTTAAATCAAAGCCGTAATGGCCGTCACTAGGCCAAAAATAATTCCTGGTGCATTTGCTGCTGCAAGCGGAATATCTCTTTCTTTTTTGAACAATCCGTAGTAGACCCAAAGGCTACAGTTGATTGCTGCGACGAGCGGTTGGATAAAATTCCCTTTTTGCCCCGCTAGGTTGTTCATGATTTGTGGAAAATAGGACACATACATCATTACGGACATAAAGGTTGCAACCCATCCCAAAATTTTCATTTGTTTCAGACATTTTCGATACCTCTTTCATTTTTCGGTTATATTTTATAATGATAGTCCAAAACAATCAAGCCCTTTTATCCCTTTGTTATGAAGATGTAAACTATCACAATCTTGTGATAAGTAAGAGGACAAAGAAAAAGACCGGATTGCTCCGATCTTTTCAAGTTCAGCTCTTAGAAAACCATAGAATGAAATCTACAAACTTCAAATTTGATTTTCGACGAGAGGAATTATTTAATAGCGCGTGATTGCAACCCTTCTTCTTCCAAGAAGAGGCGGAATGGTACAAGCTCTTCAGCTTCGTATTTTTCTTTGAAGGCTTTAATAGCTTCTTCTGAGTGTTGTTTTGGATCCAACTCAAGTACTTCTACTGGAAGTGGACGATGTGGAGTGATGTGAGCATCGATAACAACAGTTTTACCTTCTTTGTTGAGTTTCACAGCTTCTGCAACGACTGCGTCGATGTCTTCGATACGGTCAACTGTAAATCCAATAGCTCCTTGAGCTTCAGCGATTTTCGCATAGTCAGCATTAGGGAAGTCACAACCAAACAAGTGTTTGTTTGTGTCCTCGTATTTGTCCTTGATGAAGGCATATTTACCATTTGAGAAGACAACGTTGATAACTGGAAGGTCGTATTGAACGTTTGTGATCACGTCTGGGTAGCACATGTTGAATGCACCGTCACCCATGATGTTCCATACTTGGCGATCTGGATTGTCTTTCTTAGCAGCGATACCACCAGGAAGGGCAATACCCATTGTCGCAAAGAGTGGAGATGTACGCCACATGTTCTTAGGTGTCATGTGAAGGTGACGAGTAGATGTTTGAGTAGTGTCACCTACGTCGATTGAATAGATAGCGTCTTGATCAGCATGTTTGTTGATCGCATTGTAAACTTGGTACAATTGCAATTCACCCTCAGTTTTACCTTCGAGTTTGTTCATGTAATCACGCCAGTTTTGGTTGTTCTTAACGTTTGCACGCCACCATGGAGTAGACTCAACTGGGTTTACTTTGTCAAGGATTGCTTTCGCTGCTTGACCTGCATCACCAAGGATAGAAGCGTCAAGGGCATGGCGTTTACCAAGTTTGTAAGGGTCGATATCGACTTGGATGAATTTCAGTGTTCTTGAAGGCTTCGTAAACTTCAGCAAATGGGAAGTTTGATCCAAGGAAAAGAACAGTGTCTGCTTCAAAGACCACTTCGTTGGCTGGTTTCCAACCAACACGGTAAGCAGAACCTGTCAAACCTTCATAGTTCCATTCAAAGGCTTCAAAGTTTTTACCAGTTGTGATGATTGGTGCTTTGATTTTACGTGACAATTCAGTAATCACTTCACCAGCTTTGACACCACCGTAACCAGCGTAGATAACTGGACGCTCAGCATTGTTCAAGATTTCAACCGCTTTGTCAATTTCAACTTCGTTCAAAGCAGGAGCGATGAATGAGCGCTCGTATGAACCTGAACCGTAGTAAGAGTTTTCGTCGATTTCTTGGAAACCAAAGTTCACTGGAATTTCAACAACGGCTGGACCTTTTTTAGAAACTGCAGCACGGCAAGCTTCGTCAATAACTTTTGGCAATTGCTCAGCGTAAGCTACACGTTTGTTGTAAACAGCAATACCGTTGTACATTGGGTTTTGGTTCAATTCTTGGAAGGCATCCATGTTGAGTTCGTTAACTGGACGTGATCCAAGGATAGCAAGGAATGGAGTGTTGTCCATAGCTGCATCGTAAACACCGTTAATCAAGTGAGTCGCACCTGGACCACCTGAACCAACTGCAACCCCGATTGAGCCGCCGAATTTAGCTTGCATCACCGCTGCAAGAGCACCTGTTTCTTCGTGGCGAACTTGCAAGAAGCGGATATCTTTGTCTTCAGCCAAAGCGTCCATGAGTGAGCTGAGTGTTCCTGATGGGATACCGTAGATAGTATCTACGCCCCATGTCTTCAATACGTTGAGCATTGCTGCAGATGCAGTAATTTTCCCTTGAGTCATAATGATAACTCTCCTTCAAAATTAAATTATTTATCGAAAACTTTCAGATAATATAATGAAAACGTTTCAATAAACTTACTCTACAAATTTATCACTTTTTTTCCATCGCTTGTATAAGAATATGCTCAGGAACGCTTTAGAACTATTACATAACAATTATGAGATTTTTTTCTGACTTTTTGAAATGTATATTATAATAGATTTCAGAAAAAAAGGTGAAAGTGACTCTCGCTGACCTTTGAAACTGGGGAAGATTTTAATTCAGAGCAAATTAGAAATTTAAGGGCTAAACATGCTATAATATTGCTAGGTAAACAAAAAGATTCCAATATAGTAGGTAAAAAGATGATCAGAGAAGCCAGTCCAAACGACCTAGATGAATTACTCCATTTATACCTCTCCTTGCACGAGACGGCCATTCCAGAAAAAAGTCCAACCTTACAAAAAGTCTGGCAGCGGATGGTAGAAGATCCAGACCACCATATCATTGTCAAAGTGCTTGACGGAAAGATTGTTTCTTCTTGTATTTGTGTCGTCATTCCTAATCTCACGAGAGGACTACGCCCCTACGCCTTGATTGAAAATGTCGTTACTCATCATGACTCTAGAGGCAAGGGCTATGCCAGTGAATGCCTTGATTTTGCTAAGAAATTAGCGACCGAAACCAATCGCTACAAAATGATGCTGCTGACGGGCTCCCAGAAAGAAAGCACCTGGAATTTTTATAAGCGGGCAGGTTACAATCATCATGATAAAACTGCCTTTAACCAGTGGTTAGACTAAAGCAAGCAAAAATCTTTAATAAATATAGAATAGATAAAGTCGAAATCAACCTCTGCTTCCAATTGTCGAAGAAAGTGATCTTTGGGAACCAATTCGTCTATCGTATAGAAGCCATATTGGCAGCGATTATAATCTGGTTTTTCTTTGTGAAACATAGCGAGCACCTCATAACTTTTCTTATCATTATTATACGACTTTACAAAAAAGTCCTTAGAAACTTCTGTTCTGAGGATTTTGTCTTCAATCTGAAGCCAGCGTTTTACTACGCTGGCTTTTGCAATACTGATATTGCTTATTTCAACTATCATTTTTTTATTTGTAATCATTCTAAAATGTGATATAATAAGGGTGAATTGGAAATAGGTAAACTATTTTCATCATTCTTTCAAAAAATATTCTATTAAGAAATATGTAAAGACAGATTAGAAAGTGGGAAATCACTATGTCCTCTTATAAAAAAGTCTCTCTTTCTGAGATCAATCAATCTATTGAGACTCCAAATAACAATCATTTTTGGCAAAATCTAAAAGCATTCTTAGGACCTGGTGCACTTGTGGCAGTTGGCTACATGGATCCTGGAAATTGGATCACCAGTGTGGTTGGTGGCGCCTCCTACAAGTACAGCCTTTTATTTGTTATTTTAATTTCATCCATCATTGCTATGCAGCTACAACAGATGGCTGGGAAGCTCGGTATCGTGACTAGGATGGACCTAGCGCAGGCCACAGCTCATCATGCTCCCAAGTGGCTTCGCTATAGTTTGTGGGTGATTTTAGAATTAGCTTTAATGGCGACAGACTTGGCTGAGGTTCTAGGTTCAGCGATTGCCTTAAATCTTTTGTTTAAAATACCGATTATGATTGCTATCCTCTTAACCGTTTTAGATGTGTTTCTTTTGTTGTTGTTGATGAAATTTGGTTTCAAAAAAATTGAAGCTATTGTTACGACCCTTATTTTAACCATATTAGCCATCTTTACCTATCTTGTGGCCTTATCCAATCCAAGTATCCAGGGGATCATTGGTGGTTATTTGCCAACTTCAACTTTATTTGAAACACCGTTACCGGGTCATGAAAGTCAATTGACCTTGGCTCTAGGGATTGTGGGAGCGACAGTCATGCCCCATAATCTCTATCTTCATTCGTCCCTATCCCAAACAAGGAAAATCAATCACAAAGATAAGAAGGATATTCGAAAAGCAGTTCGCTTTATGACCTGGGATTCAAATCTTCAGTTGTCTCTAGCCTTCATTGTCAATTCCTTGCTTCTTATTTTAGGTGCCTCCCTCTTTTTTGGTCATGCATCTGAAATTTCAGCTTTCTCCCAAATGTACAATGCCTTACAGGATTCGACAATAGCAGGAGCGATAGCCAGTTCAACTCTGTCCACTTTATTTGCTCTAGCCCTATTAGCAAGTGGTCAAAATTCGACCATTACAGGCACTTTGACAGGACAGATTGTCATGGAAGGTTTCTTACATCTAAGATTACCTCAGTGGCTTATCCGTATCGGTACCCGTATTTTTGCCTTGCTACCTGTGATTATAGTCGCCGTTTTATTTGGGTATCAAGAAAAAACCCTGGATCAGTTATTGGTCTATTCACAGGTCTTTCTTTCAATCGCTCTTCCGTTTTCAATTTTCCCTTTGATTTATCTTACCTCTAAGAAGTCACTGATGGGAGAATTTACTAATGCCAAGTGGAACACAATCCTAGGTTATGCAATTTCAATTATCTTAACCATTCTTAATATCAAGCTTCTTTTCGATATTTTTTAAGAGTGGTTTTGAAGTCAAGTCTCGGCATCGGCGTGAAGATTGGTAAAGAGAAAGTAGTCGTAGTTGATTCATAAAAAGAAACAAAAAAGAACAGTTGAAACTGTTCTTTCAGATTGAAGACAAAGCCCTTAGCAACTTCTGTTCTAAGAACTTTGTCTTCAGTCTGAAACGAGTGTGATAACAAAGTCACACTCGTTTTGAAATGTCAGTTTTAACTGTTTGATTAAGCTGGTCAAGAAAAAGATTTTCTCAGAGATACGGTTGCAGAGCCTTGGACAGCATCGCATAGCCAGCAATAGTCAAATGCAAGCCATCCGTCGTAAAATCCTCCCGCAGCTGACTACTCTCATCCAAGAAATTATCATAAAGGTCGATAAATTGGACATTGGTATAGATGCTTGCTAGATCTTGATAAGCCCGATTGAGGGCTTGAATTTCTCGTTCGTTCGGATATAAACCGTCCCCTTGTACTGTTCTTTCTCATTCACAGGCAGGACAGACAGCAACTGGATCTGAGCCAGAGGATAGTCACGGGAAATCTCCTGAATAACCGCCTCCAGATTGGCCAGCGTTTCAGCCTGATCCATCTTCTTGCCAATGTCGTTGGTTCCAATCAGGAGAAAGACCTTGTCTAGAGCCTGCCCAAAGAGATGGGCATCCAAGTTCTCTAGAAGCAAATCAGTCTTGTAGCCACGAATGCCACGATTGACCAAGGTTTTAGGACTTTGCACTAGCTCGTGCAGCGGGAAATATTCCACAATCGAATCACCGATAAAAATAATCGCTGGCTCTTTTACCGCAAGCTGATTCAGATCCCGATAATTTTTCTGAATCTTTGCCTGCTCATTTAAAAGCCACTGTTCTAATAGTTGAACTGCCATTTAGACTCCTTTTTCTAAGTATTGCTCAATTACCTGCAAAACGCCGGCCTCTGAATTGGCTGGTGCCAAGCGACTGGCAATGCGCTTAATCTTCTCGTCCCCATTTTCCATAGCATAGGAGAAATCCGCTAGTTCCAGCATTTCCAAGTCATTTTCGCTGTCGCCAAAAGTCATGATTTCCTTGCTTTTGATTTGCCACCGATCCATGAGCTGACGAAGCCCCCAGGCCTTGTGAAGGCCTTCTTGGATAATGTCAATCGCACCATAGCCACTGGTCACAGCACTCAATCGTCCAGCAAATGCTGTATTGATCTGCCGCGTAATCTCTGCTGCTTGCGCTTCATCTACCATAACGCTCATCTTTAGCACTTCTTCAAACGGATGATCTTGCAGATTGGGTACGAAATTCATTCGTTTGTAGAAATGGGCCGCCATTTCCTCTGTCATAATCTTGCTAATCATCGGAAAATCAGTGCCGTCTTGAACAAAGCCACCTTTAGTGGAAGTGACCACCAGATGCACCTCTCGTTCTTGACCCTGAAAATAAGCCAGCGTGTCCGCAATCAAATCAGGCTGCCAGAAAGTGCCCAGCAACATTTCATTCTTTTCAAAGATTCTAGCGCCGTTGGCGACGATCAGGGTCATACGCTCTGTCAAATCGCCCAACAATAAACGCATTCGTTGAATTTCATTGCCCGTCGCAATGACAAACTTGATGTCCCGCTCTTCCAGCTGGTCTAAAACTGCTGTCAAACGTAGCAAATCCAGCTCGCCTCTCGGATCCAAAAGGGTGCCGTCCATATCCGTAGCGATCATTTTAATCGGCATCTTCCCACCTCATTTCTATAGTCTCAGATACTTATTTTTCACTTTATTCCATAAATATTTGAGATAAGCTTGCCCTTTTAACTTTTTGACTAATGATTTTTCAAAATCTTTTACTTGGGCATCTACTTGATTTTTAGCACTTTTCCCCGCAATCGCATAGCAACTTCTAACCGTATGGTAACCAGCCGAGCCTCGATTATTCTGAGGGGCTTTGAAGGCTTGCCCGTCATTTCGAATCGCCAGCCTACGAAACTGGGGATCCCACTGGGCTGGACTTTTGACATCGTAGTAATAATGGGAACTATGATTGAAAAACGAAGATTTCTTCCCATAATTAAAACTAGCTCCATTGACTAGCCCATTTTGACTGCTCTTTTCTGGATCTAGGATATTGAGAAATTGCCCTTCCCTATCCAGAATAAACTCGGTATGGAAACGATGGAGAATCTTGATATTGGCCTGATAGGGCTGCTGGTCTGGATAGGTCACCTTGCCCTTATCGACAAAGGCTTTATTGTGCAGCCGCGAAGATTCCCAGAGCTGGCAATCCAGATCAGGATGCGCCTGAAAATAGGCTAGGAGAGCCTGGCCATCTGTCATCCCCGGCTTACGAAAATGCTCTCTAACCCACTGGGCCTGCTGGCTGGAAATGACGTAGCGAAACTGGTGCAACTGACCTTTTAACCTTTGATTACCACTGTCTGCAATAAAGTCTGCTGGAGAAAGCCTGCCGAATCGTTTGAGAAAACTGGCGCCAAAAGGAAGCGTGTGGCGATAAGTTCGGATGCATACGCGAGAGCAAACAGGTGATTTCTGCTGCTTCCCCGCTCAATTCATCAGGCATGTCCATATACAACATAGCTAGCTCTAACAATTTCTCAGCTTGCTGAGGCTGGGCTGCTCGGCATTCAAAAAACCATAGCTTCTGAAAGAACGGACTGCCAAATATAAGGGTCTCCTCAAAAAGACCTTGGCGAGCTGATTCATGCGGCAATGACGCCATTTCTGCCAGAAAAACTGTATCGAGAGCAACTTGAGACCAGCCGAGCACTTGTAACTCTGTATAGTATTGCTCGATTTCTACTTCCATCACCATCCACATCCATTATATAAACTTTCTTCAGCACCCTTTTGGGCTTCGCTAGCAGGCTCATGCCGCCTTCGATACCTCTCCTATTTACCTCTAAATATGCCAAAATTTCAGCTAAAAGTCAACGTACAAAGGAACTTTCGTCCTCAAATTGTATTCTTTCAGCATTTTTTGCTATACTAGTCTTAGGAAAACAACGAGGACAAAAGATGACGCCAAATAAAGAAGACTATTTAAAATGTATTTACGAGATTGGCACACGCCAGGGGGAAAAATCACCAATAAAGAAATCGCCCAGCACATGCAGGTTTCTCCGCCGGCCGTGACGGAGATGATGAAGAAAATGCTGGCTGAAGAACTCCTAATCAAGGACAAAAAGACCGGCTATCTGCTGACCGACCTAGGCCTACAACTGGTCTCTGACCTCTACCGCAAGCACCGATTGATTGAGGTGTTCTTGGTTCAAAAGCTAGGCTACACCACGGACGAAATCCATCAGGAAGCCGAGATTCTGGAACATACCGTTTCTGAACGCTTTGTCGCAGGCTTGGAAAAAATGCTGGATTTCCCAGAGACCTGCCCTCATGGTGGCACAATCCCAGCCAAACACCAGCTGCTGAAAGAAAAATACCATCAAACTCTGGCCTCCGCTCAGGAGCCTGGTAGCTACCTCATCCGCCGTGTCCACGATGACTTTGAGCTTTTGGCCTATCTGGAAAAGCACAATCTGAACATAAACCAAGAAATCAATTTCCTCCAGTATGACGACTACAGCCAGCTCTATCAACTAGAAGTGGACGGCCGAGCAATCCAAGTTAGCCCTATGATTGCCCAACAGATTTATGTGGAAAAACTATAAACAGAATCCAGTTCAGACTTTTTAGTCTAAACTGGGTTTTTATTGACAAAAATAAGATGTCAGAATATAATAAGTGTACTTATAAAATGTTTAGAGGAAAAGCTAATGGAAAAATCGCAGTTTAACTCCGCCTACAAGGATGAATACAAAAAATCAACCGGTCTGCTCTTTATCCGCGCCTACCACAAGTGGCATGGGCTGATAAAAAATGAGCTGAAAACCATTGATTTAACCCATCCCCAGTTTGTCATTCTGACCACTCTTGCAGCGCTTCTGCGCCAGCAAGAATGGGTGAGTCAGACCGATATTGCCCGATTTTCTGACATGGATGTCATGACCGTATCCCAAATCATCCGCATCTTGGTCAAGAAAGGATTGATCATGCGGGAAGTCCATCCCAAGGACAGCCGTGCCAACATCATACTCCTAACGGATATGGGGCTGCAAAAGGTCAACCAAGCCCTTCCTCTGGTAGAAGGCATTGATCAGGCATTCTTTGGAAAATTAGAAGATAAAACAGAAGTATTCAATCAACTTTTAATAGCACTGGAGGCAGAAAATGACTAGATTTTGGATTGGTGTCGTATCAAAAGAACACGTCCTAAGAGGTGTAGAGGGAGGCTTTTGCCAAGTCTGCCATGGAAAGAAAGCACCGCTGAACCGAATGAAAAAAGGAGATTACCTTTTGTACTACAGCCCCAAGTATCAGCTGAATGGTCAGGAAAAGCTGCAGGCCTTTACAGCAGTTGGCAAGATTCTAGATGATACAGCCTATCAAGTAGAAATGTTTGAAGGTTTCTTCCCTTTTCGACGTGACGTCAGCTACTACCAGCCTGTCAAAGACTGCCCCATTGAGCAAGTCCGACAGCATCCTCAGTGGCGCCAATATGCTTCTCAGATAAGATATGGACATTTCGAAGTTTCGAAAGAATTTTTTCTCTATATCTTTGAACAGATGAAGGAAGAATAGGAGGCTGGGACATCCCGACCTCCTATTTTTTCGTATCCGATGTCATAATGCTCTATAATTGTTTTAGCAGGAATTATGGAGTCTTTTCAATGAAAAAATCTTATCTACCTTACTGAAAAGTATAAATTAAATCAATAGAAAGATGTATAGAAAATAACCAAATCACATCACAAACCTCCTAGAAAGACCAAGGCTTTTCTGATCAAAATAATACTCTAGACACTTCCACTTCATCAAGTTTTTTAAAAGAAAGAAAAGATCCTATTTTCCCCCTTGCAAACCTTTTCACTTTTTGCTAGAATGATGTCAAAAAATTAAGAAGGACAAATTATGCCACAAAATCTCTTTAAAGAATTAGCCCAACTGGAGCAAGTAGAAGCTCTGGCTCTCGGAGGCTCACGGGCCGGCCAACATTTTGACCAAGACTCAGATTATGATGTCTATGTCTACCTGAGCGCTCCTCTCGCGCCAGCCATCCGTCAGGAAATCCTCAGCAAGTACTGCTCCTATATGGAAATTGGCAATCATTTTTGGGAACTGGAAGACGACTGCGTCCTCAATAATGGTATCGAGATTGAGCTGATTTACCGCTCGCTGGACGACTTTGACCAAGACCTGCAGACTGTCGTTTTAGAGCATCAAGCCCAAAATTCTTACACTACCTGTATGTGGTACAATCTGATCCACAGCAAGATTCTCTACGATCGAGACGGCCGCTACGCTGCCCTCCAACATAAGTACAGCCTGCCCTATCCAGCTGAGCTGAAAAAGAATATCATCAGCAAGCAGCTCCTACTCCTCGACCAAGCTATGCCAGCTTTTTCAAGACAGATCAAAAAGCAATCAAGCGCCAGGATCTGCTCAGCATCAATCACCGCAGCAGTGAGTTTTTCGCTTCTTACTTTGATGTCCTCTTTGCCCTCAATGAGCAGCTCCATCCAGGCGAAAAGCGCATGCTCCAGTATGCCAAAGAAAATTGCTCCCGCCTGCCTCAGGATTTTGAAGCCAATGTCCAAGACTACTTCCAACATCTCTACCAGCCAGAACAGCAGCAAAAAGCGGTCCTAGCTTTGGATAGCCTCCTAGACAATCTTAAGCTCTTGATTGAAGCATCCATCTAGAAATTCAACAGATAAAAATCTCATGAACCCAGTTTTTCAGCAGGTTCATGAGCTTTTTACTATTTTCGTCAAGTAAGTTGAGGCTTATTTGTTAAAGATTGACTGTCTGAAGTCGTCTGTCTCACGAAGATAAGCATTGTAAATCTTCTTCTTGAGCAGGTTGACCCAGCTAGCATCAACACGGCTGGTAGCATTGGTAATGTTTCGTACATCCTCTGCCACTGCTTCGTCCATTAGCTTCTGCATCTCTGCATACGAGCGAATGGTTACCTGCTTAGTACTGTTTGGATTTCTGAGTTCGTACTCGATGGTGATTGGTTTGAGCTTGGTTAGCTGGTCAATCCGCTCTTGGTACATGGCCTTCTTGAAGGCTGCCCATGAATCATATTCTCCCTTGAATACATTTTCCAAGACCTTCTGATCTGTCACCAGACCAACGTCTCTCCTGAACCAGCCATCCCAGGTCGTCTTACCTTCCGCAGCAGCCTCTTCGGAGAATTTCCCTGAGACATAAGGGACGAATCCTTCATGGTAGCCCTTGGCTGCCAGCAATTCATAGGCTGTGCGACGGAACATGACGTCTCCCGGCGCCCCATTTGGATTGCTCAAGGCTGAGTAGATTGGTGAGAAGAGGCTGAGACTCAGGTAGCCATTGCGCGGATACTGTCCGCTATCCTTATTCTCCCGACGAGTGATGACATCATTGTCAATCAGGGACTCGAAGCTCTTCAGCTGCTTGATTTCCTCAGCAGTGAAACTGCGGGTCTGGTTACCAGCATGGGTCTGCTTACCATATTTATCTGTGATATAGTAATTCTCCATCTTTCTGAACCACTGGAGCTTGGCAGCATCGCTCTGTTTGACCATCGAAGTCCCCTCTAGGTAATCCAGCGTGTAAATCATGTCAAACATGCCATGGACATAGTGCTGCAAATCTGCCGCATTTTGGACACGTTCCTTGAAGTTATAGGTATGCATCCGTGTCTTAGAGTCCTTGTCCGTCTTGAAGAGGGTATTGAGGGTAATGGTAGGCTCATTTGGACTTGGTGTAGACTGCAAGAGACCACGCGCATAAAGCTCAGCCCCCAGTCCTTCGCGGCGACCATAACCTTCAAAGTAGATAGAACCATCGGAATTATGGGTCATTTCATGGGTGTAGACAGAGTTCCCATAGTCTTCTAACAAACGAGCAGCATCAAAGTGGGTGACACTTCCCGTAGCATAGGCATTGTATCCCTTGCTTGGATACCACTTGCCGGCTGGTCCAAAGAATTCCTGCATAGCTAGTGATTTCTTGTCATTAGCTGGAGCCCAATATCTTTTACCATCCTTGTCAACCAATGAGAATCCATCGTAAACCAGAACAGAACGGAAGAGCTTGTCCTTGCTTTCAGGGCTTAGGATCTTATACCAGAAATCATAGTGGTCACGCTGCCATTCAGCTGACTTTCTAACTCGGTCTTCGACATACTCAACCAATTCTGCATCTGTTCGCACCCTGTTATTGGCATCAAGGCGGTAGCGATCATAAGCTCCCATGGAGACAGTGGACATATTGGAGATGACATAGACACCCTTCTCAGTCATGGTCAAGAGTGGCAGGAGCATACCCTTGTGTTCCCAATTATCCGCAGTAATCTTGTCGTAAACGCCGACAGAATACTTGCTCTTGCCCTCGGCTGCATCCTGAAGCTGTCTGGCTTCTGCCACATCCGACTCAGCCTCAACGATGTAGGCTTTTGTATTGGTCTTGAGCCATTCGTTATTGGTCTTGTCTGGCAGGAAGAGCTGGCGATAGCTTTCCAGATAGTTAAAGAGGCCGCGCTTGCCAGTAGCTTCAGAGAGCGAGGTATCATAGGCCAGATGGTTGTTCTTGGCCTTGAGATTTTCAAAACCAGACTGACCGAGTGCAATGATAGTGTCTAGCGTTGAAGCATTATGATTCCCAAAGAAGTCAAACTTATAGGCCGACAAATCCTTGACATTGGTCTTGTCATAGTTGATATTATACCAACGGTTGAGATAGGTCAGACCCAGCAGGAAGGCTTCCTTATTGGCTGTAATCTTCTGAGCCACATAGTCCGCTACAACATCGCCTTCAGTATTGATGGACTTGTCCATAGCTAGAACTTTGCGTAACTCTTCTGCCAACTTGGTCTTGACTTGCTCAAAGGCTGTATCCAGATAGAGCTCATCCAGAGAAGCATCCGCATTCACGCCTAAAACAGTTCGCATGGCTGGTGAGTCAAGGACAACCTTGTTCAACTCTGGCAGCACTTGATTGAGAATTCTGCTATAGTCTGATAGGAAGACTTCTGGAGTATAAAGGAGGTCTAAACCATTCACAGCATACTCTGCGATAGCTTGATGTTTGAAGTCTCCCTTATAGGTCAGATTTAGATAGTCAACCGTCTTATCCTCAAAGTGCAACATCAGGCGGTTAATCGCAGTCTTGTTGCTATTGATATCCGTGATCATCTGATCACCCTTCATCGGAACCACATCCAGCAAATACTCTCTAGTAAGCTTGTGATTATCTGGAAGTTTATTTCCATAAGCAACGATGGTCTCCTTATTGTAGAATGGCAGGAGTTTTTCCATATTAGCATAGGCTATCAGACGGTCTTCACGAGCATTTTTTTCCTTGCTGTAGTCAACAGTATGGAGATTGAGATTGCTGTCCTCTAGCGTGGTTCTAATGTCTAGGCTCGCCAGCTTCTCTTCTGCCTCGTCCAAAGTCAGAGTAGAAGTGACAAACTGATCATTCCCCAGAGTTTCGTTTCCTTCAACGGCATAGGCTTCTTCTATGCGATCATTCTTGTAATCTTGGTCGCCAGAAATACTGTAGACATTTGTACCGCTGACATTGCTGATAACATTATCAATCAAGCCATTGAAATAATTGGAGCCAACCACTCCGCCGATCTGGCCATTCTTCGTGGAATTTTGGATCTTTCCAGTCACATAAGAACGGCTGATACGAGCATTGTCTTCCAAGCGACCAACCAGACCGCCGAAGCGCTGTTCGTTTGTTCGAGCACCTGCCAGAATGGTCACATCCGCCCTGCTCTGACTGAGTAAGGAATTTCTTCCTTTGAGGTTGGCAACCAAACCGCCGACATTATAGGCCTTGTACTGCTTGTCATTGGCTTGGATAGTTCCTGTAAAGGAGCTGTTGGTGATTTGGCTATTGCTTGCAACAACGACCAAACCAGCCGCTTGCGAAGCATTACCTACTACCGACACTCTACCTTGAGCAGAAACATCCGTGATTTCCGCATTATCTGCACTGCGGGCCAAGGCAGCAGAGTCATAGGTCCCGACAATATTGACCTCTTTCAGGTCCAGATTAGAAATAGAAGAGCCGCTCTTGAGGTTTTCAAACAAAGGTTTGGCTAGATTATAAATCGCATACTGCTTGCCATTGTGATTGCCAGTCAGACTGCCTGTGAAGTTTCCTCGGAGATAGACATAATCCGCAGGTGCCAGACTGACCTCGCTCGCATCCAAATCGGCTCCTAGAACAAAGTTGCCAGCCATATTTCTTCATGGCGTCTACCAAACCAGTAAAGCTCGTGTAGACATTTTGCTGACTAGGAACTGCCCTGCTGATATAGAAGTCATAGCCAGACTTGTAGCCTGTGTCACCCTCTTGCACCAGCTCAGGCAGAGAGACCCTAACCTTGTAGACAGCCTTACCATCCTTCTGGCCTTCTGCCATGCTTTGAACCGGCAGGAGCATTTCCTTAGATTCACTTGATTTGACTTTGACAAAGTAGGTAGACAGGTCCGTCGGTATAGTGCTCATGGAAACGACACGCTTGAACTGGTCATTCTCTTTAGTGTAAAACTCAGCCGAATCAATATCGCGGAAGGCAATCTTCTTGTATTGCAACTCAAAGTTGCGGCTATCTTTTTCAAGGTCAGTCATGCTGCCCGTATCCAGCTCATAAGTCAGCTTGGTTTTCAGGGTATAGCCTGTATAGTAGTCCAAGTCATCGATCTTCAGACTTCCTGCTACATTGTCAATCGGAAGCGAGCGGACAAGCTGGTCTCCCTTGTACAATTCAGCTGTCGCTGAGCGTAAGGATTTTGTCTTGTCTTCCAAGCTATATTGAACCGTGACCGACTTGTCCTCTGGATTTTCTGTCAGACTTAAGATCGAAACTGTCGGCTTTACTTTGGCCACACCATTTAGAGCCGTCTTGCTTGCTGTCAGGCTGGCAAAAGCTTGATTGACCTGCACTTGTGTGGCGGTTTGATTCTTCAGAACTCCTTCTGCCTTGGTCAATTCGTTCGTATAAGCTACCTTCTTATCTGCATCCGCATTCTTGTATTGGACAGTCGTCTGCACAGTTCTGCCCAAAGCATGTTCATTTTGCAAGCGTGTTTTGTCTACTTCAAGACCCTGTAACTGAGCCTTGGCTTGATTGATTTGATCCACCAGCTGGTTGACTTCCGCTTGGCTGGCTTGTGACTGATTGAGAAGCGTATGACCTGCCGCCAAAGCAGTATCATAAGCTGCTTGGCGACTTTGACTATCGTTGAAATAACGAGCCTGAGCCTTGATTTGCTCCGCTTCTGTCAGTAAATCATGAAGCGAAATCAAATCGAACTCTTTCAAGGCTTCCACTTGCGGTGCATCGCTTGGTACCATGTGCGGTTTTATTGTGCCAACTTTGACAAGCTGAGCAACTGCTGCCCGCGTTTCCTCATTGGACAACTCTTGACGGTCAAGTTCCTGACCGTTGGAAGTATAGATACGAGTCTTGATGGTCCGTTCGCCCTGAACACCTGGAGTGACGATTTGACGAGCACCTTGGACAAGTTCATCCGTTTCTTCCTCTCGCGTGGTGAAGGCGATTTTCTCTACTCGCGTTTCATCCCTGTAGGTCAGCGGATACTCTGGAAGGGCAGATGCTTGCGGAGCAGTGCTCGGTACCATATGTGGCTTGGCGGTGCCAATTTTGACAACTTGTGTGACTGGGGCTAGCGTCTCCTCGTTGGACTGCTCTTGGCGGGCAAGTTCTTGACCATTGGAAGTATAAACTCTAGTCTTGATGGTACGTTCGCCCTGCACACCTGGAGTAACGATACGGCGAGCGCCTTGAACCAGCTCGTCCGTTTCTTCCTCTCGCGTGGTGAAGGCGATTTTCTCTACTCGAGTTTCATCCCTGTAGGTCAGCGGATACTCTGGGAGGGCAGATGCTTGCGGAGCAGTGCTCGGTACCATATGTGGCTTGGCGGTGCCAACTTTGACAACTTGCGTGACTGGGGCTAGCGTCTCCTCATTGAACAATTCTTGACGATCAATTTCCTGACCGTTGGAACTATAGATACGAGTCTTGATGGTACGTTCGCCTGGCACTCCTGGAGTGACGATGCGGCGAGCGCCTCGGACAAGCTCATCCGTCTCTTCCTCTCGCGTGGTGAAGTCGATTTTCTCCACTCGCGTTTCATCCCTATAAGTCAGCGGATATTCTGGAAGGGCAGATGCTTGCGGAGCAGTGCTCGGTATCACATGTGGCTTGGCGGTGCCGATTTTGACAAGCTGCGTGACTGGAGCCAATGTCTCCTCGTTGGACAATTCTTGGCGGGCAATCTCTTGACCGTTGGAAGTATAGATACGAGTCTTGATCGTACGTTCACCCTGAACACCTGGAGTGACGATGTGGCGGGCACCTTGTACGAGTTCATCCGTTTCCTCTTCTAGTGTAGTGAAATCGATTTTCTCTACTCGCGTTTCATCCCTATAAGTCAGCGGATATTCTGGTAAAGCGGGCTCTTGTGGAGCAGTACTCGGTATCATATAGGACTTGGCGGTGCCAATTTTGACAACTTGTGTGACTGGAGCTAGAGTTTCCTCGTTGGACAGCTCTTGACGGGCAATCTCTTGGCCGTTGGAAGTATAGATACGAGTCTTGATGGTCCGTTCGCCCTGCACACCTGGAATGACGATTTGACGAGCGCCTTGGACAAGTTCATCTGTCTCCTCTTCTAGCGTGGTGAAGTCGATTTTCTCTACTCGCGTTTCATCCTTATAAGTAAGCGGATATTCTGGAAGTGCAGATGTTTGCGGCGCAGTGCTCGGTACCATATAGGACTTGGCGGTGCCAACTTTGACAACTTGCGTAACTGGGACTAGCGTTTCCTCATTGGACAGTTCTTGGCGGGCAATCTCTTGACCATTGGAAGTATAAACTCGAGTCTTGATGGTCCGTTCGCCTTGCACTCCTGGAGTGACGATGTGGCGGGCACCTTGTACAAGCTCATCCGTCTCTTCTTCACGTGTGGTAAAGTCGATTTTCTCTACTTGCGTTTCATCCTTATAGGTCAGCGGATACTCTGGGAGGGCAGATGCTTGCGGCGCAGTGCTCGGTACCATATGTGGCTTGGCCGTGCCAATTTTGACAACTTGCGGAACTGGGGCTAGAGTTTCCTCATTGGACAGCTCTTGACGGGCAATCTCTTGGCCGTTGGAAGTATAGATACGAGTCTTGATCGTACGTTCACCCTGAACACCTGGAGTGATGATGTGGCGAGCGTCCTGAGGTAACTCATCAGTATACTGTTCCTCAATGTTAAAAGCAATCTTCTCCACACGAGTTTCATCCTTTGCAACCAACTCTAACTCAGGAATTTCATGGACTGGAGCGGTATCAGGGACTGTGCCATAACTAGTAAGCTCGGGAACCTCGCGCACGGGAGCGCTATCTGGAACGGTGCCATAGCTAGTTAACTCAGGCTTCTCGTGCACGGGGGCACTAGCGGGTACAGTGCCATAACTAGTGAGCTCGGGTTTCTCGTGCACGGGAGCATTAGCGGGAACGGTGCCATAATTAGTGAGCTCAGGAACTTCATGAACGGGAGCGCTATCTGGAACGGTGCCATAGCCAGTTAACTCGAGTTTCTCGTGCACGGGGGCTGTATCGGGGACCGTACCATAACCAGACAACTCAGGCTTCTCGTGCACAGGAGCACTATCTGGAACGGTGCCATAATCAGCTAACTCAGGCTTCTCGTGCACGGGGGCACTAGCGGGAACGGTGCCATAGCCAGTTAACTCGGGTTTCTCGTGCACGGGGGCTGTATCAGGGACCGCACCATACGCAGTGAACTCAGGGACTTCATGCGCGGGAGCGCTAGCGGGAACCGTGCCATAATCAGTTAACTCAGGAACCTCGTGCACAGGAGCGGTATCTGGAACAGTGCCATAACTAGTAAGCTCGGGAACTTCGTGCACGGGAGCGCTATCTGGAACGGTGCCATAGCTAGTTAACTCAGGTTTCTCGTGCACGGGGGCGGTATCTGGAACAGTGCCATAACTAGTGAGCTCGGGGACCTCATGCACAGGAGCAGTATCGGGAACGGTGCCATAATTAGTGAGCTCAGGAACTTCATGAACGGGAGCGCTAGCTGGAACGGTGCCATAACCAGTTAACTCAGGGACCTCATGAACTGGAGCATTATCAGGAACGGCGCCATAATTAGTGAGCTCAGGAACTTCGTGTACAGGAGCGCTATCCGGAACCGTGCCATATCCAGGCAACTCGGGTACCTCATGAACCGGAGCGCTATCTGGAACAGTGCCATAATCAGTTAACTCAGGAACTTCATGCACAGGAGCATTAGCGGGAACTGTACCATAATCAGTTAGCTCGGGGACTTCGTGCACGGGAGCGTTAGCGGGAACCGTGCCATAACTAGTGAGTTCGGGAACTTCATGTACAGGAGCACTAGCGGGAACCATACCATACTCAGTGAACTCGGGAACCTCATGCACAGGAGCTGTAGTGGGGGCTGTACCATAACTAGTGAGCTCGGGAACTTCGTGTACCGGGGCACTATCAGGGACCGTGCCATAACTAGTGAGCTCGGGAACTTTATGGATTGGAGCTTCTTTAGGAACAGCCTTATTTGCTGCAGTCCCGACTAAAACAACTTCTGAAACAGGATCAGTGGTTACTTGATCGGAAACCTGCTTGCTCTCTACAACTTTTCCCTCAACACTATAGTGACGTGTTACGATCTTGCGAGTCCCTGGAATGCCCGCGCGGATCACTCGAGATTGTCCTTCGGCTAATTCATCTGAATACTGATATTCCGTTTTATAGGGAATTTCTTGGGTCTGGGTCCTTGCTTGACTTGTAAATTGCAGTTCTGGTCGCTCATGAACTGGCGTTTGACGAGCAAATTCCCCTTCTTTAGCAGCAATCTCCTCCCTCTCCTTCTCGGAAAGATAGGCTCCTTCAGCTAGCAGGGGCTCTTTCGGAGCTTCAGTATTCTTAGGGCGACTTGCTAACTCTTTCAACTCCTGATCAGGCTGACTAGCTGAGGCTTCCTTTTGAAGAGCTGGAAGCTGAGAATTTCCCGTTTGAGCCAGTTGATGCTGCGCTTCTTTTTTAAGGTAACCAATATACTGGTAGCCAGCAATTTTCAATGGTTCTGGCAACTGATCGCCAACGGCCAAAGTCAGACTTTGATTATAGGCAGCCAAATCCGTACTGCTGACTGCCAAAACAGAAGCTGGCAGAAGCACAGAACCCAAGCCTGTCACAAGCAAAATAGAAGACAGGTATCTCTTGCCATTCTTCCCTCGCGCTAGCACTAAAACAACCAAGGCCAGTCCTGTAGTCGCAAAAGCCGCTCCCAAGAGACCTGACTCGCCTGTCTTAGGGAGCTTTCCTAACAAGCTTTCCTGCTTTGTCGGACGGTAAACCAAATAATAAGCGTCCGAATTTTCTTCCGCAAATTTGGGTAGTTCCTTTACAATAGCAGCTTTTTCAGCCTCAGTCAGATCGCTCTCCACCACATAGTGATACTGAACAAGGGTAGAATGATTGGCAGACACTTCCACTGCCTCAACAGAGCTGACAGCTCCTCCCATTGTGGTACACAAAAAGAAGCTTCCGATAGTAGCGGAAACTAGACCTACAGACAGCTTTCTAAAAGAATAGCGCTGGTATATGTCACCAGTGACTCTTTTTTTCATAAAATTCCCTTTTCTTCATATAATAAACTAATAAAAATTTTACTGGATTTTACTCTAAATTGCAATCCCTTAGCCTGATAAAATACTTTTATTTCAGCTGTCGACAGGGAGAGGAAGGCTTTTATTTTTATAGAAAACAAAAAAAGCAGATTCCCCGAGAGAGAACCTACTGTTTACAGATCATCCAAGCCCCAAATCTAACTCAAAGAGACCATACTCATGCTTGTCCCCTTGCAATTCTGCTGCATAGTGGCGCGTGACGGTATTTTGGTGAATCAGGGCGCCAATAGCCGAGGCTTGCCGTTTCTGCGCTTCTTTAAAAATCGGATAGGCCAAGGCAGAGCCCAAGCCCAAGAATTCTTCATCTACTCCCAGATACATAATCGTATAACGTTTGGCAAAGTGCTTGGCCCAGAAAAGCTTGGCTAGGTTGAGAGGAGTCAGCTTTTGATAAACCAAAGAGCCATAGTCCGGCATGGCAATCAGAAAACCAGCTAGCTTGCCCTCCTTATAGGCCAGCTTAACCATAGAAAAATCAAGAATGTACTGGTATTTCTGAAAAATCTGACTGAACTGCTGACTGGAAATAGACCGATAAATCGGAAAATCTTGATAGAGGCGATTGAGAAGCTCAAAAACCTGCAGCGAAGCTTCTTCCCACTCCTGCTTCTTGGAGAGCAAATAGTGAATCCCGCTTCTTCAAAAGCCTCAAAACGATGAGCCAGCTTATCCTGATGAGTTTGATTGCTGACCTTGGGATAAAAATTGGACAGATAGCGCTCCTTGAGCTCAAAACCAGCAGCCTGCCACAGCTGAGGATAATAGGCTGGATTATGAGGTTCTCCAGTAAAAGGGACCTCCTCTGTTCCAGTCAGCTGCATTCGATAGCCCAGCCAAAAACTTGCCTGTACGGGACCGATAATCCTGCTAGCTCCGAGACTGCGGGCAAATCCAGCTAAATGCTCGATAAAAGCAGATGCAATCTGCTGGTCATTGATCGACTCGAAAAATCCCAAGTAAGCAGCCTCATCATCTGAATAAAAGGTCAGAAGTCCTCGAATACAAGGCCGACTGTCCACATAGCCAATAAAGGCATAGGTTTCTAAGTCCGAACTCAGCGGATGACTGCCCTCAATCAAGGCCAGCTCTTCCTCCTCCGACTGCATGAGGTGGTCTGGCTGGTAAATCCGCTTGGGAAGAGCTAGAAAATCATCCAGCTCTACAGTATTGGGTTTGACTGGTTTAATTTCCAGCATGGTCTTCCTCCTTGATTAGTCGAATCTTGCCAGTAAGGCCATCCATCTCAATCCAATCACCGTTTTGCAGCTGGCTGCAGGCGCCTCTGACATTGACAATGGAAGGAATACCCAACTCGCGGGAAATAATGGCCGTGTGCGAGAGCAAAGACCCCTGCTCGGCAATGACACCCTTGGCTTGGGTCAGAAGATAAACCCAGCCCGGATCGGTCATCTTGGTCACGATAATCCGGTCTTGAGCAGACTCAATCTCCTGCACATCTTCCACGACCAAAACCTGAGCCTTAACGCAGCCAGGTGAGCAGCCAATCCCTTGTAAAGCTTGATTGCTCGTATTATGACTGCTGGTGCGGTTTTGCGGTTTCAGATATTTCTCAAAGACCTGTCCAGCAAACATAGCGACTAAAGGTTGGCAGCTCCTTATCAGCCTCTAACTTCTCCCGACGCTCGGCTATCAAGCCACTAACATCTCTGGGCTTTCTGGTCAGCTCAAACAATTCTTCCTTTGTCAGGTAAAAAACATCATCTGTTGCACCCAGTAGACCTTGCTCGGCTAATTGCTGGCCCAATGTTCTGAAAATCTGCCGCATCATGCCATAGATTCGTGTTCGGTTTAAGCGAGAACTTTCCCGATATTTAACACCAGTCATGGCTCGCTTGCGAAGAAAATTCGTCCACCAGCCTGATTTTTGCTCAGCTTCTTCAAATTTCCGAGGAGCCAGCTTCTTCTCCTCTTGCTGGCACATTTGCAACAGGAGCTTGAGCAGACGCTCTGGGTGCGTTCGAAATGTTGGAGTTTCTAACTTCAACTCTTCCGGAGCTCGATCACCAAATTCATGGATAAAATGGGCAATTTCTTGGACCAAAGGGTGCTGGCGACTTAGAAAAACTGCTGGAATTTCACTTGCCATGGCCTGTCTAATCTCTGCATTTTCTTCTGCTTTCAACTGAGCTGTTAAGCCTGCAGAGCCAAAGCTGGCCTCATACTTTCTATCTGCTCAATTCCCGCAATCTCAGCCTGAACAGCTCCGCCGCGACGCGACTTCTTCAAGAGACCAGTATAGACAAAAGCATAGAGGTCATTGACCAGCGTAATGTCCCAGTGAGCCAGAATATCCTCTTTTAGCTTGCTGACCAAGCCAATCAAGGTCTCCGCATCTGCGTTGGGAGAAAAGCTCGCTTCGTATTCTAGCTGAATCTGGGCAAACTGCTCTTCCAATTGCCGCATTTGCTTGGGTGCTGTCCAAAACTCTCGGATGATTCGAAGCATGATTTGCAGGCGTTTGAAAGTAGACAAGTGCACTGGCATCTGAGGCACCTCCGTCTCTCTCACTCCCAGCATATCCTGCCAGATAGGAATGATTTTCTTCGAAAAAGGCAGAAGCTGCAAGAGCTGATACCAACTTTGAATCTGGTAATATACTCGGCTATTGACCGGCTGCAGCATATTTTGAAAAGTGGCTTCATAGGCAGCCAACTCAGGGGCATCCTTGCCAACCAAGCGTTGAGCCAGACTTCGGAAAATGCTGGCATAAGCCTCTTGGATAAAGCTAATGGTCAGAGGACTGGAAACGCCAGGATAGCTCTCGACAATGTTGCTGTTATCCAGAATAATCCGCTGTCCCTCTGGCAAGGTAGTAATAGGTCGTGCCTGCAAGAGATAGAGCTGGCCATTGGCGAAGGTAAACTCCATATCCATGTAAGGTCCGAAAAGCTGACTCACCTGACTCGCCAAGCCTTGTAACTCCTCAAGTTGTTCCTGTGATACATCTGGTGAGTCCTCAGTCTGCTCTGTATAAAAGAGCTGGTCCTTGGGATGGAGGGTCACCATTGTTGTAGGAATCTTATCCTCGACAACCTTGTTGCCCAAGCCTCGACCGATGACAATGATATGCTCATTCAGAATGCCCTTGGGATTAGCTGTGAAGTAAATCCCAGACAAATCTCCTTCCTGCATAACTTGAACAAGGCAAATCATCTGTGCCTGCTTCAAAGATAGGCCTTGCTCAAATAGATAACTAAGAGCTGACTCCTGATAAAGAGAGAGCAAGGTCGCTTGGATGGCTTCTTTAAGTCCATCTGGCTTCACATTAAAGCTGACTTTCAAACTGACCGGCAAAGGATGAAGCCTTGCCATCCTCAATAGTAGCTGATGAGCGGACTGCAAAGCGACAGTCTTTCCGAGAAAACTCCTGCCGAATCCAGTTTTCTGCCACTGTCAAATCTTCTTGACCAAACTGCTCTCTGGCCCAGTCCTGGAGCTGCTGACTGAGTTGGGACAAGTCCAGCTCTCCAGACCGATAGGCTGCTTCCATCCGCTCCAAGTCAGCAGAGCTGGCAGATTTTTGAAAAAAGTCAAAAGCAAACACTGCAAAGTCAGGAACCGGCAAACCAGCAGCCTGCATTTTCAGCAAATGATAGGCCTTGCCTCCGACCTGGTCAAGCCCTGTCTGCTTGATTCTTTTCATCAAAGTACCCCCATCAAGAGATAAACAGCAACGGACAGAACCATGGTCGTCTCCGTGATATAGGTATAGCGCTCCACCCGCTCCCTGATATTAAAGCGAGTTGGATCCTTGATAAACTGCTCAAACTGGACGGTCATCCAGATGACATTCAGCACCAAGACTACCACTCCGACATGGGAAATATTCCAGAGAAGAGCGAAATTGGTCAAGATATCCAGCAGAGTCACCACCTCGATAAAGCGAGTGGCTTTTTTGTAGCCAAAAAGCTTAGAATAGGTCACATACTCGGTCTCGTCTTTTGGCGCCCGAATCTTGCGGCAGACTTCCCAGATCAAACTTGGGAAATACATGGTAAAGGCCAGCAAGACAGTCGGCAGGGACAAGAGAGGCAGATTGTACTTGTAGCAGACAAAAGAAATGGTATAGAGATTCAAAATCATCATGACTGGATTATGGGTCACTAGAGCCAGTGGCAGAGAATTTTGAATCTTGTCACGCTTGAAGAACCAGAAGGACATGAGAGTTCCGTAGATATAGAGAAAGAGGAACCAGCCGATATTGTTCATAAAGAGAACATTGAGAAGCACAGACACAGTTACGATAAAGCTGAGGGCAATAGCCAGGTCCTTCTTTTTCACTCGTCCAGATGGCAGAGCCCGATGAGGAAAGAGCCGTCGGTCAGTCTCGTAGTCCTTGAAATCATCTGCGATCCGCAGAATCATCAGAAAGACAAAAATCGTAAAAATTCCGATCAACTCCTGATGGTCAAAGTGAAAGGTGGTCACTCCGTCATTGAGCAGAAGGACAAAATAAATCTCAAAAAACATGATGGCAGCCACAAAAAAGCGCGGCAGCAAAGGAAACATTTCCTTATAATAAACAGCTAATCGTTTAAACATAGCTTTTCTCCAATCTTTTCACCCATTTGAATCTGGGTTTCTATTCCAAGGTCTGAGTAAGTCAGAATATCCTGATCCATGCGAATCGTGCCTGCTGGATAGAGGACAAGAATGGTTGAGCCGCCCAGACCAAAGCAGCCCTTCTCCTGTCCCCTGACCAAATGGTCCTGACTGTGATTGTATATTCTTCCGACCAAGAGAGCCCCTACTTCCATCTGCAGGACAGGTCCTAGGTCGGTATCTAAAAGACAGTATTCTCTTTTATTTTCCTTGTAAATCAAGCGCCGCTTCTGGGATACCTGTCTGACCGTATGCAGGCGTCCCTTGATTTTTCGTCTTCGGGTAATGTTGCCAGATTCAGCCGCCAGATAGCGGTGCAGGTCTTCCACTCCCAAACGATAGACAAGTGCTGTTCCGCCACTAAATAACTGAGCCAACTTTTCATCCATCAGTAAGTCAGCAAGACTATAAATCTGCCCCTTAATCATCAGCCGCAAGTCCTGACTAATGGTAAAAGCCTCTAGCTTGGCATCCGCCACTGCCAGTACTTGACTATCAGAACAGACCGGACGCAAACCAGGCTTGATTTTCCTCTGGAAGAAAGCCGCAAAGCTAGAATAGGGACCATCTTCATAGTCAGCCAGATCCAGTTGATAAGTTTCCACAAAAGCTTCTATTTTCTTACGAGAAAAAGGAGTGTAGTCTTTCAAAGTCAGAAGATAAGACAGGCTAGGTCGGGTCAAGAAAGGCAACAAGATGCGGCCCCAAGCAGTACCATAAAGCTTATCTAACAGCCCCGCCTTGTATTCTGTCGGTTCCTCGACCTGGCCAGTCTTTCTCTGATAGACCTTAACCATGCGGAAGAACCCCCAAACCAATCAGACTTGCAACAGCTAAAATCGCAAAGACCAGATAAGCCAGTTTATTTGGCTTTGAAATACGGCAGTTGTAGACAAATAGGAAGGTCAGTAAAAGAGACAAGCCCAGCCACACCCAAGCATAGAGACCAGGCGCCAGCCATTGACAGACCAGATAGGTCAGAGGGAAAAATAGGGCGCTGTAAGTCACGGGCAAGCCGATAAAATAAGAGCCAGATCCTTCATCATGCTTGGCCAAGCGGTTAAAATGCGCCAAACGCGTAACCGCAGCCAAGACATAGAGGACAGTCAAGATAATATTTGCCGCTCCCAAGGGCAGCTGGGTCATGAGGAGCACAGCCGGGAGAGCCGCAAAGCTAATCATGTCGCAGAGCGAATCAATCTCAATGCCGAAGCGCTTCTGACTTTCAGTCCGCTTCATCCGCCGCGCAACCACACCGTCAAAGAGGTCACAGATACCGCTAACGATAAAGGCCATCATTGCTAGCCGCAGCTGGGACTGAATGACGGCATAGACTGCCAACAGTGCAAAAGCAGCGCCCATATAGGTCAGGATAACAGATTTGTCGTATTCACCGATAAACAAAGGTTCATTCTTCTTCATGGATTCTTATTTCTCCTCTTATTCCATCTAAGGTTACCAGCATGCCCGTTTCTAGCAGCTGAGTTGCATTTTTAGCGCAGACCAGAGCTGGAACCCCACATTCACGAGCAACAATGGAGGCATGGCAGAGAACTCCGCCATACTCTGTCACAAGACCTCCTAGAATACCAAAAACATAGCTCCAGCCCGTATCTGTATAGCGAGTGACAAGAATTTCTCCCGGTTCAATCGTCTCAATATCCGCCAAATCCAAGAGGACTCGAACCCTACCGGTTACCTGGCCGCTGCTGGCTGGCATTCCCGTCAGCAGGGCCTGACTCTCATGGACCACCTCTTCCAAGCTCATCTCTTTGTCGGTCAAATCACCCACTGGCTCAAAATTCCGATAGGCCTGGCAATAATGCCGATTATCAGCTGCTTCTTCTTGAAGCTGGTCTGCAGTCTTTTGCCCTTCCATAAAGGCAGTCAGACTTTCTTTCTTAATGTAAAAAACATCTTGAGAATCTTTTCAGAAAGCCTCGCTTTTCATAGGCTCGGCCAAGTTTGAGGCTAATCTGACGAATGAGGTGGTAATAGCGCGTGGAAATATCCTTGAACTCCTCCCGCCACCAGAGCAAGTTCCGCAGGTCTTGACTGATTTTTTCTATCTTTTTCTGCTTGGCTCGAGATAGATGGGCAAGATTCAGTTCAGACTCTGAGACAGGACTGAGCGAAGCTTTGGCCGCTTGGTAATACGCTGAATCAGCAACCAATTGCTGAACTGCTGTCAGCACCTGATGAGCATCTTCTTCGTAGCTTGGCACTCGCAAGTCCAGCTCCCGTGCCGAGTGATAGCCAAAATCCTTTTGAAAATCCTGAATCTTGATAAAATCTGCTCGCTCAGGATATTGTGCAGCCAGTCCCTGCAACTCTTCCACCGATAACTTCAGCCAGTCATCTGTCAGTTTCTCGTCTGTCAAAATAAGATCCGCAGCTTCCAGCATTCCAGCCAAAGGTTTGGTATGCGAAACATTTCCCAATTTAGCTATCAGTTGGAAAAATTCATCCACCGTCAGCCATTTGAGGAGACTGGTCTTTTTCATAGACAGCTGGACCGTATTGATGTAGGCCTGCCAGAAATAAGTTCCCTCACTGTCTAAATAAGCCCGATTTAGCACTAACTGCCAAAGACTCTCGACCTGATGTAGCGGGCTTTGGTCGTCTAGTTCTCGTATTTCTTGATTCAGGCGGGTAAATTGCTGGCGCAGCTCTTGCAGCTTGTCTGGCGCCTGATACAGAAAAGTCTTAGTTACTTTTTGTGTTTTTAAAGCTACCCGCAGGAAATTCAAGAGCAAGGCTGGACTTAATTTGCTGGTAAAACCTTGACCTTGGTAGTCTTTATTAACTCCCAGCTCATCATCAAAGTCTCGTTCAATATACCCCGGAATCTGCTCCATACCTTGCTTGACCACGCCTAAGTTCCAGAAAGGCCGTGCATAGTGCAGGCGCATCAGCGGTGGCATCACACCTTCAGGCTCTAGGCCAATTGCCAGCAAAAAGCTAGAGAGTGCCTCTTGCCAAGAATGGCGGTAAAGGCTCCACATCAGGTTGGGACAGGGCTGAGCCGCAACGCCTCCATCCCGAAAATTCGCCGTTGTCCAGCGGCCACTGTCGATTTTAGTTGGTACTGTCGTGATGGGCCGAGCCTGCAGCAAATAGACTTGCTCTTGGACAGCACACCACTCAATATCCATCGGCCGACCAAAATACGCTACAATCTTTAATACCTGCGCATGCAGCTTCTGCAAGACTGCCAGAGGCATTTCAGCTTTTTCAAACTGGCTCCAGTCCAGCTTGTACCAAGAAAGAGGCAGCTGCTCAGGATTAACTTGACCGCTAACCAAGCTCTCAGCCGATCCTTTTACATACTCTAGCAGCATGGTCTGGTCCTGGTTAGTCGCTACGTCTAAGGAAAAGCAGACGCCGCTGAAGTCGGGCTCTATCTGCTCCTGGATCAGCACTGCCATAGCAAAATCCTGCTCAGGCAAACTCTGGCGCTGCCAGTAGGCCAATGCTTCTGGATTAAAGAGGGAAAGCAGACAAGAACGAATGCCCTGCTCAATCTCTGAGAGCGATTGGCAATTGCCAATCGAGTCATATTGGCCGGCAAATGACATGGTCTGGCTGTCTTCTAAGAGGGCACTGCTGCGAACGATATAAGCTTGATTTTCCTGACAAAATGCTGCTAACTGCTGTAGCCAAGATGGCTCCAAGGGATAATGCTGCAAACGCTCCGCAATTTCCTCCTTACCCAAATGAATTAACTCTTTAAGTCCCTCTTTGGAGTATTCTGGCAGAGCTGCGCTTAGCCAAGCCATTACTTGGTCCGCAGGCAAAATCAAACCCTTAGGAACTGAAAGCCCCAGCTGACAGAGACTGATTAACTGATTGATTTTACCGCCATAGTCGGTCGAAGGCTCTTTTTCCAGCCATAGTTCTTTCATCAAAAACTCCCATCTCACATACGATTTTTTCTAAGCTTAGCCCAGTAGAGCAGACGATTGACTCCTAGATGCGTACCCGCCCCTAGGATTAGAATGCCCAGCATCTGCTGCCAAGACAGAGGGATATAGAAAAGCAAGAAAATGATACAGCCAATCAAGGAATCAATCTGGTCTATCCAGATAAAGATCCATTTCCAGCCATTCTCCGCCGTCTTGCCCTCTCTGATTTCCAAACGGCGCTTGATGAAGCTATTGGGCAACTCAAACAAAACATAAGCCAGCCCCAAAAGAGCGCCAAGCACCAGATTAAACAGCACGGTATTTTCGTAAAAGGCATAAACTAAATGCAACTTCTCTAGACTAGGAAGACTCTTCAAAAGCAAGCCCCAAAGGATCTGAGCCAAAGCTCCCCAGACAATCATGCCAAAGAAACCTTTCCAGGTCTTGTTGTCTCCAAAAAGCCTCTTCCCATCCTTTAACATCAGCCCAGCATCCATGGGTCGGTATACCGCCTCTAGCAGTGAAGACTTGCAAAAGATCATATTCAGAATTCCAGCTAAAATGACCGGCATCAGGGTAACATACAAGGCAAGAATCGAGCGCATCTTATTTCCTATTCTTTTTATGAAGATCAGTCTGAAAAAAATCAAGAGACTCCTCAAACTTATATATCATTATACCATAAGTCTTAAAGCCCTTTTCCAATAGGCCCTACACATCTGTCGCATCTGACAAGGAGCAACGCTTGACTGCCCTTCCGCTCTATCAACTCCAAAGCCGCCTGCTAGAATAATATCGCCTTTAAACCACACAAAAAGCCTCATAAGAACTTCTAAGGAAACCAGCATCTGGTCTATTAAAAGTTACTTATGAAGCCTATAAATATGAGTTTTATCTAGAAAAGAAGTAAACTATTTTTTGCTTGGTCTTAAACCACTAACCTTCAAAAGGCGCGCAATTCTTTCATCGATTTTTGGTGTCAAGCAAAATAGTCACTGGGCCATCATTTACCAATTCTACCTGCATATCTGCTCCGAACACGCCCGTCTTGACTGGCACTTGCTCAGCTAACAGCTGGTTAAACTTGTCATAAAAGGGACTAGCCATATCCGGTTTAGCCGCTCCTGTAAAGGCTGGCCGATTTCCCTTTTTGGTATCTGCATGGAGGGTAAATTGGGAAATGGAAAGAATCTCCCCTCCGATATCCTGAACAGAAAGATTCATCTTATCCTCAGCATCGGAAAAAATCCGCATATTGACAATCTTCCTGACCGCGTAGCCCATATCTTCCTGACTATCATCAGGCCCGACACCTACCAAGAGCAGGAGACCTTGTTCAATGCTGCTGTGCAGCTGTTGGTCAATACTGACCTGAGCACGTTTGACACGCTGAATGACAATTTTCATATCTTTTCCTTTATTTCTGACTAACATCCACTCTGACAGGATCGCACTTAGCCATTGGTTCGCTTGACCGAATACACCTCTGGCACACTCTTGATCTTGTCCACCACTGTCGTCAGCATGGACAGATTAGCAATGCCAAAAGAAACATGGATATTAGCAAATTTCATATCCTTAGTTGGCTGGGCATTAACCGTTGAGATGTTTTTGGTGGTATTAGACAGCACCTGCAACACATCGTTAAGGAGGCCAGACCGATTGAGACCATAGATATCAATGTGGGCAGTGTACTCTTTAGTCGAATTATTTCTTCCCATTCCACATCAAGCAAGCGCTGTTCGTAATTTTCCTGAGCCTTGAGATTCATACAGTCTTGCCGGTGAATGGCCACGCCGCGTCCTTTGGTAATGTAACCAACAATATCGTCACCAGGCACAGGATTACAGCACTTGGCAATCCGAATGAGGAGACCAGACGCCCCCTGAATGACCACACCACCTTCGTGCTTGACTTTAAGGGTGTCTTTTTTATTTTCGACCTTGACTTCACCACCCTTGACCAATTCCTCCGCCTCTGCTTTAGCCTTGGCCCGCTCTTCTTCACGGCGCTCTTTTTCTGTCAAACGATTGAAAATACTAATAGCACCAATCTCACCGAAACCAATCGCCGCAAAAAGCGCTTCTTCGGTCTTATAGCTGGTCTTTTGCAGCACATCTTCCATGTGCTTCTTGTCCATGTACTTATTGGCTACATAACCATTCTCCTGAAATTGAGCCTGCAAGAGCTCCCGCCCTTTAGAAATAGACAGCTCCTTGTCTTGATTTTTAAAGAATTGACGGATTTTATTTCTAGCCTTGCTAGTCTTGACAAGATTGAGCCAGTCACGACTAGGTCCAAAGGAATTGGCATTGGTGATGATTTCCACCTGATCCCCAGTCTTCAGCTTGGTATTGAGCGGCACCATGCGACCATTAACCTTAGCTCCTGTAGCCTTCTCCCCAACCTTAGTATGGATCTCATAGGCAAAATCAATGGGTCCTGAGTCCTTAGGCAAAGAACGCACTGCTCCATCCGGTGTGAAGACATAGATTTCCTCAGCCAAGTAGCTTTCCTTAACCGAATCAACAAATTCCTTAGCATCACCAGACTGATTCTGCAATTCCATCAATTCCTTGATCCAATTCATCCCGATGGCAGATTCCTTGCTATCAACCTGACCCTTCATTCCTTTTTTATAGGCCCAGTGAGCAGCGACCCCGTATTCTGCCACTTCGTGCATTTCCTTGGTCCGAATCTGGAACTCAATCGGACCTTTAGGTCCATAAACGGTCGTATGGATGGACTGGTAGCCATTGGCCTTGCGGTTGGCAATATAATCCTTGAAACGCCCCGGCATGGGTTTCCAAAGCTCATGGATGTAGCCCAGCATGGCATAGACATCACTATGGGTGCTCAAAATGCAACGAATGGCAATCAGATCGTAAATCTCATCAAACCGCTTCTTCTTGTCCTGCATTTTGCGGTAGATGGAGTAAATATGCTTGGGGCGACCGTAAATCTTCCCATGTAGATTGCGCTCTCCCGCGTAGGTTTCAATCTTGTGGACAACTTCCTCTACCAAAGCTTCCCGCTCTCGACGCTTCTCCTTCATCATATGGGAGATTTTATAAAATTCCGTTGGATTGAGATAACGGAAAGATAAGTCTTCCAATTCCCACTTGACACTGGAAATCCCCAAACGATGGGCCAGAGGAGCATAGATTTCCATCGTTTCCTGCGAGATCCGCTCCTGCTTGTCTGGCCGTAAATGATTCAGAGTACGCATATTATGCAGACGGTCAGCCAACTTGACCAAGATCACTCGAAGGTCTTCTGACATGGCCATGAGCATCTTGCGATGATTTTCCGCCAACTGTTCTTCGTGAGACTTGTATTTGACTTTCCCAAGCTTGGTCACACCATCCACAATCACGCGCACATCATGGCCAAATTCTCGCTCCAGATCGTCCAAGGTCGCCGCCGTATCCTCTACGACATCATGCAAAAAACCACAGGCTACTGAAACAGCATCCAGCTTGAGCTTGGCTAAAATTCCCGCCACCTGAATCGGATGGACGATATAGGGCTCTCCCGACTTGCGAGTTTGCCCGCTATGACATTCCATCGCATAAATCAGTGCTTTTTGAACAAAAGCTACATCCTCTGCAGCTAAATATTTTTTTGTTAGGGCTACAACCTGATTCCCCGTTAAATTTTCTTCTTTTGGCATGCATTCTCTCCGCTTTCTTGCCTACTATTTTAACATTTTTAAATCAATATGAAAACCAAGAGGACTAGAATAAAAGCACGGTAGCAGAATAGAACTACGTTTTCAAAGTTTTAGCTTGCCTCCCTGTTGCTGAGCTCAGTATTAAAAACTTTCCTAGAGCGATAAACAGTCCCAGCCCCACGAGGTTGCTCGGCAATCCATGGCTATTGAGCAAGCAGCTGCAACCTCAAGGATCTCTTTCTAATAAAAAGCGAGGCCGAGACACTTTTGTCTCAACCTCCGTGATGAAAATGATGTACTTTCTCCATATGAGCTATATCTTTTAGAAACTCATAATAGGCATAGATGAGGTAACCAGCAGAGGCCACACCCAAAATAGCTATTGATACTTCAAATAAGGTAGACAAAGACATGATAAACCTCCTCTCCTTATTTCAAACTGCAATGTGCAAAACGACCATCAGCGGCTGTTTCGTTTCCGATTTTTTCCTTTCTAGCCTGCCTCTGGATTCACCTTTATTATACCAAATTTAAGATAGGAAAACAATAAAAATTCCTTTATAAAAGCACTTTTTCCTGACAATTTTGTAAAGCTTGATGCTACTTCCGTTGCTCATTTCTACACCTACCCTTTAACCAAAAAGCTAGGAACACTTTCCTAACTTTCTTCTCTTTTATCATGAACACTCGAGACCAGAAAAATCACTTTTAAAAAGGAAGTTCCTCTTCTTCCAGTACCAAATCTGCTAGGTCTGCCCCAGTATTATTCTCACGGAGTGCTCTCTGAGCCCGGCTTTCTAAAAGCTGAAAGCCACTGCAAAGAACTTCTGTCACATAATGAGTGGTTCCATCCTTTTCATAGCGGCGGCTCCGCAATTCTCCATCCAGAGAAATCAAACTCCCCTTACTAGCATAACTTGCCAAGGTTTCAGCCAAGCGCCCCCAGACAACAAGGTTGATAAAATCCGCTTCACGCTCTCCATTTTGGCTCTTATACCGGCGATTCACCGCCACTGTCGCACGCGCGACTGACTTGTCATTCGCTGTCTTGTGTAACTCTGGTGTAGCCGTCAACCGGCCAATGATGATGACTTTATTATACATATTCTTTCCTCCTATCTATTTATTCGCGAGAAAAGACAAAAAAATCGTGAAAATCACGATTTCCTTTCTATACTAAGTCTTAAGACTGCCAGTGTTTAGCTGGATCAAAGGCCGTTCCAACCGTTTCATTATCCGCCAATTCAATGATCCCACGTTTTTGCGGTGCATTTGGCAACTGGAGCTCCCGTGGGCTGCACATCATACCAAAACTCTTTTCGCCACGGAGTTCTCCTGGAAAGATGAGATTGCCCTTCGGCATCATAGCACCAGGCAAAGCCACGATCGTCTTAAGACCGACACGAGCATTCGGAGCGCCAGCCACGATTTGAACCGTCTGATCAGCTACCACCTGCACTTGGCAAATATTGAGGTGGTCACTGTCAGGGTGGGCTACCATCTCAAGGATTTCCCCCCACAACAAACTTAGGATCACGGTCGTTAACCAGCTCCGCTTGGAAGCCTTCTTTGGTCAATTCTTGATTGAGAGTCGCAACTTGCTCATCCGTCAGCTGAACTTGTCCGCGCTCTGCAATTTCAAAAAGGTCTGACAGTTCAAAAATGTTCCATGCCACTGTCTGTCCATTATCTTCGCGGTAAACACGCGCAACATTTCCCTTGCGCTCAGCGCTTAGTTTAGCTCCCTGATCATCGGCAGCGATGACCATGAGAACATCTCCGACATGCTCTTTGTTATATGTAAAAATCATTTCTTCCTCCAAAAATACTTTTAAAACTTCTTATAAACTCGCTAAAAAATCATTGATTTGACTCTTGGTCTTGCGGTCGCGATTGACATAGCGACCAATCTCTCGTCCATCTTCCACGACAACCAGACTAGGTATCCCGTAAACATCCCATTTTTGGGCCACAGCCATATACTGATCCCGATCCACCTCGACAAAGGTAAAGTCAGGATTCTCCGCTTCTATCTCTGGCAGAAAAGGCTTGATGAAGCGACAATCTCCGCACCAATCTGCTGTGAAAAAGAAGACAGTCTTCCCCTTATGATCCACATAAGAAGCTAGCTCCTCCATACTTTGCGGCCGAATCATCACTCTTCCTCGTAGGTCAACTGACCATTCTCATATACGAAGGTGAAATGGCGGTCGTCTTCTAGGACAACCCCTCCAACTGTACGGCTGTCGCTTGATTCATAAAGTTCTACATAGACCGTTGCAATCGGTCCTCGGCTGGCAAAAATTCCCGCACGACCTGAACAATTTCTTCTCTATTACGCAGTCTTTTCTGCTCCTGCACAAGCTTGGCAGCTCCAAAGGCCACGGCTCCTGCTCCCAAAAGAGCGGTTGTCGTTAAAATGATTTTTTTAGCTTTCATGTAGAATATTTTAACACAAAAGCGCAGAGGCGACAAACAATATTACAGATTTCTCAGCTTCTTTTAGTTCATCCTGTTCTTCCCTCTAAAAAAGTGATAAAATAGAATCAGAAAGAAGGTAAACTTATGTCTGATTTATTTTCAAAAATCAAGGAAGTGACTGAGCTTTCAGCAATCTCCGGTCACGAGGCGCCTGTCCGCAGCTATCTGCGAGAAAAAATCACTCCTCACGTTGATGAGGTCGTTACCGACGGTCTAGGCGGCATCTTCGGGGTTCGGCATTCCCAAGCTGAAAATGCTCCCCGCGTTCTGGTTGCGGCTCACATGGACGAGGTTGGCTTCATGGTCAGCGAGATCAAGCCCGACGGGACTTTCCGTGTAGTAGAAATCGGTGGCTGGAATCCGCTAGTCGTGAGCAGTCAACGCTTCAAACTCTTCACCCGCGAAGGACGAGAAATCCCTGTCATCTCAGGCTCTGTCCCTCCTCATCTGACACGTGGCTCTGGCGGACCAGTCATGCCACAGGTTGCGGACATTGTCTTTGACGGCGGCTTTGCGGACAAGGCAGAAGCTGAAAGCTACGGCATCCGTCCAGGAGACACGATCGTGCCAGACAGTTCTGCCATTCTCACAGCTAACGGTAAAAATGTCATCTCTAAAGCCTGGGACAACCGCTACGGCGTCCTTATGGTCAGCGAATTGGCTCAAGCCTTGTCTGGTCAACCACTAGGCAACCAACTCTATGTCGGTGCCAATGTTCAAGAAGAGGTTGGCCTGCGTGGTGCCCATGCTTCAACGACAAAATTTGCTCCTGAGGTCTTCCTAGCTGTGGACTGCTCCCCAGCTGGTGACATCTACGGCGGCCAAGGTGCCATCGGTGATGGAACGCTGATTCGTTTCTTTGACCCTGGTCATCTCATGCTGCCAGCTATGAAGGACTTCCTCTTGACAACTGCTGAGGAAGCTGGCATCAAGTATCAATATTACTGCGGCAAGGGCGGAACGGATGCTGGTGCCGCCCATCTCCAAAGCGGTGGCGTACCATCTACCACAATCGGTGTCTGCGCCCGCTACATTCATTCCCACCAAACTCTCTATGCCATGGACGATTTCCTACAAGCCCAAGCCTTCCTACAAGCGCTGGTCAAAAAGCTGGATCGCTCAACCGTGGACACGATTACCAACTACTAATTTCGAGAAGCAGCCCGTTCTTCATTCGGGCTGCTATCTATTTTATCTAATATAATCTCTTTTAATTTTCCAATTTGAAGAAAATTTTGTTATAATGCTTAGCAGAGGTGAAACTATACATGAAAAAAATTGCTTTTGATTCAGAAAAATACTTAAACCTGCAGCGCGACCATATCTTGGAGCGCATTAATCAATTTGAGGGCAAATTGTACATGGAATTCGGCGGAAAAATGCTGGAAGACTTCCATGCTGCCCGCGTCCTACCAGGTTATGAGCCGGACAATAAAATCAGACTGCTCAAAGAGCTCAAGGACCAAGTAGAGATTGTCATTGCTATCAATGCCAATAATATTGAGCACTCTAAAGCACGTGGGGACTTGGGTATTTCCTATGACCAAGAAGTTCTGCGCCTAATCGATACCTTTAATGAGCTGGATATTTATGTGGGCTCAGTGGTCATTACCCAGTATTCTGGCCAGCCAGCAGCTGATCTCTTCCGCGCTCAGCTAGAAAAGAACGGAATTGACTCCTACATCCACTATCCAATCAAGGGCTATCCTACTGATATGGACCATATCATCTCACCTGAGGGAATGGGCAAGAACGACTATATTAAGACCAGTCGAAATCTGGTCGTAGTGACTGCGCCTGGTCCTGGTTCTGGTAAATTAGCTACTTGCTTGTCCAATATGTACCACGACCAAATCAATGGCATCAAGTCTGGCTATGCCAAGTTTGAGACCTTCCCAGTTTGGAATCTGCCCCTGCACCATCCTGTCAATTTGGCTTATGAGGCAGCGACGGCAGACCTGGACGATGTCAACATGATTGATCCTTTCCACCTGCAAACCTACGGCGAAACCACTGTCAACTACAACCGTGATATCGAAATTTTCCCAGTCCTTAAGCGTATGCTGGAGCGCATCCTTGGAAAATCACCTTATGCTTCTCCAACAGACATGGGCGTCAACATGGTCGGCTTTGCCATTGTAGATAATGATGCGGCTATCGAGGCCTCTCAGCAGGAAATCATCCGCCGCTACTACCAGACGATTCTAGACTTCAAGGCAGAGCGCGTTTCAGAATCAGCTATCAAGAAAATCGAACTCTTGATGAACGACTTGGGCATCACACCGCTGGATCGTAAAGTAACCGTTGCTGCGCGTGCCAAGGCTGAAAGCACTGGTGAGCCAGCTCTAGCTCTGGAATTGCCAAATGGCGAAATCGTAACCGGTAAAACCTCTGAACTCTTTGGCCCTACGGCTGCTGTATTGATTAATGCCATTAAGAAGTTAGCCAACATTGCCAAAGAGACCAAGCTGATCGAGCCTGAGTATGTCAAACCAATCCAAGGTCTGAAAATCAATCATTTGGGCAGCCGTAATCCGCGCCTTCATTCAAATGAAATCTTGATGGCTCTGGCAATCACAGCCATGGAAAATCAAGACGCTGCACAAGCCATGCAAGAGCTTGGAAATCTCAAGGGCAGCGAAGCTCATTCAACCGTAATGCTGACAGATGAAGACAAAAATGTCCTGCGCAAACTAGGCATCCATGTAACCATGGATCCTGTTCATCAGTATGATCGACTTTATAGAAAATAAAAACAAGCTCTGTTAAAAGCTTGTTGAGAAAGCTGGCTCTGCCAGCTTTTTTTGTTAATAGCGCTTGGACAGGAGAAAACGCAAGAGATAGTAAAGTCCCAAGACCAGGATAGTGGTCAAGGTCAGAAACTGATTGAGATTCAAAATGATAGGAAAAATCATAGACAGAAGGCTCAGTCCTGCTGCCAACAGCAAAAGGATATCAAACAGCAGAGTGCGAGTCTTTTCGTCAATCATCCGATTACGCTCATCCGTCACCTGAATGTAGAGCCTATTAAAAGCTTCCTCCCGTTTCAAGGCAAGGTTATAACGTAAAACCATCAAAGAAAGCCCTAGAAGCAGACCAACCATAACCCCTTCCTGTAAATCATCCAGAGAATGAATGTAGCTCCATCCAAGTCCCAGCCAGAGGGCTAGAATTAGGATGCGACCGATGATCACTTTCTTTTGTAGTTTTTTCCGAAATTCTTGTTTAGTTATTATTTCCATGTCAGCCTCCTATTTTTCATACGCTTGAAAAGTTTTCAAGATCACCACAATCAGGAACATTCCCACAAAAGGCAAGATTTCCTTAGAGATAAAATCGGCTTGCAAATGGAGGTAAGACAAGCCAACCACCACCAAAATCGCCAATAGCCATTTACACAAATAAGTCCATTTCATGGTTCATCCTCCTCAAAGAGAAACACTTCTTCAATCCTTAAATTGAAAAAGGATGCAATTTTATGAGCCAAAAGCAGCGAGGCATTGTAGCGGCCCTTTTCCAAAGAAATAATCGTTTGTCTCGTGACCTCTAGCTTCTCAGCCAGCTCCTCCTGGCTGAGCTTTTTTCCTTTTCGTAATTCTTGAATTCGATTTTCCAAGGCTGCCTCCTTTTTGCAATGTAAAACAAACTTTACTTTTCAAATATAGTATAGCTCACTTTACATATTTTGTCAAGAAGAAAGCGGCAAAAAAGAGGCTGGGACAAAAGTCCTAGCCTCTCAATTGTCTTTGGATCGTCGAGCAAGACGCAGTGGTTGAGTGGGCTCTATTACGCTGATTTCATCAGCTTTTACAACCCTACTCAACTGTGCGGAGGTGGGACGACGAAATCGAATTCTAACGAATTACCGATTTCTGTCTCACTCTCTTTCATCATCTTGCTTGATTTCCTTTGTTATTTGCTTTCCAAAGCCACAGTCAATTCTACACAAGCTCCTCCTTGGTCTGGATTGAGCAGGGTCAGACGACCACCATGCAAGAGAGCTACTTGCTTAGAAAAGGCTAAGCCGATACCATGATGGGGATTAGCTGAATTGCGACTTTGGTCACTCTGATAAAAGAGCTGTTCCGCTCCCAGCAGCATCTCCTCTGAAAATGCAGGGCCGTTGTTCCAGATAGCAAAAACCAACTGGTCCTGCTGCACTGATACCGTTAGCTTGACTTCCTTTTGATCCTGGTCTGCATGTTCAAGCGCATTCAGTAAAATATTGAGCAAAGCTCGCTTGAGATAGTCCAAATGAATCGACAAAATCAGACTAAGATCGCAATCTTCTTGGAGAGAAAAACGATAGCTTTCCTGTTTGCTGAACAGTGCCCAATCGTCCTGTAGATCAGCCAAAAAGTCCCCTAAGGAAAGCTGGCTGAACTGATTAGCATCAATCTGAAAAGTCTTAGCATAATCAATCAAAGATCCACAATACTCTTCCATCTTGTGACTAGCCTGCAAAATCTCAGCAGCATAGTCTGCCTGTGGCTGGCCCAACTGCGCCAACTCCAAGAGCTCAGCATTCCCCTTGATCACAGTTAGGGGCGTCTTCAAATCGTGCGATGTCGCTGATAGCTGTAAAATCAACTCCTGATTATGCTGCTGCTCTCTTTCTAGAAGACGAGCATTTTCTTGATGGCTGCTCCGTAAATTGCTGTAGACTTCTAGCATTTCCTCAATCCGAAAAAGCTGACTTTGATTTTCTTCTAAAAGCTTCTCGCTCTTTAGCATTTTTATTTCCCTGTCGATTTTTCGGAGCAATTTCAAAATATGATAAAAAGTAATCAGCAGCAAGCTTCCTGCCCAGAAGAACAAGGTGAAAAGGGCATAATCGCTGCCTTGTGTAAATTCATAACCTATAAGCACAAAAATCAAAACATGGAAAAAGACGATTTTTAAACTGGTTGTCCAGACTAGGCTTTTGAAATTTCGGGTTCTAATTGCCATCTATAGCCTACTCCTCTCACTGTTGCGATTGCTTGCAGCCCTTCTTGTTTGCATTTTTGACGAATCTGATACACGTATTCTGAGATGGAGCGAAGCTGTGTTTCTGAGCTTTCTGGGTAAAGTAAGGTATGCAGGCGTTCAGCTGAAAAGGTCTGCTTGGGATTGCTAGCTAGTAAATGTAGCAACTTAAACTCTCGCTCTGAAAATTTCAAGACTTTACCAAAACAGGCAACTTCATAGCGCTCTGGATAAAATTGACAAGAAGCAATTTCAGAATATCGCTCCTCACGTCTTTCCTCCCGCCGAAGATGAGCTCTGACACGCGCCAGCAATTCTTTGGTCCCAAAAGGTTTGACAATATAGTCATCTGCTCCGCGAAAGAGCCCTTCCACCTTGTCCGCCTCCAATTCCTTGGCCGTCAGAAAGATGATTGGGCACGAAAGATGAGGACGAATGTAGGAACACAGCTCAAAACCATTTACAGGCTCCATCATCACATCCAGTAGAATCAAGTCATACCCGACAAAATGCGTCAGCTCTAGCTCTTCTATCCGATCAAGCGTCGTCACATCATAAGCATCGAGCTCTAGGACGTTTTTCACCAGCTTCAAAATGCTCCGGTCATCATCAACCACCAAAATACGATACTGTCTCATAATTTCCATTATAGCATACCTCTAGCGAACATCTCGTTTCAAGGTTAAGAATATAGCAGAGCTCCAAACCAATCCTAGCCATAATAGCTGTATTCCCAGCCCTGATAGATCTATTGAATGCTGAAGCCCTTCATACTCAAAGAGATTTAGGGTAGCCAGATCGGGCAGGTATTTTGCTTCTTTGATAAAAGTTGCCAATAAACGGCTAAGACCAATCAAGAGAGGAAAGAGCACCGACACCGGCACAACCCAAGATTGAAATAGCAAAGCGAGTCCTGCAGCTAACAGAGCCAGAAAAAGATTGCTGAGAAGACCAAAAGAGCTGTAATAGAGAAATTTCCCCAGTAAGGACCAGCTAAAGTTTAGGTCAAAACGAGCCAGCATAACAAAGAAACAGCTAGTTATAATGACACTGTAGAGAGCCAAGAGCAGCAAGGCCAGAAAAAGGAATTTCCCAGCCAACCAAGCCTTTCTATTTGATACAGTTAGAAAATTCGTTCGCATCCCTGACTTGACAAACTCCTGGGCAAAATAGAGGGAAGTAAAGATGACGATGACAGGCTGCGCCAGATAGAGGGAATGCAAAGCCTCGCTCAGAGCCTTCGTCTGGCCAACTGCTGTCTGACTATAGTCAAGATTCATCAGAAAAAATGGAACAGCTACCAGAGCCACCAAGGCTGCACCAAGAGCGAGATAGTAAGAACGGAACTTAATCCATTCGCTTCTAAGTAGAGCTATTATCATCAGTATCGCCCTCCTAAATCCGTCTTCAAAAAGCGCAAAGAGGTCATGCCGCCGATGACTAGTAACCATGCGCCTAGTATCAACAGTCCTTGTGAGGGATTGTTGGCATATTGGGAAGTCGGCGTTGCCGCAAACAACTCTCCAGCTGGCTGTGGCAAATAAGCTCCCCAACTCGTGTGAGCTGCCAGGTAGTTTCCTAGATTATAGATCTGTGGCACGAGAAAAAGCAGAGGAACCAGCATAGTCCGAGCCAATAAACCTAACAAAAATGAAAGGATTCCTAATAAGGTTAGAGATAAGGTTTTCCACAAAATCAAACTCCAAGCTGCCTGATTGAGCAGAATTGGATCAAGCCCTTCCTTTCCTAAAGCCAGGTGCATGACCATATAACTAAAGTAGATTGATAAAAAGCTACTGGCAAGAGAAAAGAAAGTAAAGGTCATGAGTTTCCCCACAAGCAACTTCAGGCGGTTATTACAGGATAAAAGACTTGTTCTCAAGCTATGAGACTGAAATTCCATAGCCCCCAAAATTCCAGCTAAGATGACCAAGACCATGCCTGCCATAGAGGCCCCATTGAGGCCTAGATATTCCAGCGGGTCAATGGCTTCTGCCAGACCGGGAACCGTCTCAGGTGTGGCATCCAAGCCAATGGACAAATACTGTCGGCCCTCCAGCCAGGATACGGCAGGCACCAATAGCAGCATGAAGGCCATACTCACTCTGAAAGCCTTGGTTGAGCAAATTTTCAACCATTCCGAATGCAATAAGGACATCGTTTCTTTCATCTTAAACCTCCTCTGTCAAATCAAAGAAGAGATCTTCTAGACTGTCTGAATCTTGCAGCACCTCTTCCAATGGTCCCTGCTCAATAATTTGCCCATGATGAATCAAGACTACATCATCTGTCACCATTTGCACCTCTGATAGGATATGAGAAGATAGAAGTACCGTTTTCCCTAAATCGGCCTGCTGACGGATGAACTTTCTAAACCACTTGATCCCGCTTGGATCCAGTCCATTAGTCGGCTCATCTAATATAAGAAACTGAGGATCACCCAGCAAAGCTGCTGCCAAACCCAAGCGTTGACCTTCCCCCAGAGACAAGCTTGACAAGAGGTCCTTCCTCTTATGAGCGATTCCAGTCATCTCTAAAACCTCATTGATCCGATACTTGGGAATAGCATTACTCGCCGCGATAATTCGCAGATGGTCATAGACCTTTCGATTTGGCAGACCGCCAATGCCGTCAAAGGCTGCGCCTACCGTTCTGAGCGGATAAGTCATTGACTGATAGGTTTGTCCATCAAAAGTCGCAGTTCCTGCTGTCGCCCGATCTAACCCCAATAGAATTCTCAAGGTCGAACTTTTCCCTGCACCATTTGGGCCCAGAAAAGCTGTAATCCGACTGCTTCTAGCTGTAAAAGAAATATCTTCTAAAATCTGCTTGCTGCCATGCTTCTTGCGGACTCCTTCTATTTTCACTATATGTTCCATATTGAACTCCTTTTGTTTTTTCTTTAGTATACAGGGGCAAGTTCAGAGAAAGTTCAGACAATAAAAAAACTTGCCTTGCGACAAGTTTCTTTTCTATCCTTCTAGTTTTCTCAATATGAATTTCTTTTCTTGACTTACTCACTTAGTTCACCTCTTTTACCATTATAGTAATTTTTTAATTCATCATAGGAGTGAATCTCATGTTCTTGACCATCTAAAGAATAGTCAGCTTTGATTTTAACCCCAGACAAAGTTTCCTCTCCCTTAGGCGCAAACCAATGAAGGAGTGTATCGAAGATCTCGGCATTCCCCATTCGATCATAGCGCATGGATAACTTTTCATCTCCCTTAATTATCCCCTTCTCTATATTAGGGAATATACTGAATAGGTTGATGTTAGAATCAGGCTTTACATTACCAGAGTTAGTAATACTTCTATAATCAGTTGCATAGTAATAACCTATGTCAGAAATACGATCACTTAAATTTGTCATGGAAAGTGAAATAACATCTAATTCTTTTGTGCTAGGAATTTTATCTGAATCAGTCGGACTATAATAGTCTTCCTTTCCTAGATTATAGTAAAGTTTTTCCACTTCGGAGATAGGTTTTCCAGCTTCTAACACCTCAATATAAATAGTATCTTTGTAGGCTGGTCCTCCAAATGTAGGAAGCCCAATACGTATAACTTCATTTTTTTTATTCTTTTTACGAACTTTTTCTAACACATTGACTGTAGAGCCTTTCTGAGTATCTAAATCATAGTAAGAAAAACTAATAAATTCTGTATTTGTGCTCTTAGAATCTTTCAATTTTCTTTCCTTGTAGCTTCTGCCAAAAAGATACCGTCCTCCAACTAAAACTGTATCAGCACCAGAAAGAATGTATTTCTTTTCATCCCCTAGCACTTTAATTTTTATTTATATCCAATTCATTTACTGATTTAATAATTTTGGGTTCATATTCTTTTTCTGAAGAGCTCTGATGAAAATAAACGACTCCAAGAACTATAAAAGAAATTGTTACAATCATCCCAATCCAATATCTATATCTCATCGTCTCATCCCCTTATATCAAAACGTTGTATTAGATCCTACTAAATTTGAAAAGTACTTAGAATCCGTCATATATAACCTGAAAACGAATTTTTTTCTTATTTTTATTACTAATAATATGATTATAATTAACTTGAAATAATTCCTTTACATTAAAAAGTCTTACAACGAGTTCTTAGTTTATTTTTCGATCGCATCCCAGAGTTGGCGGATGCTTTTTTTCTGCACGGGATCGACAAAGTGTGGGGTGATTTCCACCAGAGATTGCAAGACAAAAGCCCGCTCAGCCACATAAGGATGAGGAACAATCAAGTTTGGACTGTATATCTCTTCTTGCCCTATGTAAAGGATATCCAGATCAATCACACGAGGTCCCCATTTGATCTCCCGCACGCGCCCTAGATCCGCTTCGATAGCCAAGAGCGCCTGCATCAGCTCCTCAGGATTGAGCCAAGTTTCAACTTCAACAACTTGATTGAGAAACGGATCCTGCTCAACGCCACCCCAAGGCTCTGTCTGGATACGGCTTGATGCCTGCAAAACTCTTATATTTTGCTCTGCTATTTTTCCAAAGCCGCATCTAGATTGGCAGCTGGGCTGCCCTGATTGCTGCCCAGAGCGATAAAGGCTTTCCGCTTTTGACGCACTAGCTTGACTGAGCAAGTCTCTAAAGGCAGCGGCACTGGTGCCCAAGGCTTTTTGACCTCCAAGCTGACCTTCTGCACTAAAGGGTGAGTCAGAAAAATCCGATCAATCAGCTTGTAAGCCAGCGTCTCAATCAAGTCTTCCTTGCTTTCCTGACACCAATGGGTCAAATCCTGAGCCAATTCTCCATAGTGGATAGAAGCTGTCAGGTCGCCTGTTTTAGCAGCCCGAGTCATATCATAGTCCAAAATAAGATCCAGCACAAAACGCTGGCCCAATTCCTTCTCCGCTCCAAACAGACCGTGATAAGCATACACTTCCAAATCCTTAATGCGCAGCTGATCCATTTTCTTATCCTTTCTGATTCAAGTTTCTGCATTTCATCCTTAATAAAACTATTTGGCCTTTCCTGACATGCTTCACCACTGATAAGATCAATGTCCCATCAGCTTATAAGCTTCATTTTTCAGATCCTTGTCCGTCGCTAAAATGCCACGCGCCGCTGTAGTAACCGTTGCAGTGCCAGGCTTTCTGACTCCGCGCATATTCATACACATATGCTCAGCTTCCACCCAGACCAAGGCTCCTTGAGCACCCAGATAGTCCATCAAGGCCTCAGCAATCTCTACGGTCAATCGCTCTTGAATCTGCGGTTTCTTGGCATAGACCTCTACTGTTCGGGCCAGCTTGGACAGACCTGCTACCCGACCATTAGGCACATAAGCGATGTGAACCTTCCCGTAAAATGGCAGAAAGTGGTGCTCACACATAGAATGAAAGAAAATGTCCTTCTCCACCACCATATTATTGTCAATGATTTCAAAGACTTGGCCAGATGCTCCTCAGCAGTCTCGCCCAGCCCAGCAAAGATTTCCTGGTACATTTTAGCAATGCGCTGTGGCGTCTCCTGCAAGCCTTCGCGGCTTCCGTCTTCTCCAACCGCCTCAATAATCTGAGCAACAGCTGCTTCAATTTTCTTCGTGTCCATATTCACTCCTAGATTCTTTTTCTTTGTCAATGATATAGGCCCTGACCTGAGCCAAAAAATAAAGGGAGCCCGTAATCAGCAAGAGCTCATCGGTCCCATGCTCAGCTTTCAAATAAGCCTCTAAAAATCCCTGCCAATCAGCATAGTCCAAGCCCTGCTCACAGGCCAGCGCCTCCATTTTTTCTTTGGAAAAGCTCCGTGGATCTGCAAAATTGGTCAAAATTAGCTGACTCTTAGGCACCTGCTTGAGCTGACCCACCATTTCCTCCAGAGACTTGGTCTGGATACAGCTGAAAAGGATTTTCTTATCCAAGTCTGGATAATGCTGGCTCAAGGTCCTCGTCAACCTCTCCATGGCATGTGGATTGTGGGCGCCATCAAGCAAAATACGAGGCTGGTGCGAAATCTGCTCCATCCGACCCGGCCAGATTGTCGCCACTAAAGCAGCGGCTATTTGCTCTTTTGTTAACAGCGGTAGCCGCTTGAGCTGGCAATAGAGGTCACAGAGCTCAATCGCCAAACCAGCGTTGTCTACCTGATGCTGCCCCAACAGAGGCGTCAGGTAAGGCTCCGCCTCCCGATGAGCATTGGAAAAGCTAAAATGCTCTCCTGAGTCAGTTCCCTCCAAGCTATGTACTTGATAAGACTGCCCATAAACATAGTGGGGAGCTTGCTTTTGATGAGCCCTGTCCTCGATAACCGCCAGAGCTTCTGGCTCAATCTGTCCAGTCACCAAGGGAACATTTGACTTGATAATTCCCGCCTTCTGCTCGGCAATCGCTGCCAGAGAATGCCCCAGCAGAGCCACATGATCTAAGCCAATGGTCGTAATGGCTGTCAAATCAGGATGGCAGACATTGGTACTGTCTAAGAGACCGCCCATGCCGACCTCCATAATGGCCACATCGACCCGCTCCTGAGCCAAATAATCATAGGCCAAAGCCGTCATGATTTCAAACTCAGTCACTCCCTGCAAACCTCATCGTTCGCTTGCTCCTCAAAAAGAGCGTGATAAGTCTCTAGAAGGCGCGACAAATCTTGATTGGGAATAGACCGACCATTGATGGCGATTTGTTCATTGTAGCTGATCAAATAGGGGGAGGTAAAGGTTCCTACACGCAGGCCTCGCATTTCCAAGAGTTGACGCAGGTGGGCAATGGTTGAGCCCTTCCCGTTGGTCCCCCCTATATGAATCACTGACAGCTGTAAATGAGGATTTCCCCGCAGCACCAGCATCCGCTCCATCCGCTCCAAGCCAAAATTAGGACTATCCGTCCGATAGGCTTCCAGCCAGCTTAAATCTGGCAATTCTTCTTTTATCATAGTCACTTATACTGCCGTAAATTTAGATCTTCCATTTTCTGAGCCAGTCGAATAGCATCGCCAATCTCGGCTGCCATCCGGTGGACTCCCACATCATGCACTCGGACAGCCTCGACACCCTGACTAGCTGCAATGCTGGTCAAATGAGCTGAAGCTAGGTCTCTGTTTTGAAAACCAGCGGCTGTCTCTGGGTCAGTCTCAAAACCATTTTCCTCCAAGATATTGACCAAAAAGCGCTTACGAGAGACACCCAGAAAAATGGGAAAGCCTGCCTGATGAATGCTGTCCAATTCCTGTAAGAGCAAGAGATTTTCCCGTTTGGTCAAGCCAAAGCCAATCCCTGGATCCAGCATGATTTGCTCACGGTCCAGGCCAGCTTGCTCAGCTCTTGCCAGTGTCTTTTCAAAAAATGCCCACATGAGTGCCTGAATACCCAACTGTTCAAAATCCGCTAATTCTGACTTGGTAAAAGCTGGCTCAAAGCCGAAAGTCGGAAAGATTTTCGAGCTAGCATGTTGGGGCCGAGCCATGACTGGATTGAACATGGCGATAACTGGCGCTCCAGCCTTGGCAGCCACAACTGCCATTCTCTCATCACCCAAGAGTCCTGTGATGTCATTGATGATATTAGCTCCAGCGGCCAAAGCTGCTTCTGCAACTGACGCCTTCCAAGTATCTACAGAAATGAGAATATCAGTCTCCCGACGAAGAGCCTCAATGACTGGTACCACACGCCCTATCTCTGCCTCAATATCCACAAAATGGCTGCCCGGACGAGGACGAGTTGACTCGCCACCGACGTCTAGCAAATGAGCTCCCTGAGCTATCATCTTACGCGCCTGCTCCAGAGCCTTTTCCACCGTATCATATTTGCCCCCATCCGAAAAGGAATCTGGGGTAACATTAAGGATCCCACAAAGGGCCGTCTTGCCCTCTGGTGCAAGCTGTCTTAGATTCATCGTATTTCCTTTCCCCTTGCTGCTACTGCCTTTCAACAAAAAAGGCACACCCATCTAGTGTACCGCAAAGCCAACAGCAGATGCAGCATCCAGTCCTATGAACTGCACTCGACTTCACAAGAAGACCTCATCTGTCCCTTGTTTCATTTACCATTTTACCACAATTCCCCTATTTAAGAAACACTTTTTACAAACAGAAAGGCAAAAGGAGAATCAGAAGTAAATTCCGAAGAAGATGAGCTAGTAAGGACAATTCCAGAGATCCAACCCAAGCTTTTAAGAGCCGGACAAAAGCCATGCCTAAACTTAGATAAATTAGAAAGCAAGATGATTCTCCGGGATTTCTCAGGAAAGCAAAGAGAGCAATTCCCAAGGCAATACGCCAACTCTTTCTGTATTTCATCTGCCTGTTTTGCTTAGCCTGTGATGACATACCAAATAAATCCATGCCAAGCAATAGCAAGGAGGAGGCGGAAAAACTGTTTGAGATAAGCTGCTGCAAAGGCGTTAGCTCCGAACTCGAATGCCCACAAAGGAGAACAAGACTCGCCGCATTACTTGCAATCATTAAAAAATAAAGGCAATGTAAGTGCTGAAACCGCTTGGAAGCCCGTAGCTCTATCTTAAAATCCCGCCACTCACGAGAAAAGTAAGAGACATACCCTAAAAGAATGAGCAAAAACAGAGAGATAAAAAGCAAGTTAGGCCTTGATAAAGCGAAACGATTGGTCATCGGATGAACCAAAAGCAGCAAGACCGATTGCATTAGCATAACTACTAATAATATTTGGATAGATTTTTGAAATGTGAGCCTCATTTTTTACTCCCTAAAGCTAAGATACAATTCTCATTATAGAACAAAAGATTCGCTTTGCTAGCTCCATGTCCTCAAAAGTCACTTTTTATCCCTGAAATGTCAAAAAAGAGGTCAATCTGACCTCTTCATCCATGAATGATATATCGTTAACTTTGTGAGATGATCATCACCAAAATAGCAATGGCATTCCGTAACATATGGGCTAAAATTCCCATTTCCAAACGCTTAGTCTGGTGAACTACCAAAGCTAGAACGCCCCCCATACCAGCATAAAGGACAAAACTACCGATGTTGGTCGGACCGTGGAAAAAACCAAAAAGGATAGAACCAACCACCAAACCAATCAACTCATGCTGGGGAAATAGCTTTTGGGGAATCAAACCACGGAAAAGAATCTCTTCCAAAATTGGCGCTGAAAAAACAGCTCCCACAATAAGCAAAACAACGGGCGTACTCTGAAACAAGTTTTGCAAAGCAGTTTGATTGGCTGTCGTTCCTGAAAGTTGGCCCTCTAGAACCATAATAATCGCAGCAAAAATACTAACTCCGAAAGTTATCAGATAGGATAATACTAGCCAGATCACTGATTTTAAATTAAAAAAACTAAAATCAAGGGTCAGTAAGCCTTCTTTTTTAGCCATTCGCAGGGCATAAAAAATGATCACAAAATAAATCATCAGGACAAGCAAGGTGTATCCCATTGAAAAACTTTGATCTCGACCTTTGTAAAACTGGATCAGTACAAAAGGAACTTGAGTCTGTACGGCTAAAAACAAAGCCAGTAAACTATATTCCACTTTTTGCAAAAAAATTTTCATTTCTTCCTCCTTTTACTTAGTATATCGAATTTTTCCCTTCCTGTACAGCTAAGAGCCATATAAAATCAAAAAATGTGCCATCATGCTCACTAGGAAGCTCCCTCCCTAAGCTTTTGATTCAATCTGGCAGCAAAATAGAGCGCTAAAATTTCAATTTTTATTATATCTTCACCAATTCAGTGCACCTAGCAAAAAGAGGAGTTTGGGACAAAAAGATTTCAATTTTTAAAAATCTTAATTATTAAGCCCTTCAAATATATAATTAAATGCGAAAAGCGAACAAAGCAGAATTCTGATTACCAGAAAACTAGTTTTGTTCGCTTTTTATATTTGAGGTCGGACTTTTGTCCCAGACTCCTATCAATTGTCTTTGTATTGTCGAGCAAGACGCAGTGGTTGAGTGGGCTCTACTACGCTGATTTCATCAGCTTTTACAGCCCTACTCAACTGTGCGGAGGTGGGACGACGAAATCGAATTCTAACGAATTACCGATTTCTGTCCCACTCTCGATAGACTTTTATATTGTAAACTCAAGCAAGTTTTTATGATTCTACGCTTGTTTCAACTTCTTCAGTCTCTGCTGTTTCCACAACTTCGTCAATGATTTCAACTTCATTGATTGCTTGTGGTTCCAAGTTACGGTAACGAGCCATACCAGTACCAGCCGGGATGATCTTACCGATAATAACATTTTCCTTGAGTCCAAGGAGATGGTCTTTCTTACCACGGATAGCCGCATCTGTCAGGACACGAGTTGTTTCCTGGAAGGAAGCTGCAGACAGGAAGCTGTTAGTTTCAAGGGAAGCTTTAGTGATTCCCATGAGGACTGGACGAGCTGTCGCAGGCACTCCGCCTGAGATAACCACATCACGGTTAGCATCTGTAAAGTCAGTGATATCCATGAGAGTTCCCATGAGGAGATCTGTATCACCTGGATCCATGACGCGCACCTTACGAATCATTTGACGAACCATTACCTCGATGTGTTTGTCGCCGATTTCTACCCCTTGGCTACGGTAAACCTTTTGTACCTCAGCAAGCAGGTAAGTTTCAACAGACAAGACATCGCGGACAGCCAGCAAGTGCTTAGGCTGGATAGAACCTTCGGTCAAGGCAGCACCGCGGGAAACTTGGTCGCCCACTTCTACCTTCATGCGGGCTGTGAATGGCACCACGTATTCACCTTCGCCAGTTGCACCTTTTACAAAGACTTTCTTAGTACGAGTAGATGCATCTTCTTCGATAGCAGTAACTTCACCCTTGACTTCAGTGATGACCGCTTCCCCTTTCGGATTGCGGGCTTCAAAGATTTCTTGGACACGAGGAAGACCTTGTGTGATATCGGTATTAGAGGCAACCCCACCCGTGTGGAAGGTACGCATTGTAAGCTGTGTACCAGGTTCCCCGATAGATTGGGCAGCGATGGTTCCGACTGCTTCACCAACTTCAACCGCATCGCCAGTCGCCAAGTTGATACCGTAACAATGACGGCAGACACCGTGGCGGGTGTTACATGTAAAGACGGAACGAATCGTCACTTCTTCCACACCAGCATTGACAATCTCACGCGCCTTGTCTTCTGTAATCAATTCATTTGGACCAATGATAACTGCGCCAGTTTCTGGGTGTTTAACTGTCTTCTTAGTATAACGACCATTGAGACGCTCTTCCAGAGACTCGATCATTTCCTTGCCTTCGGTGATAGAAGTGATGAGAAGTCCACGATCTGTTCCACAGTCATCCTCACGGATAATCACATCTTGGGCCACATCAACCAGACGGCGAGTCAAGTAACCTGAGTCGGCTGTCTTGAGGGCCGTATCGGTCATACCTTTACGGGCACCGTGAGTAGAGAAGAACATTTCCAATACAGACAAACCTTCGCGGAAGTTTGAAAGAATTGGCAATTCCATGATACGTCCGTTCGGAGCCGCCATCAGACCACGCATACCGGCAAGCTGTGAGAAGTTCGAGATATTACCACGGGCTCCAGAGTCCATCATCATAACGATTGGGTTCTTCGGATCCTGGTTGGCAACCAAGCGTTTCTCCAGTTTCACGGGCAGCACGCCATTCAGCAGTCACTGCATTGTAGCGCTCGTCATCAGTAATCATACCGCGACGGAATTGCTTGGTGATTTGTTCTACACGCTTGTGGGATTCTTCAATAATCTCTGCCTTGTCTTCCACGACTGGAATGTCAGCAATACCCACTGTCAAACCAGCCAGCGTAGAATGGTGGTAACCTAGGTCTTTCAAGCGGTCCAGCAGGGCAGATGTTTCTGTCGTGCGGAAGCGTTTGAAGATTTCAGCGATGATATTTCCTAGATTTTTCTTCTTGAACGGAATATTCAACTCTAGGGCTTCAATGGCAGACTTGATATCTTTACCTGGCTCCAAGAAGTATTTAGCTGGAACGCCTTCTGTCAAGTTAGCATTCGTTGGCTCTTGCAGGTAAGGCAGCTCTTCTGGCATGATATCGTTGAAGAGAATCTTACCTACTGTGGTCATGAGGATCTTGTGTTTTTGATCTTCTGTCCATGGCTTGTTGAGACTATCTGTCGCGATACCTACACGAGTATGCAAGTGGACATAGCCATTACGCAAGGCCATCACAGCTTCATCACGGTCTTTAAAGACCATGCCTTCGCCTTCACGACCTGCTTCTTCCATGGTCAGGTAGTAGTTACCCAAGACCATATCCTGAGACGGTGTTACAACTGGTTTTCCGTCTTTTGGATTCAAGATGTGCTCAGCAGCCAGCATGAGGATACGAGCTTCAGCCTGCGCTTCTTCAGACAATGGAACGTGAATGGCCATTTGGTCACCGTCAAAGTCGGCATTGTAGGCTTCACAGACCAGTGGGTGCAAGCGAAGAGCTTTACCGTCGATTAGAACTGGCTCAAAGGCTTGGATACCTAAACGGTGAAGGGTCGGTGCGCGGTTAAGGAGCACTGGATGTTCTTTGATAACATCTTCCAAGACATCCCAGATACGTTCATCGCCACGCTCTACCATGCGTTTAGCAGCTTTCACATTCTGTGCATAGTCACGGGCAACAATTTCCCGCATGACAAACGGCTTGAAGAGCTCAATCGCCATTTCACGTGGCACACCACATTGATACATTTTCAATGTCGGACCAACAGCGATAACGGAACGACCTGAGAAGTCAACCCGTTTACCCAGCAAGTTTTGACGGAAACGTCCTTGTTTCCCTTTGAGCATGTGACTCAAAGACTTAAGTGGACGGCTACCTGGACCTGTGATCGGACGACCACGACGACCGTTGTCAATCAAAGCATCCACCGCTTCTTGCAGCATCCGCTTCTCATTTGAACGATGATACCTGGTGCATTCAACTCGAGCAAACGAGCTAAACGGTTGTTTCGGTTGATAACGCGGCGGTAGAGGTCGTTCAAGTCAGATGAGGCAAAGCGGCCACCATCCAATTGAAGCATTGGACGTAGATCTGGTGGAATGACTGGCAGGATGTTAAGAATCATCCATTCTGGCTTATTGCCAGAGCGGTAGAAGGCATCCAAAACGTCCAATCGACGAATAGCCTTGATTCGTTTTTGACCAGAAGCTGTTTTCAATTCTTCTTTAAGAGCCGCAATTTCTGTTTCCAAATCCACTTGTTTCAGCAAGTCTTGGATCGCTTCTGCTCCCATCTTGGCAACGAATGAACCTGCACCATATTCACGGAGGCGCTCACGATACTCGCGCTCCGTCATGATAGACTTGTGCTCCAGTGGTGTTTCCTTAGGATCAATCACCACATAAGCCGCAAAATAAATGACTTCTTCTAGGGCGCGCGGACTCATATCCAGAGTCAAGCCCATACGGCTTGGGATTCCCTTGAAATACCAAATGTGAGAAACCGGTGCTTTAAGCTCGATGTGCCCCATACGCTCACGACGAACCTTAGTCCGTGTTACTTCAACACCACAGCGGTCACAAATAATCCCTTTGTAACGAATCCGTTTGTATTTACCGCAGGCACACTCCCAATCCTTGGTTGGCCCGAAGATCACCTCGTCAAAGAGGCCTTCACGTTCTGGCTTCAAGGTCCGGTAATTGATTGTCTCAGGCTTCTTCACTTCTCCGTAAGACCATGAACGGACCTTACTTGGAGAAGCTAGGGTGATTTGCATACTTTTAAATCGATTTACATCAACCACTATTTCTTACCTTTCTTATTTATCTAATCAGCAACGAATTATTTTTCTTCATTTCCTTCAGCATCAAAAGCTGCTTTAGCTTCTTGAGCCTGTTTTTGACGTGCTTTTTCCAGATCATCCACATGGATCACATCTTCATCCATATCCTCATCCAAGTCACGCAATTCTACTTCTTGGTCATCTTCGTCAAGGACACGCATATCAAGACCAAGAGATTGCAACTCTTTCACAAGAACTCGGAAGGATTCTGGGACACCTGGTTTTGGAATTGGTTTCCCTTTAGTAATCGCTTCATAAGCTTTCAAACGTCCGTTGATATCGTCAGACTTGTAAGTCAAGATTTCTTGAAGTACGTTTGATGCGCCGTAAGCCTCTAGGGCCCAAACTTCCATTTCCCCGAAACGTTGTCCACCAAACTGAGCTTTACCTCCGAGTGGCTGTTGGGTAACGGTTGAGTATGGACCAACTGAACGGGCATGGAGCTTATCGTCAACCATGTGGTGGAGCTTGATCATGTACATGACACCGACAGAAACGCGGTTATCAAATGGCTCACCAGTACGTCCATCATAAAGAATCGTCTTAGCATCGCTATCCATACCAGCTTCACGAACTGTAGACCAGAGATCTTCTGAGCTTGCTCCGTCAAAGACTGGTGTCGCAATGTGGATGCCCAAGTTACGAGCTGCCATACCAAGGTGGAGTTCCATAACCTGACCGATATTCATACGTGATGGCACCCCAAGTGGGTTCAACATGATATCAACTGGGGTTCCGTCTGGCAAGTATGGCATGTCTTCCACAGGAACGATACGGGATACAACCCCTTTGTTTCCGTGACGTCCGGCCATCTTGTCTCCGACCTTGATCTTCCGTTTGAGCGATGTAGACGCGAACCAGCATATTAACACCTGATTGCAACTCATCTCCATTTGCACGAGTAAAGATCTTCACATCGCGAACGACACCATCGGCACCGTGAGGTACACGAAGAGAAGTGTCACGTACTTCACGAGACTTATCACCAAAGATAGCGTGCAAGAGACGTTCTTCAGCTGAAAGGTCTTTTTCACCTTTAGGTGTGACTTTACCTACAAGGATGTCGCCTTCCTTAACTTCCGCACCGATACGGATAATACCCATTTCGTCAAGGTCTTTAAGGGCATCTTCACCGACGTTCGGAATTTCACGAGTGATTTCTTCAGGCCCAAGCTTTGTATCACGTGTTTCTGATTCGTATTCTTCGAGGTGGACAGATGTATAAACATCATCTTTCACCAAGCGTTCGCTCATGATAACCGCATCCTCGAAGTTGTAACCTTCCCATGTCATGTAGGCAACGATTGGGTTTTGTCCAAGCGCCATTTCTCCATTTTCCATAGAAGGTCCGTCTGCGATAAAGTCGCCTTTTTCAACGACATCGCCAACTTTTACAAGAGTGCGTTGGTTGTAGGCAGTTCCTGAGTTTGAACGACGGAATTTTTGGATGTGGTAAACATCCAATGAACCATCTTCACGACGAACTTCTACCTTATCCGCATCCGCATAGGTAACCTTACCATCATACTGGGCAATGACCGCCGCACCAGAATCGTGGGCAGCTTGGTATTCCATACCAGTACCAACATAAGGCGCTTTTGGATCGATCAAAGGCACAGCCTGACGCTGCATGTTGGCACCCATGAGGGCACGGTTGGAGTCGTCGTTTTCCAAGAAAGGAATACATGCTGTCGCTACGGCAACTACCTGCTTAGGTGATACGTCCATGTAGTCTACTTGGTCTGAAGGGAATTCTTGGTTATTACCTTGGTGGCGTCCCATAACGATAGGCTCTGCAAAGCCACCTTTTTCATTCAGTTTAGAGTTGGCCTGCGCTACGATAAATTCATCTTCCTCATCAGCTGTCAGCCAAACAATTTCGTTGGTTACCACGCCAGCTTCACGATCTACCTTACGGTAAGGCGTTTGAATAAAGCCATATTTGTTAAGGTGTCCGTAAGAAGACAAGTTATTGATCAAACCGATGTTTGGTCCTTCAGGCGTTTCAATCGGACACATACGACCATAGTGAGTATAGTGCACGTCCCGCACTTCATAACCAGCGCGGTCACGTGTCAAACCACCAGGTCCTAAGGCAGATAGACGACGCTTGTGAGAAAGCTCAGATAGCGGATTGTGTTGGTCCATGAACTGTGACAACTGTGAAGAACCAAAGAATTCTTTAATAGCAGCAGTTACAGGACGGATGTTAATGATTTGTTGCGGTGTGAGAACCTCATTGTCCTGAACGCTCATCCGTTCGCGAACATTACGTTCCATCCGAGAAAGTCCCAGACGAACTTGGTTGGCCAAAAGCTCACCAACCGCACGAATACGACGGTTCCCCAAGTGGTCAATATCATCCACACGACCGATACCTTCTGCCAAGTTGAGGAAATAGCTCATTTCAGCCAAGATGTCAGCTGGTGTTACAGTACGAACCTTGTCAGAAGGATTTGCGTTACCAATCATGGTCACAACACGATCTGGATCGCTTGGTGCGACGACCTTGAACTTCTGCAACTCTACAGGCTCTGTCAAGACAGCTGAGTCGTTTGGAATATAAGTGATCTTGTTCAAACCATTGTCCAGTTGCTCTGCAATGCTGTCAATCACACTGCGAGTCATGACTGTACCAGCTTCGACAAGAATTTCACCTGTTTCAGCATCTACCAGATGTTCTGCCAATGTTTGATTGAGCAGACGGTTCTTGATGTTGAGCTTCTTGTTAATCTTGTAACGACCAACGGCTGCCAAGTCATAACGATGTGGATCAAAGAAACGAGCTACAAGCAGAGAACGAGAACTTTCAGCCGTCTTAGGCTCACCTGGACGAAGACGCTCATAGATTTCTTTCAGAGCTTCATCCGTACGAGAGTCCATTGGGTTCTTGTGAATATCTTTCAATGGTATTGCGCACCAAGTCGCTGTCACCAAAGATGTCTAAGATCTCATCATCACCTGAGAAACCAAGCGCACGAACCAAAGTAGTAAATGGAATTTTACGCGTCCGGTCAATACGAGTATAGGCGATATCTTTTGAGTCTGTTTCTAGCTCTAACCAAGCTCCGCGGTTAGGAATAACCGTTGAACCGTAGCCAACTTTTCCGTTTTTGTCAACTTTATCGTTGAAGTAAACCCCTGGCGAACGCACCAACTGAGACACGATAATCCGCTCACCACCGTTGATGATGAAGGTTCCCATTTCAGTCATGATTGGGAAGTCGCCAAAGAAGACTTCCTGCGTCTTGATTTCACCAGTTTCCTTATTAATCAGGCGGAAAGTCACAAAGATTGGCGCTGAGTAGCTAGCATCGTGGATACGAGCTTCTTCCAGCGTATATTTAGCTCACGGATTTCATAGCCGACAAATTCCAGTTCCATGGTGTCGGTAAAGTTTGAAATAGGAAGCACATCCTCGAAGACTTCTTTCAAACCATGGTCCAAGAAATCTTTAAACGAGTCTGTTTGAATTTCAATCAAGTTTGGTAAATCAAGAACTTCTTTAATTCTTGAAAAACTACGACGGGTCCGATGTTTCCCGTATTGAACGTCATGTCCTGCCAAGTTTCTAACTCCTTTTTTATAAAGTACAGAGGGAGGGAATCGGAGAAAATTGAGATTTTCTGATTATTGGAATACTAACCATTTGCCTCTCATATCGTACTCTTCTTCACTCTTACCAAGGGGAGACCCCTTCTACGCCATTGACTCTCGTCAAAACAGCTACAATCAGTCCCTTTTGCTAAGTTTTTAGAATCTTTAAATTTGCGTTACAAATCCTAGAATTCTGAAAAATAGACACAAAAAGAGCAGCTAAATCTGACTTATAAAAAGTTTGATTTAACTGCTGCAAGCTTTAATCGGACAATATTTCAATTAAAGCACACGACAAATTACTGGTACTATTATACCGCATTTGTCTAGAAATTGCAAGGCTTTCCTCTACTTTCTGAAAAGTTGAAAAGCCGTTCTTGATGTCCTAGTTTCCCTGTCGGTTACTGCTGAAATTAGTCCCATTATTGGAATTCGGATTAGAGCTAACATTAGAACCAGAATTAGAGGTATAACCACCCAAAATTGCTCCCCAAGCTCTCTGATAATCCGCATCTGATGCGCCGATACCAAAGCGATAGCTCGTCGTTGGAGCGCCATTCTTAGCCCAGTAGCTAGGAACAGTCGGACCGCTTAGATTGATGGAACGGCCATTGATTGTGACGGTTCCTGGTCTTTCTCCAGTAGACTTGAGAACATCAGACTTGATAACGCTCGAATCAAGATTGAATTTCTCTCCGATTCCCCAAGCCTCTGGATCCGCCTCATAAATGGCATTGGCTAGATAGGCCATATAGGCCGCATTATTATTGTAGCCTGTCAGAGCAGCCATAGAAGTATTGTCATCATGACCAATCCAGCCTCCAAGGGTCATCCGAGGAGTTGAAAGCATGAGCCACATATCACCATTACTGTTAGTTGTACCTGTCTTACCAATCCAGTCTGCACCTGCCAAGGTACCATTGACTTGACTAATCCTTGATTTAAAGGTCGTAGTCGCACCAGAGTTGAGCACACCTCGCATCAAGCTTTGCATAATCGTTGCAGTAGCAGGCGAATACACCTGAACTGGTTTTGCCTTATGCTCGTAAACCACCTTGCCGTCAGGAGCCGTGATCTTATCAATCATATACTTTTCTTGATAAGAACCGTTATTCGCCAAGGTCTGGAAACCGTTGGTGTGCTGGGCAACCGAAACCTCGATCCCCCCACCCATTGGTAGACTTTCAATGTCATAGTTGTCGATATGATAGCCCATTTTTTCCATATAGCCTCGGACATTCACACCCTTCTCACGAAGTGCACGATAGGTCCAATAAGCTGGAATATTCCAAGAAGTATTGAGGGCTTCCTGCAGATCCATCATGCCTGTCCCGCGACTGTCCACGTGCATAATCGGCTCACCGCTAGAGAAGTTCGTCGGATAATTGGAAAGGACACTTGCACTTCCCATCAGCCCTTGGTCAATAGCAATCCCATAAGCTAAAATCGGCTTGATAGTCGAACCAGGAGATCTTTCCGTATCAAAAGCATGGTTGTTTTGATTAGAGCTATAGTCTCTACCACCGACAAAACCAATAATGGCTCCTGTTTTATTGTCCTGAAGAACATTTCCAACCTCGACCATTCCTGTCCCATCATCCAAGAGACTACCATAATTGGCAACTGCGTTCTGCATCGCCTGATGAATCGAATGATTGATGGTTGTTGTGACCGTATAGCCACCCTCGCTCAGCTCTTTTCGAGCCAACTCTTGATAAGCTTCAACTGTTGCATTATTTTTTAATTCTTGCTGGGATACATTGTCCCGCTGAATCAAATACTGATACATGGCCGTCTGTGCTTCTGAAAAGGCTGTATGGTAGAGGTAACTATGCGAGCTCTTTTGAAGGCTCTCAGTCTGTTTAAAATCTTGCGTCAGATCATAGTCTTTGTACTGCTGATAGTCTGCCTCACTCAGTCGACCTGTACGGTACATATTATACAAAACGTTCCGAGCCCGCTCTAGACCTAAAGCCATATCATCTGGATTCTTCATACTGCCATCAGAGGCATAGGGCGAATAGACAATCGGGCTCTGAGGCAATCCTGCAATAAACGCAGCTTGCGGAATACTCAAATCCTTGGCTGATACACCAAAAATCCCTTGAGCTGCTTCTTCCACTCCAGCAATATTTTGTCCTTTATTATTCCGACCAAAAGGTGCCACATTCAAATAAGCAGTCAGAATGTCATCCTTAGACATATAGCGTTCCAAAGCCAAGGCATCAACAATCTCTACTGCCTTCCGCTTGAAAGTCGGAGCATCTCCCACGACCTGCTGCTTGATCAACTGCTGAGTTAAAGTCGAGCCACCGCTGGATGAACCAACTCCAACTACAGAACCCAAGGTTGCCCGCAGAACCGCCTTGGGCACAACACCATTGTGAGTTTCAAAGTTCTCATCTTCCGTAGCAATGATAGCATTTTTGACATTATCCGAAATCGCATCGCTGGCAACTGGGATACGCAACAAATCATTATCGATTTCAGAAATCAACTCTCCGTTAGCATAGGTCAGCTTAGAAATCCCAGAAATCTTATTGACCTGACTTACCAGCTCCTCCTGCTTCGGCACGGAGACATCACTAAAAAGGCTGGCGGCATAGCCCAATCCGAGTCCAGCCCCCAATACTATTCCAAAAAAGATAAATACAAAAGCGACATTTAAGAGTAGTTTTACTGTCCGAAAAATAACGGAAACAATATCAAGTACCGACCATGTCTCTCCTTTTGGCTTAGACGTCTTAGCAGGTGAGGGTCCCCCCTTACCAAACTGTTTTAACTTTTTTATAAATGGTTTCAACATAGATTCTCCTTATCGACTATTATAGCAAACATCAGCAGATTATATCAAGAAAGAGCTAATTCTAGCGCATTTACAGGAATTATTTTCTGGCTACTCATTGCTATTTGTCGGGTTTGTGATACAATAGAGGGATAAAACAAAAAAATACTTGAGCAAGGGCAAAATCCTTTGCTATCTTAGAAAAGGAGAGACAACTATGCACATTTTTGATGAGCTGCAAGAGCGTGGTTTGATTTTTCAAACGACTGATGAAGAAGCTTTGCGTAAAGCCTTAGAAGAAGGGCAGGTCTCTTATTATACTGGCTATGATCCAACAGCAGACAGTCTGCACTTAGGTCACTTGGTAGCTATTTTGACCAGCCGCCGCTTACAGTTAGCTGGTCACAAACCTTACGCCCTCGTCGGTGGTGCAACAGGTTTGATTGGTGACCCATCCTTTAAAGATGCGGAGCGTAGCCTGCAAACCAAGGAAACCGTTGATGGCTGGGTTCAGTCTATCCAAGGCCAACTGTCACGCTTTCTTGACTTTGAAAATGGCGAAAACAAAGCTGTCATGGTCAACAACTACGACTGGTTTGGCAGCATCAGCTTCATTGACTTCCTCCGTGATGTTGGTAAATACTTCACTGTCAACTACATGATGAGCAAAGAATCCGTGAAAAAACGGATTGAAACAGGGATTTCTTATACAGAGTTTGCTTACCAAATCATGCAAGGTTACGACTTCTTTGTCCTTAACAAAGAACATAACGTAACGCTGCAAATCGGTGGTTCTGACCAGTGGGGAAATATGACTGCCGGTACAGAATTGCTTCGTCGTAAAGCTGACAAGACTGGCCACGTTATCACTGTTCCACTTATCACTGATGCAACTGGTAAGAAATTTGGTAAGTCAGAAGGCAACGCAGTCTGGCTCAATCCTGAAAAGACTTCTCCATACGAAATGTACCAATTCTGGATGAATGTCATGGATGCTGACGCTATTCGCTTCTTGAAGATCTTTACTTTCTTGTCACTCGATGAGATTGAAGACATTCGCAAACAGTTTGAAGCAGCTCCACACGAACGCTTGGCTCAAAAAATCCTCGCTCGTGAAGTTGTAACTCTTGTCCATGGCGAAGAAGCCTACAAAGAAGCCCTTAACATTACCGAGCAACTCTTTGCTGGAAATATCAAAAACCTTTCTGTCAAAGAACTCAAACAAGGACTTCGTGGCGTGCCAAATTATCAGGTACAAGCCGACGAAAACCTTAACATCGTGGAAATCCTCGTGTCATCTGGTGTGGTCAACTCAAAACGCCAAGCCCGAGAAGATGTACAAAATGGAGCCATCTATGTCAATGGCGACCGCATCCAAGACCTGGACTATGTTTTGGGTGACGCAGACAAGTTAGAGAACGAACTCACCGTTATCCGCCGTGGTAAGAAGAAATACTTCGTCCTTACATACTAAAACATTCAAAACTTATCCACACAAACAAAAGGAGTTACTCTTCCCTGAGATAACTCCTTTTGCTTATGGTTGATTAAAATCTTCTTACATATCTACTCTTAACAGAAAGACTACGAAGTACAATTCGCAAAGTTGTGAGGTTATGTAAGATAGAAAGATTGGAAGGACTAAGCCAGTTAAATAAACCAAAGCCAATCAAACTACTGTTTACGACGATAGTTTCTTGGATATTCTTCTGAATCAGTTTTTGCAAAGACGATGAAAGAGAGTCTAATTCTTCAAAAAAATCCAAGCGATTATCTAATAATAATATATCGCTCATTTGCTTAGAAATATCTGCACTTTCATTCATCACAACACCAATATCCGCAAGGGTTAGAGCTGCCGAGTCATTCAGGCCGTCTCCGACCATTAAGACAGCATGACCAGATTGCTGTAACTCCTGCACCAATTCAAATTTTCCATCAGGTTTCAAATCTGTATAAACTTGATCAAACGGCAAATCTTTTACAAGTTCTTCCGTTCTAACCAAGGTATCACCTGTTGCTAAAATCAGTTTCTTTCCTTGAGCTTTGAGCTTTTCTAAGGCAACTTTTGCTTCTTTTCTCAAAGGAGTATGGATACAGAACATCCCAATAAGATCATTGCGATAGCCCAAGAACAGTAGATTGTAGTGATTCTTATATTCTTCGATCAGGGCATTTTGTTCAGGACTAATATTGATTTGCTCGTCTTGCATCAGGACAAAATTTCCGATGACAACCGATTCACCATCAATATGGGACTTAATTCCCTTGCTTGCAATATATTGGAGTTTCCCATGCATTTCCTCATGTTCAATTCCCTCTATCTCAGCTTGCTTGACAATGGCATTAGCGATAGGATGATAGATGTGCTCCTCAAGACAGGCACTGATTCTGAGAATATCTTCCTCACTATAGTCTCCAAAAGGTAACACCTTTTCAACTATAGGATAGCTAGTTGTGATTGTCCCCGTCTTATCAAATAAGAAGGTATCGACTTCCAGATATTTCTCCAGAACATCCCCATCCTTAATCACCATTTCACGATTCAAACCCTCCTTGATAGCCGTTAAATAAGCTACAGGAGTAGAGATTTTCAAAGCGCAGGAGAAATCGACCAATAAGAAAGAAATAGCCTTAGAAAAAGAACCTGTTAATAGGTAAGTCAGACCAGCACCCAAGAAATTATATTTGACGACCTTATCCGCCATCTTGATGAAATAGCGTTGTTTCGTTTTCTTGTTTTCTTCAGATTTCTTCATCAACTCAATTAGCTGTAAAATACGGCTGTTCATCTGATTATCGGTTACACGAATGCGTAACTCTCCAGTTTCTAATACTGTATTTGCACAAACCAAATCAGACTCTCTTTTTTCAACTGGAAAACTCTCTCCTGTCAAGGAGCTTTCGTTGACCATACCTAAACCTGAAACTACTTGTCCATCAAACAGAATTTCATTTCCTTGAGATAGGACCAAGACATCTCCTATTTGAACATCGGAACTCTTGATACTAACAACCGTATCCCCCTGTACTAGAAATACATCGCTCTCTTTTGCAAGAAGGCTTTGTTCTAAATCTGTTGCAGTTTTTTTCAAGGACCACTGATCTAAATGATTCCCCAAATCAAGCATAAACATGATATTGCTAGCCGTCTTAGATTGGTTCATAAACAAGGACAATAAAATCGCCGAACAGTCCAGGACCTCCATCGTTAGTTCCTTGCGCGCTAGTGTTTGATAAGCTTCTCTAATATAGCCAAAAGCCTGATAACAAGTCCATATATAGCGAATAGGATACGGCACAAAACTACGAAAAAGTATACGCTTAATCGCTGCACCTGAAACAATAGAATAAGCACTCTCTTCTCTACGAATGGGAAGAGTCATCAACTCAGAAACTTTCCCTTTATCAATTCTTTTTAAAAAGGCTTCTGCATTGTCTAATACAGAGAAGCCTTCTTTTATACGTAGAGTAAAGTGCTGTTGATCCATGTAAAACTGGATGGACTCAATCCCCTTTTCATCTCTCGCCAAGGAACGAAGATAGTCTTGAATATCCAAGGTGAGTGAAAAAGAAGATGATAGTCGGATATGTTGGTATCCTCTATGTAGCACTTTAAAAGACATATTATTCCCCTATAAGGCTATCTAATTGCTCTTCTTTTTTCTCTTGCTCGTACAAATATTTGGCATCTTGCAAGACATCGTCTCCATGTTGTTTCACAACAGAAACAGATGCATCTAGCCCGTCTTTCAACTTGTAAGCCTTAGCCAAAGCTTTAGAATAACCTTTTTTAGCTTCCTTACTTGCTAAGATTTTCAAGCCAAGGGTACCAAATGCGACACCACCCAAAAATAGTGAAGATTTTTTCGCAACTTTTGCAACGGTTAATACTTCTTTTAACATACTTATTTCCTCCTTATCATTATTATATAGAAATTTAGATATAAAAGCAATTTCATTTTATAAATTGGAGAATTAGTTTTATTTCTACTGAATCTCCCATCTACTTACTCCTAAAGTTGCTTTCACTTGTCTCTTTTGATACACTTAAACTATGAATACAAACCTCAAACCCAAACTCCAGCGTTTTGCCACAGCGACCGCTTTTGCCTGTCCCATCTGCAAGGAAGAGCTGCAGCTGATGGATAGCAGCCTTAAATGCCAACATCGGCATTCTTATGACTTGGCTAAGTTTGGCTATGTAAATCTAGCACCTCAAATCAAGCAGCCCAAAGACTACGATAAGGCCAGTTTTCAAAATCGGCAGTTGATCTTAGAAGCAGGATTCTACCAAGCTATCTTAGAGGCTGTCTCAAACTTGCTTGCAAGCTCAGAATCTGCTAAAACAGTCTTAGATATTGGATGCGGTGAGGGCTTCTACTCTCGTAAACTCCAAGAAACCCATCCCCAAAAAACCTTCTATGCTTTCGATATTTCAAAAGATTCCATTCAGTTGGCGGCCAAGAGCGACAGCAGTTTCGCAGTCAATTGGTTCGTCGGTGATTTGGCCAAGCTACCGCTACAAGATGCCAGCATGGACATCATTTTAGACATCTTTTCTCCAGCCAATTATCAGGAATTTCGGCGAGTCATGTCTGACAATGCCCTCCTCATCAAGGTCATCCCCACCGAGCGCCATCTTCAAGAAATTCGCCAAAAAGCCGCTAGACAGCTCAGCAACAAGGATTACTCTAACCAAGAAGTCATCCAGCATTTCCGAGAGCACTTCGATATAATCTCTGAAATCAATGTTGAGTCTAGCCACTCCTTGACTGCCGAAAGTAGAGCCGCTCTTTTAGCGATGACACCACTCCTCTTTCACGTTGAGCAAGACCAGATCGACTGGACTGACCTCACCCAAGTAACTATTGCCGCTACCATTCTTATCGGAAAAGCAAAATAAAGAAAAGATAGTCCGCAGACCAAATGCATTCCGTTTGGCTTGCTGACTATCTTTTTTATAACTCATATTTTAATAAACTGTTTTCTCTGTTTCGAAATCAAAGAAATGCGCCTTGTTCAGGTCAAAACCAAGGTCAATACCTGCACCTGTTTCTGAGTAGTCACGAGCATCTACCCGTGCGATAAACTCGCTATCACCAACTTGGCAGTAAAGGTGAGACTCAGAACCCAAAAGCTCAGATACAGAGATAGTCGCATGAACCACAGAATCTGGGAAGGTCTCTAAGAAGGCAGGTTCTGTATTGATGTCTTCTGGACGAATACCAAAGATCAACTTCTTGCCGTCATAACCCTTCTCACGCAGAACCTTCAGCGTTCCTTCTGGCACGGTCAAACGCAAGCCATCGGCAACGATTTCATTCCCCTCAAGTGTCACAGTGATAAAGTTCATGGCTGGGCTGCCAATGAAGCCCGCCACAAACTTGTTGACTGGATTTCTGTAAACTTCCTGTGGACTACCGATCTGCTCTACTCGACCAATGGTTCCAGTTCCAGCAGGGTTCTTGGTTGCTGACATGATAACAATCCGGTCTGCAAGCGTCATCGCTTCTGTCTGGTCGTGGGTAACGTAAATGGTTGTCGCTCCGATACGGCGATGGATTTTGGCAATCTCAGCACGCATGGACACACGCAGCTTCGCATCCAAGTTTGACAAAGGTTCATCCATCAGGAAAACCTTTGCATCACGCACGATAGCACGACCCATGGCAACACGCTGACGTTGACCACCTGACAAGTCCGCTGGCTTACGATCCAAGAATTCTTTCAAACCAAGGATTTCAGCTGCTTCTTGCACCCGCTTGTCGATATCTTCCTTGCTGTACTTGCGCAGTTTCAGTCCGAAAGCCATGTTGTCATAGACTGTCATGTGTGGATAGAGGGCATAGTTCTGGAAGACCATGGCGATATCGCGGTCTTTTGGTGCCACGTCATTGACCACTTTACCATCAATCGACGCTGTTCCTTCTGTGATATCCTCAAGACCTGCAATCATACGTAGCGTTGTGGATTTCCCGCATCCTGACGGACCAACGAAAACGATAAATTCCTTGTCCTTAATGTCCAAATTAAAGTCTTCAACAGAATAGTGCTCACTATTTGGATACTTCTTATAAATATTTTTCAGATTTAACTCAACCATAAGTTCCCCTTTACTTTATGTGAAAATAGTTGCCTTTGAAATCCCTAAAAATTTCAAAGCGCTTTCATAAAAATATTATATCCTTTTTTAATTATTATTTCAAGCATTTATTCAAACGTTTGCACAATTTTTTTATCATATTTCAACTAACTACTCTTTTAAAACAAAAATAGGATAGAAAATTTCTATCCTACACGACTAGTTAGTAACACGATAATAAAATTGACCTTGTTCATCAAAGCTATTCATCCCAACTCCCGTCCACAGACGATCTTGGCTGGCATCTGAGCTATCTTGAAAGTTCTCTCTGTCTGCAAGCTTGATGCCTTTTGGAATGAACTCTAGCAAGAAACCACCAGTCTCACCACCGTACACACCGCCAGCAGCAGTGCCATAGTCTGTCAGAGATGCTCCATACAGCTCATAGCTATCGGAAACCAACCCTTTGTCATTAAAAACCAGCTGGTGACCAGCAGCATTCTGCCAGGTTCCTTTTACACTGGAGTAGTCTCCATTGGCCAAGGCCGAAATATCCATTGCTTTTTTCTCCTCTTGCGTCTTTTCTGGACTAACTTCTGCTGAGCTTTGACTGCTTGTTGCAGAAGAAGACGATTCTGCAACACTCTGGCTAGAAGCTACTTGAGAAGATTCCTGAGTAGTACTCGAACTTGTCTGAGTAGAATTAACTGCCTTACTAGAGCAGGCTGCCAAAGTCGATAGTGCTAAGCAACATAACAAAGGATAGACTATTTTCTGCTTCATGGCTTTCTCCTTATCCAATAAATGATTACTAATATTATAGACTTTTTCAGCCTATTTTACAAGTTGGCTCAGCTATCCTGCACCGCTAAGACCTTATAGATGGTTTTGCTCAAAGCCGCCTGATAATCCTCTGCACTCAAGGATCTATCCGCAATAACTGCTGCTGTCTGCTTGTCCAGATCTACTGTCACATCTGACACTCCCTCCATAGATAGGAAGTGCTGGGTAACGTGTTTAACACAGTTTTGACAAGATAAGTTTTCTAATTGAACTGTTTGTTTCATAGATTTATTCCTCCGTATATTCTTCCATTTTAAAGTTTAAAGCGTCCTAGACGCAGAGCGTTGGCCACAACTGACACTGAGCTTAAGCTCATGGCCAGACCAGCCAACATAGGATTGAGCAAGGGACCGCCGAAAAGATGCAGCAGACCCATAGCAATCGGGATGCCTAGTGTATTGTAGGCAAGGCCCAGAAGAGATTTTCCTTGATGTTACGAATGGTCGCCTGGCTGAGCTTGATAGCCTTGACCACATCCTGCAAATCACTATGCATGAGCACTATATCCGCGGACTCAATAGCTACATCAGCGCCTGAGCCGATGGCAATTCCTACATCTGCCTGAACCAGAGCTGGAGCATCATTGATACCGTCTCCGACCATGGCCAATTTTTTCCCAGCTTCCTGCAAGTTCTTGATAGCTGCCGCCTTACCATCTGGCAATACTCCTGCGATAACTTTTTGGATTCCAGCTTTCTGGGCAATAGCTGTCGCTGTTTCTTCACGATCCCCTGTCAGCATGATGACTTCTAGTCCCATAGACTGGAGCTCCTGCACTGCCTTCAGGCTGCTGGACTTCATCTCATCTGCTACCGCTAAAATACCAGCCAGCTGTCCATCTATTGCGACAAACATGGCTGTCTTCCCTTCTTGGGATAGCTCTAACAACTGTTCTTGAAAGACACTGCTGTCAATGTTCTTTTCTTTCATCAGAGACTCATTACCGACCAGAAGATGCTTACCTTCAACCTGAGCAGCCAATCCTCGTCCAACTATGGCCTCAAAATGACTGACAGGCAGTAAGTCAAGCCCCTCCTCTTTAGCAGCTTCTAAGATAGCCTGAGCCAAAGGATGTTCAGAATGCTGCTCAGCACTGGCTATTAGCCGCAACAAGTCAGAGCGATTAAAAGCACCTAAAGGTAACAAATCCGTCAGGCTGGGCTTACCAACCGTAATCGTCCCAGTCTTATCCAGAACAATAGTATCCAGCTGATAAGCCGCTTCCAAAGCTTGACCAGACTTAATCAGAATGCCATTTTCAGCCCCTTTACCAGTCCCAACCATAATAGCTGTCGGAGTGGCTAGCCCCAGCGCACAAGGGCAGGCAATGACCAGAACCGCGATAAAGATTGATAGGGAAAAGCTAAGACTCTCACCTGCTAGAAAATACCAGCCAAGCGCAGACAAAGTAGCCAAGCTCAGCACGATTGGGACAAAATAAAGCGAAATCTTATCGGCCAAAGCCGCTATCGGAGCCTTAGACCCTTGCGCTTCCTCCACCAATCTAACAATCTGAGCTAAGGTCGTATCCGAACCCACCCTAGTTGCCTGATAGTCAATACTACCATTTTGATTGATTGTTGCACTGGTAATGGTATCGCCGACCTTCTTTTCAATCGGGACACTTTCACCAGTCATCATAGACTCATCCACAAAGGTCTGCCCCTCCGTCACAAGGCCATCTACAGGCATACGCTCCCCTGGCTTGATACGGATAACATCTCCAACTCGGATATCCTCCGTATCAATGGTAACAGCCTCACCATAACGAATCACTGTCGCCTGACTAGGCACTAGCTCAAGCAGAGACTGAATTGCCTGAGACGTTCTACCCTTAGCTGAACTTTCCAGATATTTCCCCAGAAGAACCAAGGCAATAATCACTGCAACCGACTCAAAATAGAGCTGATGAACAAAGGCATGATAGCCTAGAAAAACCTGCCCGACCGAGTAGAGACTGTAGAGAAACGCTGCACTAGTCCCCACCGCAATCAAACTATCCATATTAGGATGTCGCTTGATAAGATTGCGAAATCCTCTCTGATAAAAGCCACGCCCAATCCACACAGCAGGCAGAGTCAAAAACAGTTGTGACAGAACGAAAACCAAAGGATGCTTCATATGGTCCAAGAAGCTAGGCAGAGGAAGGCCGATCATACTGCCCATAGAGATATAAAGTAAGGGCAGAGCCGTAAGCAAAAGAATCAGTAATTGTTGTTTCTTTTTTTGCAATTTCTGCGCTTTAATTGCAGCTTCTTCGCTCACATCAGACGGCCTAGCTTTTCCTTTTTCTTCTGCCTGATAACCAGCATCGGCTACAGCATCCAGCACTTGCTGGTTGTCAAATCCCTCCTTAGGAAGCAAACTGAGACGTTCTGTTGCCAGATTGACACTGACGTCCTCGACCGTTTCCAAGTCCTTGACCGCCATCTCCACCGTCATAGCACAGGCAGCACAGGTCATGCCTGAGAGTTTGTATTCTTTCTTCTCGCTCATCAATGCGTCTCCTTTCTGTGACCGCAACGACACTGGCCTTGTGGGCAGTCGCATTTGATTTCCACAGGAGCCGAGGCTCTTTTCTTATCAATGACTTGGCTGAGCCGCTCCAAATCCCCTTGACTAAACTGATTGCGCTCAATCATTGAAATCAAAAGATCACCATGTTTAGTGTTACAGATATTATCAAAAAGCGCCTGCCAAGTACTTTCCAGATGATCCGCTTCTAAAATCCGAGCATCGTAGTAAAACTTGCCCTCGATTTTTTCCATAGCAATAAATTCTTTGGTCTTCAGACGATTCAAAAGAGTCTTAATGGTTGCTGGCTTCCAAGAAAAGTCGGCTTCCAACCGCGCTATAATCTCTGTACTGCGACTGTGTGGATAGGCCCACAGCACACGCATCACTTGCCATTCTGCTTGGCTCATATTTTGCTGTTCCATTGTTTAACACTTCCTTATCATTTACATTTGTAATTCAATTCTTTATTAGTTTACATCTGTAATCGTAATTTGTCAAGTATTTTTATTATCATTTCCTGACATAGAAAAAAGAAGGCAGGCTAGTCCCGTCTTCTTGCTTTACTCACATTAGTGCGCCAACATCTCTTGGGCAATTTCCTGACCAGTCAACTTACTTGGATAGTAGGTTGGCCAGTTTTCCAGCTCATCAAAGAGTGCTTCCTGGTTCTCGCCGCCATAGAAGATATGGAAATGAGCTGCCTTGGTTGGTGCAATGTTGTGGTCGCTAAACTGAACATACTTGTACTGGCCAGCATCCGCATCTGTCGCTTCAAACATAAAGCGAACTCCACGATTTCCCTTAGAGTAAGTCAGAATGTGCTTACCAACGTATTTATAAGTATATTTCTTAGATTTTCCATCTACCACAAATTCCATGGTCTTGTCTGTGATATTGATATTGGAAATATCCGTCTTGTAGCCCTTGTCATAGTAGTCCTTGTATTCAGCTGCCGTCATTTTGCCAGTCAACTTAGCCTTGTAGTCAAAGACCTGGTCCAAGGTGCCATCCTTCAGATAAGGGTAAACAGACTGCCACTCGCCAGCATAGTCAGACAAGGTTCGATCCTTGACGGCACTGTCTTCAAAGTAGCCATTTTGAACTGTCTTAGTATCCTCTTCTTTCTCAGCAGCAATCTCTGCTCCCTCTTGGTCAGTCGTTTTCTTGAGAGCCTTTAGATTAGCCTGCATGATCGAAATATAGTCTGCCCCGTCCTTGGTCTGCTCTTCGGTCAAGCTTTCCAGGGGATTCAAGACATCAAGCTCTACTCCAGTTTCCTTAGCCAATGTAGAAGCTAATGCCTGAGAAGCATTTTCTTCAAAGTAGATATACTTGATTTTATTCTTCTTGATGTACTCGGTCAATTCAGCTAAGCGTGAAGCGGATGGTTCACTGTCTGGTGAAAGTCCAGAAATTGGCACCTGCTTCAAGCCATAGTCCAATGCCAGATAGTTAAAGGCAGCGTGTTGAGTAACAAAGCTCTTTTGCTTGGCATTAGCCAAACCATCTTCAAATTCTTTGTCCAAAGCTTCCAGCTTCTTGATATAAGCCGCTGCATTTTTCTCAAAGCAGCTTTCTTGTCAGGATAGGCCTTGCTCAGACTATCTCGGATGTGCTCCACCATTTTAATAGCCCGCTTCGGAGACAGCCAAACGTGGGGATCATACTCATGATGATGACCCTCTTCACCATGGTCGTGGTCTTCTTCCTCTTCACCACCAGGCAACAGAAGCATATTTCCAGTCGCCTTGATAACCTTTTCTTCCTTATTTTTCAAGGTTTTTAGCAAATCCGGAACCCAAGTCTCCATATTTTCATTTTCATAGACAAAGGCATCTGCATCCTGAATCGTCGCAACTGCCTTAGCTGAAGGCTCATAATCATGTGGCTCTATACCAGCCCCGATTAAAAGTTCAACATTGGCCTCATCTCCAGCTACCTGCTTAGTAAACTCATAAACAGGATAAAAAGTTGTGACAATATTGAGCTTGGCATCTGCATTTTTTTGATTGGAACAAGCTACTAAGAAAATACTCAGTAAACCTGCTAATAGTAAGCTAATTTTTTTCATTTTCTGCTCCTATTTCATAAATTTTTTGACCAGATTGACCAGCAAGAACAAGCTGACGAAGATAATCGTAATGCTGGCGCTTGCTGGCGTTTCTGCATAGTAAGAAATATAAAGTCCGGCAATCATACCAAAGAAGCCGATGACATTTGCCAGCAAAATAACCGACTTGAAATTTTTCCCAATCCGCAGGGCAATACTAGCCGGCAGGACCATAATGGTCGAGACCAGCAAGGCTCCCGCAGCTGGAATCATGAGGGCAATCGCAACACCCGTCACAATATTAAAGAGAATAGACATAGTCCGCACAGGCAGCCCATCCACAAAGGCCGTATCCTCATCAAAGGTCAAGATATACATAGGCCGAATGAAGAGGAAGGTCAAGACAAGCACCACTGCCGCAATGACAAAGAGAGAAATCACCTGCTCCCTACTGATAGTCACAATAGAGCCAAATAGATACTGGTCCAGACTCATTGAGCTAGAACTCTTGCCCTTACTCATAACAATCAAGGAAACCGCTAATCCCGTTGACATAAGAATAGCCGTCCCGATTTCCATGAAATTTCTATAGATTGTCCGCAAGTATTCCAAAAAGACCGCTGCAATGATAACCACCACTACCGTTGTGAAGGTTGGTGACAAACCTAGAACCAAGCCAAAAGCCACACCCGCCAGAGAAACGTGACTAAGCGTATCACTCATGAGGCTCTGCCGACGTAAAATAAGGAAAGTACCCAGAATCGGTGAAAGAGGCTCATGGCAATAACTGCTAAAAAGGCTCGCTGCATAAAATCATAGGAAAATAGATTAAGCATGATTTACCTCCTGTCCGCTGTCACTTTCATGCACATTGAAGCAGCGCCAAGGTGAGTCCTGATTCCGAACTAGATGAATGTTGCGGTCAGCATATTTACGAACTTCTTCTGGATCGTGTGTAATCATCAAGACAGCTTTCCCATGCTTGTGAGCACTATGGTGCATGAGCTTGTAAAATTCATCCTTGCTGCCTGCATCCATCCCTGTTGTCGGCTCATCTAGGACAAAAATATCCGGATCCGAAGCAAACATACGAGCAATCACAGCCCTCTGCTTTTGACCACCAGAGAGAGAGAACCAATCCTCTTGTCCCGATGTTCCCACATCCCAACCGACTCCAAACTGGCCTTGATATGCTCCTCATCATGCTCATTCAAACGACGAAACCAGTCCTTGCGCGGATAACGTCCCGACTTAACAAACTCGTAAACCGTGCTAGGAAAACCTGCATTAAAACTAGCAATCTGCTGAGGAAGATAAGCAATCCGCAGTTTCTTACCTCGCTCATTGGTCTTGGAAATCTTAACTTCCCCATGCTTAGGCTGCAAAATTCCCAAACTAGCCTTGACAAGTGTCGTCTTAGCAGCCCCATTCTCCCCTGTCAAGGTTACGAACTCGCCACTATCCAAAAAGTAATGAATATGCTCCAACACAGGTTCCTTGTCATAGTAAAAAGACAGATTTTCCACTGTGATATATCTCATTTCCCAATTTCTCCAATCAAACCATCCAAAAATCTCACAATCACTTCTTGCTCATCAGAAGAAAATTGCTCCGCCAATCTCTGGTAGGTGTCTAAGGTGTTCACATGATGGTGCTGATGCTCTTCCGCAATCGGTCGCGCCAAGTCAGTCAAACGATAAAAAGTCACACGAGCATCTTTCTTATCCTTGAAAGTTTGCAACATCTTTTGCTCCACCAAAGCCTTAACAGCTTTAGTTACAGCAGCTTGGCTAACATTCAGCCGTTTCGCCAAATCAGAATTTGTCAAAGATTCCTGAGACAAAAGCATCAAAATGTGCTCCTGCGTATTCGTTAGCCGCACATCGCTCGTACAAGAGCCGACCAAGATTTCATGTTGATTCTCAGCTGTCAATATAACCTCATTCAAAAAATGATTAATTTTTTCTGCCAAATCCCCCATTCTTCGCTTCCTTTCTTAACTGGTTGAAACTTTACCGGTTAATTATACCACAAAAAAGAAAAGAGTCAAGCTCCAACTATAGTAACACTCTGATTCTAAAACAATGCAAAAGCATCGATAGAGAGAAAGAAAAAAGAGCCAACTGCTCTTTTCTCATATGCTCATTTACTCCGCCAGTAGGACTCGAACCTACGACATCATGATTAACAGTCATGCGCTACTACCAACTGAGCTATGGCGGATAATAGCTAAGCGACTACCATATCTCACAGGGGGCAACCCCCAACTACTTCCGGCGTTCTAGGGCTTAACTTCTGTGTTCGGCATGGGTACAGGTGTATCTCCTAGGCTATCGTCACTTAACTTTCTGAATTAACTTGCAATCTTATATTGCCTTGTCAACTCAAAATTGAATAACTACTCAAAGCTCACAATACTTGCCAAAAGCTGCGCTCAATGAAAATTGGATAAGTCCTCGAGCTATTAGTATTAGTCCGCTACATGTGTCGCCACACTTCCACTCCTAACCTATCTACCTGATCTTCTCTCAGGGCTCTTACTAACTTGCGTTATGGGAAATCTCATCTTGAGGTGGGTTTCACACTTAGATGCTTTCAGCGTTTATCCCTTCCCTACATAGCTACCCAGCGATGCCTCTGGCGAGACAACTGGTACACCAGCGGTAAGTCCACTCTGGTCCTCTCGTACTAGGAGCAGATCCTCTCAAATTTCCTACGCCCGCGACGGATAGGGACCGAACTGTCTCACGACGTTCTGAACCCAGCTCGCGTGCCGCTTTAATGGGCGAACAGCCCAACCCTTGGGACCGACTACAGCCCCAGGATGCGACGAGCCGACATCGAGGTGCCAAACCTCCCCGTCGATGTGAACTCTTGGGGGAGATAAGCCTGTTATCCCCAGGGTAGCTTTTATCCGTTGAGCGATGGCCCTTCCATACGGAACCACCGGATCACTAAGCCCGACTTTCGTCCCTGCTCGAGTTGTAGCTCTCGCAGTCAAGCTCCCTTATACCTTTACACTCTGCGACTGATTTCCAACCAGTCTGAGGGAACCTTTGGGCGCCTCCGTTACCTTTTAGGAGGCGACCGCCCCAGTCAAACTGCCCGTCAGACACTGTCTCCGATAGGGATCACCTATCCGGGTTAGAGTGGCCATAACACAAGGGTAGTATCCCAACAACGCCTCCATCGAAACTGGCGTCCCGATCTCATAGGCTCCTACCTATCCTGTACATGTGGCACAGACACTCAATATCAAACTGCAGTAAAGCTCCATGGGGTCTTTCCGTCCTGTCGCGGGTAACCTGCATCTTCACAGGTACTAAAATTTCACCGAGTCTCTCGTTGAGACAGTGCCCAAATCATTACGCCTTTCGTGCGGGTCGGAACTTACCCGACAAGGAATTTCGCTACCTTAGGACCGTTATAGTTACGGCCGCCGTTTACTGGGGCTTCAATTCATACCTTCGCGTTACCGCTAAGCACTCCTCTTAACCTTCCAGCACCGGGCAGGCGTCACCCCCTATACATCATCTTACGATTTAGCAGAGAGCTGTGTTTTTGATAAACAGTTGCTTGGGCCTATTCACTGCGGCTGACATCAGTCAGCACCCCTTCTCCCGAAGTTACGGGGTCATTTTGCCGAGTTCCTTAACGAGAGTTCTCTCGCTCACCTGAGGCTACTCGCCTCGACTACCTGTGTCGGTTTGCGGTACGGGTAGAGTATGATACAACGCTAGAAGCTTTTCTTGGCAGTGTGACATCACTCACTCGCTACTAAACTTCGCTCCCCATCACAGCTCAACGTTACAGGTATAAGCATTTGACTCATACCACGCCTCACTGCTTAGACGTACATCCATTCGTACGCACGAGTTAGCCTACTGCGTCCCTCCATCACTTCATACTCTAGTACAGGAATATCAACCTGTTGTCCATCGGATACACCTTTCGGTCTCTCCTTAGGTCCCGACTAACCCAGGGCGGACGAGCCTTCCCCTGGAAACCTTAGTCTTACGGTGGATGGGATTCTCACCCATCTTTCGCTACTCATACCGGCATTCTCACTTCTATGCGTTCCAGCGCTCCTCACGGTACACCTTCTCCACACATAGAACGCTCTCCTACCATACCTATAAAGGTATCCACAGCTTCGGTAAATTGTTTTAGCCCCGGTACATTTTCGGCGCAGGGTCACTCGACTAGTGAGCTATTACGCACTCTTTGAATGAATAGCTGCTTCTAAGCTAACATCCTAGTTGTCTGTGCAACCCCACATCCTTTTCCACTTAACAATTATTTTGGGACCTTAGCTGGTGGTCTGGGCTGTTTCCCTTTCGACTACGGATCTTAGCACTCGCAGTCTGACTGCCGACCATAATTCATTGGCATTCGGAGTTTATCTGAGATTGGTAATCCGGGATGGACCCCTCACCCAAACAGTGCTCTACCTCCAAGAATCTTAATGTCGACGCTAGCCCTAAAGCTATTTCGGAGAGAACCAGCTATCTCCAAGTTCGTTTGGAATTTCTCCGCTACCCACAAGTCATCCAAGCACTTTTCAACGTGCCCTGGTTCGGTCCTCCAGTGAGTTTTACCTCACCTTCAACCTGCTCATGGGTAGGTCACATGGTTTCGGGTCTACGACATAATACTAAGACGCCCTATTCAGACTCGGTTTCCCTACGGCTCCGTCTCTTCAACTTAACCTCGCATCATATCGTAACTCGCCGGTTCATTCTACAAAAGGCACGCTCTCACCCATTAACGGGCTCGAACTTGTTGTAGGCACACGGTTTCAGGTTCTATTTCACTCCCCTTCCGGGGTACTTTTCACCTTTCCCTCACGGTACTGGTTCACTATCGGTCACTAGGGAGTATTTAGGGTTGGGAGATGGTCCTCCCAGATTCCGACGGGATTTCGCGTGTCCCGCCGTACTCAGGATTCTGCTAGGTACAGATTCTATTTTAAATACGAGGCTCTTACTCTCTTTGGCTGACCTTCCCATGTCATTCTTCTATAAAATCTGAGTCCACATCGCAGTCCTACAACCCCGAAGAGTAAACTCTTCGGTTTGCCCTCCTGCCGTTTCGCTCGCCGCTACTAAGGCAATCGCTTTTGCTTTCTCTTCCTGCAGCTACTTAGATGTTTCAGTTCACTGCGTCTTCCTCCTCATCTCCTTAACAGAGATGGGTAACAGGTAGTACCTGTTGGGTTCCCCCATTCGGACATCCCCGGATCTGCGCTTACTTACAGCTCCCCGAGGCATTTCGTCGTTTGTCACGTCCTTCATCGGCTCCTAGTGCCAAGGCATCCACCGTGCGCCCTTACTAACTTAACCTTATTTTTGACCTTTCAGTCTTAAACTCATTAATATTCACAGCGTTTCGGTTTATTTTCTTGTTACTATTTGATATAGTTATTCAATTTTCAATGGACAAGTTTAGAATAGTCATCACTATCCTAATGGAGCCTAGCGGGATCGAACCGCTGACCTCCTGCGTGCAAAGCAGGCGCTCTCCCAGCTGAGCTAAGGCCCCACAAGACCTCTCAAAACTAAACATGACGACCAATGGCTTCCGTTTTTCCTTAGAAAGGAGGTGATCCAGCCGCACCTTCCGATACGGCTACCTTGTTACGACTTCACCCCAATCATCTATCCCACCTTAGGCGGCTGGCTCCTAAAAGGTTACCTCACCGACTTCGGGTGTTACAAACTCTCGTGGTGTGACGGGCGGTGTGTACAAGGCCCGGGAACGTATTCACCGCGGCGTGCTGATCCGCGATTACTAGCGATTCCGACTTCATGTAGGCGAGTTGCAGCCTACAATCCGAACTGAGACTGGCTTTAAGAGATTAGCTTGCCGTCACCGACTTGCAACTCGTTGTACCAGCCATTGTAGCACGTGTGTAGCCCAGGTCATAAGGGGCATGATGATTTGACGTCATCCCCACCTTCCTCCGGTTTATTACCGGCAGTCTCGCTAGAGTGCCCAACTAAATGATGGCAACTAACAATAAGGGTTGCGCTCGTTGCGGGACTTAACCCAACATCTCACGACACGAGCTGACGACAACCATGCACCACCTGTCACCGGTGTGCCGAAGCAAAATCCTATCTCTAGGACGGGCACCGGGATGTCAAGACCTGGTAAGGTTCTTCGCGTTGCTTCGAATTAAACCACATGCTCCACCGCTTGTGCGGGCCCCCGTCAATTCCTTTGAGTTTCAACCTTGCGGTCGTACTCCCCAGGCGGAGTGCTTAATGCGTTAGCTGCGGCACTGAGTCCCGGAAAGGACCCAACACCTAGCACTCATCGTTTACGGCGTGGACTACCAGGGTATCTAATCCTGTTTGCTCCCCACGCTTTCGAGCCTCAGCGTCAGTTACAGACCAGAGAGCCGCTTTTCGCCACCGGTGTTCCTCCATATATCTACGCATTTCACCGCTACACATGGAATTCCACTCTCCCCTTCTGCACTCAAGTTAAACAGTTTCCAAAGCGTACTATGGTTAAGCCACAGCCTTTAACTTCAGACTTATCTAACCGCCTGCGCTCGCTTTTACGCCCAATAAATCCGGACAACGCTCGGGACCTACGTATTACCGCGGCTGCTGGCACGTAGTTAGCCGTCCCTTTCTGGTAAGATACCGTCACAGTGTGAACTTTCCATCTCACACTCGTTCTTCTCTTACAACAGAGCTTTACGATCCGAAAACCTTCTTCACTCACGCGGCGTTGCTCGGTCAGACTTCCGTCCATTGCCGAAGATTCCCTACTGCTGCCTCCCGTAGGAGTCTGGGCCGTGTCTCAGTCCCAGTGTGGCCGATCACCCTCTCAGGTCGGCTATGTATCGTCGCCTTGGTGAGCCGTTACCCCACCAACTAGCTAATACAACGCAGGTCCATCTGGTAGTGGTGCATTTGCACCTTTCAATTGACTATCATGCAATAGTCAATGTTATGCGGTATTAGCTATCGTTTCCAATAGTTATCCCCCGCTACCAGGCAGGTTACCTACGCGTTACTCACCCGTTCGCAACTCATCCAGAAGAGCAAGCTCCTCCTTCAGCGTTCTACTTGCATGTATTAGGCACGCCGCCAGCGTTCGTCCTGAGCCAGGATCAAACTCTCATTAAAAGTTTGAGTTCTCACTCATTTCTGTCACTGACAGATTTATTGTTTTTTTTTTGTTCAGTACTACAACTTATGTTGTAGCGCCCTGCACATTGGTTCGTCTTGTTCAGTTTTCAAAGGTCTTTATCGCTCTCTCAAGCGACAACTATATCAGTATATCACCTATCCATCCCCTTGTCAACACTTTTTTAAAACTTTTTTATCTTTTTTACAATTTTATTTCCCACCACCTACAAAATCATTGATAAATCAACAACTAAAAGGGAAAGGTTACCTTTTCTTACCTCTCCCTTATTCTCTATATCACCGTGCTGCTAAAGTCTATTAATGCTCTAGCTACAATTAAATTCATTCAAACATACTCAAACTAGTATAATACACAGTCCAATCAATCACATAAAGAAATTTACTTCAGCTTTCTATTAGAGGTTAAAAAGAAATTACTTTATCTCTCATTCATAAGCGGTAACAAGTAGCACTCTTCCCCTTCTTTTCGTTTCTCCAGACCTTTAACAGCTAATTGAAGGAGATCAGCTGCAAATGATTGAATAGAGTCTTGATCCGCTTGTGTTAGCTCAATTTGCGAATACTTTCTGCGCAGCCTTTTATAGTTACGCCCCCTCTAATTTGAAGAAATCACAATCTTTAAGATAAGCAGTCACTTCCTCAAGGTTAGCTATCAAGCCCAAATGAAAGGCTGCTGGCGCGAAGGTTCTATTAAGAGGCTGAGCGCAAGTGCTCCTAAATTCGATCGTTCCCCGCGTTGTCAAATCTTGGTACTGATAGCTTCTGTGATTACAAAAATCATCCGTATGGGGGATTACTAGACTTTCCTTGCCACTTAAATTGTATCCCTTGATTTGCTCCTGCTTTAGATACTCTCCGGCTACGATAGGAGGAAAATAATAGGTGTCACCCTCTCGCTCAACATTGAAAATAGCTGTGTTATTTAAATAATTGAAAAAATCTTCCTCATCTTTGAAATCATAGGGATTGACACCGACATTTTCTACTAACAAGCCGTGCATGGACTCTTCCCAAAAACGGTCTCTAGCAATTTTAGTTCGGAAATCTTCGGTTATCAATTCCGAATTGGCGAAAAGATAGGCCTTAGCAGCCTCGATTTGATTGAAGGCATTGATTACCCGGATAAAATTCTCCCGAGAAACATCCAACTGTACCTGACTCCCACAGATATAGCCACCATAATCAGGATGGCGATGGAAGAAATCTCCACCAATTTTCTCACTCAAAGCCAGATATTGCATCAACATTTGATAGCGAGGATATTTCACGGGTCGATTATCATTTTCCTTCCAGAATGGATGCAAACCGTGCCCCTGAAGTTCATGATGATTTTTGCGCAAAATCTTTTGAATGGTGTCTAGGTAATGATTAAAGCGTCTTTCGACCTCCTGAATCGTTTTCACTTTTCCAAATGCGAACTCTAAAATATTGTAGGACACTTCAAAAAGTATCCGATCTTCGCTATCTGAAGCTTTTAACTGGATAGGATTGCCCTCTGAATCCCTTCTTTCTACGATAAAACCATAGTCTGAATTTAGCCTTACTAACAGCTCCTTTGTTACACGAGTATCTGTCGCTCCTCCCTGAAGATTCACAATCGGAAATTCTAACTCAATCCCAATGTATAAGTCTGGATTTTCTTTTATATTTGCCAAATAACGTTCTTTCAAAATAGCAATCGAATCTTGCATTTCTTCTCCTTCCCTCAAGAAAGTTTTTCTTTTCCCATTCAAAAACGCCTGCTTACGAAATTGTTTTTCACTAAAAGCAATTTCGTAAACAAGCGTCTACGCTTTCATCATGATGATGAGTGTTCCCGCTAGGAAAATTCCTAGCGGTAGACCAGAGCTAGACTAAGAGCTTAAGAACTCCATCATCATAACACTCAACAAAATTGATAAAAATTATACTAATTCAATAATTGCCATTGGCGCAGCATCCCCACGGCGTGGTTCAGTTTTAAGAATACGAGTGTATCCACCATTGCGCTCAGCATAGCGAGGTGCCAATTCAGAGAACAATTTTTGAAGAGCTGTAGTTGTAGTGTATTTGTTAGTCTCTTCATTGTAGTTTTCTGATGCAATTTCGTTACGTACAAAAGCTGCTGCTTGACGACGAGCATGCAAATCACCACGTTTACCAAGAGTAATCATTTTTTCAACTGTTTTACGGATTTCTTTAGCACGAGCTTCAGTTGTTACGATTGATTCATTGATAATCAAGTCAGTAGTCAAATCGCGAAGCATTGCTTTACGTTGTGAGCTAGTGCGTCCTAGTTTACGGTAAGCCATGTATTCCTCCTTTATTTATCATTTCTTAACCCAAGACCAAGGTCAGCAAGTTTAACTTTAACTTCTTCAAGACTCTTGCGGCCCAAGTTACGAACTTTCATCATTTCAGGCTCAGATTTTTCTGTCAAATCAAAGACAGTATTAATTCCTGCGCGTTTCAGACAGTTGTATGAACGAACTGATAGATCCAATTCTTCAATAGTACGTTCCAAAATGCGATCATCTGAAGATTTCTCTGCTTCCTTCATCACATCAGTTGAAATAGCAACTTCTGTTAAATCTGTAAAGAGGTTCAGATGCTCTGTCAGGATACGAGCTGATAGTCCCAAAGCGTCTTCGGGAATAATCGTTCCATTCGTTAAAATTTCAAGGGTAAGTTTATCAAAACCATCGTTGCTACCAACACGAGCTGGTTCAACCTGGTAATTTACTTTTGTCACAGGCGTATAGATAGAATCTACCGCAAGTGTGCCTACTGGTGCATCATCTTTTTTATTTTCATCAGCTGGCACATATCCACGACCGCTATTCACAGCCATTTTCGCTTTAAAGCGAGCACCTTCACTGATTGTAAAGAGATAATGATCAGGGTTTACAATTTCGATATCACTGTCTGTCAAAATGTCTCCAGCAGTTACTTCTGCAGGACCTTCAACATCCAATTCAATCATCTTTTCGTCTTGGACGTAAGATTTTACAGCAATCCCCTTGATGTTCAGAATAATCTGCATCACATCTTCACGGACCCCAGAAATCGTATCAAATTCGTGCAATACTCCTTCAATGTTGATAGAAGTCACTGCTGCACCTGGAAGTGAGGCGAGAAGTACACGACGAAGCGAATTTCCAAGTGTTGTACCGTAACCGCGTTCTAGCGGTTCAACTACAAACTTGCCATAATTTTTATTTTCATCAATTTTTGTTATATTTGGTTTTTCAAACTCAATCATTTAGTTAACTCCCTCTTAAACGAAAAGCAGTGTAATTGTTTATGATTATACACGGCGACGTTTTGGAGGACGAGCACCATTGTGTGGCACAGGAGTCACATCACGAATAGCAGTTACTTCCAGACCAGCTGCAGCAAGTGCACGAATAGCTGACTCACGACCAGAACCTGGACCTTTAACTGTAACTTCAACTGATTTAAGACCGTGTTCTTGTGCAGACTTAGCAGCTGCTTCAGATGCCATTTGGGCAGCAAATGGTGTAGATTTACGAGAACCTTTGAAACCAAGAGCACCAGCAGATGACCAAGCAATCGCATTACCATGCACATCAGTAATCATAACAATAGTGTTATTAAATGTAGCGTGAATATGTGCAATACCAGATTCGATATTTTTCTTCACACGACGTTTACGTGTTGGTTTAGCCAAGACTTTTTACCTCCTATATTATTTTTTCTTACCTGCAATCGCAACGGCTTTACCTTTACGAGTACGAGCATTGTTCTTAGTGTTTTGTCCACGGACAGGAAGTCCACGACGGTGACGGATACCACGGTATGAACCGATTTCCATCAAACGTTTGATGTTAAGGTTTACTTCACGACGAAGGTCACCTTCAACCTTGATTGCATCCACTTCGCGACGGATAGCGTCTTCTTGATCTGATGTCAAATCTTTGACACGGATATCTTCTGAGATTCCAGCCGCAGCCAAAATTTTCTTAGAAGTTGGAAGTCCGATACCATACACGTAAGTAAGTGAAACGACTACACGTTTGTCATTTGGAATGTCAACTCCAGCAATACGAGCCATGTTTTCTCCTTTCTATCTTATCCTTGACGTTGTTTGTGTTTTGGATTTGCTGGGCAAATTACCATAACACGGCCATTACGACGAATAACTTTACAGTATTCGCAAATTGGTTTGACCGATGGTCTTACTTTCATTTCTTATCCCTCCAAGTTTTTCGATTATTTAAAGCGGTAAGTGATCCGTCCACGTGTCAAATCATAAGGACTCATCTCGACAGTAACACGATCTCCCGCTAAAATACGAATATAGTTTTTACGAATTTTACCAGAAACTGTTGCTAAAATCTGATGTCCATTTTCAAGTTCAACCGTAAACATTGCGTTCGGCATCGTATCAACTACTTTGCCTTCGACTTCAATCACATCGTCTTTTGCCACGCAAAAGCACCTCCCTAAATTTCGATAGATTCCTCTGAGCACAGAGGTAACAATTATAAGTCAGACTAACTCATTGTATCACTACTTGTCAAATATTGCAAGCGGGAAAAACGCTTTTATTTTAAATTTGACAAGACTTTTTCGATATCTGAGAAGACTGCCTCAATCTCTTGATTGCCCTGAATGTCGTGAACGAGTCCTTGAGCACGGTAATGATCAATAATTGGTTGGCCTTGAGCGATATTAACATCCAAACGACGTTTTACTGTTTCAGGTTTGTCGTCTTCACGTTGATAGTAATCTTCTTCTTTGTAATCCACTGGTGGGTTGAAAACTTTGTGGAAGGTTTCCCCTGTTTCACGGTGGATAATCCGTCCACTCAAACGTTCTAACAAACTATCTGGATTTACTTCGATATTGATAACTGCGTCAAGTTGGATGCCCTAGATCCGCAAAGGATTTTTATCCAAAGCATGGGCTTGATCAATTGTCCGTGGATAACCGTCCAACAAGAAACCAGTTTCTTTAATATCATCTTGTGCTAAGCGCTCTTTCACGATTCCGTTTGTCACTTCATCTGGCACCAACTCGCCTTTAGAAATGTAGGATTTCGCTAAAACACCCATTTCTGTTTCATTGGCCATAGCAGCACGGAACATATCCCCGGTTGAAATATGTGCCACGTGGAATTGTTCCACAATTTTGGCTGCTTGTGTTCCCTTGCCTGCACCTGGCAAGCCCATAATCAAAAGATTCATGTTTTGTCTCCTTTTTTGTTTTTAAAGCAATCTATTAAAACACTTAATAAACTTTTTTAAAAACAAAATAGAAGGTTGACTAAGTCAACCTATTTCTATTCTGTTGTAGTATCCATAAATCCGACATACTTACGCTTCAGAAGATAACCTTCCAACTGTTTCATTCCTTCAATACCAGTTGAAATGATGATAAGAAGACTAGTTCCTCCAAGAGCAACTGCATCGGTCAGACCAAAAAGATCTTTGGCTAGAATTGGGATGATTGTGATAATCCCTAGGAATAGTGAGCCAACTGTCGCCAAGCGGCGAAGCAATTTAGACATATATTCTTCCGTTCCCTTACCTGGACGAACACCTGGGATGTAGGCTCCACTCTTTTGTAAATTCTCTGCTGTCTTTTCAGGATTAATTTGTACAAATGTATAAAAGAAAGTAAAGAGAATAATCAAGAGAGCATAGGTAAACATACCACTGATGGTTGTAGTCGCCAGAAGAGCCTGTGCCGTCCGAACCCAGGATGCGTTATAGCCCATAGCACTTACAAATTGGAAGATAGCTGCTGGAGCAGCTGTGATCGAACTTGCAAAGATAACTGGGATAACACCCGCAGGATTCACTTTTAATGGTAAATAAGAACTTGAAGGGGCACCTTGAGCAATCTTCGTATATTGAATTGGAATTTTGTACTCAGCTTGTTGCACAAAGGTTGTGAAATAGATAATCACCAGAACAGCAACAATTAAAATCCCAACGAAAATCAAAGACGAATTGAGTCGATCGCTCGGGATATTAACAAAGTAATCTTCATAGATCCCTTTGATCATCCCAGGAATACCAGATACAATCCCTGCAAAGATAATCATGGATACACCATTACCATAACCCTTATCTGTGATTTGCTCTCCTAACCAGGTCACAATAACTGAACCTGTCGTGAGGAGGGCACCAATCAAAAGATAGGTTTGCCAATTTGGATTCGCTACTAGTTTGGTTCTTGACAAAGTCGCAAATCCAGCTGTAATCCCGATGGATTGGACAAAGGCCAATACCAGGGAAATATAGCGAGTTGCTTGATTAAGCTTCTCCGTCCTACTTCCCCTTGCTTGCCCCACTCTACAAATTTTGGAAGCAAATCCATTTGCAAGAGCTGAACCACGATCGAAGCCGTGATGTAAGGGCTAACTCCGAGAGCAAAAACAGAGAAGTTACGCATGGCATTCCCAGAAACCAAACTAAGCATGTTTAAGAAAGGTAAATCGCTTAAACTGTTCAATGCTTTCGCATTAATTCCTGGAACGGTTATAGTTGTACCAATACGGAAAACTAAGATGATGAACAGTGTGAACAAAATCTTAGACCGTACTTGTTTTATTTTAAGTGCGTCTTTTAATAGCTTGAAAAACATAGGTCACCTCTCTTAGATGACTTCGACTGAACCACCTTTAGCAGTGATAGCTTCTTCAGCTGATTTAGAGAATTTAGCTGCTTTAACAGTCAACTTCTTAGTCAATTCTCCGTTACCAAGAATCTTAACACCAGATTTTTCAGCTTTTACAATACCTGCTTCGATGAGAACAACTGGAGTTACTTCTGCACCATCTTCAAAGACATTTAATTGGTCAAGGTTAACAATCGCGTATTCTTTACGGTTTACATTCAAGAAACCACGTTTTGGTACACGACGGAACAATGGAGTTTGTCCACCTTCAAAACCAAGACGAACACCGCCACCGCTACGTGCTTTTTGACCTTTTTGACCGCGACCAGAAGTTTTACCGTTACCTGATGAAGTACCGCGACCAACACGGTTGCGAACTTTACGTGAACCTGCAGCAGGTTGTAATTCATGAAGTTTCATTATTTTTCTCCTCTTTTGTAAAATGCTAGCGCTCGTACCAGAGAAAAGGTGTCTCTGATACAAACTCGCCTATACATATATTTAGTTTTAGGGGCTGAGAAAATTCTCAAATCCCCTAATGTATCTTAATAAAAGTTTTTCAGCTAAGGCTTACTTAACTTCTTCAACAGTTACCAAGTGAGATACAGCAGTGATCATACCGCGTACCGCTGGATTGTCTTCTTTGATAACTGAGCTGTTCAATTTGCCAAGTCCAAGTGCTACAACAGTTTTACGTTGTGACGGGATGCGTCCGATTGGAGACTTAGTCAAAGTAATTTTAATTTGAGCCATGAGTTCCCCTTTCTTAAGCCAAGTCAGAAACTGAAATACCACGAAGGGCAGCAACTTCTTCAGCGCGTTTCAATTGTTTCAAGCCTTCAACAGTTGCACGAACGATGTTGATTGGAGTGTTTGAACCAAGTGATTTAGATGTAACATCTGCCACACCTGCCAATTCGATGACGGCACGAACAGCACCACCAGCAGCAACTCCAGAACCTTCAACAGCTGGCTTAAGCAACACTTTCGCTCCACCAAATTCTGAAAGAACTTCGTGAGGAATAGTTGTACCAACCATTGGAACTTCGATCAAGTTTTCTTCGCATCTTCAACTGCTTTACGGATAGCTTCTGGTACTTCTTGAGCTTTACCAGTACCGAAACCAACACGACCGTTGCGGTCACCAACTACTACAAGAGCTGCAAAACGAAGACGACGTCCACCTTTAACAACTTTAGTAACACGGTTGACTGCAACTAAGCGTTCTTCAAGTTCAACTGCATTGTCTTTAAATGCCATTTTCTAGTGTCCTCCCTATTAGAATTTCAATCCGTTTTCACGAGCTGCATCAGCCAAAGCTTTTACACGTCCGTGATAGAGATATCCACCGCGGTCAAACACCACTTCAGAAATACCTTTAGCAACTGCACGTTCTGCAACGAGTTTACCTACAACAACGGCTTGTTCAGTTTTAGTTCCTTTTGAAACTTCTTTGTCAAGAGTTGAAGCGCTTGCGAGCGTTACACCCGCTACGTCATCAATCACTTGAGCGTAGATGCCTGTATTAGAACGGAATACGTTCAAACGTGGGCGATCAGCAGTTCCAGAGAGTTTTCCGCGAACGCGACGGTGGCGTTTTTGGCGGATTTTATTTTTATCTGGTTTCGTAATCACAATTTTCACCTCTTATTTTTATTGACGTGCCTTAGCACAAAATCGGAAAATAAATTGGCTGGCTGAAATGATCAGCCAATCAATATTATTTACCAGTTTTACCTTCTTTGCGGCGAACGAATTCACCAACGTAACGGATACCTTTACCTTTGTAAGGTTCTGGTGCACGAAGGCTACGTACATAAGCAGCTGTTTGACCAACCGCTTCTTTTGAAATTCCGCTGATAACGATAGTCGTTGGATTTGGAAGTTCAAAAGTAATTCCTTCAGGAGCTTCAACTTCGTCTGGGTGAGATTTACCAACAGCCAAGACAAGTTTTGAGCCTTGAAGTTGTGCACGGTAACCAACCCCACGCATTTCAAGTTCTTTCTTGAATCCTTCTGATACACCAACAACCATGTTGTTCAAAAGGGCACGAGTAGTTCCGTGGATTGTTTTCATTTCTTTTGAATCGTTTGGACGGTGAAGAGTTACTTCAGTTCCTTCCACACGGATTTCAATATCTTTTGAGAACTCACGAGTCAGTTCTCCTTTAGGTCCTTTTACAGTTACAACGTTGTCATTGTTAGTGATTTCAACACCAGCAGGCAACACGATAACTTTATTACCAATACGTGACATGTTTATTTTTCTCCTGTTAAATTGTCAGGCCTTTTGAAGGCCCAGTTTTCTGAGGGTTTAAAGTCTGATTTAAAGTTAATGTTGGGTCTCAATTTCTAAGTCTGAATCAGGCATTGTCGCGCATGACGCATAACTGGGTCAGAGAGAGACCCGATAACGAAGAAGTCTACAGCGAGCTGAGATATTACATGCATCAAGCGATAACTTCCCCACCAACGTTCTTTTGGCGTGCTTCTTTATCAGTAAGCAAACCTTCAGAAGTTGAAAGGATAGCAATTCCAAGTCCGTTAAGAACTTTTGGAAGATCTTCACGTTTTTTGTAAACACGCAAACCTGGTTTAGATACATTAGTTTGTGATAACTTACCGTTTGTGGAAGTCACGTACACGTGGAAGTGAAACTGTTACCAATTTATCCAAGAATTCGTACATACGTTCACCACGAAGGGTAACTTTTTGCACCGATCGCAACACCTTCACGAAGACGGAAGCCGGCGATTGATTTTTTTAGCCTTAGTGATCAATGGTTTTTTGACCTGAGATCAAAGCAAGCTCTTCAGCAGCTTTTTCAAGGTTTTTTAGCATTTGATACTGCATCACCAACACCCATGTTCAAAACGATTTTTATCAACTTTTGGCACAGCCATAACTGATGAATAGTTGAACTGTTCAGTCAATGATGGTACTACTTCATTAAGGTATTTTTCTTTTAAACGATTAGCCATTATACTTCTCCTTTCCTTCGTGATTAGTCAAGCACTTCGCCTGATTTTTTGTTGTAGCGAACTTTTTTTGCCGTCTACAAATTTGTAGCCAACACGTCCAGCAACACCGTTTTTTTGTCCAAAACTTGAACGTTAGAAGCATGGATTGGAGCTTCTTTTTTTCAACGATTGCACCTTGAGGGTTTTTCGTTATTTGGACGTTGGTGTTTCTTGATGATGTTTACACCTTCTACAACAACTTTATTTACTTTTTTGGAAGAGCAGTAAGAACAACAGCTTCTACGCCTTTGTCTTTACCAGCGATAACGCGAACTTTGTCGCCTTTTTTTACAAAACATTTTATTCTCCTTTTATTCTTACGCCCGATGGGCACCCTGGCTGAGCCAGGGGACTGTGTTTGTTTTTTGATTGATTAAAAGTACTTCTGGAGCAAGTGATACGATCTTCATGAAACCACCGTCACGCAATTCACGTGCAACTGGGCCAAAGATACGAGTTCCGCGAGGAGTTTTGTCGTCACGGATGATCACTGCTGCATTTTTCGTCGAACTTGATGTATGAACCATCTTTACGACGAGCACCTGATTTAGTACGAACGATAACAGCTTTTACAACGTCACCTTTCTTAACCGCACCACCAGGAGTAGCTTGTTTTACAGATGCAACGATTACATCACCGATGCTCGCGAATTTACGTTTTGAACCACCAAGAACTTTGATTGTCAAGATTTCGCGTGCGCCACTGTTGTCAGCGACTTTCAAACGAGTTTCTGTTTGAATCATTTACGTTTTTCTCCTTTCAGGTATGATTAGATGATGACCGCTTTCTTTCAACGACTTCTACAAGACGGAAGCGTTTTTGTAGCTGAAAGCGGACGAGTTTCCATGATACGAACGATATCGCCTTCTTTAGCAACATTGTTTTTCATCATGAGCTTTGTATTTTTTAGAATAGTTGATACGTTTACCATAGACTGGGTGGTTACGTTTAGTTTCAACTACAACTGTGATTGTTTTGTCCATTTTGTCAGACACAACGCGTCCAACAAGAACTTTACGATTATTGCGTTCCATTGAAATTCTCCTTCCCTAGTCTATTATTTAGCTTCTGATTGAACAGTTTTGATACGAGCGATTTGTTTTTTCACTTCTTTCAAACGTCCAGTTTGTTCCAATTGACCAGCAGCTGCTTGGAAACGAAGTTCAAACAATTCTTTCTTCAATTCATTTTCACGCTTCGCGAGTTCTTCTTGAGAAAGACCACGAAGTTCTTTAACAAATTCTTTTACTTCTGTAAGTTTCATGACCTCTCCTTATTCTGCTTCACGTTTCACAAATTTAGTTTTAACTGGCAATTTGTGGCTAGCAAGACGAAGTGCTTCGCGTGCGATCTCTTCAGATACACCAGCGATTTCGAACATCACTTTACCACGTTTAACTGGTGCTACCCAACCTTCAGGAGCCCCTTTACCAGATCCCATACGTACCCCGATAGCTTTAGCGGTGTATGATTTGTGTGGGAAAATCTTAATCCAAACTTTACCACCACGTTTCATGTAACGAGTCATGGCGATACGAGCAGCTTCGATTTGACGGTTTGTGATCCAGTGGCTAGTTGTAGCTTGAAGACCGTATTCACCGAATGCTACTTCTTTTTCCACCTTTTTGCTTCACCGCGCATTTTACCACGGAATTCGCGACGGTGTTTTTTACACGTTTAGGTACTAACATTGGTTATTTACCTCCTTTAGCGTCTTTACGAGCTGGAAGAACTTCACCACGGTAGATCCATACTTTAACACCAAGTTTACCGTAAGTAGTGTCTGCTTCTTCCCAAGCGTAATCGATATCAGCGCGAAGTGTGTGGAGTGGAACAGTTCCTTCAGAGTATCCTTCTGCACGGGCAATATCTGCACCGTTCAAACGACCTGATACTTGAGTTTTGATTCCTTTAGCTCCAGCACGCATAGCACGTTGGATCGCTTGTTTTTTTGTGCACGACGGAAAGCAACACGTTGTTCCAATTGACGAGCGATTCCTTCACCAACAAGGTGAGCATCCAAGTCAGGACGTTTGATCTCAATGATGTTGATGTGTACTTGTTTACCAGTCAATTTGTTAAGAGCTGCACGAAGTGCATCAACGTTTGCTCCACCTTTACCGATAACCATACCTGGTTTAGCAGTGTGAAGAGAAACGTTAACTTTGTTTACTGCGCGTTCGATTTCAATAGTTGAAACGGCTGCGTCAGCCAATTCTTTTTGAATGAATTTACGGATTGCAAGATCTTCATGAAGGTAATCCGCGTATTCTTTTTCAGCATACCATTTGGCATCCCAATCACGGATGATACCAACACGCATACCAATTGGATGTACTTTTTTTGACCCACGAGTTTACCTCCTTATTTTTTTCTGCAACAGCTACTGTGATGTGAGCTGTACGTTTGTTGATTGGTGAAGCTGAACCTTTCGCACGTGGACGGAAACGTTTCATTGTTGGTCCTTCGTTTGCGAATGCTTCAGATACTACCAAGTTAGCTTTTTTTCCAAACCAAAAGTTGTTTTTCAGCGTTTGCTACTGCTGAGTTCAACACTTTAAGGATGATCCCTGCAGCTTTGTTTGGTGTGAATGTCAAAAATAGCGATGGCATCGGCTACGCTTTTACCACGGATGTTGTCAAGAACAAGACGTGATTTACGAGGTGAAACACGCACTGTACGAGCCATTGCTTTAGCTGAAGTAATTTCTGCCATTTATGTTCTCCTTATTTTTCTACGTGTCTTCTTGTCGTCTGCGCGTGACCTTTGTAAGTACGAGTTGGTGCAAATTCACCAAGCTTGTGACCTACCATGTCTTCTTGGATGTAAACAGGTACATGTTTACGTCCATCATAAACTGCGATAGTGTATCCGATGAAACTTGGGAAGATCGTTGAACGACGTGACCAAGTTTTAATTACTTTTTCTTTTTCGTCGTTTGCTTGAGCTTCAACTTTTTTTCATCAAATGCTCATCGACGAAAGGTCCTTTTTTAAGACTACGTCCCATTTTGTAATTTTCTCCTTTAAAATTTAGTACCACAGCGGCTTGCGCTGCTAGGCAGCGCTACCGAGCTGGCGGAAAGTGTAAGCTAGTTGCTTATGATTATTTTTGGTTGCGACGACGAACGATAAGTTTGTCAGATTTCGCTTTCTTGTTACGAGTTTTAAGACCAAGCGCAGGTTTACCCCAAGGAGTAGATGGCGCTTTACGTCCAACTGGTGCTTTACCTTCACCACCACCGTGTGGGTGATCATTCGGGTTCATTACAGAACCACGAACTGTAGGGCGAACACCTTTCCAGCGGTTACGTCCCGCTTTACCAAGGTTTACAAGTCCATGTTGTTCGTTTCCGACAACACCAACTGTAGCACGGCAAGTTCCAAGAATCATACGAACTTCGCCTGATTGAAGACGAACAAGTACATATTTACCTTCAGAACCCAATACTTGAGCAGAAGCTCCAGCAGCACGTACCAATTCTCCACCTTTACCAGGTTTCAATTCGATGTTGTGGATCAAAAGTACCAACTGGGATGTTAGCAAGTGGAAGAGCGTTTCCGACTTTGATATCTGCTTCTGGTCCTGATACGATGCGTTGACCTACTTCAAGACCTTTAGGGGCGATGATGTAGCTTTTCACACCGTCAGTGTAGTGTACAAGCGCGATGTTAGCTGAGCGGTTTGGATCGTATTCGATCGTTTTAACGACTGCTTCAACTCCATCTTTGTTACGTTTGAAATCGATCAAACGGTAATGACGTTTGTGTCCACCACCTTGGTGACGAACAGTGATACGACCGTTGTTGTTACGACCTGCTTTGTTTTTTTAAGAGAAACAAGCAAAGTTTTTTCTCAGGTGTGTTTGTTGTGATTTCAGCGAAATCCAAAGAAGTCATATTACGGCGACCGTTTGTTGTTGGTTTATAAACACGAATTCCCACGATATTTCCTCCTTAGATTATTCAGCTTCAGTAGCAAAACAACTCGATTGCTTTTAGAATCAGCTGCAAGCGTGATGATAGCTTTTTTTAGTTTTTTTGAAGTAAAACCAGTGTAACGTCCAACGCGTTTTGCTTTTAGGTTTTACGTTTACAGTGTTCACATTCGCAACTTTTTACACCTTCAAACGCAGCTTCAACAGCTTGTTTGATCAAAAGTTTAGTGAGCGCGAGTGTCAACTTCGAATACATATTTGCCTGCTTCAAGTTGAGCCATTGACTTTTTCAGTGATAACAGGTTTTTTTGATAACATCATACAAATTCATTATGCAAGAACCTCCTCGATTTTTAGAGATAGCTGCTTGAGTAACAAGAAGTTTGTCACTATTTGCGATGTCAAGAACACTTGCAGTTGTAGCAGTCGCAACTTTCACGTTTGGAAGGTTACGAGCTGAAAGAGCTGCGAATTCATTTCCTTCTTCAAGAATAACAAGGACTTTAGAATCGATGCTCAAAGCTGCAAGAACTTTTGCAAATTCAGCAGTTTTTTTGGAGCTGTAAATTCAAGAGAATCAACGGCTACAAATTTGTTTTTCAGCAACTTTTTCTGAGTAAACAGATTTAAGTGCAAGGCGACGAACTTTTTGAGGAAGTTTGTACGCATAGCTACGTGGAGTTGGTCCGAAGACGATTCCACCACCACGCCATTGTGGAGAGCGGATAGAACCTTGACGAGCACGTCCAGTTCCTTTTTGACGCCATGGTTTGCGTCCGCCACCTGAAACGGCTGAACGGTTTTTTAACTGCGTGAGTTCCTTGACGAAGGCTAGCACGTTGGCTGATGATCACATCAAATACAACTGCTTGGTTTGGTTCGATACCAAAGATCGCATCGTTAAGAACAACTTCGCCCGCTTGTTTACCAGTTTGGTCGAATAATGTTACATTTGCCATTTTGACTGTATTCCCCTTTCCTTATTATTTACCAGCTTTAACTGCTGACTTGATAGTGATAAGAGATTTCTTAGCACCTGGTACGTTACCTTTGATAAGGATAACGTTCTTTTCTGGAACAACTTGTACAACTTCAAGGTTTTGAATTGTTACACGATCGCCACCCATGCGTCCTGCAAGGTTTTTACCTTTGAATACGCGGTTAGGTGCAACAGGTCCCATAGAACCTGGACGACGGTGGTAACGAGAACCGTGAGCCATTGGTCCACGTGATTGTCCGTGGCGTTTGATAACACCTTGAAACCTTTACCTTTAGAAGTACCAGTTACATCAACAATGTCTCCAGCTTCGAAAGTGTCAACTGTGATTTCAGCACCAACTTCCAAGCCTTCAACGTTTTTTTGAATTCACGAATGAAGCGCTTAGGAGCCGTGTTAGCTTTTTGCTACATGTCCTTTAGCAGGTTTGTTGCTCAATACTTCGCGTTTGTCATCGAAACCAACTTGGATAGCGTTGTAACCATCTGTTTCAACAGTTTTTAACTTGAAGAACAACGTTTGGAGTTGCTTCGATAACTGTTACAGGGATCAATTCGCCAGCTTCAGTGAAGATTTGAGTCATTCCCACTTTTTTTCCCTAAGATTCCTTTTTGTCATGAGAAAATAGTTCCTTTTCTATAGTTTTTTTATTCAAAAAGTTTTTTTAACGAGCGTTTTTTTATGCTCTGGATCAAGCTTTTAGATTAAAGTTTGATTTCTACGTTTACACCACTTGGAAGATCCAATTTCATCAAAGCGTCAACTGTTTTTTTGAGTTGGGTTGATGATGTCGATCAAACGTTTGTGTGTACGCATTTCGAATTGTTCGCGAGAATCTTTGTATTTGTGAGTCGCACGAATGATTGTGTAGAGGCTACGCTCAGTTGGAAGTGGGATTGGACCCGCAACTTGTGCACCTGTACGAGTAGCTGATTCTACGATTTTTGCAGCCGCTGTGTCGAGTGTACGGTGTTCGTACGCTTTCAAACGGATGCGGATTTTTTTGTTTGCCATCTTTTTTTCTCCTTTTCGTCTATTTAAGATAATAGGCTAGCTCCACAAGAAAAACCGACGCGCGTTGCGTGGCAATGCAACCGAGCGTGTCGCAACCTCTTGCATCAAAGCTAATAGCTGTTTTTTTCACAGCACCATAGTAGTTTAACACAAACAAAGGCCCAATGCAAGGGATTTGAGAAGATTTTTTTCGTTTTTTTGATGAAAGTGTTTTTCGAAAGAAATAGAGTGCTAAAAAAAGTTGCTATTATATAGGAAAAAGGGAGCGAGACAGAACAAATTTATATCCAATTTGTTCGTCGTCTCGCTCCCGCACAGTTGATTAGGTTATCTTTGGAGCTTAACAAGCGAACAAAGATACCAATCAACCACTGCGTCTAGCAGTTATTCCTATTATTCTCAGATGGCTGTAGTCTTTTTTTCTTCCTATTTATCTATTTCTAGAAATTCCGTCCTGACTTTGTTATAGCCATATTTTTTTCGACGAAATGCTCACGGAATTCTAAGAGATTGTCATCCATGATGGCTTGACGGACCTGCTTCATGAGGTTGATCAAGAAAGTACAGGTTGTGGTAGCTGGTCAAGCGAATACCGAAGGTTTCATCTGCCTTGAGGAGGTGGCGAAGATAAGCTCGGGTGTAATTCTTACAAGTGTAGCAATCACATTCGGGATCCAGCGGTGTAAAGTCTTCTGCAAATTGCGCATTTTTCACTACTAGGCGTCCTTGGCTAGTCATACAGGTACCATTTCGCGCAATCCGCGTCGGCAAGACACAGTCAAACATGTCCACTCCACGAATAACGCCATCAATCAGACTGTCTGGAGCTCCTACTCCCATGAGATAGCGTGGCTTGTTCTCTGGTAAGAGCGGAGTTGTGAAATCCAGCACGGCATTCATCTCTTCATGGCTTTCCCCAACAGCTAAGCCACCGATGGAATAGCCTGGGAAGTCCATGCTGACCAAATCTTGAGCAGACTGACGGCGCAAGTCTTCAAATCCAGCCCCTTGGACAATCCCGAAAAGACCTTGATCATGAGGGCGACGGTGAGCCTTCAGGCCACGTTCTGCCCAACGACTGGTCCGTTCGATTGATTTTTTCACATAATCATAGGGCTGATAGAACTGAGGGCATTCATCAAAGGACATCATGATGTCGCTCCCTAGATTGTTTTGGATGGAGATGGCCTTTTTCTGGAGAGAGGAACATCTTCGAGCCGTTGAGGTGGTTTTTAAAGGTTACCCTTCTTCGGTGATGTTGCGGGTATCCGCCAATGAATAGACCTGAAAGCCTCCACTATCTGTCAAAATCGGGCTGGTCCCAGTTCATGAACTGGTGCAGTCCTCCTGCTTTTTGCGACCAAGTCGTCCCCCGGACGAAGCCAGAGATGGTAGGTGTTGGCCAAGATAATTCCGGAACCCATTTCCTTGAGTTCTTCTGGCGATTGGGTCTTAACGGTTGCCTGAGTCCCTACAGGCATAAACATTGGGGTCGGGAAGGTCCCGTGAGGGGTGATAATTTCTCCCAGACGAGCACCTGTATGCTTTTCTTTTTTGATTAATCGATATTGAATCGGTGAATCTGTCATGGTTACCTCCGTACTGGGAAAAACAGTCCCAGCCTTCTTATTCCTGTCACAGTTTTCCTGTGAGCACCTGTACGATTGTACCAAATTTTACCGGCTCTGTCACGGACTTATGTTATAATAAAAAGTACTACTATGAAGAGAGTGTCATCTATGAACCTTAAACTGATTCGCCTCCGGGCACGTACCATGCAAGTCCAGCAACCGGGCTTAGCTATCCTTTTTGCTCTTCCGGTCCTGTTGACCATTCTTGCTAACTTTCTCTTAAGTGGGCAAGATCTGATCGATCTACTACCGGATATGACCTTGCAGCAAGCAAGTATCTACATGATCCAGCGGCAGCTCTTTTCCTTCTGTCGTCTCCTTTGTCATCTCCATTTTTAGTGGTCGGTGCGACTTTTTAGCTATTTAGATACGATTAATCCCAAGATCGAACACCGAACACGCGTCTTAGATATCTTTAAACAAGATCGCTTTTACCTCTGTATTTGCCACCTTGATCTTGAAGCAAGTCGTCCCTCTTTTTATGGGGACTCATCCTCTATGTGGGAGTCTCATCAGCACCTACGCCAGCATTCGATTTTTGGCGATCTACGATAAGGTGAGCAACCCTAGCACTCTGAGTGCTTCCAGTCCTGAATTCCAATCTCTCATGCAACAAATGCCTCTGATGACTGCTGGTGTCGTACTTGGGCCTGATTGGCCTCCTCTTTTACCTGCCACAATACTACAGTCTCAGCTTGGTCGAATTGATCCTCTATGAGCAATTACGAGACGGCGACTACAAGGGAGCCTTTTGAGTCCTTCGCCAAAGTCGTGAAACCATGAAAGGGTTCCGCAGCAATCGCTTGGTGCTCGATCTAACCTTGATTGGTTGGTACTTCTTGAATTACTTCACGCGCGATGTCATCGGCTTTTATACCATGCCTTACTTTATCAACTGCCAAATTGCCTTTTTATGATCAAATCAAGCAGATTAAACAAGGGCCGCGCCATTTTCACAGGCCATCCAAGCCATGAAACTGAATAAGAGTAGAAGAAAACCCCAGCAAGCTGGGGTTTTCTTCTATATCAATTGTTTATCATTTATAAACCGTATAGGGAGTCTCCTAAGATCAGTCGGGTGTGTTCCCGTTTGATACAGCGGTTCATGACGATATCTTCTCGTCCAGCTCCACGAAGGATTTCTTCTGCTTCTTGATTTTTCCAGCTCCAATTGTGCCCAGAAAATTTTTCGCATCCGTCTCAATAAAATCACGTGCCACATCTGGTAAAAACTCACTGCGTCGGTATACATCGACGATATCTACTGGGAAAGGAATCTCCTGCAAGCTAGCATACACCGTTTCTCCAAGAATCTGGCCACCAGCTGCACGAGGGTTGACAGGAATAATCCGATAGCCCCTGCTCTTGCATCTCCTTGCTGACACGATGACTGGTCGTATCTTCACGATCAGATAATCCAACCACAGCGATGATCTTGCTGGTTTCTAGGTAATGTTTGATAATGCCATCACTAGGATTGCGAAATGAATAAGCCATAAGAATCTCCTTTTGTATGCGTTTCCTTTCTTTAAATAGTATAACAATACGGAAGGGCATTGCAAGTGTTTGTCAGTTAAAAGCGGTAGGAAACTGAAAAGTCTCCTACCGCTTTCTGTTTTGAACAAACTCAATCTTATTTGGCTTCATACCATGTTTTGCCTTCGTTTCTCATCAGCTTCCAGTGGTACTGCAAGTTCGATAGCGGATTCCATGGTCTCTTTGACAAGTTCTTTGATCGCTGCCAGTTCATCACTTGGTACTTGCAGAACGATTTCATCGTGCACCTGAAGAAGCATCTTGGTCTTGTATGCTCCTGCTTCTAGCGCTTTGGTCCAAGTGGATCATGGCAATTTTCAAGATGTCTGCTGCAGATCCTTGGATGGGTGAGTTGATAGCTGTCCGCTCCGCAAAGCCTCGAACATTGAAGTTGCGAGAATTGATATCTGGAATCTCCCTGACGACGCTTGAAGAGGGTCTCTACATAGCCTTTTGTCACGCGCTTCCCGTACCACTCTCTCCATATAGTCCTTGATGCCAGGGTAGCGTTCGAAGTAGGTCTCAATGTAGGCCTTGGCTTCTTTTTCGACTGATCCCTAGGTTGTTAGACAGTCCAAAGTCGGAAATTCCATAAACCACACCGAAGTTTACTGCTTTTGCATTGCGACGGTCGTTCGGCGTCACATCTTCTGGTTTTTCAATATTGAAAGACTCGCATAGCAGTCGATGTATGGATATCTGCCCCATGTTTAAAAGGCATCAATCAAATGCTCATCTCCCGAAATATGGGCCAAGACGCGCAGTTCGATCTGTGAATAGTCCGAACTCAACAAGACACTGTTTTTCCTCTTCTGGGACAAAGGCCTTGCGAATGAGACGGCCTTGTTCCAAACGGACAGGAATGTTTTTGCAGGTTGGGATCCACGCTGGACAAACGGCCTGTCTGCGTCAAATCCTGTACATAGCGGGTATGGATCTTCCCATCTTCCAAAAATCCAATCTTGAAGACCGATGACATAGGTCGACTGGATCTTAGCAATTTGGCGGTATTCAAGAATCTTAGACACAATCGGTGCAATTGGAGCCAGGCGTTCCAAGACATCAACGGCTGTTGAATAGCCGGTTTTTGGTCTTCTTAGTATATTCAAGAGGGAGTTCCAATTTTTTTCAAAGAGGATGACCCCCAATTGTTTTTGGAGAATTGATGTTAAACTCTTCTCCTGCAAGCTCGTAGATTTCTTGGGTCAAGCGCTCCAAGACCACTTCGTTTTTCCACCTGCATGTCTTCTAGGGTCTGGCGCTCTACCTTGATCCCCGCGATTTCCATCTTGGCCAAAACAGCTGCTAGTGGTTGCTCCATATCATAGAGCAAATCTAGCTGGTCATGGGCTTGCAACTGCTCCATCATGGGCTCTTCGGTATCCAGTAGAAACAGCGACTTTCCGTGCCAAATGCTCTAATAGGGACCGCCCTTTTTCTGGGATAGCTTTTTTTGGCTCCCTTGCCATAAACGACTTCGTCCAGCGGTAGCGCAATCTGACTATAGAGACTCGCAATGGTTGAAATTTCATTGTCCTCTACGGTCGACAAGAGATACTTGGCCAATCGACTGTCAAACGCGGGATTTTGAAGGGTAATGCCCAAGTGGCTGAGCAAGACCTTAGCCCTGCTTGAAGTCATAGACCTTGAGGGGCGTTTTTTCGAGAAATTCTTTGAAAATCGGTGTTTGTAAAAGACCAGTATCTGTACTCGCGTAGAGCTGACCTTTGGTCCCCCATGCGAAACCGATGATGGGTTCCGTATGGTAATTGTCCCCAAAAATCTCAAAATGGAAGAAACTATCTTCCGTGAGCATATCTGAAGTGACTTGCTCGACTTCTGTATAGTCAATAGCTACAGGAGCTGCTTCTTCTCCACTGAGATCCAAGGCCTGACGGAGTTGCTTGAAGCCCATCTCCTCATAAAACTTGGCGAGATTTTCTAGATGAGGGCCCGTATAGGTGATATCGTCCAGCCCAATTTCAATGGGAGCATTGGTATCGATGGTCGCGAGAGTCTTAGACAGATAGGCCTGCTCCTTGTCGTTGATGAGGTTTTCCTTCATCTTAGAAGCCTTCATCTCGTCGATATGCTCGTAAATGCCATCGAGAGAGCCGTACTCTAGGAGTAGTTTGATCCCGGTCTTTTCTCCGATCTTAGTGACACCTGGGATATTATCCGACTTATCTCCCATCAAGGCCTTGAGGTCGATAAATTGCTCTGGTGTCAGTCCCCATCTTTTTCTTTTCAGATAGGCTGGAGTGAATTCTTCAAACTCTGCTACCCCTTTTTTGGAGATTTCAACCACCGTATTGTCATCTGTCAGCTGGATCAAATCCTTATCCCCAGAGACAATGGTCACATCAAATGGCACCGAGGTAGTTTCTGCCATCTTATCTAGCGTTCCAATAATATCATCCGCTTCATACTGGGCCAGCTCATAATGGCGGATTCCCAAATGATCTAATTGCTCACGAATGAAAGGGAAACTGCTCACGGAACTCATCTGGAGTTTTTGCACGGCCCCCTTTGTAGTCGGCATACATCTCCGTCCGAAAGGTCGTCTTTCCTGCATCAAAAGCAACGAGGACATGGGTTGGTTGGATGCGCTCCAAGAGATGGCTCAACATGAGATTAAAGCCATAGACCGCATTGGTATGCAGACCATTGGCATTTTTGAAGCGATCAATTTGATGATAGAGTGCGAAAAAGGCACGAAAAGCGACGGAAGACCCGTCGATGAGTAGTAATTTATTCTTTTTTTCCATAGGCCTATTATACCACGAATCACAAGGTCTCTGGTACATAAAAACTCTACCCTTTCGGGTAGAGCCTTCTTTAGGAGTTTCTTATGAAAAATGAAGAGAAGTGTTTATTCGCCGTAACAAGAACCTTGTTGTGGCAATTTCTTAAAGCGTTTTGGATAATTAACTGAGATTTTTCATTTTCTGTACCTCATTTCTTATTGGATGAGTACAGTATACAAGAGAAACCTAAACGATTCCTTATAGAAAGCTTCAAGAAAACTAAAAGCTGAGGCGCAAAACACGCGGTTGTTTTTTCCTACAAGCTGGTAACTGAAGATGGAGCCCTGTCTCATCTTGGCTCCAAGAAAGAGCTGACTTTCTCCAAGGAGCTCTAGCTTTTTGAATGCGCATGAAGAATTCTCGGTTGCTTGAGATCATAGGCGAGAGACGGCAAGGTCAGCTCTTCCGTCCTTCCACTTGGTTCCAGCTGGATAGCATAAAGAAAGCCATCACGCATGGTATAGCGGAAAATCTTGGCTGGTATAGAGTGGCGCTTGCCCATCTGAGAAGGAACCTTCCTGGGCCTCGGTCGGTCCGTCCGATGACACCCGCCAAGGCCGACTCTGATAAATAGCTTCTCCATTTACCGCCAGCCAGTCCCCGATCTCTGTGAGGATGTCTTGGTCTTGCTCAGGGATCGTGCCATCTGCCTTGGGTCCAATATTGAGCAGAAGATTGCCATTTTTTGGCCACAACATCAACTAAATTTTTGTAGCAATTCCTTACTGGTCTTGTAGGCTAGATCCTGGGTATAGCACCAAGAATTACGGGCGATCGCGGTATCCATTTGCCACGGAAAGGCTTGCGTCTCTCCGTATCCTCCCCGCTCCATCTCAACGATTCCTGAACCGAAAGGGAGGGCGTCCTGTTTGTAACAAACAGCCACCTTGCGATCCTCTTGTGCTGCTAGATTGTAATAATAAGCCAAAAAGCGCATCAAGTAAGGACGGAAACTCTCATGCTGGATCCACCAGTCAAAATATAGGAGCTCTGGCTGGTAGTCCCGCACCAGTTCACAGGTTCGCAACAGCCAATCTTCCAAGAATTCTTTACTTGGATAAGGCTTGGAAGTCAGATCAAAAATGATCCTTTGGGCTCTGGCTCCGCTGGCCAATAAAGGCTGTCTCTTGGGACTTCTTGCGGAATGTCACTAGTGAATTCCTTGCCATGTGAAAAGAAAAAAACTGGTGTTCTGCCCGGTGAGAGGACGTACAGAAGTGCAGGCCACGTTTTTCTGCTTCCTCCCTCAGATCTCCTAAGACATCTCGTCTCGGCCCCATTTCTAAGCTATTATAAGGCGAGAGAGTAGAGGCATACATCTGAAAACCATCGTGGTGCTCCGCAACTGGAAAAAGATACTGGGCTCCCGCTTTTTTTGAAAGAGATCTAGCCAAGATGCCGGATCAAAGCGATCGGCTGTAAAAAGAGGAATGAGATCCTTGTAGCCAAAGCTAGCCTGGTCTCCAAAATGCTCTCGATGATAGTCATAGCAAGGATTCCCTTGGATATACATATTTCGCGAATACCATTCCGAACCAAAGGCAGGTACACTGTAGACGCCCCAGTGGATAAATATTCCAAATTTGGCATCTCGATACCAATCTGGACAGACTTGATGGCTAAGAGAGTCCCAGGTTGGTTCAAAAAGGACCTGACTGGACAACTTGATCAATCTCTTCAAGGCTTATCATTCTCTTCTCCTCTTTTTCTTGTTACTACCTCTATTGTAACGAGAAACCCTCGTTTGTAAAGACCAAACGAGGGGAATGTTTAAAATAGTAGACAAAGAGCTTGATCTAGGAGAATCAAGCTGATGATGAATGGAATGAACCTTCTAGCCCTTCACTGCTTGAGAAATAAAACGAGCGATGGCGTCTGTCTCCCCTTGGTGGAGAGCCTTAACGATTTTTGGACCCCACAATAACCCCATCTGAGACCTTGTTGAAACGGTGAACATCCTCCATGCTGAAACTCCAAAACCTGTTAAAACAGGAATGGACGCTATTTCGTGTAATTGGGCCAAGTGGTGATCCAAATCATCTCGATAGCTACCAGCTTTCCCCGTCACTCCATTGACAGCAACGGCATAGATAAATCCTTCTGCATCTTGGATCAATTTCTTCTGGCGCTCGATTCCTGTGGTTAAGCTCACTAGTGGCACCAAAGCGATGTCTTTATCCACTAATAGAGGCTCTACCAGATCCGCATGCTCATGAGGAAGATCCGAATAATCACTCCCTTTGACCGCTGTTCCTTCTACATCTCTAAAAAAGTTTTCGAGCCCATATTGGAACAAGGGGTTGAAATAGGTCATGATGACCAAAGGAACACTTGTCTCTCAAGCGCTGGATCGTTTGCACCAGTTCCTCTGTCGTCGTCCCATGGGCTAAACTTCGTAGTCCCTGCCTCTTCAATCACAGGGCCATCTGCCACCGGATCCGAAAAAAAGGAATGCCAACCTCAATAGCTGAGACACCAAGCTCCTCCAAAAATTGGATGGTTTCCTGCAAACCTGCTAAGCCTTTTTTTCATGATCTCCTGCCATAATATAAGGAACAAAGATCCCTTGCTGCTGGTCTTTCAGCTTTTGTAAATGCTCTGTTAAGGTCTTTTCCCATCTTACTCTCCTCTCTCTTGTTCTAGGCGGTCTTTGACTTGTACCACATCTTTATCCCCACGACCTGATAAGCAAACGATCATGGATTTTTTTCAGGCCCCATCTCCTTAGCCAACTTTCACCGCATAGGCGATAGCGTGGCTCGATTCCAGGGCTGGAATGATTCCTTCTACTTTCGAAAGCAATTGAAAGGCTTCTAGGGCTTCTTTGTCTGTCACTGGCACATAGGTCGCCCGCTTGATGTCATGGAAATAAGAATGCTCTGGCCCAATCCCTGGATAATCGAGACCTGCTGAAATCGAGAAGGCTTCTAAAAATCTGTCCATGGGCATCCTGTAACACATCCATCAAGGCGCCGTGAAGGACTCCCGGACGCCCCTTGGTCAAGGTTGCTGCATGCTGGTCTGTATCTACTCCAAGCCCAGCAGCTTCTGCCCCATACATGGCAACAGAGGCATCCTCAACAAAAGGATAAAAGAGGCCAATGGCGTTCGATCCGCCTCCTACACAGGCTAAAACTGCATCTGGTAGTGCACCATCATTTTGCTCTGCAAATTGGCGTTTGGCTTCTCGGCCAATGACACTTTGAAAATCACGGACAATTTCTGGGAATGGGTGAGGTCCTAGAGCAGACCCCATGATATAGTGGGTATCCTCCACATTTGCTACCCAGGCTCTAAGGGCAGCATTGACCGCATCCTTGAGAACACGTGACCCATCTGTTACTGATTGAACCTTGGCGCCCAATAACTCCATCCGAAAGACATTGAGGGCTTGGCGTTTGACATCTTCTTCCCCCATGTAGATGGTACATTCCATATCAAATAAAGCAGCAGCTGTTGCTGTTGCAACACCGTGCTGGTCAGCTCCTGTTTCTGCGATGATCTTCTTTTTGCCCATCCGGTGTGCCAATAAAACCTGTCCTAGGGCATTATTAATTTTATGAGCCCCTGTGTGGTTGAGGTCTTCTCTTTTAAGAAAAATCTTGGCTCCACCAACATACTTGGTTAGATTCTTAGCGTAATAGAGCGGTGTTTCCCGACCGACATATTGTTTCAGAAGCTGATCCAATTCTGCTTGAAAAGAAGGATCTGCTTGACTTTCTCTATAGGCTTCTTCTAATTCTAAAACTGCTGTCATCAAGGTTTCAGGGACAAATCGTCCCCCGAACCGCCCGTAAAATCCGTTTTTATCTGGTTGTTTATATGCCATGCTTGACCCTTTCTATAAATCGTTTTATCTTTTCTTGATCTTTTATTCCATTTGTCTCGACCCCACTGGATACATCCACCGCATAAGGATGAAAGAAGCGAATAGCATCTGCTACATTGTCTTCCGTCAAGCCTCCTGCAATAAAGAAGGGCTTTGTGAAAGTTTTGGGTTTCGAGTTCTTGCCAGTTCAAAGGTCTGCCCACTTCCTGCTACAGGAGCATCAAAGAGCAGATAATCAGCACCAGTCTCAGGAAAAGCTGCGTCCTTCCCCACTTGAACAGCGCGAATCGTTTGTTGGGGAAGGTCTTGCAAGATGGTTTCATCTATCGGCCCATGCACTTGTATCAGGTCCAAGCCCACAACTTGGCAAGCTTGCTCCACTTCTTCTCTTTGTGGTGATACAAAAACACCGACTTTTTGAACCCCCTTTGGAATCCCTGTAGCCAACTGCCGAGCTTGCTCCAACGTGACTTGCCGTTTGCTTGGTGCAAAGACAAAACCAATGTAGTCCGCACCGGCTTCAACAGCTGTCTGGACGGCTTCCGGAGTGGACAATCCGCAAATTTTAACCTTTGTCAATCTGCAACTCCTTTACTTTTTTTCAGCCACATTGTCTGCCTTCATGAGGGCTGTCCCAACGAGAATGCCATTAAAATAAGGAGCCAGCATGCGCGCGTCTGCTGCTGTGAAAATAGCAGACTCAGAGATGTAAACCGGTTCTTGTTCAAAAGCTGGTCGCCAATTCAAGGCTAGTATGAAGATCTGTCTCAAAGGTCACCAAGTTGCGATTATTGACCCCGATGATCTGAGCCCCAATCCGGTGAGCGACCTCTAGTTCTGTCAGATTATGGGTCTCCACCAAGACCTCCAGGCCAAGATGGGTCGCAAAACTCGAAGAGTTCTTTCAGACGAGTCTCTGATAAGGCTGCAACTATCAACAAGATCACGGTCGCCCCTGCGTTTCGCGCCCGAATCACTTTGCTTTTTCATCCACAATGAAAATCTTTGTTGAGGGTGGGGATACGTACTTGACTAGATATTTCCCGGAGATACTCGATACTGCCCTTGAAAAAAACACTTCATCAGTCAAGACAGAAATCATCACGGCCCCATTTTTCTTCGTAAGTCTTAGCCTGCGCGACGATATCCACATCGACATGAATATCTCCCAGACTCGGGCTAGCCTTTTTTTCACTTCCGCAATGACCTGAAGCTTTTCTGGATGACTCTTTAGGTAATCATACAGGCGGTAGGTCTCGCGCAAAGGTTGGAGTTCCTCTTCTTTCATCACAGCCACTTCACGCGCCTTTTTCCTTTAGAATCTTTGGCAAGAATTCTTGACTCATTTTTTGATACTCCTGTAATAATCTCAATTTCTCAAGGGCAGCCCCACTGGCAATCACTTCACGTGCCAAGGCAATCCCTCCTTGATAGAATCTACCTTGCCGTTGGCATAAAAACCAAGGCCAGCATTCAAGACAGTCACCTCTAAGAAGGGACTTGCTTCATTCTCCAAGACGCTGAGCAAAATTTCCGCATTGCGTTTGGCGTCTCCACCTCGTACTTGATCAATTTCAATGCGCTCCATTCCGATATCTTCTGGTTGAAAGCTGGATAAGGTAACCTGTCCATTTTCCAGAATAGCGAGCTGGGTTTTCTCCATCAAGGCCTGCCTCATCCAAACCTTGTGGACCACTCACTACCACTGCGCGTTTTCGACCTAAATTCTTTAGAATCTCTGCCGTACTTTCCAGCATATCCGGACGACTGGTTCCCAATAGCTGGGTTTCTAGAGGAATCGGATTGATAAGAGGACCAGTTAAGTTCATCACCGTTGGAACCCCTAATGCCAAGCGAGCGGGCATAATATAGCGCATGCCAGGATGCAGATTTTTTGGCAAATAGGAAGACAATTCCCCGCCTTTTTCAAACACTCGTCCCAAGTCTTCTGGACCCAAATCAAGGTTAATCCCTAGAGCTTCTAGCACATCCGCAGAACCAGATTTAGAAGAGATCGAACGATTTCCGTGTTTCGCCATCTTGATGCCACCACCAGCAAGGACGAAGGCAGCTGTTGTTGAAATATTGAAACTATAAGAACGATCGCCCCCCGTTCCACAATTGTCCATTGCTCCTTGAACTTCTGTAGGAATAGCGACTGCATAGGCCTGCATCACTTTTTGCAATAGCCGTCCGCTCTTCAACCGTTTCTCCCTTCATTTTGAGACCTAGAAGAAGGGCCGTCACCTGTGCTTCTGAAGCACGACCAGCAACGACTTCCTCCATGGCAGCTTCTAACTCTGCACTGGTTAGATCCATTCCTTCCGCTATTTTTGCAAGCACTTGTTTCATCTTCCGCTCCTTGACTAGTTTGACAAAATTTTCGATGGTCTTGAGCCCATCTGGCGTCCCGATACTTTCTGGATGGTATTGAAAACCATAAATCGGTAAGCTGCGGTGTTGAATTCCCATAATCGCTTGATCATCCGTCGTCCGAGAGGTAATGACAAAATCCTCTGGCATGTCTTCAATCGTCAGCGAATGGTAGCGCATGACTGGGACTTCTTTTGCGACACCCGCGTATAGCGGGAGAGGGAGCTTCTAGCTGGATCTGGCTTTGTTTGCCATGCATGACCTGTGGCGCCAATCCCAAGCGCCCTCCAAAAACTTCCGCAATCGCTTGATGCCCCAAGCAAATCCCCAAGATTGGTTTGACCCCCGCGAAATCTCGGATCATCTCCTCCATCTTGCCCGCATCCTTTGGCCAACCTGGACCTGGAGAAAAGACCAAGGCATCTGCTTCTTGGGCAACTTGGTACAAATCCGGATCATCATTTCGAAGCACCTGGACCTCATCAAATTTTTCCGATATACTGTGCTAAATTGTAGGTAAATGAATCGTAATTATCGACTAATAAAATCATCCTTCTTCTCCAATCCTTGTCATCGATTTTTGCCTTATTGACGGTTTCTTGGTATTCATTTTTCAGCGATCGAATCATAAACGATTCCTGCTCCGGCCTGCACATAAGCCTTCTTATTTTTTTGAGGATCATGGTTCGAATCGCAATAGCAAAAATCGAGATCCCCCGTCACAGAGAGATAGCCAATAGCACCCTGCATAGACGCCCTCGTTTCTCTTTTTTTCTGCCTCATAGATTCGCTTCATGGCTCGAATCTTGGGAGCACCCTGAAACGGTCCCCAGCTGGAAGAGTTGCCTTCAGAGCCTCAATGGAGGCTAGTCCAGGAAGTAATTGACCCTTGACTACACTCGTCAGGTGCATGACATAACGGAAGAATTCCACTTCCATATATTTGGTCACTTCAACTGACCCATTTTGAGCGATACGACCAATATCGTTTCGCCCTAGATCCACCAACATCCGGTGTTCTGCGACTTCTTTTGGATCCCCTGCCAAATCAGCTGCCAATTGCCGATCAGTCTCTTCATCGATCCCTCTTGGACGCGTGCCAGCAATGGGATTGGTTGTCACCACTCGATCCTTGACCGACACCAGACTTTCTGGACTAGCACCGATAATTTGGTACTCCCCAAAATCATAAAAGTAGAGATAATTCGAAGGGTTGGTCACGCGCAAATTGCGGTAATAATCTAGCGGTTTTCCTGAAAAATCAGCTGAAAAACGTTGACTGAGCACGCATTGGAACATATCTCCTTTTCGAATATAGTCCCGCGCTAGGGCCACCATTTCCTCAAACTCTTTTTGCTCCAAATGATTGTGGAAATGAAGCGCATGCAGGTCCTTGTCCTGAAACTCTTCCTTTTGCAGGTCTTGCCAATTGTGCTAATACTTGCTCCAAGCTCGACGCTTGCTCTGCTTCACTCCGTCCACTATAGAGGTTCTCTTCCACCACATAGACCTTTTTCCTTTTTGTGATCAAAAATCACATAGCTTTCATATAAGAAAAAAAGTGAAGATCTGGTGTGCCGATCGTATCTTCAGGAATGGAACCAATGTTCTCATAGAGACCAATCAAGTCATAGCCGACAAATCCAATCGCCCCCACCGTTAAAAAGGGAGTTCCTCTGAAGTTTTCGTTTTGACCGTGATGCGATTCAAAAAGTCCAAAGGATCCTCTTCGACAATTTGATCATTGTAATAGAGGACGCCATTTTCAAACTTGACTTCACTGACTGGCCGATAGGCTACAATTGAAAAACGCGCATTCTCTTTTTCACGAGGGATCGACTCCAAGATCATTTTATGGGGCGCATCCAAACGCATATAAGCCAAAATTGGACTCAACACATCAGCAGATAAAACTTTTTTCATATCAGAAACCTCTCTTTTAGAACTCTTTTATTCTAAGGAATTCAGACGCACCTTTGCTTGCTAAGGCGATCAAGGGTATCCCATCGCTCTGTTTGCGCTTTGGGATCAATGTGCCTAAGCTCGCTTCGCTTGCTAAGGCACATAGAAAAGCCCTCACACAAAAACTGTGTGAGGGCGTAGTGTCCGCGGTGCCACCTCTTTTATAGGGAAAAATAGCTGGTCTTTCCCTACATCTCTATCTCCTCTATCAAGGAGTTGCACGGTAAGGGGTGCCAACCGAATTCACATGGGTTAGAATTCATTGATCATAACAGTCCAATTTTCATCAGTCGCTATTGCTTGTTCACAATTCCCACAAGCTCCCTGAAAATAGCTGACTCATTACTTTTCTGTTGCTACCATTATAACCCTTTTTTTCTTAGAAAGTCAATAAAAATTTTTTTAGTCTTTTTTTATACTTTTTTTCTACACTAATTTAATAAAATCAGCTCAAAGAGCCCTAGCGGCCCGTCCTTTTTTTATCCCAAAAATAGGATACTCAACAAAGCCAAAAATTGCAGGACCACCTTGGGTCAAGATAATCTTTTTATTGGCTGTCATCGCACCGTAGGCCGCAGCTCCAATAATAAAAAGCACAAAAAAATTGTAACAACTTCACTATTTTTTTAGAGACAAACAATCCATACAAGAGGAAGACACCAATCAAGGCATTGTATATCCCTTGATTCTTAAATAAAGAGGTCACAGATGGGCGAGCGAGTTCTTCTTTATCCATGTTGAAAACCCGACTTGTGGTATCAGATGTGGTTCTGATGCTCTCCAAATAAAAAATATATAAATGCTCCAGTGCAGCAAGACTTGCTAAAATTATCGTCAGTAATGACATTGTAGATTCTCCTTTTTATTCAACTGTTATTTGTTCAATGCCAGATACTAATTTGTCCAGCAGGTAAGAAAAATTGCTCTTGTTCTTGAGCAGTCAAAATCCGACTCATCTGTTCTTTCACCGCCACATGATGGCGAGGGGGATGTTTGACCAAACGATTATAGGCCGTATCCGTCAAATGAATTAAGATTTCCCGCTGGTTTTTTGGATTTCGACTCCGATGGACAAATCCTTCCTTTTCTAAATATTTTTGAAATGCCGGGTTAAAGCCGCTGGATCAATCTGCAAGCGCTCCTGAACCGCGATCTGATTGCAAGGCGCTTGTTCTAATAAATCCTGCAAGATTTGGTAACGTGTTAAGCTAATCCCTAGGCGCTTTTCAAAGAGTTGCGTAGTTGATTGATCTGCCAAAGCGTAGTTGGTAGAGCAAATCATTTATTTCTGCCATATTCCTTCCTCCTATTCATTTTTTGATAAATCAATAATTGACTAATCAATTATAAAATATTTCATATCCTCTTTGCAAGGAAAAAGAGCTTGCACTGTTTTTCGCACAAAAAAAGCCGCCTGATTTGGCGACTCTTAGGGAGATTATTATGAAAAAGAAAAGTTTTAGGATTTTTTTCTAAACAAAGTTAGGAGGTCTTTGTTTATGCTTTCTATTATAGCGGACATTTCTTAAAAGAAAAGCTTACGACTTTATTTCAAAATGAAAACAAATTCTTTACAGATTCTTTTTCAGCGTTTAAAATAGCTGGAATATCTAGTAAGGTGTTCATCTGATGATTGCCTTGATAGTCAGACGTCAAGAAATTGATACTCTGAATCTGGCTATTTCTTTGCAAAAGTCAATATCCAGGCTCCGATCCCCAATATAGTAGGTATTTTTCTGGCTCCAACCCGTACTTCTCCATCAGATACATAGCAGCTTCTGGGTCAGGCTTGCGAGCAAAAACCACTTTGACTGGTCAAAAATCTCTGTAAAAAGATTCCAAACCCAAATCCCGCAGGATGACAAAGGCATTCTCTCCCTTATGGGTATAGACAAACTGCTCAATTCCAGCTTCTTGTCCCCAGGATAGGACATCACGCGCCCCATCCATCAGAAGGACCTGGGCATTTTTTTCTCCGCTAGACTTTCTGCTCGGCGATGATTCAAGTCAGTCACATCCAGATGATACTCCTCCGCCACGGCTACTAAAAAGATCTTGAACCGAATGCTTCAAGATGAAATCTTTAATGCTGGCTCGGTCAAACGGGAAGCTGATAAGTTGCATAGGTCTCCTCAAGACCTGCCAGAATAGCATCATAGGAATCCAGCAAGGTTCCGTCCAAATCCCAAATAAAAGGCTCGTTTTGTCATTTTTCTTCTCCTACTTTTTCGTCTATATAGCTGACTCAAAAAAATAGCCAACGGAAAACCATTGTCGAGCAGTGTCCCCGTCCAGACCCCTGGAAGGCCAAAGCCAAGGGTCACCCCAAGCAGATAACCGGCTCCAATTCGAATGACCCACATACCAATCGTCGTTGCATAAAATGGAAGTTTCCCATTTCCCAAGCCTTGCCAAACAGCTGTATAGATGACCGTTCCTGCTGTAAACGGTGTTCCCAACAAAGAAAAGAGGACAACCGATAGGCTAGCTTCTACTGCTTTCACATCCTGTGTGTAGAGATGGGTCAGAAGAGTGCCCCCAAAAAAGATTCCCAAGGCAATAGGTAACATTAATACAAAGGACAAGCAGTAAGACTGCTTTCGAAGGCGGGCAATCTGCTCAAGATCACCTTCACCCAGGCTCCGTGCTACGAGCATAACCGTCGCTGTGGCCACTCCAAATACAGGCATATAATTAAACTGGGTCAGGGTCTCTCCGATAGCATTTCCTGCGACTGCCTCGGTCCCAAAAGCAACCACGATCGCAATGATCACCACATCTCCAGCCCGCATCATCAGCCGCTCTCCGGCAGCTGGAAGTGCTAAGTTCAAGAGCTTACGATCCAATCCCCAACGAAGGGGTGCAAAAGGTAGCTGGACCTTTTGCCACAAGAGGATGACGCCCACCAGACGGGCCAGCACCGTCCCCAAAGCTGCGCCGACAATGCCCCAGCCAAAAAGGAAAATGGCCACAGAGGAGAACAGAGCGTTTAATAGATTGGTCAACAGGCTCACATACATAGGAATACGTGGATTGTTGGCCACCCGAACCAAGGAGCCCAAGGTCGTCATCAATCCTAAGAGAACTATGGTCCCGCCAACCAAGGAAAGGTAAATCCCCCCACTTTCGGCTACTGCAGCTTCAGTCCCCAACAGCGAAATCATCTGGCGTCCAAATAACAGCGAAGCCCCTCCTAAGAGAGCACTCAACAGTAAGGTCACCTTCAGTGACTCTGTCGCATGGTAGGCAATATTATCTTGATTTTTTTCACCCAAGCTTTTTGGACATGACACTGGCAACTGCCGCACCCAGTGCCAAAAAGATAGCTTGATAGATGGTGATGATATTCCCTGCGACGGAAAACACCTGAAATGGCAATCAAGCCCAGGTGAGCCACTAAATAAGAGTCCACCATGCCCATCAGCATTTGTAAGAAATTTTCACCCATGGCAGGAAGGGCGATGTTTAAGATTTTTTTGTATGAATTCATGAGTATATAAAAGAGCCAAACGGCTCTTTTGATCTTTCTAATACGAGAATTAAAGTCCCAAGTAGTCTTCTACGGCTGCTTGCATGTCTTTTGGCTGCCACGCTTGTACGATGGCGAACCGGTGCAGTTTCAAGGCCGTCTACAGCCGGTGGCACAGGAACACCTGAGAGTGTGTGTAATTTAGCCAAGGCTTCGAAATCACCTAGACCTGTCTCGCCCTGTCACCGCTTCTACTGCCACAACTGGGAATTTATAAGGACTTGCTGTAGAGGCAATGACTGTTTTTAGCAGTATCTCCTGTTTGGGTCCGGTATTTTTTTGATAAACGGCTGATGCTACGGCTGTATGAGGGTCTTCGATGTAATCAGACGCTTCATAGACCCGCTTGATCTCTGCAGCAGTTTCTGCTTCATCTGCGTATGCAGCCGCAAACAAATCTAAGATGTCTGCATCAAAGTTGGACAATTGGTACTGACCTGTTGCAACAAGGCTTTCCATCAATTCTTTGGTCTTTGTGGCATCATTGCCTACCAAGTGGAAAAATCAAGCGTTCCAAGTTTGAAGAGACCAAAATATCCATCGATGGACTGGTGGTCACCTTGAACTCACGTTTCTTATCATAGACATGTGTTTTGAAGAAGTCTGTCAAGACATTGTTTTCATTTGACGCACAGATCAATTTTCCCAACTGGAAGACCGATTTGTTTGGCATAGAAAAGCTGCCAAGATATTTCCAAAGTTTCCTGTTGGGAACGGTAAAGTTGACTTTTTTTCTCCCGCTGTGATTTGGCCTGTCTTCACCAATTGCGCATAGGCGTATACGTAATAGACAACCTGAGGCACCAAACGACCAATGTTCATAGAGTTGGCTGATGAGAAATTGCATCTTGTTGGCTGCTAATTTTTCACGAAGCGCCACATCATTGAACATGTGTTTGACATTGGTTTGGGCATCGTCAAAGTTTCCATCGATCGCGATGACATGGGTATTGTCTCCCAGTTTGAGTCGTCATTTGCAATTCTTGCACCTTGCTGACACCATCTTTTTGGATAAAAGACAATGATCTCTGTCCCTGGAACATCAGCAAAACCTGCCATGGCAGCTTTTACCAGTATCTCCAGAAGTCGCCGTCAAGATGACAATTTTATTTTTCCAAACCGTGCTTTTTTTAGCTGCTGTTGTCATAAAAGTAAGGCAAGATCGACAAAGCCATATCTTTAAAGGCAATGGTGGAACCATGGAAAGAGTTCCAAGTTGTATTGTCCCATCGAGTTTGACAAGCGGAGCAATAGCTGGGAGTATCAAACTTGCTGTCATAAGCATGAGAAATACAGTAGTCCAACTCTTCTGCTGTAAAGTCGTCCAAAAAGGCTGACAAAACAAGCTTGGCCACTTCTTGGTAAGAAGCGTCTTTGAGGGTATCAAAAATCCAGCTCTACTTGAGGATAAGAGACTGGAGTAAACAAACCGCCATCTGTCGCCAATCCCTTGAAGGATGGCTTGACTAGCTGTTACAGTATTTTTTTCATCTCGTGTTGATTGGTAAACTAATGTCATGACTGTTTTCATTCCTTTACTAGTAGTCTTCTCATTATATCATAAATGTCAGAAAAATTTAACGGCTTTTTCGCCAAATCTTGGCAAAGGTCGGCAAACAGAAGCTAGATAAAAGAGAGCAGGAGCAACGACTTTGCTCCTACTCCCATGCGAATCTGTTTTACAGGTGTCTGAAAGACTTGATCAAGCCAATCCCAACTCTGCTAAAACAGATGGGAAGTCTTTCTTCAAGCTTTCAAGAGCTACCGTTACTTCTTGACGAGTTTGGTTATTTTTTTCACAGTAACTTGACCGCTCTCAACTTCACTACTTCCTAAGGTAATCAAGGCTTTGGCCGCAAAGACATCTGCTGACTTAAATTGTGCCTTGAGCTTACGTCCAAGATAGTCACGTTCTGCCTTGAAACCTTGGATTCGAAGGGCTTGAACCAAGCTAAGCGCTGCTTCATTGACCTCATCTCCTAGGACAGCGATATAGGCATCTAGGCCTGTTTCGATCGGTAATTCAATGCCTTTCTTTTCAAGAACGAGAAGGATCCGTTCCACACCGATACCAAATCCAAAACCAGCTGTCGCAGGGCCACCGAAGTATTCAACCAAACCATCATAGCGACCACCTGCACAGACTGTCAATTCATTGCCTTCAATTTCTGTAATGAACTCAAAAATCGTGTGGTTGTAGTAATCCAAGCCACGCACCATATTGGTATCGATGACATAGGCTACCCCCAAGTCTTCTAACATCCGACGAACCGCATCAAAATGCGCTTGGCTTTCTTCATCAAGATAGTCTAGGATGGAAGGAGCCTGTTCAACCGCCGCCTTGTCTTCTTTTTCTTTTGAATCCAAGACACGAAGCGGATTTTCTTCTAAGCGACGTTGGCTGTCCTTAGACAATTGATCCTTCATTGGCAAGAGGTAATCAATCAAGGCTTGGCGATAAGCCTGACGACTGGCAGGGCTTCCCAAGGTGTTCAAGTGCAAGGTTACATTGTCAATCCCTAGTTCTTTTCAGGAATTGCGCTGCCATGGCAATGGTTTCGACATCCGTTGCAGGATTGCTCGATCCAAAGCATTCTACCCCAATTTGGTGGAATTGACGCAAACGACCTGCTTGAGGACGTTCGTAACGGAACATTGGGCCTATGTAATAGAACTTACTTGGTTTTTGTACCTCAGGCGCAAAGAGTTTATTTTTCTACATACGAGCGGACAACAGGAGCTGTTCCTTCTGGACGAAGCGTGATATGACGGTCTCCCTTGTCATAGAAGTCATACATTTCTTTGGTAACGATATCCGTCGTATCCCCTACTGAACGGCTGATGACTTCATAATGTTCGAAGATCGGTGTGCGGATTTCATCATAATGGTATCGCGCAAAGACCTTGCGTGCAAAAGCCTTCTACATATTGCCATTTCGCTGAATCGCCAGGAAGGATATCCTGGGTCCCTTTTGGTTTTTGTAATTTCATAGCCTTCATCCTTTGTCTTACTTTTGCCTCTATTTTACCACAAATTCGAAGAGAAATGGAGGCTGGACCGAATTTCCTTCGTTCGACACGTTCAAAAACCTCTTTCTCTTCTTGCCTTATAGCCTGAATTATGAGAAAATGGAATCCATACTACACTGAAAGGATCTTGCGATGAGAGAGGATATCAAAATCAATGACCGTGCCCTGGCACTAGAGAAGTCGTTAATCGAAAAATTGGAGCTTGTATTTGATACCGATGTTGAGTTAGATGTCTATAATCTGGGACTGATCTACGAGATCCATCTAGATGAAGCCGGCACTTGCAAGGTGGTTATGACCTTTACCGATACGGCTTGTAGCTGTGCTGAGAGCCTTCCGATCGAAATCGTCGCTCGCCTAAAAGAAATCGAAGGGATCGAAGATGTCAAGGTCGAAGTGACCTGGTCACCCGCTTGGAAAATTACACGAATCAGCCGATACGGGCGCATCGCCCTTGGTCTTCCACCACGATAACAATCATTACCATTTAAGAAACGCAGTCAACTAATGAAGGAAGACCTCTTTGGAAATCCGATCCATAATAAATAAACGAGGAACACCAGCTCTGCCATCAGAGTTTGTTCCTCGTTTTTTATGATGTTTGAATCCATTCAAACTTGTTCACTACCAGAATGGACTAAGCCTCATCAACTTTTGGTTCTGGAAGGATTTGATACAACACAATCCCAAGAATTGTTGACGTTGCGACACCAGTGATTTGAAGTCCCCCAATTTGGAAAACCAAACCACCGATTCCTGATACTAGGATCACACTTGCAATCAAGAGATTCTTTTTATTATCAAAATTAATCTTGTTTTCAACTAAGATTTTCAAACCGCTGGCCGCAATTACTCCAAAGAGGGCGATCGAAATACCACCCAAAACAGCGGTCGGAATCGAATTCAAAAGAGCTGATACTTTACCAATAAAGCTCATGACAACCGCAATCACTGCTGCACCTGCGATAACATATACTGAATAGATCTTATTCAAGGCCATCACCCCGATATTTTCACCATAAGATGTCACCGGAGGAGCTCCGAAAAATCCTGCAATGATTTGTGCCAAACCATCTCCTGTAAGAGTATGGTCCAAACCAGGATCTTGGAAGAAATCTCGACCTGTCAGACTATCAAGACCATCACGTGACCAAAGTGCTCTGTCATCGTCACAAAAGCAATTGGAGCCATGGTCAAAATGGCACTTGGGTACAATTTAAAATCATAATTAACAAATGGAATATCAAAGCTTGGAATTTGGAACCACTTGGCTGAAGCAACGGATGCAAAGTGGACAATCTCTTGGCCGGTAACCAGACCTAAGATAAGAGAAAAGAGATAACCTACGATCAACCCTAGCAAAATAGGAATCACTCCGATAATTTTCTTGCCATACATATTAAAGAGAATAACAGCAAAAAGAGTGACCATTGAAATAAGCAGGCTCGTACCGCTGTATTTTCCATCGATCATGGTCGCATCGCTCACAGCTGTTGAGGCAAGGCTCAAACCGATCACAATGATAATTGGCCCTACTACAATCGGTGGAAGTACTTTATCAATCCAGGCATTCCCAGCAAACTTGACAATCAAGGCCACCAAGAGGTAGACCAAACCACCCGCCATGGCACCTTGGGCAACTGCTGCGATTCCATCTGTCTTCATCAACATCTGCATAGCAGCAATATAAGCAAAACTAGATCCCATGTAGGCAGGAATCTTATACTTGGTCACCGTCAAGTGAGCTAAGGTTCCCAAACCAGATGAGAAGAGGGCAATGGCAGGATCAATTCCAACCAAAATTGGTACCAGTACTGTCGCCCCAAACATGGCAAACAAATGCTGGAATGATAAACCAACCAGCAAGCCTGGTTTAGGCATATCAGATACATCATATTTTACATTATTCACGATCGTAAAAACCTCCTAAATTAAAGATGCAACAAGTTATGGCTGAATAAAAACATCTACCTTCGATGACCGAATCATAAGGGAGTGCTCATGCTCCATCATCGACGATTTCTCTTTTTTCATCAAACCACTTTTCAACTATACAAAAAAATCCCCCACAACAAGGAGATACACAAAATATAGGCTGGTCTTCCCAGGCCTTTCATTTCCATAGCTCCTTGCCTGCCTCTCTGGACAGTATTAAAGGATTGATTCGATTAGTCACAATTATAGCAAATTATAGACGGATTTACAAGAAAAATGACAGATAATACACTCAAATCCCCCAAAAAGTAATATTCATACGCTTCAGCGACAGGGTTAAAAATAGCGACTTTGAGCCAAAAAAGAGGCTGGGACAAAAGTCCTAGCCTCTCAATTATTTTTGGATTGTCGAGCAAGACGCAGTAGTTGGGTGGGCTCTACTACGCTGATTTCATCAGCTTTTACAGCCCTACTCAACTGTGCGGAGGTGGGACGACGAAATCGAATTCTAACGAATTACCGATTTCTGTCCCACTCTCTCTTTGGACAAAGTCGTCCTTGCAATTACTGTTTACCAGACTGTTCCATATTCCAGAAGTCGGTTACAGCACCACGTGATGCTGAAGAAACGATATGGGCGTATTTACCCAGAACCCCACGGCTATACAGTGGTGGCAAGGTTGTTTCAGCCTTCCGTTTTCGCTAACTCTTCGTCTGAAACGTGCATGGTGAGTTCTTTGGTATCTTGATCAACTGTCACCAGATCCCCAGTGTGGAGGTAGGCGATTGGGCCACCAACCTGAGCTTCAGGCGCAATGTGACCGACAACGAGACCATAAGTACCACCTGAGAAGCGTCCGTCTGTCAAGAGAGCCACCTTGTCTCCTTGTCCTTTCCCAACAATCATGGATGACAAGGACAGCATTTCCGGCATACCAGGACCACCCTTAGGACCTACGAAACGAACAACAACAACGTCGCCATCCACGATCTCGTCTGAAAGAACGGCTTCAATGGCAGCTTCTTCAGAGTCAAAGACCTTAGCAGGACCCGTGATGTTACGGACCTTCACACCTGATACTTTGGCAACCGCCCCTTCTGGAGCCAAGTTCCCTTTCAAGATGATCAATGGACCATCCGCACGTTTTGGATTTTCAAGTGGCATGATGACTTTTTGACCTGGTGTCAAATCAGCAAAGGCTTCCAAGTTCTCAGCTACTGTTTTACCAGTACATGTGATGCGATCCCCATGAAGGAAACCATTCTTAAGAAGGTATTTCATGACGGCTGGCACACCACCGACATTGTAAAGGTCTTGGAAGACGTATTGACCAGAAGGTTTCAAGTCTGCCAAGTGAGGCACACGCTCTTGGAAATCATTGAAGTCTTCAAGTGTCAAATCAACGTTGGCCGCATGAGCGATCGCCAGCAAGTGAAGGGTCGCATTGGTGGAGCCACCCAGCGCCATAGTCACTGTAATCGCATCTTCAAAGGCTTCACGGGTCAAGATATCAGATGGTTTCAGTCCCATTTCAAGCATTTTGACAACTGCACGACCCGCTTCTTCGATATCGGCTTTTTTATCAGCTGATTCAGCAGGGTGAGAAGAGGAACCTGGCAAGCTCATACCAAGGACCTCAATCGCTGTCGCCATGGTGTTGGCCGTATACATCCCACCACAGCCACCGGGGCCAGGGCAGGCATTACATTCTAGTTGCTTCACTTCTTCAGCGGTCATATCGCCGTGATTCCACTTCCCAATTCCCTTCGAAAACAGAAACCAAGTCGATATCCTTGCCGTTCAGATTACCCGGTGCAATGGTTCCTCCGTAGGCAAAGATCGCTGGGATATCCATATTGGCAATGGCGATCATCGAACCAGGCATGTTCTTATCACAGCCCCCGATGGCTACAAAGGCATCGACGTTGTGACCGCCCATAGCAGCTTCGATAGAATCCGCAATGATATCACGAGAAGTCAAGGAGAAGCGCATCCCTGCGTCCCCATAGCAATCCCTGTCCGCAACTGTAATGGTCCCAAATTGGACCGGCCAAGCTCCTGCATCTTTCACACCTTCTTTGGCCAATTTTCCAAAAATCATGGAGGTGGATGTTACAAGGGTATTTTTCCGCCCATGTCGAAATCACTCCGACAATCGGTTTCTCAAAGCTTTCATCGGTCATTCCCTGTCGCGCGAAGCATGGCACGGTTGGGAGATTTTACCATGCTATCGTAGACACTACTACGATGGCGTGTATCTAATTCTGTCATGTCATTCCCTCTCGTTTCATGTTTACCATTATAGCATAGTTAGCAGGCCCAAAGACAGATCCAGAAACTTTTCAGAGATCAACTCAGGAGAGAGAAAGCTTTCCCAAAATTTCAATGTCAAAGTAACTTTACTTTACAAAAAGTTTTGTATACTGTTAAAGTTGATGAAAAATCAAACTAATTGATTTATATCTTAAAGGAAAAACGAAATGGCAGTACCTGCATCGCACATCAAAAGCGAGGAAAACAAAACGTCGTACGCACTACAAAGTAACAGCTCATCTGTAAAGCTTTTGACGAAGCAACTGGAGATTACTCACGTTCACCGTGTTATCACTTAAAGGATACTACAAGGACGACTAAGATCGCTAAACTGCATCAGCTGAATAATAGAAGGAGATACCATGCGTAAATATTACTTGAACACAAAGAATCTGGTGAACACTTGCCTTACTTCTAAAAACAAACAGTAACACTCAGACCGTCTTCAATTGAAGAAATACTCACTAAAACTTCGCAAACACGTTGTGTTTACAGAGGAAATAGGGTTCACTACACGTCAATAGATGTTAGAAACCTTGATTTAAGCGATTCTGAAATTTAATTTCATCACATTGCAATATAAATCAACCGAATCACTACCTTTTCACTACCTTTTAGAAGAATAAT